>Ga0081455_10001480_pt1 | contig 29049 bp, 30 predicted proteins | sample TabmetS3T2R1_FD_70207 | JGI IMG/M metagenome (GOLD analysis project Ga0081455, IMG submission 70207) | Tabebuia heterophylla rhizosphere microbial communities from the University of Puerto Rico - S3T2R1 | ecosystem: Host-associated > Plants > Roots > Rhizosphere ... | reverse complement strand
GACACGCAGCAGTCGCCGCTTGCCCGCCGGAATAATCTCCAGTGCTTCCAGCTCGAGGCCGAACTGGGCGAGGACCGGGGTCAGCACACCAGTAATCTGGCTCTCTTTCATCGCGCTGTCCTTCGATCCGATTAGGCCCTTCGGTTGTGGCGGCGCTGATCGCGAAAACATCTCGCGGCGCGTGTGGGGCAGCATATCGTTCGGCTGAGGTACCGTCGGCAGGTGGCCGACTCCGATGCACCGATGGGCCCCGCTGCGCCAGCCCAGCTGAGCCGTCGGATGATCATCGGCTTCGGCCTTGCCGCCCCGACGCTGGCTGTCCCTTGGCTTTCCGGATGCGCGCCCACCGATCCGGCGGTTGACGGTCCCTCACTGACGCCCGGCGCACCGACGCCGGCTACATCGAGTCCTCTGGAAAGTCCCACAGCCAGTGCCCCTGCTGCGCCGCAGCCATCTGCCAAAGCGGCTGCCCCGGAGCAGGCGCTGGCAGGGCTCGCTGCCGCAATCCTGGCGGGCCCCCACCGCAAACAGCTTTCCAAAGACCGCCGGGAGCTTTTGACCTTCCTGCGCAACGCGCATACGGCGCACGCTCGCGCAATCGTCGATCCGCCGCCGACTGCTGCACCGGCCGAGATCGCCGGAATGTCTTTGAACAGCTCGCTGGCCCTGTTGGCGCGCCGCGAAAGCTCCGCTGCCGGCAGCTACCGCAGTGCTGCGCTGAAAGTCAAGGGCTCGGAGGCGCTGCTGTTGGGTTCGTTGTCCGCCGCCGCCGGTAGCTTCGACGCGGCGATCGGCTCCGGCAACCCACCTCGTACGGCTCCGGTCGCCGATCGTGAGCCGGTCGAAGTTCTCTCCGAGATCGATGCAGTCTCCGAACTGGTACGGCAATTGCATGCGATTGTGTACGGCTACCAGTTGTCGATCGGCAAATTCAAGGTGTTCAGCAAGCAACGCTCGAAGGCTGAGCGTGAGCTGCTCGCGCAACGCATCTTCCGCGACCGCCTGATCGCCTGGTTGCGAAAACACTCCGCGGAGGTCCCGGCAGCCGCCCCGGCGTACGTGCCGTCAGTGGTACCGCGCAACCCGGCCACTGCGGGCAAGTTGATCATGCACATGCAGACCGCACTGGAGCCGTTCTGCGGGCTCTGGCTGGCCGCCGCGGCCACCCAGCAAGATCGGCAACAAGCGCTGAGCGCGCTCACCGGTGCCATGAAGACCGCCCGGTCCTGGGGCGCTCGGCTGGCCGCCTGGCCCGGTTATAGCGCTTGATCATGTGACCAGCTGTACGACGACGTCGTACGTCAGCTTGATGATCAAGCCGGTGAGCACCACAAGGAAGACTTTGCGGACGAAGGAGCTGCCGCGGGCTATCGCTGTCCGGGCACCCAGGTATCCACCCACCAGATTGGCCGCCCCCATCATCAGCCCGAGTGCCCACAGCACCGAACCGGACAGCCCGAAGACCACAATTGCCGACAGGTTCGTGACCAGATTGGCAATCTTGGCCGTGGCGCTCGCTTCCAGGAATCCGTAGCCGAGTACGGCGACCAGCAAGATCACGAAGAAGGAACCGGTGCCTGGCCCCAGGAACCCGTCGTACGCGCCGACACCGAGCCCAATCAACGCCGTCAGTGCGTAATGTCCTCGACCCGGATGCTTGCGCGTCGAGACCATGCCCAACTGCGGCCGGCGCCACACGTAGATGCCCACCCCAATCAGTGCGGCCAACACAATCGGAGTGAAGGCTTCCCTCGGCAACAACCGCGCCAGCGATGCCCCGATAGCCGATCCGACGGCTGAGGCAACCACGAGTGGTGCCACGGTCAGCCAGTCGAGCCGAATCTTGAGCGCGTACGTCAGTGAGCTGGTTGCTGTCCCGCAGAACGAGGAGATCTTGTTCGTGCCCAAGATCACTGCCGGCGGAGTGTTGCTGGGCAGCCCGATCAAGAGGGCCGGTAGCTGGATCAGTCCGCCGCCACCGACAACCGCATCAACCCAACCCGCGACGAAGGCTGCAAGGATCAGAGCAGCGAGGGTCAGACCCGAGACATCCAGCACATGAAGGCCTTAGACCAGTGTGGTTTGGCCATGCACCGCTGCTAGAACTTCCCCGAGCGCCTCCTCGACAGGCACCTCGGTCTGCTCGCCGCTCTTTCGGTCGCGCACTTCGACGACGCCGTTGGACAGGCCGCGGCCGACCACCACGATCGTCGGCATGCCCAAGATCTCCGAGTCGGCGAACTTGACGCCGGGGCTCACTGCGCGCTCGTCCAGCAGCACCGAGACGCCGGCCTCGTCGAGCTGAACAGCGAGATCGACCGCCGCGGTGATCACTGCCTGGTCCTTGCCGGCCGCGAGGATGTGTACATCGAACGGCGCCAGCTCGCGTGGCCAGCAGAGTCCCTTCTCGTCGCAGGTCCCCTCGGCCACGGCCGCAACCGCTCGCGAGATGCCAACCCCGTAAGAACCCATGGTCACTGTGACCAGCTTGCCGTTCTGATCAAGCACCTTGAGCCCCAAAACCTCGGCGTACTTGCGGCCCAGCTGGAAGATGTGTCCCATCTCGATGCCGCGCGCCAGCGTCAGCGGTCCGGTGCCATCAGGAGCTGGATCGCCTTCCCGAATCTCAGCGGCCTCGATGATGCCGTCTGGTGTGAAGTCGCGGCCGCAGACAAGATCAAACACGTGCCGGCCGGGCTCATTCGCCCCAGTCACCCAACGAGTTCCGGAAACAATCTGCGGATCCACCAGATACCTGATCTTGGTGATCGATTCCTCGCCAAGCGCAGCGGTTGCCTGGGCACCGGAGCCGGCAAACCGAGCCGGCCCAATGTAGCCCTTTGCCAGTTCCGGATGCGCGATGAAATCCGCGTCGTTGAAAGGTTCCGGAACTGCCGGCTCCAGCTGAGCTGCGAGTCTCTTGAGGTCCAGCTCACGGTCCCCTGGCACTCCGATCACCAGCGGGTGCCGGGAGCCGTCGACCTCGGTGATCATCAGCACCACGTTCTTCAAGGTGTCACTGGCCTGCCAGGGCTGGTCGGTCCTTGGGAAGCGAGCGTTGGCGAGGTTGACCAGAGTCTCAATGGTCGGAGTATCGGGCGTGTCCTCGACATGAGCAGCTGGCGCATCCTCGTAGGACAGCGGTTCAGGCGGTGTCGTCCGTACTGCCTCCACGTTGGCGGCGTAGCCGGCGGGCGAGCGTACGAAGGTGTCCTCGCCGTTCTCGGCAAGAGCCAAGAACTCCTCGCTTGCCGAGCCGCCCATTGCCCCTGACATCGCGTGCACGATCACGTACTCGAAGCCCAGCCGGTCGAAGATCTTGATATAGGCGTCGCGATGGGCCGCATACGACTTGGCAAGGCCTTCGTCGTCAATATCGAAGGAGTAGGAGTCTTTCATGACGAACTCGCGTCCTCGCAGCAATCCGGCCCGCGGCCGGGCTTCATCGCGATACTTCGTCTGGATCTGGTAGAGCGAGAGGGGCAGGTCCTTGTAGGAGGAATACAGGTCCTTGACCAGCAGGGTGAACATCTCCTCGTGTGTGGGACCTAGCAGATATTCCGCCCCCTTCCGGTCGTGCAGCCGGAACAGGAGCTCGCCGTACTCCGTCCAGCGCCCGGTGGCCTCGTACGGCTCCTTCGGAAGTAGAGCCGGAAAGTGGACTTCCTGCGCACCGATCGCGTTCATCTCCTCGCGTACGATGCGCTCGACATTGCGCAGCACCCGGTAGCCCAGCGGCAGCCAGGTGTAGATGCCTGGCGCGGCGCGGCGGATGTAACCGGCACGCACCAGCCAGCGATGACTTGGCACCTCGGCGTCGGCGGGATCCTCGCGCAACGTACGGACAAACAACTCCGACATTCGGGTGATCACCCGAGCACTGTAGTAGCTTGCTGCGCTACCGAGTGCGTACGAAGGCCAGGACCGTCTCGAGGTCAGGGCTGTAGCCATCGGTGGTGTCGACGTCGACAGTCGGTGCGTCGAGCCGGATTGGTTCGAATTGCCTTGCTGCGCTGAAGTGCCCGATGTCGTCGTGCGCAGCTCGGGTGGGCTGCCGGTGTCGGCGATATTCGGCCCTGGCTTGCGCGACCTCGGGTACAACATGACAGCGCACGATCCGAAGCATCGCGAGTGGCAGCAGGGGCTTCAGTCCACGTTCCCAGTTCGGGTGCTGAAATGCGGCCTCAGCGACATGGGTGACACCATGCTCGAGGAACAGTCGAATCGCCCCGAAGAACAGGCCGTAGCTCCGCTGCGTCAACGGGTCGGAGGGCCCAGGAACGAAACCTGGTGTTGTGGCAACCATGCCTTCCTTGATCTCGTCCCGGCACAGCGCCGGGCAGCCGATCATGGCGGCCAACCGGTGCGCCAGCGTCGTCTTGCCCGATCCGGCAGGTCCACTCACAATCACCAAGATCGGAAGCTGCGATGAACTAACCACGCGTCAATCCCGGCGGATGCTTGCGCATCACGACCGCGGTGGTGCGTCGCTGGGCGTCCAGCAGCCGATTCCGAAATGATCCTTTGGCGGTCTTCAGCGCCGCCGAGACCTGGTGGAGCCGAGCCGGCCGACCGGGCCGGTAGTAGGTGATCAGCGTCGGAATGTATTCAGCCTTGCTGACGGTGAATCGACCATTCCCGACCCGACTGAACGTGAACCGCCCAGTCGCTCCTTCATAGGTATTGTTTGCTTCTTGTTGCGCGACCGTGTTGCCGACGCCGTACGCCACCCATTTCCGGTTCACCTTGGTCCATGGCTGCACCACGTGCGGATGGTGCATATAGACAAGATCAATATCTGGTGAAGCGGTGAGGGCACGGGCGAGCGCGACCTGCTGTCTGTTTTCACTTGTCGAGTATTCGGTGCCGGCGTGGACGGCGGCGAGCACGATGTCTGCTCCGGCTTTACGAGCCCGACGGGCTTGCCCTAGCAAGTTTTTCGCACTCATCCGTTGCACCGCCCACGGTTTGCCGGCCGGCATGGGTAGGCCGTTGAGGCTGAACGTGGCCGCGACGACAGCGATCTTGACCCCCTGCTTGGTGGTGAAGATCATTGGACGTTCGGATTCCGCCCTGGTACGAGCCGTGCCGACATGGGGGATCTTCGCCCGATCAAGATCATCGAGCGTACGCTTCAGTCCGGCAAAGCCTTGATCGAGGCTGTGATTGGACGCGGTTGTGCATACGTCGTAGCCCGTCGCGACGATGGCCTTGACGACCTGCGGCGGCGCCGCGAACAGCGGATAGTTCCGGTACGGTCCACCAGGCGGAGCGAGCGGCACCTCTTCGTGGCAGATCGCCATGTCCGCCGAGGCAATCACCGGTTTCATGCCGGCTAGCAGCGGCGCGAAGTCATAGCCACCGCGTTCCCGTCGCCGGGCATCTTCCCGTGCCCCGAACCACAAGGTGTTGTGCCACAGCAGATCGCCGTTCATCACCACCGTGACGCTGGTCCGCTTCGGCTTGGCAGGCGGTCGCTGCGTGGGTTGACCAGATGAGGTGGGGCTGCTCGATGTCGCTATTGGGGTAGGGGTCGGCACCGCTGCTGGCGTGCGCGCGCCGGGCTCGTTGGCAGCGCAGCCGGATAGCATGACCGAAAGCCCGATCCCGAGGGTGGCCAGCCGTGCGGGGCGCGCTGTCAAAAGTGGACCGTCGCGAATTCGCCGACCTGTGTGAAGCCCACCCTCGCGTACGTGGCTCGCGCCGGCAGGTTGTAGTCGTTGACGTAGAGCGACACGGTGGGCACGACGGTACGCGCCAGCTGGACGACAGCGGCCATCGCGGGAGCTGCCAATCCCCGACCGCGCAGCTCGGGTTCCAGCCATACCCCTTGAACTTGACAGACCGATCCAGAGACCGAGCCGAGATCAGCCTTGAAGAGCACCCGATTGCCCTCGAAGATGCCGAAGGCACGGCCCGAGGAGATCAGTTGGCGGACGTAGAAGCGGTAACCGGCCGGATTGCCCTGGACCGGTGAGACGCCGATCTCCTCGGTGTACATCTTCACCGCAGCCTCGGTATAGGCATCCCATTGATCAACGGTGACTCGACGTACCCGTCGATCGATCGGGATGGCTGGCGGCGAACTAATCGCCAGTACGGGCTGGTGCGGCCGGACGTCGCGGACTTCGCTCCAGGGTGAGCCCCAGCGCTCGGACAATCGGCTCCACAACTCCAGCGCTACGTGGGACGGGCCGATGATCGATGCGCACATGCGTTCCGGACCGGCGAACTCGGTCCAAGCCTCCAGCGCATCCTCGTCAGCATTGACCGGGACCAGATTGGACCCGGCATGGCACATCGCCCGCAGCAGGCCACCCCGCTCGTATCCCCAGACAGGACAGCCAAGACTGGCCTGTTCCAGTCCGGCGGCACGTACCCGGGAGGCCACAAAAACGTTCTCGATCGGATTGGCAGAAAGCAGCCGGATGGCCGCAGGCAGGTCGCTTCGACCCAGCACTCGGACCGAGCCCACCCGGGCTCGTCGAGCTGCAATTGTGCCGGCGACCTTGCGCATGGCTAGCGCACGCTGACCTCGGGCACGCCGTCTCCGGCGGGCATGGACTCCGCGAGCCGCATCGCTTCGTCGATCAGGGTCTCGACGATGTCGGCCTCTTTCACGGTCTTGATCACCTCGCCACGGACAAAGATCTGGCCCTTGCCGTTACCGGAGGCGACTCCGAGATCCGCCTCCCGTGCCTCTCCGGGTCCGTTGACAACACAACCCATGACGGCGACCCGCAGCGGCACCTCTAGACCCTCCAACCCAGCAGTTACCTCGTCGGCGAGCTTGTAAACATCAACTTGAGCGCGTCCGCAGGAGGGACAGGACACGATCTCCAGATGCCGCGGCCGTAGGTTCAGCGACTCCAAGATTTTGATCCCGACCTTCACCTCCTCGACCGGCGGGGCTGACAGTGAGACCCGAATTGTGTCTCCAATGCCTTTCGAGAGCAGTGCACCGAAGGCGACCGCGGATTTGATAGTGCCCTGGAATGCCGGCCCGGCCTCGGTCACGCCCAGATGCAAGGGATAGTCGCAGGCTTCGGCGAGTAGCTCGTAGGCGCGCACCATGACGACCGGATCGTGGTGCTTCACGCTGATCTTGAAATCCCGGAACCCATGCTCTTCGAACAGACTTGCCTCCCAGAGGGCCGACTCCACCAGGGACTCCGGCGTGGCCTTGCCGTACTTGGCGAGGAGGCGCTTGTCCAGCGACCCAGCGTTCACTCCGATCCGGATGGAGCATCCGGCGTCCGTGGCAGCTCTTGCGATTTCCTTTACTTGATCATCAAAAGCGCGGATGTTGCCAGGATTGACGCGTACCGCAGCGCACCCGGCGTCGATGGCTGCGAAGACATATCTCGGCTGGAAGTGGATGTCGGCGATCACCGGGATCTGGGACTTGCTAGCGATGATCGGCAAAGCGTCGGCGTCGTCCTGGCTCGGCACGGCAACCCGCACGATGTCGCAGCCGGTCGCGGTTAGCTCGGCGATCTGTTGCAGCGTCGAGTTGATGTCAGCGGTCAATGTCGTGGTCATCGACTGCACACTGATTGGCGCGTCGCCGCCGACGGCGACCTTGCCGACTCTGATCTGGCGACTCTTACGACGCGGCGCCAGGGTAGGCGGGGGGAGGGTGGGCAGACCCAAGTCGATGCTCATAAGGCCTTTCATTGCACGGTACGGCGGGACTGATTCGTGCTGACTCGCCGGAGATCCAGCCTAACGTGAGTTGGGATTGCGAGGTGATAACAGGCGAGTCAGCTCGCGAGCACCCCCGTCCAGCCAGTCATGGACAAATGGTCGTACCGACTGAGCGCGACTGCCTCGCAGTGGCCCCATTCACCGACGTCTGGGTCGAACTCTGCAAGGATCTTCGGTGCGGAAATCGCCTCACCTCCACCGGAGCTTGTGCACGATGATCAAGCAGGCGAGCTAATGGTCTCATTCGAGTCGGGCGGGATCACCGATCGGTTCGGTCGAGGCCGAGGCCGACCAGCATGGCGGACGTACCAGAACAGCATCAGGCCGGTTGCGCTGAGATGGAATCCGTGCAACGCCCAGATCGGTCCGACCGGCAAGCTGAAGACATAGATCGCATAGATCACGTTGCCGACGTTGGCCAGGGCGATGTTCCCGAGGCTGTACGAAGCGAGATCCTTGGTACGCCCCGCCTTCACGAGCATTGGCAGGGTGCTGGCAATGAAGATCGCTGTTGACGCTGATCCCGCGAGGACCGGCAGACTCGAGCTCACGCCACACACCCCTGCTCTTCCTGGAATTGCCAACCTAAATTCACTATACTGAGAGTTAATTGACTAAGTCAACGGTGTAGTAAAAAGCGATGCATGACTCCTTAGGGTGGTTCCATGGCTGAGGGCACCAGGTCGTACTCCTCTGCTCTGCGCGCCGATCAAGCGCAGCAGACCAGGAGACGAATCGTCGATGCCGCCGCCGAACTTTTCGCCGAGCGCGGCTACACCGGTACCACCATTGACGCCGTCGCAGCTGCCGCAGGGGTGAGTCGGAAAACAGTCTTCGATTCCGTTGGCGGCAAGGCTCAGTTGATGAAGCTTGCGTATGACTTCGCCATCGTCGGTGACGACAAGCCGGTGCCACTGAGAGATCGGCCCGAGATAACAGATCTGGTCGCCGAGCCAGACGCTGCGACGCGTCTCGCCAAGTACGCCGCACTCATCGTCCGAATCGATCGCCGGATCTCTCCGGTCTGGCGAGCCCTGGAGGGCGCTGCAGCGAGTGACCCGGAGGCAGAGCGGCTGTACACCGCATTAGTTCGCCAGCGCCGACGGTCCATGGAAGATGGGGTGCTGCTCTTCGCTGAAGCTGGCGTGCTGCGGCCCGATGTCGACGTTGACATGGCCGGCGATTTGTTCTGGCTGTACAACGACCCCACGCTTTTCGACAAGCTGGTTCGGCAGCGCGGGTGGTCGATCGCGCGGTTTCAGGCCTGGCTGACAGAGGCGATGCAAGTTCAGTTGTTAGGAAAGGCAGACAATCCCGCCTGATTTCTGTCAGATTGCAGTTGTCATGCGTCAAGGAGTTGGCAGGGTTTGATCTTGGTATAGCTGGGCTCAGGACGTGTATGTTTATCCTCCGGTTAGTGCTGGTCTGTACGCCGAATACCGACTCACGGGAGGCTGACGCCATGCGGAAACTGACCTTCGGCATGAACATGAGCCTGGACGGCTACATCGCCGCGCCCGGCGACGACCTCGGCTGGAGCGTGCCGAGCGACGAGCTGTTCCAGTGGTGGTCCGACCGGGTGGACGCGACGGGCCTGGCGCTGTACGGGCGCAAGCTGTGGGAGACGATGAGCTCCCACTGGCCGACCGCCGACAAGCAGCCGGGTGCCACACCGGCGGCGATCGAGTACGCCGGCCGCTGGCGGGACATGCCGAAGGTGGTGTTCTCCTCTACGACCAGCACCGTCGACTGGAACACCCGTCTGGTCACCGGCGACGCGGTCACCGAGATCACCAGGCTGAAGGCCGAGGACGGCGGCCCCATGGACATCGCCGGTGCCACACTCGCCGCGGCGGCCATGCGGGCCGGGCTGATCGACGAGTACGCGCTCGTCACCCATCCGGTCCTGGTGGGCGGCGGCACGCCGTTCTTCACAGCCCTGGACAACTGGGTGAACCTGAGCCTGGTGGAGACCCGGACGTTCCCCGACGGCGTGGTGTTGACCAGGTACGAGACCAGGCGCTGAGTGGCCCGACGGCGGATCATCGCGGGCCTCGGTCCGCCCAAGGATCTCGCGGCGCTGTGTTCCGAGGCGATCGTGACGTCCCTGTCGGATTCTGTTCCTAACCGCGGACGATCCGTCCGAATAGGGATCCCCTAACGGACGACCGGACCGGTACACCGCGATCGGCGCCGCCGTCTGACCATCGGCGTCGACGACGTCCATCTCGCCGCGGTCGGCGCGGAGGTCGTAGCACCGTCGCCTCCGCCAGGGCGAGCTTGAGCTCTTTGGGCTCGGTGCGGAGCCGCCGCTCTGGCTGCGACTGACCGCCGTCCGCCCCGGCCGGGTAGCGACCGGTCCATGCCTTCCTTACCTGCGTCGACGAACCGGTCCCGCCGGTTTCCCACCGTCGCCGCGGAGACACCATGCTGAACCGCCCCGGGTTTAGTGGAGGCTGGGTTCTGCCATCTGCAGGATTGCAGACGGTGTGGTTGTGAGGTAGTAGTTAGCTTCGGCTTCAGCTGGGGGAATGTCTCCGATGGCTTCAAACAGGCGCCGATTGTTGTACCAGTCGACCCATTCCAGGGTGGCCAGTTCGATGGCGTCGAGACTCCGCCAGGGCCCTTTACGGCGGATCAGCTCGGTCTTGAACAAGCCGATGATCGATTCGGCTAAGGCGTTGTCGTAGGAGTCACCGACCGACCCGATCGAGGGTCGAGCACCGGCCTCGACGAGCCGTTCGGTGTAGCGAATCGAGGTGTACTGGCTGCCGGCGTCGCTGTGGTGGACCAGATCTTGAAGATCATGGCCGACTCGTTGCCGCTGCCAGATGCCCATCTCCAACGCGTCCAGCACCAGATCGGTGGTCATCGATTTGGCTGCCCGCCAGCCGGTGATCATCCGAGAGAACACATCGATGCAAAACGCTACATAGACAAAGCCGACCCAGGTGGCAACGTAGGTGAAATCGACCACCCACAACTGGTTCGGCCGCCGCGCCTGGAACTGCCGCTCCACCAAATCCTCCGGCCGCGTCGCTGCGCGGTCCGGTTTCGTGGTACGGATCTTGGCGCCGCGGACTACGCCGCGAAGCCGGTCGGCCTTCATCAGCCGTTCCACCGTGCAGCGGGCCACCTGGACGCCTTCCCGGCGCAGCTGAAGCCACACCTTGCCAGCCCCATACACCCCGTAGTTGTCCGCATGGATCCGCCGAATCTGGGCCAAAAGCTCCGCATCGCGGATCACCCGGTCACAGGTCGGGCGAGCCCTGACCGCATAGTAGGTGCTCGGGGCGATCGGGCAACCGTGCTCAGACAGCACCCTGCAGATCGGCTCGACCCCGAACACCCGACCATCGATCATGTCGTGACGATGCTCCTCGATGAACCTCACGAGCGCGGCGATGGGCGGTCGAGCTCCGCCGCAAAAAAAGCCGACGCGGTCTTCAAGATCGCATTCGCCCGGCGCAGCTCCCGGTTCTCCCGCTCCAACTCCACCAGCCGACGCCGATCATCACTGGACACCCCCGGGCGAGCGCCGGCATCGATCTGGGCCTGCTTCACCCAGCCACGCAACCTGTCCCGGTTGATGCCCAACTGTTCCCCGACCCGACGACACGCGCCGGTCACCGATAGTTGCAGTTGATCATCGGCCAACAAATCATCGACTAGACGGATCGCCCGATCACGAACCTCAGGCGGATACTTCTGCGGTGCTGACATGACTCCACCCTTTCGTGGGATCAATGCCTCCACCAAAGCCGGGACGGTTCAATCCGTTCTGCGACGCACCGATCCGGCACCTCGACCACATCACCCGCCACACCGACGGCGGACTCACCACCTACATCAACCGACGCGGCGAATGCGAACGCGGCAACCAGGTTCGAGAAATGCCCGGCTGGCACATCACCCTCATCAACTGCGGCCTCCACCGCCGACCACACACCATCCACATCACCACACCCACCGGCCACCACTACCTCAGCCGCGCACCCGACCCACCATGAGCACGGAGGAACTTAGAAGAGCCGAATTGGATCGATGAGGTCGGCCAAGATCAACACGACACCGGAGATCAGGATTACTCCGCCGACCACGTACGCCACAGGGAGCAACCTCGCCGTGTCCACAGGTCCGGGGTCGGGCTTTCCGAAGAGGCGAGCGATGGCCCGTCTGACCGCTTCATAGAACGCTGCGGCGACGTGCCCTCCGTCCAAAGGCAGCAGCGGCACGAAGTTGAAGAGCGCGACGAACAGGTTGACGGCGCCGAGCACCGTGAAGAGGCTTGCCACCTTCGCTGCAGCGTCGATCTGGTTCGTTGATGCGATCTCACCTGCCGCTCGACTTGCGCCCACGATCGACATCGGCCCATAGATGTCGCGAGGCTTGCCGGTCACCAGGTTGTAGGCGGTGTAGTAGACCTTCGCTGGGAAATACGCAAGCGCTACGGCAGTCTGTTTGGTCATCTGCCACATGTCGCCAACCACAGCGATCGGACCACCGCGCTGCCTGACCACCTCGGGTTCAACGCCGAAGAATCCAGCGGCAATTCGTTTCGATGGGTCATACCTGTCCGGTACGCCGGTGATGACTGTGTTGACCGGCTTCAGATCGATGCGCTGACCAGCCCGGTCGACCGTTACCAGTGCCGGGTGATCCAGGTTCGACCTGATCAAGCGGGAAACGTCGTCCCACGAGGACACTGCGACTCCATTGAAGGCAATGATCTTGTCCCCTGGTTGAATACCCGACTGGGCGGCTGGGGTCGGCGGCTTTCCCTCACAGGTCTTGTCCGCTGCGTTCGCAGCGACGATGCACTCCTGAACGTTGCTGATCGTCAACTGGGAACGGTAGACGCCATAAGTGGCCGCAACACCGAGCAAGATCAAGAATGCCAGCAGGATATTCATCGCCGGGCCGCTGGCCATGATGATCAACTTTTGCCAGAAAGGCTTCTGATAGAAGAGCCGGCCCTCATCCTCGGGCCGGATCGTTGCCCACTCTGCGGCACGTGCATTGTCGGCCAGCGCACGAAACGGGCCCGTGCTGTACACGCGAATCTGATCAGGATGGTCCTTCGCCGGCGGAAACATGCCGACAAGGCGCACATAACCGCCAACCGGAACTGCCTTCACGCCGAACTCCGTCTCGCCCTTCCGCCGCGACCACAAGGTACGGCCAAAGCCCACGAAGTACTCAGTGGTCTTGACGTTGAATGCCTTGCCGGGCACCAGATGCCCGATCTCGTGCAAGGCGATCGACGCCATCACCAATGCGAAGAAGAGGATGGCTCCGCCGATGTAGATCACAAGGTCCATCTAGTGGGTGTGCTCCGTAGCCTGGGTGAGGTCCTGAGCCCGAGCCCGCGCCCAGGCATCGGCCGCCAGAACCAGCTCGAGCGTGAGCTGGTCACTCGCGACCATCCTCGAGCCTACGTCGGGATCGGAAGCGGCGTGCTCATCCAGCACTACAGCGACGATGTCGAGGATTTGGGTGAAGCCGATCCGGCCCTGGTGAAAGGCGTCGACGCACACCTCGTTGGCAGCGTTGTACACCGCAGGCGCCGTGCCAGCCAGCCGTCCGGCGTGCCGCGCCAACTCGACGGCGGGAAAGGCATCGTTGTCCAGCGGCTCGAACGTCCAGCTCGAGGCTGTGCTCCAATCACACGACCGGGCCACACCCGGCAGCCGACCCGGCCAGCTCAGCGCAAGCGCGATAGGAAGTTTCATGTCCGGCGGCGAACACTGCGCGAGCGTGGACCCGTCGATGAACTGCACCATGGAGTGCACGATCGACTGCGGATGCACGACCACGTCGATGCGGTCCAGATCCACGCCGTACAGCAGGTGCGCTTCCAACAGCTCCAAGCCCTTGTTGATCAGCGTCGCGGAGTTGGTCGTGATGACGCGGCCCATCTTCCAGGTCGGATGCGCGAGTGCCTGATCGGGCGTCACGTTCCGCATTTGTTCCCGGCTGAGTCCACGAAACGGCCCACCACTGGCCGTCAGGATCAACCGATCGACCTCCGTCGCTGCTCCGCCGCGCAGACACTGAGCCAAGGCCGAATGTTCGGAGTCGACTGCAACAATCTGCCCGGGCTTGGCGGCTTGGGTGACCAGCCGACCGCCGACGACCAGCGACTCCTTGTTGGCCAGGGCGAGGATGCGCCCAGCTCGCAAGGCAGCCAGGGTTGCGGCCAGCCCAGTGGATCCTGTGATCCCATTGAGCACAACATCGCACGGCATCGCCGCCACCTCAGCTGCCGCATCCGGCCCAGCGACGATGCGGGGTAGCTGGACGTCGCCCTCTGCCCAGCCGCGGCGGCTGGCCTCGGCGTACAGCGCGAGCTGAAGATCTTGGACTGTGGTTGCCCGGCTGACAGCGACCATCCGCGGTCCATTGTCCAACACTTGCCGAGCCAGTAGCGCGATTTGTGAGCCCCCGGCCGCCAGGCCCACCACCCGGAACTGATCAGAATGATCAGCGACGACCTCCAACGCTTGGGTTCCGATCGAGCCGGTGCTGCCCAAGATCACCACGTCGTGCACTGGGCAAGTGTGACAGGTTGGACCCGTCCGCTTGCGTCATCGTCGCTACCCGCCTTTCCACCAGCTCAGGACGCGCAGCACTCGAACGGTGTTCCACCGGCTCGGACCGGGTTCCTCTATCCGGAACCAAGCGCGCCCGGGGTAGGCGGCGTACGTCGGCCAGCGGCCGTCCGCGCGACGGGCCCGCAGCAGCACGTCAACCGCGTCGCCGAGCCGCTGGTCCTGGTCGGCGGCCACGTCGACGAAGTGCTCGAGCCCTCGCAGCACGTCGAAGTGCCACTGCGGCAGCTGCGGAAAGCGGGTGCTTCCGCGGATTGCCAGCTGGCCGGTGCGATGGGACTTGTACAGCTGGTGGCGCAGGAAGAAGTCGCGCCCGCGTGACTGCGCCTCGCCGGTTTGAACAGCACCGCCACCGCTTCGGTAGGCGTCTAGCGCCTCCAGCGCCTGAATGCTGGTGTGGAAGGAGCTGTGCTTGCCAGGGTCATTCCGTGCTGCGCAGTTCCAGCCGCCGTCGTCGAGCTGTTGGCTGAGCAGGTAATCGGCGAGGCCGTCGAGGCCTTCGGCGCGGTACCCGTGAGCGGCGGTGAGCCGCACCACCATCGAGACAATGCAGGTCTCCGGCACCCGCCATCGGTCCTGCCACTCCCAGAGCCGCTGACATCCGGCGAGCGCCGCGAGGTGCCCCGGTGGCAGGCCAAGCCAGAGCAGATGGAGCAGCGTGTACGTCGTCGAGATCCACTTCGGCGCGTAGTCGCCGCCGCCCCAGCGCCCGTCCTGATCCTGTAGCGAAATCAGCTTCGCGCCCCAGCCTTCCGTGGCGACCTTGGCCCGCTCCTCGCGTACGGTCGATTCCGAGCTGCCGAGCAAGTCTCGGTGTACCCGCCAGCGAATAGACGGGTCGCCCTCGAGCAGCCAGTCGATCAACTGGTCATCTGCGACAGTCACCGCCACTATCCTGCCCGAGGCCGCCCCCTCCCGATCACCCCAAGCAGCCGGATTCAGGGCGTGAGCGACACCTCATCGGGCGTGGCAAGGGTGAGCACAGCCTCCTCGATGTGCTCCTCTTGCTCCAATTCGTGCTCCACCTGCCGCAACCGCACTGCCAGGCTGGGCTCCACGTCGTCCCCGACCATGTCGACCGACGCGACCAGATACAACCGACCGGGACCGACAAATTCCAAATGCAGATAGGTGATCCGCTCGATGTCCGGGCGTGCCAGCAGCTCGCGAAGCACTCCCTGCCGAACCTCCGGGCGTACGGTTTCCCCGACCAGAAAGCGCCGATTGCGATCAATCAGAAACACTGCGACCACTGCCAGCAGCACACCGACCAGAATCGAGCCGACTGCATCAGGCGTCACAGATCCAGTGACCTGGTGGAGCGCGACACCCGCAAACGCGATCGTGATACCGATCAAGGCGGCAGCGTCCTCGGCGAAGACAGCGCGCAAGGTGGGATCGGAGGTGTTCAGCACAAATCTCGGGACGCTGCGATCCTGGGCCGCAGCAAGACGCCGGGCCTGAATCGTGGCCTGGGCGAACGAGATCCCTTCGAGCACGAAAGCAATTCCCAAGACGACGTAGGCGACAAGGTAATTCGACGCTTCCTCGGGTTCCAGCAACTGCTGGATCCCGTGCCAAATCGATACGACGGCGCCGGCTGTGAAGAGTCCAAAAGCCGCGAACATCGACCAGACATAGGCCTCCCGCCCGAAGCCCATCGGATGCCCACTGTCCCGCCCACGATCGGATCGCCGATCAGCTATCAGCAGGAAGATCTCATTGCCGGCATCCGCCCACGAGTGAGCGGCCTCGGCCAGCATCGATGCCGATGACGTGATGGCGGCTGCCACTGACTTCGCAATTGCGATCAGCACATTGGCTGTGAATGCGACAAGCACGGTCAGCAGGCTGCTGTTGACGCGCTTCGACCCGTGGTCGGTCACTGCAGCGGCAGACATGTTCCCACCAGGAGCATGCTTTCGACCCTATCCAGGGCACCCAGAGCTACCCACATTGCTAGCTGGCTGCCAGCTTCCACCCAGGTAGCTGACAGCAAGGGCCTTCACGCTATTCGGCAGCCCATCGTGAACCGACACAGGAGCAACAACGTGCCAGCCTCGACAAGGACTGCCGTCGCAATAGCCTCAGGAATGCTCGTGCTTGGCGCGGGCGTCGGAGTGGCATCCACAGCATCTGCAGACACTACGCCAACGCCTATTCCGCCGAGCGCACCGAGCATTCCGACTCCCGACACGCCCATGCCCAGCGATCCCCCGCCGGGCACCGAGCGACCGGACTGGCCAACGAGCCCCGAGCGGGAGGCTCAGGAGGCTCAGGAGGCGGCACTCGTCAAAGTCCTGGCCGGCATGCTGGGCGTCGACGAGGCCGAGGTGCAGGCCGCCCTCGACCAGATCCGTACGGCTTACGAGGAGCAGGGCCCGGCCGCACTCGATCCGTACCTGGACCAGGCGGTTGCGGCCGGCATTCTGACTCAGGAAGAGGCGGATGCGGTGCGCCAGGCAATTGAGCAGGGCTGGGTCGACCTCGGTCCCAGGTAAGCCGTGACTAGCGGCCGCCCTTCATGATCTCGGCCAAACTCGCCGTCCGCGCATCGGTGAAGACGTCTTCCAGCATCACCGGTCTTCCATCGGGATCGGTGAGCGGCACCCGCCAGTTCGGGTATTCATCGATAGTCCCGGGCTGATTCTGCAGCTGACGCTCTCCGACAGCGTCAGCGAGGGAGAGACAGCGTAGCCGCGACGGAGTCCAGGTCAGATAACGGTGCAAGGCCTGAACGGTCTCCTCTGCTTCTGCGTCCGGCTGCAGTGCACCCCGATCTCGAAGATTGTCCAGCCAGGCCTGGCGATCGGCTTCGTCGACTTTCAGTTCCTCCTCCAAGGAACGAGTCAGGATGCCAAGCTGGTCCCGGAGCCGGATGTGATCACCGGCGAGATAGCCGGCAGTGGGTGGCAGATCATGGGTCGTCACCGACGCGAGACAATATTCCCGCCACTTCTCAGGCGCCAGCGGCGTACCGTCCCCGTCCCAATCGAACTCGAACCACAAGATCGACGTGCCAAGAATGCCGCGTTCCCGAAGGTAGTCGCGGACCCACGGCTCCACGGTTCCAAGATCCTCGCCGACCACGACCGCGCCGGCCCGATGAGCCTCCAGAGCCAGAATGCCGATCATGGCCTCGTGGTCGTAGCGAACATACGTGCCCTGCGTAGGATGCATCCCTTGGGGAATCCACCACAGGCGAAATAGACCGATCACGTGATCGACACGCAAGCCACCGGCATGCCGCAAGATCGTGGAGACGGTTTCTCGGAATGGCGCGTACGCGGTGGCGGCGAGCCGATCAGATCGCCACGGCGACTGATTCCAGTCCTGCCCTTGCTGATTGAAGGGATCCGGCGGGCAGCCCACCGAGACGCCTGTTGCGTAACTGTCCTGCAAGCTCCAGGCATCCGCGCCTCGGGTACTCACGCCTACCGGCAAATCGTGCATGACGCCAAGCGCCATGCCAGCTCGCATGGCCGCTTGCTGGGTGCCGGCTAATTGCTCCTCCATCAACCACTGCAACCAGCAGTGGAAGTCGATCTTGGCAGTGTTGGTGGCAGCAAAGGCGGCAACTGCTGATGAGCTGGGATCCTGCAGTTCTGTCGGCCAGTCCTGAAAGCTGGGACCGTATTCTTCGACGAGCGCCGACCAGGTGGCAAAGCCCTCCAGACCGCGTCCCTCACGGCGCCGATACGCCGCAAAGGAGGCTTCCCTCCCGGGCGTACGCGGTATTGAGAAAATGATCTCGAGCGCCTTGCGCTTGGCCTGCCATGATCGATTGCGATCGATCAGGCTCGACTCGCTGATCTTGGTGAGAAGTTGGATCCTGATCTTGTCAATGTCTTCTCGCTGCGCCGCGCTTGCCACGGCGTACTCCGGGATGCGTTCGGGTCGCAGGTAGAGGGGATTGGCAAAGCGACGACTGCTGGGCAAGTATGGCGACGGCTCCAACGGCGGGACCGGTTCGACCGCATGCAAGGGGTTGACCAGGATGAAGTCGGCCTGATGCTCAGCTGCCGACCATACCGCCAGATCTTCAAGATCAGTCAGGTCGCCGACTTCCCAGGACTGCTTCGAGCGCACGCTGTAAAGCTGGGTGGCCAAACCCCAAGTGCGATGCTGGCCCATCCGCTCCGGAAGGCCGAGCCACGCCGGGGTAATGATCAACGGCATAGACGCTTGAAGATCGCCGCTGGCGGCCTTCACGGTGTGGTAGCCAAGTGGCAGGTCGCCCGGAATCTCGAACGACGCCTCACCAACCCAACCCTCATCGATCTCCCGCGGCGGCGTCCAGTTCTCCAGTTGTCGCAACTCGTGACGTCTCTCACCGGTCTCTAGTTCGATCCAAACACTGACGGGGCTGCCATGCGGTACGTGTACCCATACCGAGACGTTGCGCTGCTCCCGGATCGTCATGCAGGACGGCAACATCTGGGTCCAGGGGTGGCGGTGATGATTCGCCAGAGCTGCGGCGGCGGCTTCCGGCGTCGACGCATCGATGTCCGAGGCAGCCAGGACGGCCACCACGGTGTCACGCGAGACGGAGATGTGGCGGCCCTGCCAGTCCCAGTACTCCGTTGCGATGCCAAATGCCTCGGCCAGGTCGTAGAGAGTTGCATCAAGTTCTGTCACGGCAGGTTTCATCCGCCAGGAACCAGAACGTACATGATCAACCAGGCCACCGGGGCTGCGAGCAGCAGCGAGTCAAGCCGATCCATGACCCCTCCATGTCCGGGCAGGAAGGAGCTCATGTCCTTGATCCCCAGATCTCTTTTGATCATCGATTCGACTAGGTCACCGCAAGTGCCCGCCGCGACCAGTGCCACGCCGAGAATGATGCCCACCCAGAAGGGGACCAGAAGAACGAAATAGGCCATGCAGACGCCGGCGACCGAGCCGAAGATCAGTGATCCAGCCAGACCTTCCCATGACTTCTTCGGACTGATCTTGGGCACCATCGGATGCTTGCCGAACAGGACTCCGGCGACGTAGCCACCGGTGTCGCTCATGACCACGATCAACAGGAATGTCACGATTCGCGCGGCGCCCTGTGCCTCAGCGAGCATCAGGGCGGCAAAGGAGCCGAGCAGCGGTACGTAGGCAATGATCAACAGGCTGGCGGCGGAGTCGCGTACGTATCCCACAGCACCCTTCGGCATCCGCCAGATGAGGCTGGCCAGCACGGTCAGCGCCAAGGACGCCAGCAGCACGCTGGTGGTGGAGAAGATCACCGGTTCCTGCCGACCCGCGAAGTACGAGCCAAACGAGATGGCAACACTGCCGATGGCAATCGGAACGATCGCCGACGTCATGCCTTGCTTCTTCAGGGCTCCGTGCAGTTCCACGGCAGCGAGCACCAGAGCCACCGCCACCAGTACAACGAAGGCGGGCTTGAGGTAGACCAAGCTGAGCACGACGTACGCGCCGAGCCCGACGCCGATGCCGATGGCGGCCGGCAGATTGCGGCCAGCGCGGCCATGCGTCTGCGCCGGCGCCGCCGGTGGCTCAGTCAACACTAGACCTCTAGCAGCTCGGCTTCCTTGTGCTTGAGAACATCATCGATCTCATCAACGTGCTTTCGCGTGGCGGCGTCGAGTTGCTTCTCCGCGCGTACTACCTCGTCCTCACCGACTTCCTTGTCCTTGACCATCCGGTCCAGGGCCTCCTTGGCGGTACGGCGGGCGCCTCGCACGGAAATCCGGGCGTCTTCGGCCTTGTGCTTGGCCAGCTTGATGTATTCCTTGCGCCGCTCTTCGGTGAGTTCGGGAAGAGTGACCCGGATGGTCGTGCCGTCGTTGGACGGATTGACCCCGATATCAGAGTTGCGGATTGACTTTTCGATGTTGGCCATCGCGGTCTTGTCGTACGGAGTGATCAGCACGACTCGGGCGTCTTGCACGTGAAAGGTTGCGAGTTGCTGGAGTGGTGTAGGCGAGCCGTAGTAGTCGGCGGTGAGCTTGGCGAAGATCGCTGGATGCGCGCGACCGGTACGAATCGCTGCGAACTCTTCTTTGGTGTACTCGACCGCATTCGCCATCTTGATCTCGGCTTCGCGCATGATGTCGGCGATCACAAGGGTTCTTCTCCTTAGGAGTGGACGATCGTACCGATCTTCTCACCCGACACCACGCGGACGATGGTGCCGTCGGTGTCCAGGCTGAAAAAGATCATCGGCAACTTGTAGTCACGGGCCATGCTGATCGCGGTCGCGTCGGCGACTTTGAGGTTACGCGCCAGGTACTCGTCGTAGGTCAGCTCGTCGAACTTGATCGCGTCGGGGTGCTTGTGCGGATCGGCCGAGTAAACCCCATCCACGCCTTGCTTGCCCATCAGCAGCACCTCGGCACTGATTTCCAAGGCTCGCTGAGCGGCCACCGTGTCGGTGGAAAAGTACGGCATCCCTGAGCCGGCGCCGAAGATGACCACCCGGCCCTTCTCGAGGTGCCGCTCCGCCCGGCGCGGGATGTAGGGCTCGGCCACCTGCCCCATGGTGATCGCGGTCTGTACCCGAGTTTGAACGCCAACCTTCTCCAGGAAGTCCTGTAGGGCAAGGCAGTTCATCACTGTGCCGAGCATGCCCATGTAGTCCGCCCGATCGCGCTCCATCCCCCGCTGCTGCAGCTCGGCGCCGCGGAAGAAGTTGCCGCCACCGACTACGACAGCAACCTGAACACCCATCTGAACCACGATGGCGATCTGCTTGGCAAGCCCTGCGACGACATCAGGATCGACGCCGACCTTGCCACCACCAAAGACCTCACCCGAAAGCTTCAGCATCACGCGCTTGTACGGACCATTCACCGTCGCGTTCCTCTCTCGGTTGTGGGAGCTGCTCGCGCAATGCCGACGCGACCAGCTCGGCTTAGGCGCCGACCGGCGCGAGGCTATTGCGCGCCGGCCGCCTCGAAGCGTACGAACCGCAAGACCTTGATACCCGCCTCATCGAGCTGTTTGCCGAATGACACCTTGCTATCGGTCACCGAGGGCTGATCGAGTAGCGCCACATCTTTGAAGTAGGCGTTCACTCGGCCCTCAATGATCTTGGGGAGTGCCTGTTCGGGCTTGCCCTCCTCCTTCGCCGTCGCCTCTGCAATGCGCCGCTCGTCCTCTACCAATGCGGACGGGACATCGTCACGGCTGACGTACTGCGGGCGCATCGCCGCAATCTGCATGGCGGCGACACGAGCTGCGGATTCGTCAGATCCTTCGTACTCGACCAGCACTCCCACCTGCGGCGGGAGGTCAGATGCCCGGCGGTGCAGGTAGACGGCGGTCTGGCCGTCGAAATACGCCGCGGCACTCACCTCGAGCTTCTCGCCGATCTTGGCCGCCAGGTCATCAACTGCCTCCCCGACAGTCTGGCCTGACGGCAGCACCGCCGCATTGGCAGCCTCGACGCTGTCAGCTTTACTTGCCGCCACCGCTTTCACGGCGTCCGCGGCGAGCGCCTGGAACGCCTGGTTCTTGGCGACGAAGTCGGTCTCGGCCCCCATCTGGAGCAGCGCACCATCGATAGAGGCCACCAATCCATTTGCAGCGGCCCGTTCGGCGCTGCGTTTGGCAGCCTTCGCCTGGCCACTTACCCGAAGCACCTCGACAGCCTTGTCGAAGTCGCCTCCGGCCTCGGTGAGCGCCTTCTTGCAGTCCATCATGCCCGCGCCGGTGGCGTCGCGGAGTTTCTTCACGTCCGCAGCGGTGATCGTTGCCATGAGCTGAGTAATCCCTGTTCTCTTTCAAATCTGATGAGGGTCGGCTTCAACCTGATGAGGGTCAGCCGTGGGTCGACCCGGTATCGGGGTTGTAGACATTCTGAGGATCCGGATTGTCCGATTGAAGCTCCAAATCCGCCTCCTTATCCGCGGCCTCCTCAGCCTCGATCGCGGCTTCCTCGGGTTGCTCGTCGCCCGGCACCGGCGCGGCGTCAGAGGCCGGCACGTCATGGGGCGCGGCTGGCGCCGGCTCCTGAGAGGCGCCGAGCAGCTCAAGCTCCCAGTCGGGCATTGGCTCGAGCTCCGCCTCGGTGCCCGTCTGTGCGCCCGAGCGCGCCATCAGGCCGTCGGCGACCGCATCGGCGAGCACTCTGGTGAGTAACGAGACCGACCGGATGGCGTCGTCGTTCCCAGGGATGGCAAAGTCGACCTCGTCGGGGTCGCAGTTGGTGTCGAGAATGGCGATCACCGGAATCCGCAGCTTGCGGGCCTCGTCGACGGCCAGGTGCTCCTTCTTCGTATCGACGATCCAGACCGCCTGAGGAGTCCTCGTCATATCCCGGATACCGCCCAGGGTGCGCTCCAGCTTCTCTTTCTCACGGCGCAGACCGAGTAGCTCCTTCTTGGTCAGTCCGGAGGCGGCGACATCATCCAAGTCCAGACCCTCGAGCTCCTTGAGCCGCTGAATGCGCTTGATGACAGTGTGGAAGTTGGTCAGCATGCCGCCCAGCCAGCGTTGGTTCACGTATGGCATGCCGACTCGAGTCGCCTGCTCGGCGATCGCTTCCTGTGCCTGCTTCTTGGTACCGACGAAGAGCACCTGACCACCACGGGCCACGGTGTCCTTGACGAACGCGTACGCGCGGTCGATGTAAGTCAGCGACTGCTGCAGATCGATGATGTAGATGCCGTTGCGTTCGGTGAAGATGAACCGCTTCATCTTCGGGTTCCAACGGCGGGTCTGGTGTCCGAAGTGGACACCGCTCTCCAAGAGCTGTCGTGTGGTGACGACGGCCATGGCCGCGTTCCTTCCTTGCCGACCCGCGTGGGCGTCGGCGTACGGTTGCTCAGCACCGAACCTTTCGGCGCCGCCTGATGCTCACACGACACACGCTCGACTGACTCTCGTCGCGGTCGAGACCGAATGTGCCGCCCGGACCGGAGACCGGTACGCGAGCATGCGAAGTCAGATCTGATGGCAGATCTGCACGTGTGAGTCTATCCACAAGGCGCAGGTGTCTTCGAATCTTCATCCACAGATTTCGCAAGCGGCCGTACGATTCCCGTCCACGTCCGGAGACTGCAGCCGTGCGAGTCCTCCATCTCCACCTTCGGGTGGCCGTTTTCGTGACGGGATGCCTGAGCGTGCTCCTGGTTCCGGCTCCTGCCGTAGCCGCACCCACTCTGCCCACACCTGCCGGATGGCCACTCCGCGGGGCACCCGTGGTGCATCGAGGTTTCGCTCCCCCAGCGGTTGCCTGGTCATCGGGCCACCGTGGCGTCGACCTTGTCGCGAAGCCTGGTGAGGCGATCCTGGCCGTCGCGAGCGGCACGGTCGCGTTCGCCGGATCGATCGCCGGCAAGCCCGTCGTCAGCATCGACCACGGCACGGTCCGCACCACGTACGAGCCGGTGATCAGCAAGGTGAGCGTCGGTCAACGGGTAGCGCTGGGTCAGGTCATCGGAGTCCTCGGAACAGGCGGGCATTGTCGCGGCTGCCTGCATTGGGGACTCCGGGAGGGCAAGAGCTACCTCGATCCGCTGCTGCTGCTCGGTAATCGCGACGGCCGGCTGAGGCTGGTGCCGGAGTCGCAGCGTGAGGTTGTGAAGCGCGAAGCTCAGGCTCGCGCGCTGGCGGCAGCAACCTCGAATCAGACCGGCGCGATCATGAACTCGGCTGGACGGCCGGGTGGCCACGGCTTTCTTCATCCGGTGCCAGGGGCGGTGACGTCTGCATTCGGAATGCGGCTGCATCCGGTGTTGAAGATCTGGAAGCTGCATGACGGCACTGATTTCACCGCCGCCTGCGGGACGGCCATTCGTGCGCCATACGGAGGCGTGGTTACCCGGGCATCCTTCAGTTCCGCGTATGGCAAACGGCTCTTCGTCAGCCACGGCAGTGTGGATGGGGTCCGCGTCGAGACAGCCTTCAATCATGCCGCCCGCTATCTGGTTCGGCCGGGTCAGCGGGTGAGCCGTGGACAGGTGATCGGTGAGGTGGGCAGTACCGGTCTCTCGACTGGCTGCCACCTGCACTTGATGGTGTGGCTCAATGGACGGCTCGGCAACCCGATGAACTGGCTCTGAGCTGCGAGCGTCGGCATGCGTGAGCAGCTCAATAAAGGCAGCTTAGGCCCGGGGGTGAGCTTGTTCGAAGGCTGATCGCAGTCGCTCATTCGTTACGTGGGTGTAGATCTGCGTCGTCGCCAGCGAGGCGTGTCCGAGCATCTCCTGCACGCTGCGCAGGTCTGCACCGCCCTCCAGGAGATGGGTGGCCATGGCATGCCGCAACCCGTGAGGGCCAAGGTCGGGCGCCCCCTCGGTCAGCTGAAGGGAACGGTGGACTATCCGACGCACCACCCGCGGATCAATCCGCTTACCTCGCTCGCCGAGGAACAGGGCTCCGCCGGACTCGTCGGTCGCCAGTTGTGGCCGGGCTTTCTCGAGCCACGCCTCGACCGCGCGTAAAGCCGGCGCACCGAGCGGCACCGTACGCTCCTTGCTGCCCTTGCCGAAGACCCGAATCACCTGGCGTCCCCGGTCAAGATCAGCCAGGTCGAGGCCGCACAATTCCGACACCCGGATGCCGGTGGCGTACAAGACCTCCAACAGGGCGGTATCGCGAACGGCGAGGGGTCCACCCGCCTCTTCGGCCGCAGCAATCCTCCCGTCGAGCATCTGGGCTGCTGTCGCGGCCTCCAGAGTCGGTGGCAATCGGCGGCTGATCTTGGGCGAGCGGAGGTTCGCCGCTGGATCTGTGGTGATATGGCCGGTCTCGTGTGCCCAGGAGAAGAACACTCGGGCTGCGGCCGCCCTGCGTTGCAGCGTCGCGCGCGCCTGACCAAGACTGTGCTGCTTAGCCAACCAGCTGCGTAGCGCCCTCAGGTCGACGGCCTTCAACGAGTCGATGCCCAGCCGATCCAGATGAGTGAACAGATTCAGCAGGTCCGTGCGATACGCGCGAACGGTGTGCTCAGCCAGATTTCGCTGCCCCCGCAGGTGCCGTTCGTAGCCGGACAGCAGCGTCTCGAACTGCTCCGGCAACTTTGTCTCGGCCACGTGACCACTCTGAAATACGCGGGGAGGGATTCCAAGCACGCCACGCGGTACCCTCACCGGCGTGCCATCTCAGATCAGCACCGTGGACGAGCTGCGGACCGGTGGAACGATCCTGCCGATCTTGCGCTGGGGAAAGCCGGTGCTGCACCGGCCCACCCGCCCAGTGACAGCCTTCGACGACGAGCTACGCGAGCTGGTACGCAACATGTTCGCCACGATGTACGCCGCAGAGGGCGTCGGACTGGCCGCCACCCAAGTGGGGGTTGATCTGGCGGTGTTCGTCTATGACTGCCCGGATGATGACCAAGTCAGGCACGTCGGCGTGATGTGTAACGCCGAAGTCAGCTTGCCCGAAGGCAAGGAGCGGAAGCTGCACGCCGCCGACGAGGGTTGTCTGTCCCTACCGGGCGCCTACATTGAGCTGGCCCGGCCCGACTTTGCCATCTGCCGAGGCCTGGACCAGAACGGCGAAAGTGTCCAGGTGGTGGGCACTGGCCTGCTGGCACGTTGCCTGCAGCATGAGACCGATCATTTGAACGGCATCGTGTTCGGGGACAGGCTTTCGGGGCGGGCCCGCAAGAAGCTCTATGCATTGCACGAGGACGCCGCCGACCTCTATCCCGAGGACTGGCCCGTGACACCTCGCGGCGACAACGCGTAACAGGCCACGGCAGCAGCGGCGGCCACATTGAGGGAATCGATGCCGGCAGACATCGGGATCCGGACACGCATCGTCGCGCCATCCGACCAGCGCTTCGAGAGCCCTGCCCCTTCAGTGCCCAGCATCATGGCAATACGAGTTTGGGGTGTGGTGCTTGCGGCCAATTGGCTGAGCTCGACCGCGTCTGGCGCCAGGCTGAGCGCCACAACGAGAAATCCCGCCTCGGCGAGGATGTGAGGCGCGGCGCACCAATCGTCCAATCGTGCCCAGGGCAGGGAGAACACCGCACCCATGCTGACCTTGATCGATCGGCGGTACAGCGGATCGGCAGCCCGTGGCGAGAGCAGCGCACCGTCCCAACCCAGTCCGGCGGCGTTCCTGAGGATCGCCCCGACATTGGTGTGGTCCACGATGTCTTCCAGAACGACCAGCCGATGCAACGCCAGGAGCTCATCCACGCGATACCGCTGCTCGCGGTGCAGCGAGGCCAAAGCACCGCGATGCACGTGGAACCCCGTCACCTGCTCTGCAAGATCCTCGGTAACCACATAGACAGGAATGGCCGGCCAGTGGTCGAGCACGTCACAGGGGCCATCGAGCCAGCGCTCTGCAAGCAAGAACGACCGAGGCCGGTATCCAGCGTCCACAGCCCGGCGGATGACCTTCGCGCCCTCGGCAATGAAGAGGCCATGTTCGGACTCCAGATGCCGCCGGAGCGATGCGTCCCGCAGCCGAACGTAGTCAGACAAGCGAGGGTCTGCGACATCGGTGATGGCGAGCTTCACTATGATCCTCCTCTCATGCACATCGTCGGAACTTTGGACTGGCAGCCGGCGCTCGATCGTCCCGAACTCTTGGCTCAGCCTGTCAGGGATGCAGTCGCCGATCTCGGGCTGGAGTGCTTTGTGGCGCCCATCGACCCAGACCGAGCCGACACCGCCGCCTTCTGTGCGGCGTACGAGGTGCCGTTGCAGGTTTCTGCCAACTGTGTCGTGGTCGCGGGGCGGCGCGCCGAGCTGTCGACGATGGCAGCGTGCCTGGTACGAGCCACGGACCGAGCCGACGTCAATCGGGTGATCAGGAAGCGGCTGGACGTACGCAAGATCTCCTTCGCTGGAATGGATGACGCAGTCCGGGAGACGAGCATGGAATACGGCGGTATCACCCCTATCGGCCTGCCACCGAGCTGGCCGATCCTGATCGACCAGGCCGTTGCCGAACTCGACATGATCGTCGTCGGTAGCGGAATCCGCGGAAGCAAGATCGCCATGACTGGGCGATCCGCCGCGGCCCTGCCGAATGCCGAAGTCATGGCATTGACGATCAACTCAGCAAGCTGACAATGGCAGCGACGCCGACAACCACGATGATCACCCGGTAGATCGTCGCCGGCAGCTTGCGCCCGACCCGACCACCAATCTGGGCGCCTACCACGGATCCGACGGCGATCGCGATTGCAGCTGTCCAGTTCACCTGGCTGACGAACACGAAGACCAAGCCGGCGATAGCGTTGGCAATCATCGCCAGCACGTTCTTGATCGCATTGACCCTCGGCAGCGACTCCGACAGCCCGATGCCCAAGATCGCGATCAACAACACGCCCTGAGCTGCGCCGAAGTATCCGCCGTAGACGCCTACCAGTGCTGTGGCCAGCCACAACAAGATCGGCCCGTGCACCGACCCCGCAGCAACCCCGAGCCGCATGCGCCGGATGGCAAGCCGCTTGGAGACGTATGGTTGCAAGATCACCAGCAGGCAGCCGATACCGATCAGGATGGGCACGATGGCGTCAAAGGCCGCCGACGGCAGCCATAACAGGAGCAGCGCACCCGCAGTGCCTCCAAGCAATGACGCCGCCCCCAACCACAGCACGCGGCGGCGCTGACCGGTCAGATCCTGCCGGGTGGCCCATGCGCCGGACAGCGATCCCGGGGCCAGGCCCACAGTGTTGGAAACATTGGCGGTGACCGGCGGCACGCCAAGAGCCAGGAGCGTCGGAAACGTGATCAAGGTCCCCGAGCCGACGACGGTATTGATCAGTCCCGCGGCCGCCCCGGCGCTGATCAGCGCCAGAAGATCCAGCCAGGTCACTGGGTCAGATTAGGCTGATTCTCCTGCTCGTAGCCGTTGGGAATCGCCGCAGCCGGCTCTGATGTACCCAGCGCACCCTGCAGGTCGGACCGAGCTGGACGCTCCAACTCGTGAGCCTCCTGGATCGCCTCCTCGACCGTGCGCCGCAAGGCAGCTTCCTCCTCAGCGTTCTGCTTTTCGACCTCGCTCTGAATGTCGATCTTGGCCGGTGCAGTGAACTCACCCTGACTGCTCGTTGGAATGGCGGAGGAGGCTGCCTTTCCGACGACGCTGCCGAGACCCTTCAGTGCGTCGTTCAGCTCGCTCGGCACGACCCACACTTTGTTCGCGTCGCCGCGTGCGATCGCTGGCAGCATCTGCATGTACTGGTAAGCCAGTAACGCCTGATCGGGCTGACCTGCATGGATGGCGGTGAAGACCGTGGTAATCGCCTGCGCCTCGCCCTCTGAGCGAAGCATCGCAGCCTGCCGATCGGCCTGGGCTCGCAGCACGGCAGCCTCACGATCGCCCTGTGCCCGCAAGATCGCGGACTCCTTCTCGCCGCCCGCGGAAAGGATCTGCGACTGCCGTTGCCCCTCGGCAAGCAGGATCATTGCCCGCTTGTCCCGCTCCGCCCGAGCACTCTTCTCCATCGCGTCCCGGATCGTGGCGGGAGGCTCAATGGCACGGAGCTCGACGCGGTTGACCTTGATTCCCCACTTGCCGGTCGCCTCATCGAGGACGACGCGCAGCTTCTGGTTGATCTCCTCACGACTGGTCAGAGCCCGTTCAAGATCAAGGCCACCGATGATGTTGCGCAGGGTAGTCATCGTCAGCTGCTCGATGGCCTTGATGTAATCCTGCGCTTCGTACGCTGCACGGACTGGATCGATGATCTGGAAGTAGATCACCGAGTCGATGCCCACCATCAAGTTGTCCTCAGTGATCACACCCTGCGGTGGGAACGGAACGACGTTCTCCCGCATGTCCATGTTGTAGCGGACCT
>Ga0081455_10001479_pt1 | contig 29079 bp, 32 predicted proteins | sample TabmetS3T2R1_FD_70207 | JGI IMG/M metagenome (GOLD analysis project Ga0081455, IMG submission 70207) | Tabebuia heterophylla rhizosphere microbial communities from the University of Puerto Rico - S3T2R1 | ecosystem: Host-associated > Plants > Roots > Rhizosphere ... | reverse complement strand
TTCTTATGACTTCATCATTGTCGTCGTCATCATCAGGTACAAACCCACTGCCGCCGCACGTTGGGCATCTCTGTTCATTATCCGTGCCTACTTCAATAACGCCTTCACCATTACAGTCTGGACACGTTTTTTGTGCCATGTGGCCGCCTCCGAAAGCCTAGCATGTGGCCTGACCACCGAAATCGTTTTCATCGAGCCCGACCAGCACACTGACTCGCCGCATTCGATTTGGTTGCTGTGACCACGCGGCGCCTGGCCAGGCAGCTGCCGAGCTAACAATAAATTTGATAAAATCTCGCCGGCGCACGTAACCATCTCCCACCTCAGGACGTCGCCAGTTTCGGCTCAAAGGCTAACAGATTAGGGCGCAGTAATAAGGGGGCCGCGCAAAGTGGATGTCCGCGTTGGATCAAAAGCAGACATTGCCGGGAGTCCGCTTTCCCCCCAGAAGCGGACATCAACGATATATCTGATTGGGCTGAGGACGAGGGTCACCCGCTTGCCCTTCCGGGGCAAACTCTCTAACGAGATCGCCCCGCCGGTTTTCCCGGCAAGCCATAAATATCAACAGGTTCCGGTTCGTTCTCAACGTCACCGTCGAGATTTTCTGCACCCGGTGCAAATTTGCAATTTTTATCGGCAGCGGCCTTCTGCAACTCATTCATCATACCACGCAGCTGCGCATATTCTGGCCGGTAGGCACCGCTGCTGACCAGCACCCCGACCGAATCCGTTTCCGCTTTCGCCATCAGCATTTCCAATTTCCGCTGACGGCTACGGGTAGCCTGCGCGGCCTTGGCAAGTTGCGCGCAATTGTAGAGAACGTACCTGTCGGGCTTGACGAGGAACCGGCCAACACTGTCGTCGGAGACAGCACAGCCGGCAAGTGCTGTGGCGACGATTGCATGCAGGAATATCACGCGACTGGTTATTGCCATTCAACTATTGCAGGATTTTGCACCTCACCGCCGATCTTGGCGCTGCGCGGAAACGCAGTCAAAGGATTTGGTCGCGGCCCGATCAACTACCGCAAAGACGGCTCGGTCGTCTAATCACGGTTTTTTCCCGTCACCGTGATCGGCAGGCGCCGGCTTTCGTCAGCGCGCGTCTGCCTTCTGGAGCGCGTTATTAGCGTTTCACGCTCCAGCTTGGGGCTGATCTGGCGCGTTCACCGGGTCAGCCCCCTTTTCCAACAACATAGAGGTTACATGAAAGACGTTAGAGACATTGGTACTGTGAAGAGCTGGCGCCCTCTCCAGGGGTACGGATTTATCCGCCCTGACGGCAACGGCGACGACGTATTCGTGCACATCAAGGGCACGCGAGACCACAAGGAGTTGAGCGTCGGCGATCGGGTTTCGTATTTCATCGCACCCGATCCGAAGAACGCATCGAAGGTCTTGGCGACCGACGTCGTGGTGATGCGGCAATGACGCCCCACGAGCTCCCCGCGGTGCAAGCATTGACCTGGCGACGATCGCCAACCGGCTGGCGGCTGTACTCGGGCAAGCGATGCTTTGGCGAAGTGATCCAAGACAGCACCTATCCCGATATGTGGCGCATACCCCTGGCCGGCAGCATCAGCGATATGGCGAACCTGAGCTGGGCCAGGAATGCCGTCTATGAGGCGGCCGTCCGAGAGATTGCCTGGGAGGCCCAGGTTGCCCAGCAGACCGGCGAAGCTGCCTAGATGCCTTCCGGCACCCCCGTATTCCTTAGGAAATAGAGGGGGTTTTGACGCAGAAATCGTTCTACAGCGATTTTGGAGTCGGAGTCAGTCACCTAGCCGTCCTTCTGCTTCGAGGAACGGCATATGGCGATTAACCGTTATAACATTAGACCGAAGTGCAAAGACGGCCTTCGGAGACGGTTCAGTGTTGTTTCTTCGCTTGTGATGTCGCGAATCGCATGCCTGATGTTGTGATTGCGTTTTTGGTCGGTTCTGCGCTCGGCTTTGGCATCGGATATGCCGTTCGTGAGCGAATGTCTTGTCAGCGCCACCGCCGCCATCGCGAGCGAAGCGGACATTAGAAAGTCCCATCAATAACCCGGGTGGCCGCAGGCGCCTTCGGATTTTTGACTTTGATCCAGGTTCTCGACGGTCCCGACCGATACGGCGCATTCAGTTTCTTTGAGACATTCAAGCCCGAGATTGCGTTCTCGGCTCGCTCTTCTCAACATCCCTAAGCGCCTCGGAGGCAATAGATAAAGGATCAGTTGCCCCCTCACCAATTTGGCGCCGGATAAAATCATGAAGCCGCAAGGCTATCCCCGGCTGCTCATGTTTCCGAGAGAGGGGAATTTGCTTCCATGCGAGCCTGTAAGCCGAGCTGTATAGCTCAATATTTCGCGCCAGCGTCCTTTTCGAACCCTTCAAGGTCATCCGGGAAGTCCAGCCACCCAACACCGCACTCAATTCGTTATGCGCAATAAGATGGAATCTGTACCAACTACAGGAACAAGAAATTTGTTGTTGTCGCGGGCGCGAAATGTGAAAGTGCGTCAGAAGGTCCCATCAACGGCGCGAGTTGCGGCGGGTGCGTTCGGATTTTTGACTTTAATCCACGTTCTCGACGGACCGGAGCGATGGCGCTTTAACTTCGTCACTGTCGGTCACTGTAGTTGGCTGATGAGTTGAGAATCGAACCCTTTACTCCCGTTTGTCAGAATCTTCTGGGATACCCCATTGCCACTTAGGCGGCTCGCCTGTGAGGTACGAAACCCCAATAAGGGCGGCAGCCCATATCAGCATTTTTGTTAGAAACCAGAAAGTTTCCGTCCCGGTTGGTTCAGGACCATTCACAAACGGCACAAAAAGCCAGAGGAAAATGCCAAGAAATACCGCGAGCGTCAGCCATCCTTGCCATGTTGCAGGAACCCACCCCCAGCCGTACGCCCTCCGCTTGAACCAGTATTGCTCCGGATTGTCCTTCAGATAGCGGATGTAGCGAGAAAGGAAGTTCATATGAGGCTGCTTGGCGACGATTGGCTGGCATGGATGAATGAAAGCAGCAAGCGCGTTCAATGGCCTGCCGCGAGAGCTACGCCACAACATGCGTGAGATATAGGACCGAACTGGCTCTGATGCGAGTCCACGCCGTCTGTGATGCGGCTCACAGTCGGATCGGTCCTTTGCATGTTAAAGATTGAGGACTCAACCCCAACAAAGGGGTGATCCATGAAAAAGAAAATCTTGAATGTGATTGCCGCAGCCTTTACTGCAGCAGTTGTCATCCTCGTTGCAACAAACGCGGCTACTGCCCAACAAACCCCACAGTATCAAGTTGGGGACTTTCCTATCACGCCGCACCAGATGATGGTGTTGCAGCCCTCGGCCAAAATCAAAGAGCAGCAGCGTCTTAGTAGGCAACCCACAATGGACGCGTCGAGGGGTACCGTGGTTCGCGATTTTGGTCTCGCCAATACGGGCCACTATCTTCACGCCCATTCCAAAAAATAAGATCGTGCAACATGCGGGCGATATAAGCGGAAACCGCTCTAATTGCGATAGTTATGAAAGCTTTACGGGACCGGGTGTCGTGGCAGCATTAGCATTGTGGAGACCGCGGACCCACCCAAGGGTTATTCCCGTGCGGTCGTTAGGGCCGGGCGGTCCATCGCCTGGCCCTTTCCTTTGGTACCTTTATCGCTCGCAGGCCGCGCCGCTGCCACATCAGGCTCTGATTTGGTTTCAAAAGACCAACAACGGGGTGCGAAAATATTCCGCTCCATGTCGCGTTCTTGTCGCGTGGAGTCGCCGTGTGCAGGTGGGAATCGTTGGAAATAAAGGAGAACAAACTGCAACATGCGCGACATGAAAAAGGGCCTAGCAAAATGCTAAGCCCTTGATTGAGTTGAAGTCCAGAGACAGAACGTGCCGACTATATGCGGACCTTGCGTCCGAATGGCGAGGTTGGAGTCGAGCGCAATACACAAGTTTCCGCGTGGGACATGCGAAATCGTCGGACTGCTTACTTGTCTTTTTCGGTTTGCACTCCGGCGTCAGCAATCACTTTCGCCCACTTTTTGGTTTCGCTGTCGATGTAGTCGCGGAAGTGTTCCGGCGTGTCGCCAACCAGGGTGGCGCCCTGACTTGCCAGTTTTTCGACCACGGTCGGGTCCTTCATGGCCTCGACCGCGGCCTTGTTAAGGATGGCGACGATCTGGGGCGGAGTCTTGGCCGGTGCAACCATTCCGTACCAGTTTTCGGTCTGCAGGTGAGCCATGCCGACCTCGACAGTGGTCGGTACATCGGGCGCGCTCGCCACCCGTTCCATCGCACCGACCGCGATTGGCTTTAGCTTGCCGGCCCTGATTTGGGGCAGCAGTACCGGCAGATCAAGAAACACCATTTGCACCTGCTGGGCGAGCAGATCGTTCACCGCAGGCGCAGCACCGCGGTACGGCACGTGCACGATGTTGATGCCCGCGGTGAGCTTGAACAATTCGCCCGCGAGGTGCGGCATGCTGCCGGGCCCGGAAGATGCAAAGTTGAGCTTGCCCGGTTGAGATTTCGCCAAGGCCACCAATTCTTGCATGTTGTTGGCGGGAACGCTGGTTGCGACAACGAGCATCTCCGGCACCTTTGCAACCAGCGTGATCGGTTGCAGATCCCTGAGCGTGTCGTAGGCGACTTTCTCCATGCTTGGGCTGATCGCAAGTGCACCGGCGCTGGCGATGGCGATTGTGTATCCATCCGGTGCGGCCTTTGCGACCACGTCGGTGCCCACGACGCCGCCCTGGCCCGAGCGATTATCGATTACGATCGGCTGCTTGAGGATCTCCGACATACGTTGCCCAACTACGCGCGCGATAGTGTCGTTGGGGCCGCCGGGCGGGAACGGCACGATCAGCCTGATTGTCTTGTTGGGAAAATCCTGCGCCACAGCGAGGGCAGGGCACAGCCAAACCAGTGCGATCATCAGTGATCTAAGACATTTCACGGCAAACCTCCCCGCATTCGCCGCGAAACAACACTCGCGGCACGCTTGTCTTGTCTTTAGCTTATGCCATTGCAGAGCAGGGGCGCCAGCCGCACCGAAAGACTTGAACCGAAAGGCGAGTACAGACAATGGAAATCGATCTGCCGGAAGTCGTGGCCGAGGTGAAGGCAGCGTTTGAGCGGTATGAAAAGGCACTGGTCTCAAACGACGTGCCGGTGCTCGATGAATTATTTCGCGACGACCCGCGGACCGTCCGCTATGGCGCGACAGAAATTCTGTATGGCTACGACGAGATCAGGTCGTTTCGCGCGGCCCGCTCGCCGGTCGCACTCGGCCGCAAGTTGTCGCGGACGATAATCACCACGTTCGGTCGTGATTTTGCCGTGGTCTCGACGTTGTACGAGCGCCCGTCCGCACCTGGAAAAATCGGCCGGCAGACGCAGACCTGGGTGAAATTTTCCGAGGGCTGGCGCGTTGTCGTCGGTCACGTCAGCCTGATGGACAAGTCGGCTACGTAGTCACAACGCCGCAACTGCCTGCACTTCGACCAGCAGTGCTTCCTGCACCAGCCGGTCAACCATCAACAACGTGTTGGGCGGATAGGCGCCGTTCGTGAACATCTTCGGAAATTCGCGCAGGCGATACTTCATGAATTTGGGAATGTCTTGCGAGTGCACGAGATAGGTCGTGAACTGCACAATGTTGCCCCAGCCTGCGCTGACAGACTTTAGAGCGGCCTCAATGTTGGCGAAGGTCTGCACGCATTGGGCGTCGAAATCATCGACGCCCACGACCTTGCCATCTCGATCAACCCCCACCTGGCCGGCGATGAAGACAAATTCCGATGCCTTCACGCGCGTGAGGTGCGAGTACTGCCCCAACGGCTTGCCGAGCGCATCGGGGTTGAGAATCTTGATGTCGGCCATCCTTGACTCCTGCTCCTAGGTGTCAGTGGCAAGCCGGCTGCGGCAATCGTATCACTCCACCTGGACGCCGCTCGCTTTAATGGGCTCTTCCCACTTCTTGACTTCGCTTTTGACGAAGTCTGCGAGCCATTGCGGACTGCGCTCGTTGGGTGCCGCGACCGTCGCGCCAAGCTGGGCAAGCCGTTCCTGCACTGACGGCGTCGCGATGGCAGCGGCGGCGGCTTCGTTAAGCTTCTTCACGACGTCGGCGGGCGCACCTTTCGGCAGGAACAGTGAACTCCAGGTATAAGCCTGCACATCCGTTCCTTGTTCGCCAGTCGTTGCGAGACTTGGCAACACCGGCGAGCGGTCCTTGGTCATGATGGCAACGCCCTTCACCTTGCCGCCGTCGATTTGCGGCTTGGCAGTGGCGATGATTTCGCACAGGAAATCGATGCGCCCACCGACGAGGTCTTGCATCGCCGGGCCGGTGCCCTTGTAGGGAACATGCGTGATGGTTGTGCCCATGGCGCTGTTGAGCACGACGCAGCCGAGGTGAGTGGCCGAACCGGCGCCGGCCGATCCAAATTGCATCTTGCCTTGATTGGCCTTCGCATAGGCGATGAATTCCTTGAAATTGTTTACCGGCAGATCGGGCCGGGTGATGAGCGCAATCGGTGTGATCGCGAGATAGGCGACTGGCGTGAAGTCATTCACCACGTTGTATAGGGGGCGTTTATAGAGTGTCTGATTTTGCGCATGGGTGCCGACGCTGCCCAGCACCATCGTGTAGCCGTCAGGTTTGGCATCGGCGACGCGCTTCGAACCGGTCATGCCGCCAGCGCCGCCGACGTTTTCGACGACGACCTGCTGGCCGAGCAATTCGCTCATGCGCTGGGCGATGATGCGACCGATGGTGTCCTGGGGTCCGCCGGCGGCGAACGGAATGACCATTGTAATCGGGCGTGTCGGGAAATCCTGGGCAGCGGCCGGTCCGGCCAATGCCAATGCGGCAAAGGCCGCAGCACACAAAATCCTTTTCATTGTTTCCTCCACTAAACGAGCAAAGACTTGCGCGGCAACACGCCGATGGTCAAGCGGGGCAGGGTGGGCTCAGCCGACCTCGACAATCTCCTCCGGGAACTGATGCAACCGGTCGCCCGGTCCATTTCCACCGATCAGATAGTTGTCGCAAAGCCAATTCAGGTACCCTGCATGTATATACGTCGGATGGACGACGATATTCATGTCCTTCTGGATAATCATCGGCTCGTCATGGCGCACCAGCGGGCGCTCCACCATGTCGTAGCCCTGGCCGTGACAATACAAGCGCGCCTCGGCAGGCCGGCCATTCTTACGCATGAAATCATTGAAGGCATCCCAAACGTCCTTGCAGGCCGTACCCGGTTTGAGCATGTCCAGAGTTAGTTTGCGTGAGGCCCTGCAGAACTCGAGTTCGTCTTTCATTTCTTGAGGCACTTTTACGCCGACCACACAGGAGCGACCGAGTTCCGTGTACATGCCACCGGGCCCGTTGTCCTCAACCAAAAGGGCGATTTGATCGCCTTTCTGAATGATGCGGTTCTGTAGATGCCTGTTGGAGAATTTCGACGGCCTGCCGAGTGGCATCGAGGCACAGAGATAAATGCCGTTCTCGCTGCCGTGGCATTGACTGTAGTGCTGCGCAACTGCCGCGACCTCGATGTCGCGCATGCCCGGCTTCACCGCCGCGAACGCGGCCCGCATGGCGCCGTCCTGCATCAAGGCAGCGCGTTTGACCAACTCCATTTCCTCCGCGCTCTTGATGACCTTGATCCCGTCCACCATGTCCGAGGCGTCGACGAACTTCGCTTGGGGGAATGCGCGCTTGATGTAGTCGAGCAGCGCAAAAGACATCTGGTAGGTGCCGACATAGCCAATGGTTGCCTGAGCGAAGGGCTTGAGCGCGCTCGCGGCAAGTTCGGGATCGTAATCTTTGGTGTAGTGGGCCGATGCATAGCTGGGCGTGGTGAGGATGCGCTTTACGCCGCGCCAGCTTTGGTCACCCTGTGCCGTCGCTTCGCTTCCGCCAAATGGTCCCTGGCAGATGACGGTCATCTCGTCCTCACGCGGGAAAACTACCGTGTTGGGATACCCATTGGTCGCCGGCATGTCGGTGAAATAGCGAACGTACCCGCCCATGTGATCGTTATTGTTCTGCATCAGCAGCACATCGATCTTCTCTTTTGCCATCGCTGCACGCACCGCACGCCAACGGCGTTCGAGTTCGGAACTGGAGATGGGATTATTCAATCGTTCCGATGCGGCCATGGTTTAGTTGCTCCAGGAGGCTGGCTTGCGGACAATGTTGATCATCGACTTGAGATCACCGGCGAGGAACTTGCTCATGTTGCCGGCAATCGTCGGCATGGCACGATCTTCGTAACCTTGAGAGTAACCGCCGAGATGGGAGAAGATCGTCAAATTCTTCGTCTTCCGCAACGCGCTGCTCGCTGGCAGCGGCTCTTCCGCGAAGACATCGATTGCCGCGCCGGCAATTTTGTCGCCTTCCAGTGCGGCGATCAGTGCCGGTTCATCGACAACGCCGCCGCGGGCGACATTGATGAGGTAGGCTGTGGGTTTCATCGCCTCAAAGAGCTCTGCTCCGACGATGCCGCGCGTTCCGGCGGATAGAGGTGTAAGAGCAATCAGAAAATCGAGTTCGGCAGCCACCTTGGCAAGATCGTCGCGATGCACCATGCGGTCGAACCCGTTCGTTTCACGGGGGCCCGTGCTGATGCCGATGACTTTCATGCCAAGCGTTTTGCAGACCGGCGCCAGATATTCCGCAATCAGCCCCACGCCCAGAATCCCAACGGTCTTGCCAGCGAGAAGCTGCGCCGGCCAGCGTTCCCATCTGTTATCGTCTTGTGCATGGGTCGCGCGCGGCAGGTCGCGGGCAAGCGAGAGCATGTAAGCGATGGCCGCTTCCGACACGGGCGGGCCATGAATGCCCCGCACGTTTGTGACCAGAACTTCTTTGCCAAGGGAAGGCAGGTCGACGATGTTATCGACGCCGGTACCGAGTGCCTGGATCCATTTTAGCCTGGGCGCGTCACGCACCACGTGATCCGCCATCGGCGGCGAAAAACACAGCAGGACGTCGATGTCGGCGATATAGGGGTCGACGTCGTTATGGTGCCCTACCACATTGATTGTGAGTTGCGGGAACCTGTCCAGCAGCATCGCCTTGTAACGGGCGCGCATCGCTTCCTGCACTTCGGTAAGGATGAGAACATTAGGCATCGGTGAGGAGGTATACCGCGTGATCTCGAAAGTTTGGAACCCGTTTCGGAACGAGATCCGTCCCGCGACAGGGTGACCCGCATCGCGGGACTGGGTAAGCTGGCTTATGCACTGCGAAAGGAAGGGGTGACTTTCGATGCCGATCGATCTTGCGCAAGTAGACTGGCTGTACGTTGCCTTATTGGCAGTATTCGTCTTTCTCACGACCTTGGTCGGCAGCCTGCTGTCGTTTGGCCACCGTTGGACCGCCTCCACGCTTTCGGCGCTCCTGTTCGCCGCACTGTTCGTGTTCTGGACCTACTATCCGCACCGCGTGCCCCTGCCCAAGACGATCAGCGTGCCGTCGGCCGCGCCCGCCAGCACGGCAGCGCCCGCCCCGGCAGCGCCGGCCGCGCCGGCAGCGCCGCAAAGGCCTCGCAATCCGGTTACCGACATTACGCCTCCGGCTAGCCCGCCGACGTCACCGGCGCCGGCTGCGCCTGCCACTCCGCCCGCGGGCTCGACACGTTAGGCTTGCGCGCGACTGCCTGAATGATGTTCTCTGCCGGCTCAGTGTACAGAGGAAGTAGCGGAAGACCTCCATGAAGAAAGTCTACCCGGATGCAAAGGCCGCGCTGGCAGGTTTGCTCAAGGACGGCATGCTGATCTGTGCCGGAGGTTTTGGCCTGTGCGGAATTCCCGAAACGCTGATTAAGGCGATCCGCGATTCGGGGGTCAAAAATCTGACGATCGTATCCAACAACGCGGGCGTCGATGGCGCGGGTCTTGGCTTGCTGCTCGAGACTCGTCAGGTCAAGAAAATGATCTCGTCCTATGTCGGAGAGAACAAGCTGTTCGCGCAGCAGTATCTTGCGGGCGAGCTCGAGATTGAATTCAACCCGCAGGGCACGCTGGCCGAACGCATCCGCGCCGGGGGCGCCGGTATCCCGGCGTTCTTCACGCGCACCGGCGCCGGCACCGACATCGCCAAGGGAAAAGACGAACGCGAATTCGACGGCCAGCGCTACATCATGGAGCGCGGCATTGTTGCCGATCTTTCGATCGTGCACGCCTGGATGGCCGATACCGAGGGAAATCTCGTGTATCGAAAGACGGCCCGCAATTTCAATCCGATGATGGCGACTGCCGGAAAAGTGACCGTCGCCGAAGTTGAACATCTTGTGCACCCGGGAGACATGAATCCCGATCACATCATTACACCGGGCGTCTACGTTCAACGCATCGTTCACGTGCCGAATGCGGTGAAGCACATCGAGCAGCGCACCGTGCGCAAGCGTGAAGCCGCGCCGGCCGGAACCGGAGAGGAAGTCTGATGCCCTGGACCCGCGACCAAATGGCCGAACGCGCGGCCAAGGAATTGCGCGACGGTTTCTATGTCAATCTCGGCATCGGCATCCCCACGCTGGTGTCAAATTACATTCCTGGCGGCATGACGGTGCAGCTGCAGAGCGAGAACGGCATGCTTGGCTTCGGCCCATTCCCCTACGAAGGCGAGGAAGATCCCGACCTCATCAATGCCGGCAAGCAGACGGTCACAGAGTTGCCGACGACGAGCTATTTTTCGTCGGCCGACTCGTTTGCAATGATTCGTGGCGGCCATATCGATCTCTCCATCCTCGGAGCCATGCAGGTTGCGGAGAACGGAGATCTCGCCAACTGGATGATCCCCGGCAAGATGGTCAAGGGGATGGGCGGAGCCATGGACCTCGTCGCGGGCGTAAAGAAAGTCGTCGTGGTGATGGAGCACACCGCCAAGGACGAACCCAAGCTCCTCCACCGCTGCAAGCTGCCGCTGACCGGGGCCGGCGTGGTCGATATGGTCATCACCGATCTTGGCGTCTTCACCATCGACAAAAAGACCGGCGGTATGACTCTTATCGAGCTTGCACCCGACGTCACGCTTGACGAGATCACAAAGAAGACCGAGGCGAGCTTCAAAGTCGACCCGAAGCTGAGGCACTAGCGCGCAGGCCTCGGGTTGGAACAAACGGTCCCGTCCGGTTTTAGTCGTTCCATGGATCGGAGCGATAAATTCAATAGCGAATTGGACCGCCTTGAAGGGCATCTGCCGGATTGGGCGAGGGGACCGTTTCAGCGCGCGCGAACTCCCCGAGCCATGTGGACGCGCTTGATTATTGCCATATTGCTGATCGTTGGCGGAATCCTCGGCATCGTCTTACCCGTCCTGGGCTTCTGGATGGTGCCGTTGGGACTCGCGCTACTTGCGATCGATGTGCCCTTTCTGCGCGGCCCCTTCGCGCGACTGCTCGCTTTCATTAACCGCAAACTTGCGTCGCAGGCCGGCTGAGAGCCGCGCCACTCCCATTTGATTTTCCCCAAGGAGGCGGTACAGGATCGCCTCGACCACGGCCAAGGGGGAAACATGCTGTCCGACGCCGAGCGCAAAAAGGCTGCTGATATTTTGATGGCGGCACAGAAGGACCGAAAGCAAGCAACGCAGCTGCACATCACATTTCCCAACATCACCATCGAGGACTCCTATGCGATCTCGACCGAGGTTGCGCAGCGCAAGGTCAAGGCCGGGGCCAGGCTAATCGGCCATAAAGTCGGGCTGACTTCGAAAGCGATGCAGCGATCGTCGATGATCGACGAGCCGGACTATGGCTACATCCTCGATGACCAACTGATTGCCGATGGCGCCAAGGTCAAGCATTCCGACTTTTGCAAGCCGCGTGTCGAGGTCGAACTCGCCTTCATTATGGGCAAACGGTTGGCGGGACCTGGCGTCGGTCTGACCGATGTTTTACGCGCGACGGAATATGTGATCCCCGCGATCGAGATCGTCGATGCGCGCCTGCAAGATCAGCGCAAGATCGTCGATACAGTTGCGGACAACGGTGCCGCGGCCGGCATCGCGACGGGCGGGCGACCGGTTGGACCGATGGATGTCGATCTGCGCTGGGTGGGGGGCATCATGTACCGCAATTCGGAGATTGAGGAAACCGGTCTGGCCGCCGGAGTGCTGGGTCACCCGGCGCTCGGCGTGGCCTGGCTCGCCAACAAGATTGGTCCACTCGGGCACGTGCTTGAGCCCGGGCATATTGTTCTAGCCGGCTCGTTCACCCGTGTCGTATTCGCGCAGAAGGGTGACACGCTGCATGCTGATTTCGGTACTCTCGGCGGACTCGCTATTCAATTTGTATGACGGGCACAAACATGGTCGAATTTCAAACCAACTCCTTCAAGCGTGCGCTCGGTCAGGGCAAGCTGCAGATCGGGTTATGGTCAAGCCTCTGCAGCAACATCGCCGCCGAAGTGATTTCTGAAAGCGGATTCGACTGGATTTTGCTCGATACAGAACATTCGCCCAACGAGATCCCGGATCTGGTCACCCAACTACAGGCCATTCAGCGCGGGACGGCAACGCCGATCATCCGTCCGGCATGGAACGATGCCGTGTTGGCAAAACGCGCGCTGGACATTGGCGCTCAGTCGCTGCTGTTTCCCTACGTGCAGAATGTCGACGAGGCCAGGCGCGCGGTCGCTTCGACGCGGTATCCGCCCCAGGGCGTTCGCGGAGTGTCAGTGGCTGCCAGGGCCAGCCGTTACGGCCGGGTGCCGGGATATCTGACCAAGGCGAACGACGAGATTTGCGTGCTGGTGCAGGTGGAAACGCGTACCGCCCTCGACCAGATTGAAGCAATTGCCAAGGTCGAGGGGATCGATGGCGTTTTCATAGGCCCTTCCGATCTCGCGGCCTCGCTCGGTCACCTGGGGAACCCGCAGCACAGCGATGTGCAGAAGGCGATCGAAAACGCGGTGAAGCGGCTCAAGGCGGCCGGCAAACCGGCCGGCATTCTGACCAGTAACGAGGACGAAGCACGTCGGTATATCGAATGGGGCTACCTGTTCGTGGCAGTCGGCGCCGACGTCGGTCTGCTCGCCCGCAATGCGGACGCGTTGGCGAAGAGGTTCAAGAGCGGCAGCTAACCCGACCGGCGCCCTTCGAGTATTATCAGTGACTTAGCAGGGCGGGTGAATCTTTCGTAGCCCTTGCCGCATGCCGCGAAAACCTGCCAAGAATGGATGCCGAGGGATTGCCGCGCATGAGTGAAGAGATGATCCTCGAGACTGAGGATCTCACAAAGGAATTTGCAGGCTTTGTCGCCGTTAACGGCGTGAGCCTTCGCGTCAGGCGGGGGACTATTCACGCTTTGATCGGTCCAAATGGCGCGGGCAAGACCACTTGTTTTAATTTGCTCACCAAATTTCTCAGCCCCACGCGCGGGCGCATACTCTTCAAAGGTCAGGACATCACTGACGTGCAGCCTGCGGATGTGGCCAGGCTCGGCCTGGTGCGCTCGTTTCAGATTTCCGCGGTTTTCCCGCACATGACTGTGCTCGAAAACGTGCGCATCGCTCTGCAGCGTCGGCGCGGCGGCTCATTCGATTTTTGGCAACCGAACACTGTTCTCAACGATCTAAATGAACGGGCGATGCAATTGATCGCCGATGTCGGTCTGTCTTCTGTCGCCGACTGGCTGGCCGTCGAACTTCCTTATGGCCGCAAGCGTGCGCTTGAGATTGCCACCACTTTGGCGCTCGATCCGGAGATGCTGCTGCTTGACGAACCAACTGCAGGCATGGGTCACGAGGACATTGATCGCGTGGCGAAGCTGATCAAACGCGTATCGGCCGATCGAACCGTATTGATGGTCGAGCACAACCTGTCCGTCGTGGCCGATCTCTCCCACCACATTACCGTGCTGACGCGAGGACGAATCCTGGCGGAAGGCGACTACGACACGGTCTCCAACAATCCTGAAGTTCGTGAGGCCTACATGGGGGTCGGTCATGCTTGACCCGGGCACGCCGCTTCTTGCCGTGAAAGATCTGCAGGCCTGGTACGGCGAGTCCCACATTCTCCACGGAGTAACTTTCGACGTGCGGGCAGGCGAAGTGGTCACCCTGCTTGGACGCAATGGAGCCGGCAAGACTACGACCCTGAAATCGATCATGGGGATCGTAATCAACCGGACAGGGTCCGTGCTGTTCCAGGGCGAGGAACTGATAGCCCGCACTTCCGATCAGATCGCCCGGGCCGGCGTGGCGTTTTGTCCTGAGGAACGGGGCGTATTTTCGAGTCTCAGTGTCGAGGAAAATCTGCTGCTTCCGCCGGTCGTCAAACCCGGTGGACTGACGCTGGACCGCATTTTTGACTTGTTCCCCAATCTGAAGGAACGGCTAGGTTCCAGCCAGGGCACCAAGCTTTCCGGCGGCGAGCAGCAGATGCTGGCGATCGGGCGTATCCTGCGTACCGGCGCGCGACTATTGTTGCTGGACGAACCGACGGAAGGCCTTGCTCCTGTTATTATTCAACAGATCGGCAAGACCATCCGCGCACTCAAGGAGCAGGGCTTTACCATTCTGCTGGTCGAGCAGAACTTCCGTTTCGCCTCGACCGTTGCCGACCGGTATTACGTCATGGAACATGGACGGATCATTGATCAGTTCGCCAATGATGAGCTCGATGCAAACGTCGACAAGCTTCACGACTATCTTGGCGTCTGACGAACAGACCCGACCAAAAAAAGGAGGATGCAATAGTGAAACGATTGATGAGCCAAGCGGCTCTTGCCGCCATCTTGGCCTGCGGGACGGCCAATGCCCAGCAGCTCAATGTCAAGATCGGCGTGCTTACCGACATGTCGAGCCTTTATGCCGACGTGACGGGCCCCGGCGCGCTTGTTGCGGCGAAAATGGCGGCTGCCGACTTCATGAAGGATAATCCCAATGTAAAGGTTGAGGTGATCGGCGGCGACCATCAGAACAAGGCCGACATCGGATCGCAAATTGCGAACCAGTGGTACGACGTTGACAAGGTCGACTTGATCGTAGACGTGCCGAATTCCGGTGTCGCGCTCGCGATAAGTCAGATCAGCTCACAGAAGAACAAAGTGTTCGTTGGCTCAGGCCCTGCGACTTCCGACCTGACCGGTGCGAAGTGCAATGCCAACACCGTGCACTGGACCTATGACACCTGGATGCTGGCAAACGGCACCGGCAAGGCGATTGTGAAGACCGGCGGCGACACATGGTTCTTCCTCACGTCCGATTATGCCTTTGGCCATGCGCTTGAGCGCGACACCGCGGCTGTCGTAGAGGCAAATGGCGGAAAAGTCCTCGGCAAGGTGCGCCATCCGATCAATACGAATGATTTCTCGTCGTTCCTGTTGCAGGCACAGTCATCAAAGGCGAAGGTGATCGGTCTCGCCAATGCCGGCGGCGACACCATCAACTCGATCAAGCAAGCAGCCGAATTCGGCATCGTGAAGGGCGGGCAAAGTCTGGCCGGTCTGTTGGTGTTTGCCAGCGATGTGAACGCACTCGGACTGAATACTGCGCAAGGCCTGGTGTTCACGGAAACCTGGTACTGGGACATGAACGATGCCAATCGCGCCTGGACAAAGCGCTGGCAGAGCGAACGCAACGCAGCTGGCAAAGTGCCGACCATGAACCAGGCCGGCGTATATGCAGGTACCTTGCATTATCTGAAGGCGGTGAGTGCCCTCAAGAGTGCCGCCGACGGCAAGGCCGTGGTCGCAAAGATGAAGGAACTGCCGACCGACGATCCGCTATTCGGCAAGGGAACGATCCGCGCCGACGGCCGCAAACTGCATCCGGCCTACCTCTTCGAAGTCAAGAAGCCCGAGGAGTCGAAATATCCGGGTGATTTCTACAAGCTACGTGCGACGATTCCCGCCGATGAAGCTTTTCGTCCGCTGAAGGAAGGCAATTGTCCGCTCGTGAGCGGCTAGACCGAATACCCAAAACACAACGGAGGATCACTTATGAGAAGAACTTTAGGACTGGCGGCGCTCGCTGCCGCCCTTGCCTGCGGCGGAGCTAGCGCCCAGCAGGTCAACGTGAAAATCGGTGTGCTTAGCGACATGTCGAGCCTCTATGCCGACATCGGCGGCCCGGGCTCGGTCACCGCCGCCAAGCTGGCGATCGCCGACTTCACCAAGGACAATCCGAATGTGAAGGTCGAGCTGATCAGCGGCGATCACCAAAACAAGCCGGATATCGGTTCGCAGCTCGCCAACCAATGGTTTGACGTCGACAAGGTCGACATGATCATCGACACGCCGAATTCCGGTGTCGCGCTGGCAGTCAGCCAGATCACGAATACCAAGAATAAGGTCTTCATCGTGTCAGGCGCAGCGGCCTCGGATCTCACTGGTCCGAAATGCAACGCCAACACAATCCACTGGACCTACGATACCTGGATGCTCGCCAATGGCACCGGCAATGCCCTGGTGAAAACGGGTGGCGATTCCTGGTTCTTCCTGACGGCGGACTATGCCTTCGGTCACGCGCTCGAGCGCGACACGATGGCAGCGGTTGAAAAAGCCGGCGGCAAGGTCCTCGGCAAAGTGCGTCACCCGCTCAATACCAACGATTTCTCGTCGTTCCTGCTGCAAGCGCAGTCCTCCAAGGCCAAGATCATCGGGCTTGCTAACGCCGGCGGCGATACCATCAACTCGATCAAGCAGGGCGCCGAATTCGGCATCGTCAAGGGTGGTCAGAAGTTTGCCGGCCTTTTGGTGTTCGCGAGCGACGTCAACGCGATGGGCTTGCAAACGGCGCAGGGATTGACCCTCACGGAAACCTGGTACTGGGACATGAACGACGCCAACCGGGCTTGGACCAAACGCTGGCAAGCAGAACGGGGCGCTGCGGGCAAGTTCCCGACGATGGTTCAGGCCGGCGTGTATTCAGGGCTTACGCACTATCTGAAGGCGGTGGCGGCCGTGAAGAGCGCGGCCGACGGCAAGGCAGTCGTTGCGCAAATGAAGCAGACCCCGACCGATGACCCGCTCTTCGGCAAGGGCACAATCCGCCCCGATGGCCGCAAGGTGCATCCAGCTTATCTGGTCGAGGTGAAGGCGCCATCGGAGTCCAAATATCCCGGCGACTTCTACCACGTGCGGGCCACCATCCCGGCGGATGAAGCCTTCCGACCGCTTAAGGAAGGTAACTGCCCGCTGGTCAGCGGTTGATCATCAACAAAACGCGGGGGCAGACAAACGTCTGCCCCCGACATTGCGGTGACGCATGTTCGAAATCTTCGGCATCCCATCGACCGCGCTGTTCGGCCAGCTACTGATCGGCCTGATCAATGGATCGTTTTATGCGCTGCTGAGCCTGGGACTCGCCGTCATATTCGGCATGCTCAACATCATTAATTTCAGTCACGGCGCCCAGTACATGATGGGCGCTTTTACTGCCTATCTTATTCTGCAGTATTCGGGTCTCGGGTATTGGCCTGCACTCATTCTTGCTCCTATCATCGTCGGTATCACAGGCATCATCGTCGAGCGTCTCTTCTTGCAGAGACTATACAAGCTCGACCACTTGTACGGGTTGTTGCTCACGTTTGGACTGGCGCTGATTTTCGAGGGCGTTGCGCGCAATTATTTCGGCTCTGCCGGTCTGCCTTACACGGTGCCGGAATCCCTGCGCGGCGGACAGAACCTCGGGTTCATGTTTCTGCCCAACTACCGCGCCTGGGTCATCGGCGCCTCGCTGGGGGTCTGTCTCGCGACCTGGTTCGTTATCGAACGGACGCGGCTCGGGGCCTACTTGCGCGCCGCCACCGAGAATCCCGCGCTTGTACGGGCCTTCGGCATCAACGTGCCGCGGATGATCACGCTCACCTATGGTTTTGGCGTGGCACTTGCCGCCTTCGCCGGGGTAATGGCAGCGCCGATATACAATGTCTCGCCTCAGATGGGCGCCGAGTTGATCATCGTAGTGTTCGCTGTCGTTGTGATCGGCGGAATGGGATCGATTTTGGGAGCGATCGTGACCGGATTCGGTCTTGGAGTGATCGAGGGCCTGACCAAGGTTTTCTTCCCTGAGGCCTCGAACACCGTGATCTTCGTAATTATGGCGATTGTCCTGCTGGTGCGTCCGGCCGGCCTGTTCGGACGGAGGGCGTGATGGAACGAGTCGTCGATCCTCTCGCCAAGCAACCCTCCGCGCTTCGCACTCAAAGCGAGACCATCGGCTTTGTCGTCATGGTTGCTGCACTGATCGTCGCGCCATTCGTGACCTATCCGCTTTTTCTCATGCAGGCGATGTGCTTTGCGCTCTTTGCCTGTGCCTTCAATTTGTTGATCGGATATGTCGGTCTGTTGTCATTTGGACACGCGCTTTATTTCGGCTGGGCGAGCTACCTCTCAGCCCATTCGGCGAAAGTGTGGGGATTTTCGCCGGAACTTGCGATCCTGACCGGCACGGCAACCGCTGCCGTCTGCGGCGTTATCGCCGGCTCGTTGGCAATTCGCCGCCAGGGCATCTACTTCGCGATGATCACGCTTGCCCTTGCGCAGATGATGTTTTTCTTTGCCCTGCAGGCGAAATTCACCGGCGGGGAAGATGGCATCCAGGCGGTGCCGCGTGGATTCCTGTTTGGAATTGTCGATCTTAGGAACGAGATGGCGATGTACGCCGTCGTGCTGATCATTTTTCTTGCGGGCTTTCTGTTCATTTACCGGATTATCCATTCGCCATTTGGGGAAGTTCTTAAGGCCATCCGAGAGAACGAAACACGCGCAATCTCACTGGGCTACAAAACGGACCGATACAAGTTGGTCGCCTTTGTGCTGTCAGCGACGCTCGCTGGGGTTGCAGGCGCCACCAAAGCCATTGTGCTGCAATTGGCTTCGCTCACCGACGTGAACTGGCCCATGTCGGGTGAAGTTGTGCTGATGACGTTGGTCGGCGGTCTTGGTACGATCTTTGGACCGGTCGTCGGCGCATTCGTGATCCTCGTCATGCAGTTCAAGCTTGCTCCGATCGGTGAATGGGTTCTGGTCATACAAGGCGCGATTTTCGTCGCGTGCGTTCTTCTGTTCCGTCGTGGCATCATTGGTGAGATTGCCAATAAGCTGCGAATCCGCCTCTAGGCGGCCTTCTCTTTGAAGAGGTCAAGAATCGGGGGCCAGCGCGTTTTCCAGCTAGATGCCGTTGTTTTCGTGCCATTTTCGGGTGTCGTCGATGCATTGCGGCTCGATCGATTACCGGATTGGCGAGTGCCGGGGGGCATTCAATGGCAACTGTTCGGGGCGAAGTTGCTTTAGATAGGATCGCCGAGAAATGGCATGCCTTGGCGCAGCGAAGGCTTGCCTATATACGCGAGCTCGAGCGCAGCGGCCGGTGGAAACGCTATTGCACGCAGGAACAGCTCGCCTCCCAACTTCACGATGCCGAGCGCCTAGCCGCAACTTGGGCCGCGCTTGCCGGTCGCCCATCAGCTCGTGCTTCGGGCGCAGATTTGCGGCCTCCCAGATAATTCAGTTGGCCGATTGATGTGGGTGCTATTATTGCCTATCTGAAATCCATCCAGCAGCGCCAAATCCGGCGCTTCCCAGCCAGAGTCGAATCCTCTCATGCCAAGTACCTTGTTCACGCCGTTTCGCCTGGCGGGCCTGGAGCTCGCCAATCGCATCGTTGTTTCGCCGATGTGCCAGTACTCAGCTGACGATGGCTGCGCCAATGACTGGCACCTTATGCATCTGGGGATGCTTGCCCATTCCGGCGCGGCAATGGTGATTGTTGAAGCCACCCATGTCGAACGGCATGGCCGCATCACGCACGGCTGCCTTGGCTTGTACTCCGATGACAATGAAGCAGCGCTTGCTCGGGTTGTCTCGCAGGCGCGCCGCATGGGCAGCGCCAAGTTCGGCATCCAGATTGCCCATTCCGGCCGCAAGGGCTCGGCGCAGCGCCCGTGGGAGGGCGCCGCCCCCTTAAAGCCGGAAGAACATCCATGGCCTACAATCGCGTCCTCGCCCATTCCGTTCGGCGAGGGGTGGCACACGCCGCGCGAAGTCACCGAAACGGATATGGAGCGAGTCCGTGCGGCTTTCATCTCTTCCGCCCAGCGTGCTCTTCGTATCGGTTTCGACGAGATCGAACTCCACATGGCGCACGGTTACCTCGCCCATGGTTTCATGTCTCCGATTTCCAACAAGCGGACCGACCAATATGGCGGTTCATTCGAGAATCGCATGCGTTTTCCGCTGTCGATTGCGCGCGCCGTGCGCGCAGTCGTGCCAAGGACGGTGCCGCTCGGCGCGCGCATCACCGGCAGTGATTGGAGAGAAGGCGGACTTACTCCCGACGACGCCGTGGCGATTGCCAGGGCCCTGAAAGGCGAGGGAATCGATTTTATCTGCATCTCATCCGGCGGCGTCGCCGCGGACATCCGCAATCCCACCGAGCCGGGCTACAACGTGCCTATCGCTGCGCGGGTAAAGCGGGAAGCTGGCATTCCAACCCGCACAGTCGGTTTGATTGTGAAGCCTCAGCATGCCGAGGAGATCGTCGCGACCGGGCAGGTCGACCTGGTGTCGATGGCACGCAGTTTTCTCGACGACCCCCATTGGGGCTGGCACGCGGCCAAGACGCTCGGCGCCGAGGTGCATCGACCGCCACAATATCAACGGGCGGGACCGAAACTATGGGCGCCGGCTGCGGCGAAAGCGTAGACAAGAAAGAGTCGCGCTAGATTACTTCACCGTTCGAGGGGTCGATCAGGTGCATATGATCGACGTTGGCGTGCAGTCGCATGGTGGCGCCTGCATCGGACGCGCTGCTGGGCTCGACACGGCCGCAAATTTCGGTGCCATTCACGGTAAAGAACACCATCGTCTCCATGCCAAGCGGCTCGACGACGTCCAGGGTCACCGCGAAGTCGCATCCATCGTTGCGCCCGTTGTGGCGCGGTTCGGTGATGTGCTCGGGGCGCAGACCAAGGGTGACCGGTGTTCCGACAAATGGCTGGTAGCGGGCCGAACGGCCTGCAGGAACGGGCAGAGCAATGTTGCCGGCAACGCGCACGCGCATGCCGGCGCCATTCTGTTCAAGCTGGCACGGGATGAAATTCATCGCCGGCGAACCTATGAAACCGGCCACGAACCGTGTGCGCGGCTGATGATAGAGCTCCTGCGGCGTTCCGATTTGCTCGATCCGGCCGTGGTTCATGACCACCACGCGGTCGGCAAGCGTCATTGCTTCAACCTGATCATGGGTGACATAAACCGTTGTCGTCTTCACCTTCTGGTGCACGCGCTTGATCTCCGTGCGCATCTGCACGCGTAACTTCGCGTCCAGATTCGACAACGGCTCATCGAAGAGGAAAACCTTGGGGTTACGGACAATCGCGCGGCCCATAGCCACCCGCTGGCGCTGACCGCCGGACAATGCTTTGGGACGGCGGTCGAGAAGCTCCGTAATGTCCAGAATGCGGGCCGCGTGCTCGACGCGCTGACGAATCTCGCTTTTGGGGAACTTGCGCAGCTTGAGGCCGAACGACATGTTCTCGAACGCCGTCATATGCGGGTAGAGCGCGTAGTTCTGGAACACCATCGCAATGTCGCGGTCCTTCGGCGGGAGGTCATTGACGATCTCCCCGCCGATGCAGATCTCGCCGGAGGTGACCTCCTCAAGACCGGCGATCATGCGCAGGGTCGTGCTCTTGCCGCAGCCGGAAGGCCCCACCAGCACGACGAATTCGTTGTCGGGAATATCAAGGTCGATCGAACGTACGGCTTCGACATCACCGAATTTCTTGACGACCTGACGCAGCGCGACTTCGGCCATAACGTTCAGCCCTTGGTGGCGCCGGAGGTCAGTCCGGCGATGTAGTAGTCCATGAGGAATGCGTAGATCACCAGCGGCGGCGCGGCTGCGACCAGCGCACCGGCCATCAACATGCCCCACTTGTAGACGTCGGCCCGTATCAGGCTCGTGACCGTGCCGACGGTGAGAACCTGCTGATCGGCCGAATAAAGAAACGCCATCGGATACACGAAGGCCGCCCACGACACCGTGAAAGCGAAGATGGTGGCCGCGATAATTCCCGGCAGCGCCACCGGAATGAAAATTTTCAGCAGCATCTGCATGTGGCCGGCGCCATCGATGAGCGCCGCTTCGTCAAGTTCCTTCGGGATGGATTGGAAATAACCGATCATGATCCACGTGCAGAAGGGCACGGTGAGCGTCGGATAGACCAACACCATGCCCCAATAGGAGTTGAGCAGCCCGATGGCTTTCACGATCTGGAACAGCGGGATGAACAGCAACGTGTCGGGTACGAGATAGGTGAGAAAAATTCCCGTAGCGAGGATGCTTGATCCCCAGAATCGCATGCGGCCAAGCGAGAACGCAGCAAGCACGCTCACGACCATTGTGATGACGACGACAGCGACCGTCACGATCGCCGTATTTTTGAAGAAAATGAGGAAATCGGTCTGGGTGAACAGGAGCTTGAACTGATCGAGCGTGATCCCGTTGGCGATAATCCACGGGTTGGTCGCCATGTGCGCGACCTCGGCGTCGCTCTTAAGCGAGGTCACGATCATGTAGTAGGGAGGCATCAGGAAGAAGATGGCAAAAATCACCAGAAATACGTACGAGGTGATCAGCGCCCACCGGCGGCTGCGCTTGAGGCTGGCGGGCCGTGCACCGCTCGATCTAGGAACTGAAACCGCGATCGAGGTCATGCGATGTCCCTCCCGCGTTTGCGCACGCCGCGCAGGATGAAAATCGCCGCGATCGCCAGGATCGGAAACATGAACAGAGACGTTGCCGCGCCGAGCGGCAGGTCCCCGGATCGAATGCCAAGCAGGAACGAATAGGTCGCAAACACATGCGTCATGTTGCGCGGCCCGCCTGCGGTCATGATCTGGACAATATCGAAGTTGGCGAAAGTGACGATCAGCGAGAACAGCACAGTGATGGCAATAATGTTGCGCATCATCGGCAGCGTAATGTGGATGAACTTCTGCCAGGCATTCGCGCCGTCGATCGCCGCGGCTTCGTAAAGCTGCTCGGGTACTGATTTCAACGCAGCCAGGTACATGATGAGGAAGAACGGCGCGCCGTACCATACATTCACAAGGATCACGGAAAACCGTGCCCAATAGGGATCGCTCAGCCACGCGATTTCATTGAAGCCGAGACCCTTCAATATCCAGTTGAAAGCGGAGTGGGTGGGATCGAACAGCCACCACCACCCCAGCGACGACAATGCCAACGGGATGACCCACGGCACGAGCAGCATGCCGCGCCACTTGCGCTGACCTTTGGCGGGCAGATTGTTGATCAGGTGTGCCGTGATCAAGCCGATGACTGCTTTGAAGAAGACGGCAGAGAGCGCAAAGATTGCGGACTGCCATACGACCATCCAGAAAACATCGCGCGAGAGGAGAAAGCTGAAGTTGCCCAGGCCGACGAAGCGCGTCTGCGCCTTGTTCAACATCGACAGGTAAATCGAATAGAACGCCGGGTAGATGACAAGACTGAAGATGATCGCGATCAGCGGCAGACACATCAGGAAGGCAATGGTCGATCGCTGGCGCAGGAATTTGCCAAGACCCCGACGTGCAGATGGACGTGCGCCTGCGGTTTGCAGGCCTGGAACCCAAGTTTGAACCGTATCCGCCATTTGGCTGTCTTCAACCTGCTAACGGCTGTCGCCCGGTTAACGTCGCGTATGCCGGCAAAACGGCCGGCATACGCGTTGATGACAAAGCCAGATCACGCGCGCAGCGCGCCTTCGAGCTCCTTCTCCGCCCACTTGATGACGTCGTCGAGCTTCTCGTTGCCCTGCGTGAATTTGGACACCATCACGGTGTTGATGGCCTGATTGTACATCTGCGCACCGACTTCGGAGCGTGCAGGCGCGCCGAACATCGAGGTTTGCTCGTCAGCCCGAGGTGGATAGCTGTAGACGACGCCCTTCGGCGGCTCGACCGTCTTCCAGGTCTCGAAGTCGTACATGCTCTTGAACGACGGAAGGTCGTACCCGATGGAAGCGGCGACCAATTGGGCCATCGATTCCTTTTGCGACATATGCAGCAGGAGATCTTTGCCCGCCGACTTGTTTTTCGAGAAGGTCCATAGTCCGTAGAACTGCGGGAGCTGTCCGACAAAACGCCCCTTCGGACCGCTCGGCATGGCGTGATGCCAGATATTTTCCGCGACCTTGATATTGTCGCGCTTGGCGACCGCCCACGAGCTTGGCGGATTCATGATGCCGGAGCCCTTGCCGGAAATGATCCACCGGTTATTGCCGGCGTCGTCCCACGCGTAGACTTCGGGCGGATTAACCGCCATCAGCTTCTTCAGATATTCCAAAGCCGCACGAGTTTCATTCGAGTTGACTTTGATGTTGTCCTTCTCGTCGATCATCACGACGCCGAAAGATTTAAACAGCGCGCCGACCCAATCGACTGCGTCGCTGGTCTGACCCATCGGCAGACCGACCGGATAACCGGCCTTGTGCAGCTTCTGCGCGCACTCGAGATAGAGATCCCACGTCCATTTATCGGTCTTGGCCTTGTCGTATTTGGATTCGTCCGCGGGGAACATGTCGACGAGATCCACACCGCAGTGTTCCTTGTAGAGATCGAGGCGCGATTGACACGGCTTGACCTGACTGCCGACCGCCGTCGGCACGCCGCGCCATGTTCCTTTGATCTTGGCGAGATATTCGGCGACCGGGCTGATCGGGCCGTACTGCTTAATGAGCTGACCGACGACATCGTCGAGCGGTTCCAGCAGGCGTTGATGGATCTGAATATTCCAATCGCGATGGGACATTATATCGTGACCGGTGCCGGCTTGAGCTTCGGCGGCGGCCGTCAGCTTGTCTTTCTCGCCTTGGGACGTGATGTAGTCGATGTGGACATCGACCTTGTTCTTTTCGCCCCATTCCTTGCAGATTTTATCGAGTGTCTTGTTAGCGCCCGGCACCCAGTGATCCCAGCACCCCAAGGTCAAGGAGCCCGCGGCATGGACGCCGCTTACATAAGGTGCGGTAATGACCGCCGCGGAGCCGAGGGCGGCAGTCTTGAGAATGGCACGACGCGATAGACGTGATTGTCCCATAGTTTCCTCTCCCAGGTGGCACCGAATTTTTTTTGCATTTGTGAAACGATACTCTGGCCCAGCGCGGACGGCTAGTCACTAAGCGAATGGTCGGTATAAAATTGCTGTTCCCTTCGCGTCGCAACAGGTCGAGCGGCGCATCGAACTGCCTATCGGACTAACCCCCTCCTTTCGTCGAATGGTCCGTTTTAGCGCTGATGGAAAATGCCGTTTTCCTCGCCGTTTTGTTTGCCGCCGCCTGCCACGCAGGCTGGAACGCGCTGATCAAGGTTGGCCTCGATCCGCTGTCCACCACGACATTGATTTCGGTCGGGGCCGGTCTGGTGGCTTTCTTGTTCCTGCCATTCGTGGGCATCCCGGCGTGGGCCGCGTGGCCCTGGCTTATTGCTTCGATCGCGATCCACCTCATCTACTTCGCGTCATTGATCGAGAGCTACCGCACCGGCGATCTTGGTCAGGTTTATCCAATCGCACGTGGCTCGGCGCCGTTGATGACGGCGGCTGCCACGGCAATTTTTATCGGCGAGCAATTGAGTCCCGCTGGGTGGAGTGGAATCCTGGCGCTGGTGGCGGGAGTGTTTCTGCTGTCGGCCCGCGGTGGCCGCGAGCTCACGCAAATCGATCCGCGCGCCATCGGGTTTGCGTTTTTCACCGCCCTGACAATTTGCGCGTACTCCGTTGTGGATGGCATCGGTGCCCGGCTTTCCGCCAATCCCAACGCCTATTCGCTCTGGTTGTTTGTCGGTATCGCGGCGGTGATGGTGCCTTACGCACTCTACCGCGACGGCCGCAAGGTACTCCCCGCAATGCATCGCCACTGGCAGCGCGGTTTCGCCGGCGGCGCGTTGCAGCTCCTTTCCTATGGAATTGCAATCTGGGCTATGACGGCCGCACCCATCGCCATCGTTGCGGCGCTACGTGAGACGAGCGTCTTGTTTGGCGCGGCCATTGCGGTGGTGGTGCTCAAGGAACCATTGCGAGCCGTGCGCGTGGTTGCTGCCTGCTTGATTCTCTTGGGCCTGGTCCTGATACGCGTGCAATAGTCGCAAGCAAAATCACAGTCGCAAGTCGGGATATTCGCGCTCAAGGCGTACCAAATCGATTTCAGTGTCGACATCCCATAGAGGAGGGCGCTCGGCCAGTGCGAGCCGATGCGCTATCACGCGCGCGCGGGTTTCGGCGATGACAGTTTCCGTCCCCCATCTCATATCGGCGAACAGCGCGGGTTGCGTGGAACGCGTGCCGATCAGGACATAGCCGCCGTCCTCGGCGGGAATCAGAACAACATCCGTGCCATCCCGGAGAGCATCGGCTGCGCTGCGAAGATGGACATCTGTCAGAGCAGGGCAGTCGGTGCCCATTACCAGTACGGGTCCACGACTCGCGGCTGTTGCCGCCAGCATGCGCGCTCCCAGATCGCCATCAGGCTGCGGCCTGAGAGTAATGCGCGAGCCTGCGACCAGTTTGAGAAACGAAGTGTGTGTGCTGTCAGGCGCGCACCACAGCGTAACGGGTCCCACATTGGCGGCGAGAGCGGTCGCAACCGCGCGCTCCGTCAGGCGCTCCTGCAGCACCGCCGCCGCGTGGGCGCCAATTGCCGGAATAAGACGAGTTTTGGCGAGCCCGGGAATTGGAGCTTTCGCCAGAATAGCAATCGAGACGAAGTTATTGTTCGGCGGAGGCATAGCCGTACTGTCGCGCAAGCCGCGCGGGGTCGGCGCCGAAGAAGTAGGCCAGCCGCAGCCGCCACATCAACAGGATCGTGCGGAGTGTCCCGTTTGCCTGCCAGCGGCGTGCTGAGGTCGTAACACGTGCGCGGAGGCAAAGCGGAGGCCCAATGCGCTTCAGATGCTTCGACAGCGAAATATCTTCCATAAGGGGAATTGGCGGGAAGCCCCCGGCGGCATCGAAAGCAGCGCGCGTGACAAACAACGCCTGATCGCCGGTAGCAATGCCGGTCAAGCGCGAGCGCAGGTTCATCATGGCTGCGACCAGGGTAAGCAACCCATCAGAATCAAAGCGCACGTCAAAGCGTCCCCAGACGCGGCCGGAGCGGGCAAGGCCATCAAGAAGGAGGGCATCCGCATTATCCGGAAGGCGGGTATCCGCGTGCAGGAACAAAAAAACCTCGCCAAGCGCAACCGCGCGACCGGCATTCATCTGCATCGCGCGACCGCGCGATGCGACGCAAACGTGATCGGCAAAAGGACGGGCGCGGGCAGGCGTGGTATCGCGGCTCCCTCCGTCCACGACGATGACTTCAACGCCACGCTCCTGGTAAGGCTTCAGCGCCGCCAATGCTTCCTCGATATTTGCGGCCTCGTTCAGCACCGGCATGATGATCGATAATCTCGCGCCGCTCATTCCGCCGCCTCTTTCAAAGCGCCGCCGCAGCTTGAGCCTTGGCCCGCGGTGCAACCGTAGCAGTGGCCTGCGACCCGAACCGGGTTGCCATCGATATCATCGTCTAGCAGATCGGCAAGGTGCACACGGTGATGCGGCCCCCGCGACATCGGCAGATCAAGCATCTGGTTGAAATCGCAATCATAGATGTAGCCGCGCCAATCAACTGAAATCAGGTTGCGGCACATGACACCGGCAAGGTTGGCATCGAGATGGGCATCTTGGAGGAGACCAAGATAGGTTTCGAATTCGCCCTTCGTGATGAGAGTGGAGCCGAAACGCTGAATTGGCATGTTGGCGAGGACATAAAGTTTGTTAAACGAAATGCCATATTGCTCACCGAGCACCCGCTTGTAATCGATTTCCAGCGCGGCCTGCGGCGGAGGCAGCGATGGTCCCTGCGGATTGTAAACGAGATTGAGAGTCAGTGTCGGGTCGCGCCCGTAGCCGAGTGCATTGAGGCGCCGAAGGCCGCGGATCGAAGCATCGAACACGCCCTTGCCACGCTGACGCTCGACGTTGTCTCGCAGGTAGCACGGCATTGACGCAACCACCTCGACGCGCTCGCTCGCCAGGAATTCCGCCAGCTCTTCCTGGCCGGGTTGCTCCAGGATCGTGAGATTGCAGCGGTCGATGACTTTCGCGTCCAGTCTGCGCGCTGCCTGCACCAATCTCCGAAAGTGTGGATTGAGCTCTGGCGCGCCGCCCGTGATGTCGAGAATTGCGATCTTCTGACGGCGAAGAAATTCCATCACCAGATCCGCGATTTCGCTCGTCATCTCCTCGGTTCGGGTAGGGCCCGCATTGACGTGGCAGTGAAAACAGGACTGGTTGCAGCGGTAGCCGACGTTGACCTGCAGCGTTTCGAGCTTGCCGCGACAAATGGCGGGAAAACGAATCTTGTCGAGCAACGGAGCCGTATCGCGCATCGGCAACCTCAACTTGGCCAAGTTGCCATGATGCGAGCCACCACGTCATCCTGGCAAAAGGTCATGCAGGACAAATCGGCGTGAGATCGGCTCGCTTCAACGCGCCTGTGCGGTTGTCACAGGCGGCTCGATGCCGATACGGCCGAAGCCAGGCAACTTGATACCCGGATGACGCAGGTCGAAGCCGGCAACCAGACCCAACAGATTGACCTCGACCCCTTCGACCCAACCCACCTTGACTCCCGCGTACCCCCGCAGATTCAGCTCGACGCCCGTTCCGCTGTCAGTTCGTCCCGCATAAAAGCTGTCCCGGAAGTCACGTCCGACCGCGTTTGGCGGCAAGATCACGCGCAACTCAGGAGTGGCGCGCAGAACGGCCGCGATGAAGCTGTTGCTGTTCGGCCCCGGCCAAATTCGGTAGTCGCCGGCATGCGCATAATCGTAGGCCTTTACGGTCTCTTCGATGCGCGGGATGAGCCTTTCAGCCTCGTGGCCGGCGATGTCTGCCAGAATCACCGGGACGTTCCCGTACCAGCGGCCGTCGACCGGCCAGTTGTTCACGCGCACGGGATTGCCCCAGCCAACGACGTCATAGCGACTCCAGCGCGTTTCATTCGCGCGCTTCACCGCGATCCAGCTGTGCACCGAGAAGACGCCTTTCCAGGCGCCCGCGGTGCCAGTGAACACGAC
>Ga0081455_10001478_pt1 | contig 29081 bp, 25 predicted proteins | sample TabmetS3T2R1_FD_70207 | JGI IMG/M metagenome (GOLD analysis project Ga0081455, IMG submission 70207) | Tabebuia heterophylla rhizosphere microbial communities from the University of Puerto Rico - S3T2R1 | ecosystem: Host-associated > Plants > Roots > Rhizosphere ... | reverse complement strand
GTAAAAGCCTCCCAGTGCAGCGCCGGCGATGGCACCAGCGACGAATACAAGGACAAATCCGGCAACAAGTTTCCACTTCAACGCGCCATTCATTGTGAAAACTCATCCTGAATCGCGGTATCTGCGATAGCAAACTCGTTCGTGAAATCGTTAGACTGTTCCTGGCTTTGTTTGAGCTCCCGAACTGCCGCCAACATCGAAATAACAATTACCGCGGACGACAAAAGCGCAACGCGCCGCAGCAGCGAAGAGATGCCATTTGGCTTCGCAGCCATACTGCGCCAAAGCGCTACCACGCGAGTATCTAATCCAAACGGCATTTCAGCCGGCGCCTCGTCGCTCGTCTTCGCGGACGCTCGCAACAACCGATCGATTTCGTGATCTTTCATACTCCTTCCTTTGCCGAAATCCTGGTAAGGTACTCTTTCATTTTTTGTCGTGCTCGAAACGCCCGTACTTTAACGAGCGCCGTGCTCCAGCCGGTGACCTTACGGATCTCTTCAACCGAACGCCCCTGCAAATACAGCAAATCAACGGCCAGACGTTCGGCCGGTTTGAGCGCTGCGAGAAGATGTTCAACCAGTTGTCGCGAGGCGAACTGCTGATCGGGTGCCAGTTCATCGGCGGAGGTTGTCAGGTTCTCAATCACAGCCTGCTCTTCGACGCTTAAATCGGCGTGACGAAGCTCGGGTCGTATTTTCTCCCACTGAATCTGGTTCAGGCAAGTGTTGACGGCGATGCGAGAGACCCAGTGTTCCAGCGGCACCTTGCCCGAAAATTGCGAAAGCTTCTGGAATACTTTGATGAAAATCATTTGGCAGAGGTCCTCTTCATCCGTTCGATGCGGGCGATGCGCGCGGACAATCTTGGCCACGAGCGGATAGAGCTGTCGCACCAATGCGCGCGCCGCCTCATCGTCATGCTGCAGCGCAGCATGAACAAGCGCACTTGCGTCAGTATCATCCATGTAATCGAGAGCGCATCCACACCAATAGCAGTGACCGCTACCGGGGCGTTTTGGTTACAATTTTGGGTGTAGACGGGCTCGTGCCAAGCAATCGGTACCGGAAAGCGTTCCTGGTTACGAGCGAACGCAAGAAAAATTGTAACCGGCCAGTCTGCCTGCCGGTCATTACCTGAAGAAGCGAAAGAATAATTCGCGGAGACAAGATGAAACAAAACATGAAAAGAAACATATTAACGTTCGTAGCCGCCGGCGCGATTGCGCTTGGGGGCTTTGCTGTAGTGCAAGCACAACCGGGTGCTGGCGGTGGCTGGCATGGACACGGACGCGCGTTTGGCCTTCGGGGATTAACCAAGCAGTTGAACCTGACTTCTGATCAAGAAACAAAGGTTCAGCCGATACTCGATGCAGCCAAGCCGCAGCTGGCCGCCATTCACCAGGAGGCGATGCAGAAAGCAAAAGGAGTCATCGACGGCTCGCTTTCGCAGATTCGGCCGCTCCTAACGGCTGATCAGCAGAAGAAGCTCGATGCCATCCAAAAGGCACATCAGGACATGATGAATGCCCACAAACAGCTTAACGACGCAATGCAGCAATAAGTTCGTTGTTCAGAGCGGTGGGGAAGGCGGCGATCCGGGAGGGTCGCCGCCATTTTTTGCCGTCGCAAAGCAATTCGTTAAAGCGTCGACAAGTTAAAACGGCAGATTTTTTGTAATCACCTAGTTCTGTTTTTTCGCAAACGAAAACAGAAGTATGACGATGCCCAGTCCCGCGAAGATCGCTGCTACGACGAAGCCTGCCGTCGAAATCTCAGCGCGCGATTGAAAACCCGATTTGAAGTGTCCTGCGATGCCGATCAGGAAAGACAAAACTCCCAGGCAGATGAGAATCACACTGATTGCTTTTTGGTCGTCGGAAGAAATTTTCATTTGGTCGTGAGCTATCAAATATAATAGGGGGGCAAAATTCAAGTGCACTCTTTTAATAGAAGGCATTAATGTGGCCGGTGCGCTGGATTAAGATCAGTTTTGCGTTGTTGGCTTTGTTGGTTGTCGGTCTCCGGCTTAACGCTCAGATCGATCGTATTACCGGAAAGAATTTCGCGACACGATCCGAAGTTCTGGGACGACACGGAATGGTGTGTACCAGTGTGCCTGCCGCCACCGATGTGGGCATCGAGATTTTGAAACGTGGTGGGAGTGCCGTAGACGCGGCAATCGCTGCAAATGCAACGCTCGGTTTGATGGAGCCTGTGTCCAACGGAATCGGGGGTGATCTGTTCGCCATCGTTTATAGCGCAAAGGAAAATAAGCTCTACGGGATCAATGGCAGCGGACGTTCACCACTTGGTTTGAGTTATGAGCAGATGAGAGCCGAGCTGGCAAAACTGCATCGTGAGACAATTCCACCAAGAGGGATGTTGCCGATTAGCGTGCCGGGAACGGTGGATGCATGGGCGGAACTGCACAAAAGATTCGGCAAACTGAAACTGAGCGATGATCTTGCTCCTGCTATTCGGTATGCGGAAGAAGGTTTTCCGGTTACGGAATTAATTGCCTATTATTGGGGCTTTGGCCCGGAGCTATACAAGGGGTTGCCTGGCGCTTTTTTCGAGACTTACACGCTCGACGGCAAAGGACGAACACCGGCAAAGGGCGATATTTTCAAAAATCCGGCTCTCGCGAAAACCTTACAATTGGTTGGCGAAAAAGGTCGCGACGTTTTTTATAAAGGCGAGATCGCCGACAAAATTGACGAGTTCATGCGGGCGAATGGAGGCTTTTTACGGAGAGCCGACTTGGAGAAGCATACCTCGACCTGGGTTGAACCGGTGTCGACCAATTATCGCGGCTACGACGTTTTCGAGCTTCCTCCGAATGGCCAGGGCATCGCTGCCCTCCAAATCTTGAACATCCTCGAAGGGTTCGATCTGCGCGCCATGGGATGGAATTCCCCCGAGACGCTGCATACTATGATCGAAGCAAAGAAAATCGCCTGGGCTGACCGGGCGAAGTTTTATGCGGATCCATCGTTCGCCACGATTCCGCTTACCGGATTGCTTTCAAAAAGCTATGCAGCGGAGCGTCGCAAGTTAATCGACCCAAATCATGCCGCTAAGAAAGTCGAGGCCGGCAATCCGCAAGGTGGAGTCGGGATGCCGCCGCGCCGCGTGTCTGAAAATTCCCCTCGAGCTCGGGCCGGTTCCAGTTCGGCCATTGATGACGGCGACACAATCTACATGTGTACTGCTGATGACGAAGGCAACATGGTCTCGCTTATTCAGAGCAATTATCGCGGAATGGGGAGCGGCATCGTGGTGCCCGGACTTGGATTCATGTTTCAGGATCGAGGCGAACTTTTTTCGATGGATCCCGCTCACGCGAACGTTTACGCGCCCGGTAAGCGTCCCTTTCACACCATCATTCCTGGTTTTGTCATGAAGGGTGGTAAACCGTGGGAAGCGTTTGGCGTGATGGGTGGCGGGATGCAACCGCAAGGTCACGTGCAGGTGCTGACGAACCAGATCGATTTCGGTCTAAACGTGCAGGAAGCCGGGGACGCTTCGCGCTGGCAGCATGAAGGCGATAACGAACCAACCGGAGAAAAAATGACTAACCTGGGCGGTTACGTCGAAGTCGAGAGCGGCGTTCCGTATGAGGCTGTGCGTGAATTACGCAAGAAAGGGCACGATATGCGTTTCGACGTGGGTGGATACGGCGGTTACCAGGCGATCAGAGTCGAAATGCACAACGGCCAGCGCGTCTATGTCGGAGCAAGCGAATCACGCAAAGACGGCATGGCCGCAGGGTATTGAGTGCGGAAACGCCCAACATCGACCTCGAAGCCGACTGGTAGGGCATCTGTGTCGGCCGCTAAACAAATTTAGACGAACGTTTCACAGAATGGAGCCGGCGGACGCCGAGCGACATGGACGGGCAGGCCGGGTGGGCGAAGCGAACGAGTCAAACGCAGTACAATTGCCTTAATTGTTACGCGCTTTGAGCTCGGTGAGTTTTTCTTCGGCGTGAGTGACGTCTGATTTTTGTCCGACGCCGAGCTTAAGAAGCTTTTGCTGGCGGCGTAGGTTTGCTTCCGCTGCCTCGAGCTCGGCTCGCTCACGTTTGGCCGTTGCGACTTGCGCGGATTCAGTTAATTGCGCCAGGGCGGTTTTTATTGATTCCAGTTCGTCTTTGGTAATTTCGCCAGTCGCAAGTTGAGACTCCTTTTCGGCAAGTTCTTCTTTCGCCCGAGCAACACGCGCATTTGCCAGATCCGATTCACATCGGACTACTTTCAACAGGCGTTGCTCCACTTCCATTCTTGCCAGTACGCCAATTTTATAGAGACGTTCCGCGCCTGCGGCATTTTGTTTTGCCCGTTCCAATTGTTTTTCCAAACGTGCCATATCGCCTTCTGGCAACGGCTCGTCAGAAAGGTTTTGCTTCAATATCGGAGGCTCGACATCGAATGAATCGGGTTCCTCGGATTTGTTGCCCGGGGTTGGGTCCGCGGCCCAAACCGGCACCGTCAGAGCGAGAAGCGCGACCGGCAGGACGAAGATGCGGGCCATTCCATCAGTTTATCATGAATTCGTCATACCGGCATAGGTCCATGTTCCGCTCTGCGCCGATCAGATGCCTTAGGCGATCTAGTTTTTCACTTCTTCAATCAAACCCGAAAGCCAAACAGGCGTTTCCATCTCCAGATGGTGCTTTAGAATGTCTCGAACGAAAGAGCGAAAATCTCCGCCACAGTCTGTGCAAAATTTTTCCATGGTGTACGTGCCAAGCATCCGATAACTCTCGAATTGCGACTCGGAGAAAAACTGATCGCCGGTGCTCTCGTGCGGAAACGTTGGATTAGTCTTGAAATATTCGTAGATATCGCGTGGTTCGTCGCCGTAACAAGCCGGCTTGACGTAAACAACAATGCCATCCGGAGCATCGGGACCGTCCACCGCCGAGTAGCGAATACGCCCCACGGCGCAATTATGGCCAGGTGTTTTAAGAGTATCGATTGCGCTGCGAGGATAGATAGTCATTGTGCCGAACTCGATGGGGATTCCAAAATCGATGCGAATTTTGCGGACCGCTTCGCCTAGATCGGCATAAGCACACTCGGGATCCTCACCGCCATCGCTCACCACAATGAAATGGCAGCGACGCAGCACCATTTCGTACAGTCCGAGATTTTCGAAATGGCCGCCGTCGGAGAGGTTCACATATTTGTAGTGATCGGTCGTATTTCCGATCGCTTCAGAGAATAATGGTCCGACGGAATACCGAGGCCCCTTGCGGCGCCACGTTTTAGCACCGGGCGATCCAGGATTACCCAGCCACCATCCGAGACGCACATTGAAAAGCGTCATCAAAAGGCCGAGCACCGGCGAAGAATGATAGCCCATATTCGGATTGGCCGCCGCGCCCGAGATGGCCATTGCGGTTCCGAGCGTAATCGATTCGCCGTATTGGGCAGCTGGCCGATAGCCAACCTTGTAAGAACCGCAGTGCAGTCGGCTCATGGTGAAAGATTCAGCCTTTCGCTCCTGCCACGCCAACTGCTGGCCTCGGATCATATTCAACGCGCCGTTAAGTATATGAAGAGGCTTTTCAGCAGCCAGGTCTCCGAGCTTAATGTTGTCGTCAGGGTCGAACCCTGTGAACAAATTCGGACTGCGCATCGCGCGCGACGCGGCGAGATAGGCACGAATCAGCCGGTTCCGATAGGTTGCGTGAAGCGAGAACTTGTTCGCATTAATGAAGAAGCCGATCACGATTCCGAAAAGCAGCATGACGCCTGTGAGAAAGGCGACAACAAAGAGCTGAACGCGCCAGGAATTGGGATCTGCAAGTTGATCTTGTCGTCCGCCTAAAAGCCACGCAGTCGCGTGTTGCGCCCAAGGCTGAGAACCAACGATTACCAAAACCCACGAAATTACGATCGAGAGAAGCACAAAGAAAACGACCGACACCACCACAAGAAGCCATTGAAAACCCGCTTTCTCACCAAACCTGCTGCTTAGCTTGGATCGGACAGCCAGCAATGCACTGACGAGGCCGGTCACTCCGCCAAAAGCCCCAAGCAGACCCTTTGCTGCTGGTGTCGTTTTGATATCCCCGAGGAAAACGCCCAGGCGGTTTGGCGTTGCGGAAATCGCCTGCGCGCCCCAAAGAACGACCGCGTTGATCACCATCCATCCAAACATTGTGATGAGAATCCAAGCCGCCGATCGGCCCCACCATTCGCGATCTTCATCCTCTGTCATCCAGCTCGTTAGACCGGTGAAGAGAAAGTTCACGAGCAACAGCACGGCCAGGATCAATGCAGGCGCGAAACAGACATACTTCACCGCGTTTTTCGCTGGCGCGGGCAAAGGAAAACGATCGGGGAGTTTCTCATTTGGTTTCAATGCATCGACATCTTTGTCACTCAGACGCGCGCGACCTTGAGGGGTTTCGATGACATAAATCTTCTGAATTTGCGTGACCAGGACTTGAGTACCCGCTGGCAACTTCATCTTTTGCCGGCTCCAGGGAATCGGAATGGCCTCACAGTCATGCTCCAGGGTGTATTGAACCGGAGGCTTTTCGTCCGGTTTCAGTTTCAAAAGACCGAAATCGCTCTCAATGATGCGTCCCTCCCGTCCTTCGGTCTCGATGGTATAACTCCGGTCGATTTGCGTAATGACGCCGTGAGTGTCTTTCGGGATCACAATTTTTTGTTTACTCCAGGGGATTGGAGTTGCTTCGCAATCACGGCTTAATGTGAACGGGATAGGAGGCTCCAAAAACATCCGCGTCGCAATCACCCAAAGAGAAACACCGGCAAATGCCGCAGCGAGCGCGATGATACCAAATCGCCAAAGCGAATTGAACACGCGTCGCTCCCTTTTTTGTTTGCGAAATGCAAGAACAACCGTCGCAAACACACCGCCAGTTAAGTAGCTCGCAACGGTAAACGCCACGAATTTGAACAACCATGTCTTCGGCTCAAACGGTTCATTACCGTGAACGTTGCGGACCAACGCCCACCATTCAGCCAAAACAAGAGACGCGAGCAACAACGGTAATTGACGAAATTCCAGGAAGCGGCGTTGTGACAATCGCGCGTTGCCCGTGGAAGGGACATCAATAATTGCGTAAGCCATCGCCATGGCGATCAACGCAAAACCAAGCGCAGCCAAGATGTAGATCCAGACGTCCCAGAAGTGCATTACCTGGTCCGCCAACTGGGTGTACTTCGTCATATCCATTTCCGGGGTCCAAGGCGGCCAGTTCGGCTGCAGGTTGATCGCGGCCAGATATAATCTCGGGATCATCATTGCGGCAGCAAGCCATGAGATCAGTACCAGCCAGTTGAGGAACATGTTACGAATGAACGTGGTAATCAGGGTCCAAAAATCGACCGAGGTCAGGCCTGTTCGTGGTGCCAGGTAATTGCTGAATTCTCTGAGATGGCGGATCGGCTGCGGTTCGGGTTCAAGAGCCGAATCAGGCCTGCTCTTCAACTCGTCGACGACACCGCGAACGCCGTCTGGATCATGTTTGATCCAGGCGCTGAGCCAGCTGCCAATGTATCCGCCGCCCGAGACCGTGGAAAGGTAATGAAATTTCTCGAGCAACCCGCAGCGTGCCAGGCCCTGCAAAATCCCCAATCCAAAAGTGGCACTCCGGATGCCTCCTCCTGAGATGCAGAGCGCCGCACGTTTTTCCTTTAGTGCATGGACCGCGCCCCAAAGCGCCTGCAGGCGTGTCTTTGGTTCACTGGCGCTTGGATAACCTGATGGGAGTTCTCCATGAAGAGCAACGAACTCGGCTTCCAAGACTTCGTGCAGTGGCAATGAAGAATCGGCCGATGAAGTTTCTTTCGACATTGGCGCGCAAACGGGGGCGTCTGCGCATCAGCGTTTAGCAAGACACGGATCATCGGTCAATCTCGTTGTACCATCAAATCAGGAGCTGATTTCCTAGTTTCCCCGTGACCGCATCACAGACTGAATTTCCGCGGCATGATTGCCAGGGTTGCTTCGCTGTGCGAACGATTCTCGATCTATTCGATCTCCGCAGTGATCTTACCGTTGACGTCCTTCAGCGTGACTGTATCAACGCCTGCGAGGTCTACCTTTTTGAAGGTTACGAAAAGTCCCTCGTCATCTACCAGATTAAAATCCCAGAATTCTGACTTTGCGTCACTCTTGAAGCGAAGGCGAATCTTTCCCCCAGCAGCGAGCACTTTCCCGTCGCGAAGGAGATTTGCGTCCCAATCCTTGTTTCCGGAATCGGTGATGTAAAGACCTTCAAAGCTTCGCCCGGTCTGGTTCACCAGCGTAAAATCGAGATCGGACGCGAAGGCATTCGCGACGCTTAAAAGAAGGATGAAGAGAAAGAAACGAAATTTCATAAGTGAGAATTACCTCTTTTTCTTATGAGAGGTCGTCTTCTTATAAATCGTGTTGCCGTATTGATCCTTCACCTTTGTAGTCTTGAACACCTTGTTGCCTTTGGTCTTCTTGCTCACTGACTCATAGTAGCGCGGGTGGCGGTAGATCTTGGGCTGGTTGTAAAAGGGATCGAAGCCGGTTGGATAGGACCAGTCCTCCACATAAACGACCGGCTCGTCTGGGGCGAGCAAAACATCACCTAGTTCAGCACAGCTCGTAACAAGAAAAGCCACGATGGCCAGTAATGGGAGCGAGCGAAAAATCACCTTCTTCGTCTAGCAGGAGCGTTTTGCGGAGTCAAACCTTATGGCCGTCGAGGAGGAGTTGGTCGAGGCCTGGGTGTCGCTCTGGGATGCGGCGTTGGCGTAGGCGCAGGCGGAGGCGTGATAGCTAGGCCCATCACGGCGTTTTGATCAGAGCTGAACACGCAATCCTGACCGTTTCTCACAGCAGTAGCGACGAACCGCCCAAAGCCGTTGCCGATCTCGGGGCTTTCCCAAGCAACACTATCATATGAGGGTGCGAGTCGCTGACTTAGAATGCTGCCGGTTCCTGTCCACAGCGAAGCATCGTCGGTAAAATTAAGACCATTGATGCAAGGGGGGTATTCGTACGGGTCACAATCGGTGGCAAGCTGACGCGTGACAGCCTCCGTGTAAGTATCATTGGCCCATTGCAAGAAGTGACCTACACCGGATGTGTCTCCTAAGAGCAAACCGAGCGGGCCGGCGCGGTTGCTTAAAAGCACACCATTTGTTCCCTGCCGAAGATTGCGTAATTGCCGGCTCGGACCATTCCATGTGTAGAGATCGCCAGTGCTCACGAGGGCGGCAATCTCTTTGTTACCATCTCCATCTAGATCTTGCGTAATAAGCCCTGTAACTGAGCTAAAGCCGCTGGCAAGAGCCACTGAGCGCCACGATTGCGTCCCAGAAGGATAATCGTAAGCGTAAACATAAACGCCATCTGAACCCGTATGGGCGACAGTATTAGCGGCGATGATCTTGCGCGTGCCGTTATTGTCGAGGTCAGTCACTTCGACGAAATTAAATGGGTTGCCAGAAGGCCGGGTGGCGTTGGTCCAAATTCGAGTGAATGTGTTGTCCGGATCAAATCGGTAAATCTCGACCACCCCGTCGTAGTAGGAGTCCGCGGCGATGACGATCTGCATACGGCCGTTTCCTTCGACATCGCGCAGTTTTAAATCGTGCACGCCAGTCCATGCGCCGTTGTCCACCACCGCGTCTGATATTGCCCGCAACGCCAAAGTTACAGAATCAAAAACCAAAATCCGTCCGCTTCCATAGGTGGCATCAGAGTAACTGGAACAGACAACCAACTCAGGCTGCCCATCGCCGTCGAGATCGCCAAGCGCCGGTCCCAGAAACGGACCTTCCAAGTCAATGCTTTGCCACTTAATGTCGTGTGTTCCGGCCGTATTTGCGACGTATAGATGATCTGCGCCAGATGAGGTCGCGCCAGCACCCCAAAGCAGATCGGATACGCCATCGTTATCTACGTCGCCGACGGCGATATTAGTGACGCCGTGCTCTGGATTGTTGACTTCCCATTTCAGCGCTTGGGTCATCAGATCGTGTACATGGATGTTACCCCACTGCCCATCGCCGATAATCACCTCTGGAACGCCGTCGTTATCCACATCGGCAATTTCAATCGCGCCGATGTCCTGGGGCGTGGTAATTGACCAGCGGGGAAGCTGGCGGCCGACGTCATAGGAATAAACAAATTGCCAACCCGCCGCCGAAATAAGCTGTTGATAATTTTCACCGGGAAACGGCGCGAGCTTCAGGCGTACTCCAAATCCCCCGCCGTACGTCCACTGAGCAACGTGCGTGCCCGCATCAACGACCACACCGTTAGTTGCCGCGATTTCAATTGCTGGGTCGTTGTCCATCTGTCCGGCAACCACATCATAGCCACCAGCGCCTGCGACTTGCCACAGTAAGTGCCCGGCAGCATCGAAAACAAAAAGGTCGCTGTCGTTAGTCAGGATTAACTCAGCAAGGCCGTCCCCGTTGAGATCAGAAAGCGTTAATGCAGTCAGTCCATAAGCGCCCGCGGCGCCGGTATCGAAATGGCCGAGTTCTAGCTTGGTAGCAAAATCGTACAAATAAATGTGCCCATCATCAAGCATGACGACAATTTGTCGATCCGAGGCGTCAGTGACTTTTCCTAACTCAAGTCCCCGAATTGACACGTACGAATAGGGATCGGTGTTATAAGACGGGCTTACAAAAATCTGATCGTAATTGCCTGTACTAGGATTGTATCGAATTGATTCCCAAAAAGCGTTATAGGAATAGCTATCGAAAATTATTTCTGGTGTTCCTCCTCCAGGTGGTATTGGGCCGATGATAATGTTGCTTCCGCCGATATTCGCGCCAAAGACGGCATATTGCCAGAACGGCGCGCGCCCAATCGGCGGCGGCGCGGGCGTCGGTCGCGGCCACGGACTCGGCTGAGGTCTTGACCCGGGCGTGACTGGCGCCGGGTGGGATCGAGTGGGTTTAGGCGACTGCTCTATTAGCTTGCCCTTTGTCCGTGCCATTGCTTCGAGTGTTTTGCGATTATAAGTGACGCGGTGACCTTTGGTGTCGAGCACCGGAGCGCCGTATTTGTTCACTGGTGGCTGGCTCCGGTCAGCAGCCTTTGAAACGCCCAGCCCACAGGTTAAAACAAAAGCAGACACAATTGCAGCAGGGCGAAAAAAACGGGAAAGGGGATACAATAAAGTTTCCATGGTGGGGTTGAAATGAGGGCGCGCTTTTAGCCCTGGAAGGCTTTGCTGGCAAGAGAATTTTTCTGCTTTTTTCAGAGATTGACCGAAGTCTTGGAATTCACCTTGCGGCATCCTGAAGTTTTCTTCGGTTCGTCTGTTCGCACTGGGTTTTCTAATCCACTAACGCGAACACGTTGGTCTCGACTAACTGCGTCCAGAGGCTCAGCCGGACCGTTACCACCTAATTTGCTCCTGCCGTGGCCGCTCCGCTTAATCAACTCTTGTAAGACGCCACAAATCTAGGTCGCCATAGCGTCTCTTCAGCGCTTATTTTGGTTCTTTTTGCAGGTTCATGAGTACGGAGACGACACAGGCGGCCCCGCGTTTGGTACGCGTCCTCAAACTCCGCGATCTGATCCTGTTCAATCTGGTGGCCGTTCTAGGTCTCAGGCATCTCGGGACGACAGCAAGGTTCGGTCCCGGATCTTTGCTGATGTGGTTGGTCGCCGCCGTCTTTTTCTTCATCCCGCAGGGATTGGCGGTGATGGAATTGTCATCGCGGTTCCCGAAAGAGGGCGGCATCTATTTCTGGACGAAACGCGCATTGGGCGAAGGTCATGGGTTTTTGTGCGGGTGGTGCTACTGGGTCAATAACGTCCTCTATTACCCGAACCTGCTGATCTCGGCAGCGGTCATCGCGACGTTTATCTTCGGGAAAAGTGGGAGCGGGCTGAGTGATAGTTGGGCCTACGTATTGCCGATGACGCTCGGCACGCTGTGGATTGCCGTCCTGATAAACATCGTCGGGCTGGGCACGGGCAAATGGTTGCAAAACGCCGGAGGCGTCGGCACCTACATTCCCGGGCTTATTCTGATCTTGATCGGCGTTTATGGCGCCATGACCGGAGCTCCCGCAAATGAAATCAGTTTGGCGACTCTGAAGCCAGATCTGAACAATTTCCCGGCGTTGAATCTGCTGGCTTCGATCGCATTCGCATTCGCTGGACTGGAGTTGGCGTCGACGATGGCTGACGAGGTTGAAAATCCACGACGCAATCTGCCTCGCTCGATTTTCATTTCGGCACCATTGATCGCCATTGTCTACATTCTCGGAACAGCAGCGGTGCTGTGGCGCCTGCCTAACAAAGATGTCAGTGTAGTTTCAGGATTCTTGCAGGCGATCAAGACTGGCGCCGATAACATGTCTCCGTCGCTGGCGTGGATAGCTCCGCTGTGCGCGGCGCTTTATTCCATCGGCAATCTGGGCAGCGTCGGTGCCTGGCTGATCGGCCCCGCGCGGGTCGCGTTCGTGATCGGGCTGGACCGGTATTTTCCGAAAGCTTTTGGAGCAGTCCATCCGCGCTGGCACACGCCGTATGTCGCGATCCTCGTCCAGGCCGCGCTTGCTACGATATTTCTGTTGCTCTCAGTGCTTGGGAAGGGCACGAAGGTCGAGGATGTTTACCTGATTCTGCTCGATACCCAGATTCTAATTTATTTCATCCCGTACCTTTATTTATTCATCATCTTTTTGATTCACCGCCAAGGTGGCGAGAACTCTAGTGAGGTTGTGCTGGCGCCCGGCGGCTTGATTGGCGCATGGTTCACCGGGTTAAGTGGTTTGATCGTCACCTTGTTTGCGATGATTATCGCCACGATTCCTCCGCCAGATATGGGAGACGCTTTGCTCTTTCGGTTAAAAGTAATTGGTGGGGCGCTCGGTTTTATTGGGATTGGCGGATCGATCTACTGGCGCGCTCGTTTGAAAAAGAAATAAAACGAAAAAGATCCGCAACCGCCCCTTGGAGTTTGTAGCCGTAAGACGCTACCGCCCGGGAAGTCAACTTTATCGGAAACCATACGCCAGCGCCCAATGCGTGCGGGCCTCTGGCGATTCTTCCACCCTAACGATGATAAAGTAACTGCCTGTGGTTTTCGGAATGATGTGCGCAGCCGCAAGCTGGCCTTTCGCCCAACTGTCTGGTCGTTCCGCGAGTTCTCCGTCCGAATTATAAATGTGAACGGACACCTTTGCCCGATCGACTTCTGTTCCCAGCCAGAACCAATATTCATTCCCTTTAAACAATTGTTGCCGCACCACCTTCTTTTCACCCGAAGCGAGGTCGCCTGCCCAGTAATCCTCGCGCATGTGAAATCCTTGTTTTACATAGGGTTCTGCCGCCAGAATAGCCCATGCCCGCGCGTACACTGTGGCGGGGTCCACCTGGGCGAAAATCGCAGGGGGTAGCACAACGATGGCCGACAACAGGGAACTCGTGCAGAGAAGGACCTTTGCGAGAGGGTTCACACGAAATTTCTCAGTCTTTCTTAGTGATGTCGTTGCCGAGCCGCGTAGTGATCTCGTTGACCTTCTTAACTGATTCGGCCGAAATGCGAGCATTGCCGATATTGATTAGAGGCTTTACCTCCGCCAAGGCGTCCTGAATTTGATGAACGATCGGAAGGTCAAATTCGGACATTGCCTGCAGTCTTGTCTGAAAATAGGTCAGCAGATCCGGCTGATGCAGAAGCTCGGCGCCGTCGTTGGAGAAATGCTGTTTCACCACGGAAGTCAATACTTCCGTGCCCCTAAGCCAGCCGCCCAGACTAACGAGCTGCGATAGCTTTTCATCGTGCACTTCATTCATTGCCTGTTGAACGCTGTTTTGGGTGCGATCCAGTTCCTGCCGCACATTTGCCCAATTGCGCTTGTCTGCCGCATCGATGATCGCCTTGGTGTGTGGCGTGATTGAATTTCCAACGCCGATCCCCCTTGCCAGTGCCAGGACGCGCTGTCCAATATCTTTTACTGCAGGCGTATCCTCCGCTTGCACCGCGATAAAGCCATCGGCAATCACTGTCCCAAGCAAGAGAGCGATACGCGGTCGCTCGGTGAAATTGGGTTCTTCATCGCTGCGGAGATGTTCCTTCCAGTTTACCGCACCCAGCTTGTTCAGTGCCCCGAAAATTTCGTTCGGTAACGGCACCACGACGTCTTCCACAGTCGTGGACAATCGGTCAATATTGACGTGCCGCGGAGCCTGCGCACCATGCACGCACAGGGCAACGCCAAATACCGCCGCTACCATCGAGTTCAAACGTTTACTAAACAGCACCATTGGGAGCCTTGAATGTTGATTTCGAGTTCGTGTTGAGAGATTTAGTAACCGAATCTAAGCAGAACCGCTGCCCTACACAAATTCACAAGCGGTTTATGAAGTTTGCTGCGTCGCATATTATTCGCGTATTCGTGAATCCGAGATCGGTTGAATCGCAAAATCATTGCGCCCGTAGCCCAGCCGGATTGAGCAACAGATTTCTAATTCAAGCCTAACGAGTTGCGGAGCGTTTCACCACTTTGCACAGTGTTTCTGACGCTAGGTAATTGGTAATTTTGCTTTCGCAGTGCGTTGCGCAGAATTGCGCATTTTTGCAGTCACAATTTTCCCGACCGTAGAAAAATTCAGCAGAGCGCGATTCTTTTCCGTTCACTGGCGCTCCCGACGCGACTCATTTCGATGTACCGGCAACCCCAAAGGGGTCCCAACTCAGACCAGATAACACGCAAACTGGCGAGATCGAAATTCCCTAACTGGATATTGTGCTTTTGCGACATCCCGCGTTTAAGCAGTAGGCGATTCAATTAAAGAGGAAGTAAACATTATGAAACCAAAACAAATATTTATCAGCATTCTGGCAGTTCTGTTCGTGTTCCCATTGATGGGGACGTTCGCTCAGCAAGCGGCAACGTCAGGCTCTATTGAAGTGATCACGACTTTTGATTATCCCGGCACAGGAAATTTAACCTTGCCGCAAAAGATTAACGAAAGAGGCGACATCGTTGGCGAGTTCATCGATCCGAATGGAGTAACGGCCGGTTTTGTCCGGTTCAGCGATGGTAGCTTTAGCGACCCGATCGTCGACCCTAACGATACCTTGGGTTTTACGGAGGGACGAGGCATCAATAACTCACGCACAGTAGTCGGTGACTACATCCCCGCCGATGGCAACCTTCACGGGTTTTTCCTGTCGGGCGACACCTTCACAGAATACGCTGTTCCCGGCGAGGTGCAGACCGCTGTTCTTTCGATAAACGAACCCGGCGACTTTACCGGCACGTTTGTTGACGGCAGCGGACTCCAGCAGGCGTTCGTCAGCGTTGGCGGAACCTTAACGTTGTTTAGCGTCCCGGCAGCTGCCGCAACCCTTGCTTACGACATCAATAATTCAAAGGGGTTGGTGGTGGGATACTATATAGACGGCTCAGGAATTCTTCACGGTTATTACCGGGACGCTAATGGGGCGCTGCACTTCCCCATCGATCCTCCGGACTCCGTTGGGACAATCCTGTTTGGAGATAACAATAGGAACTGGGTGGTCGGCAGGTATGCGGACGCCTCAGGCGTGACTCATGGACTCTTCTTTGTCCCGCCAGACAATTTTTTCACTTTCGATTTTCCGGGGTCGACCTTTACATCGCTTAACGGAATCAGTTCGCAGGGAAATATCACTGGTCGTTACGTCGATGCTTCTGGCATTGCCCATGGATTCGTAGCTCGCGTCAAAGGCACTCCGCCGACTACTCCGGCTGGGTCACAAATGAAGACGAACCTTTCCCGGCCGCTGGTCGCTCCACTCGATCCGTCGCTATCGGCGTGGGGAGATGCGATGCCGGCGCGGTGAGTTTGAGCGTCGGGGGCTGTGCGGGCGGGGGGCTCTTTGCTACGGTCGGGGCCGAGATGCGTTGGCGGCGTGCTGCGTAAGTGCGAGCGCGTGATCGCGTTCGATTAAGGGAACCGAACGATGTGAACGTTTGACCGTGTTGAAGGAGACGACCCAGTCAACCCCGGGGAGGCAAACCATTTCTTATGCGGTAGCGTTTCACTTGTCTGGCACTAATCGGCGGACCGAGTATTTTCCGAAATTATTTCGCAATTACGCGGCAACACTTCGCTGTTTCAATCAATTGACCAAGGGATTGACAGCCCGATGTTCATGCCAACTTTGTTACTGATTTTCCCCAGTAAATGCGCCCGTAGCTCAGCCGGACAGAGCAACGGATTTCTAATCCGTGGGTCGGGTGTTCGAGTCACCCCGGGCGCGCAACAACGTTTTTACAACGTCGGTGCGCGGGCGCGATGCTCCTAGCGAAGAGGTTCCTGATCTTCAGCGTCGCTATGCTCTTCGCTCGTTTGTTTCCTTTTCGCCGCGCGAAGTTTCGCCTGTGCATCGAATGATTTGATTGAATCATCGACTGTCGCGGACTTCGAGTGATTCGGCTTGTTTGTATCAGACAGAGCAAAAATCTCGCGAAAAATCTCCGCTAAACGTTTCGCTCCTTCTTCTGGAACAGTCATCATTTTCCAGACGTCGCCGGCGCCAAATTTTGTCTGCTCTCGCCTTTTTTCTTTCAGGCTTTCGTTCGCACCGCTTAAGCGCCGGCGTGGCTGGCTTGATAATACCAAAGTAGTGTCAAAGCGACCTGGCTTGCTACGACTCGGCGTATCCGCTGTTCGAATCACCCAGGCGCGTTCCTACCAGATAAAAGGGATCAGGCGATATCGGACTTTTTGAGTGTAGGTGTTGTAGCCTATCAATCCATGCTTTAAGAATCGCTCCTCAAATACGCTTCGCACTGCGAGCACCAAGATGGGAACGATCGCCAGCAAGGCCCCCGTATATGATCCCAGCCACAATGCCGGCCCAACGGCAAACGGTGCAAACCCCGTGTACATGGGATGCCGTACTACTGCGTAGATCCCTGTATCAATGACCCGCTGATGTCTTTCTTCTTGCAGCCTGACGACTGGCACGGCGAATGGGTTGACTTTCATTGCCATGGTCAGGATCCACCAGCCTCCGACATAAAGCGCCAGGCCCAAAAACGAAACAACTGTGCCCGGTGGAGGCATGAGGTGAAATCGGAAAACATCGAGCGGAATAAAGATGATTTGTCCGAGATAGGAGACGACTAGCAAGATCACGATAACCCTGTCCCAAAACGGTTGCCCTTTTTGGATTACTCCCCTGGATCTCTCGGCGAACAAGCCGGCGTTATCGGGAAAAATGCTCCACACGGCCCCAAGCGTGACTATGAGCGTCACGGCTAGGAACACCCATGCGCGCCACCATTGCAATGTGCCTGCCGGCACAAAGAGTAAGAGACCATAAAGAGCTGCGTTAAAAACGAGCCCTGCAACGAGTTTGAAGGGAGACACTAGTTGTTTAGGAGCCGAATTGTGAGAACTGAGAGATGACTAACGCGGATGCGTCCACTTTTCAGTTTTCACCAGTCACTTCTCATCTTGTTTAATCCAGCGGCGCTCGTGGTCCAGCAACCATTTTTTGCGCCACAACCCGCCGCCGTATCCGCAAAGCGTGCCGTCCGCGCGGATCACGCGGTGACATGGAATGATGATACAGATCATGTTGGTCCCATTCGCACGGCCGACTGCCCTGCGCGCGTTTTCGTCCCCCAGGCGTTTTGCCATCCAGGAATACGAGCGTGTTTCTCCTTCGGGAATCGACTGCAAAATCTTCCAAGCCCGCAGTTGGAACGGCGAACCAACCGGCGCCAGCGGAATGTCGAACTTGAGATTTTTGCCGGAGAAATAATCCGCCAATTGCGAACGGACGGCTTCCAAATGCCGATGTTTTCCCGGCACAACATTTGTTCGCAGTCGTTTTCGTAAAACCGACAACTCACTTTCGGTCGCGCGTCGGTCGATAAACTCAAGCAGTCGCAGGCCTTCGTCATCGGCGACGGCGATCATCGCGCCGAGCGGCGTATCGATTCGATCCGCAAGGAGAGGCGCGCTCGCCCTTGCGTTCGTCGGTGGTTCGCCAAAAATCTTCGTAAACGCTTCTCGAAAACCGCTCTCAGATTCAAAACCACTGCCATTTCGCGCTTCGTCCACACGGCTACCCTGTCGCACCTGGCCCAAGGCAAGACCCATCCGGCGCGCGCGATGATAAGCTTGAAACGTCATTCCATAGTGGCGCTTGAATTGGCGTCGCGCAGTCGAAGGATCGATCGCCAGCGCAACCAGCTCTTTGTCTGTGAGCCGTCCACCTGGAGCGCGCTCCACTTCGGTGCGGAGACGCTCGATTAATTTTGGCGCGTGCCCATTCGGATCCATGGGATGACACCGCAAACAGGGGCGGTAACCGTGCTCCATCGCCTCGTTCGGTGTGGCAAAGAAATCGACATTCTCAGGTGCCGGCTTTTTTGCGGCGCAGGTCGGCCTACAGAAGACTCCGGTCGTGCGCACGCCGACAAAAAAGATGCCTTCAAAACTCGAATCGCGGTCCAGCAGTGCGCGATACATTGTTTGGGTTGGAGGAAGAAGGTCCATTGTTTTCATGTTATCAAGCTAAACGGTCGCGTGAGTTGACGCATCGACGAAAATCGGGCAACGAATCTGCTCCAATCCTCATGCCCGTCGAATTCGAAAAGTGAAACAGCCGCGAGTGATGCTGTGCGCATCCACGAATTCCGTTTTCGGATTTTGCAGCAACTTTTCGATGACTGCTTCCGGATCATCTCCGTCCGCGATTTCGGCGTCGATCATGTTGTAATTCGCATCGTAAGCGCGGAACACACGGCCGTTGCGGAAATCGGCCGGATATTCGCCGGTTGCGCTGTAACGTTCGCACTGCTCAGCATGAACAAAAACCGGCCCGGTTTCGAAATACGGATGACCGGGTGGAATCGAAATATGGGGAAATAGAATGACCTCCTCACCCGGCTTCGCCCAGCGAAGACAATGCCGACAGGGATAACCAGTTGGCGAATCCACTTTGACAACCGCGTGATCTTCGGCCCTTGACTTTGCTGCGTGCCGCGCCTTCTCAGCAAGTTCTGTCGGAAGTGGGACAATGGAAAAAGTCGAAGATTTCATGGATCGAAACTGAATCAGGTCTTGCGAATTGCGCACCGACGAAATTCAGGCGGCAAATTCTGAAGGTCAAGCTGTCGGGCCTTGCCGGCGAGGTCAGCGAAGGATGGCTGACATCCTACGAACCAGCAATTCTCAGCGAGCCTGACCTTTCGGCGACGAACTGGGAAGGATCGGCACGCGGCGCAGGTTGATGTGCTTCCCGAGCCAATCGTAACGATCTTCCAGGGCTTGTGGATCGTTCAGGTCGTGACCCGTGTCGTAATAAATTACCTTTTTTGGGTCACTGGCGGCGGCGGCGTAATGCTCCATGGAAGTCTTATCGAAATATTGTTCGAAGTTGCCGAATTGAAGCAAAAGAGGAATCGGTGCTGCGTGGCCAACGAAATGAATCGCGTCAATGTCACCGGTGACCCGTGCGTATCGCTCAAACTGGCCCGCAGGCCGGCTCTTCCTCAACTCAATTATACCGGGATCACTACCTCGTAGAAAGATGTCCCCAACTTCTGCGACGCCTGCCATTAGCACTGACGTTTTCATGCGCCTATCGACTGCGGACAAAATTGAACCCCATTGCGCACCGTAACTATGTCCGACATAAGCTAGCCGCTTGGGGTCGACATCGGAACGGGCAAGGAGCAGATCGATTCCGCGACGAAGATCCACAACGGTCTGAATCTCGATCTCACGGTCCAACTCTGGTTTGTCGTAATGGTTCGGGGTTTTGCGCCAGGGTTGTGGGCGGTCCCAGAGATAATCGGGGATAAGCGATACCGCGCCCGCTCGCGCGTAGAGCTTGGCTTCCGGAATAAATTCTGCGCGCGTGCCGTTTCCCCAATGGCCGAAAAGAATTGCTGCGAACGGCGCTTTGCCCTTCGGAACGACTAAATACGCCGAGACCGGCCCACCCTTTGGACTCGTGTAGGTAACGTCGTGAAGAGTGCCTCCGTCGAACTCTTCGATCACTTTGTCGTGCACATCGAGCGGCGCTTTCGAGTCATAATCGAAAAGATGCAACACAGTTTGATAGTCAGGTGTCGCGTTTGCCGTGTTGTGGTCAGCACTTGTAAACGATTCGGTCACGATCTTTGTCGCCTCGGCGATGGCCTTTTCTCGCTCATTTGCGGGTGCTGTTGATCCCACAGAATAAATGGCAGACAGAATTGGCGCACGACCAGGAGGACGCAGAATGGCAATATCATTCGTCGCCCCATTCGCGCCGCGCCCGGTTTTGTCGCCGACGCTCCAGGTTTTGGGAACTCCGGCACGTATCAGTGACCCTCCGGTTTCATTGCGCTTCAACCAATCGTCCAGCTGACCACGCGATGTTTCTGATAAAGCGTCGCCGAGTAACAACTCCTGCATGTCCGAAGAAATCGCCGCGGGTGTCGTTGTATCGCGCTCGTCGCCAGGTATGGCGCTGTTTAATGCCGGCTCAATCCGGTCGAGACGTGTGACCGGGTCGCCGAGAGTGCGCGCAAACGTCGTCAGACCAGCAGGCCCGCCAATAGCCTGCAGGAGGAGATTGCCGGCTGTGTTGTCGCTCTGTTCGATTGCTGCCGCGCACAACGCGCCCAGGGTCATTCCGCCCTCTTTGAGATGTTCTCTCGTCACCGGAGCATATTCCAGGATGTCCTTCGCGCCATACGGCACGAATCGTTCCAGTTTCTCTTTTCCCTGATCGACCCGCTTCAACACGGCCGCGGCTGCGAGAAATTTGAACGTGCTGCACATCGGGAATCTATCGTTTGCCCGATAATCGAGTCGCTTGCCACTGGATGTGTCTAGTGCGGCAATCCCGATCCGGCCGCCCAATATTGCTTCGATTTCTGCGACACGTGCCGCCGCCGATTTTTCATTCGGTGCGATGCTTGCAGCGAGCAAGGCGCAACAAAACAGCAACGAGCAAAAGGGTAACGCCCAACGTCCAACGCCGAACTTCCAACGCCCAACTGTCTGAATTGAGCGTTGAGCGTTGGGAGTTGAGCGTTGGACGTTGAAAATGCTCAATCTGCTCACCATCGATGGTACGCGGGATGACCTTCTTTCACCGCGACAAAGACTCCGCGGCAGATGGCACAGACTTTCCCGCCGGCTGTCAGCGTTCCTTCTATAGTTGCGCGGTCATCTGTTAGTTCGACAACCTTGGCGGAAAGAAATACCGGATCATTTGTCGGAGTTGGCCGAAGTAATTTGATCGAATATTCCGCTGTAACAGTGCACGGCGGATGATCCTCTTTTGCATTTTTCATCAAGTGATACGCCGCGGTCCAATTACAGTGGCAATCGAGCAATGTGCCAATGACGCCGCCATTCAAAACCCCCTCAAATGCTTCGTATTTTTTCTCAGGTTTCCATTCCGCGACGACTTCGCCGTTCTTTGGAAAACTCCGGATATGTAATCCGTCCGGGTTAGCCGGGCCACAACCCCAGCAGGCGTTCTTCGGGGCGTACTTTTCCTGGAGTGATTCCGCGCTCATCATGGTTGTTCGCTCGGCGCGCCCGGCGGTCGCGCTCTACCAAGTCTCGATCTTATCCGCCGCGTGCAGACGAGCCCGGATACGGCCGCAACTGATGCCCAATGTAAAGTGAGCGCGGACGAATCAGACGATTATGATCGTGTTGTTCGGTCACATGCGCGCACCAGCCGGCTACACGCGACGCAGCGAACAAAGGTGTGTTTAGCTCCGGGGAAAAACCAAGCATCCAGAACACAGGCGCTGCGTACAGATCTACATTCGCGCACAGCTGTTTTTCGCGATCCATCACTTCCTCGAGCTTTTCGCAAATTGGAACCCAGTTTTCCTTACCGGTGCGCTTGCCCAAATCTCGCGCGATCTCGCGCATCACGGGAACGCGTGAGTCGCCCTTTTTGTAAACGCGATGGCCGAACCCCATGATCTTGTCCTTGGTCCCCAATTTTTTCATTAACCAGGTTTCTGCGCGATCGGGTGTCCCGATTTCCTCGAGCATTTTCATCGATTCCTCATTGGCCCCGCCGTGCAGCGGGCCTTTGAGCGTCGCGACGGCTGAGGTGACTGCCGCGTAGATTCCGGCAAGTGTTGAGGCGGTGACACGGGCGGCAAATGTGGACGCATTAAATTCGTGATCGGCGTAAAGATTAAATATTGTGTCCAGCATTCGGATCTGCCAATCCTGCGGAACTTTGCCCTCCAATTTGTAAAAGAAATTGCCGGCCTGAGTAAGATCAGGCTTTTCTGGAATGGGCTCTTCTCCATGTGAAATGCGCCAGCCGTCAGTGATCAACGTGGAAACGCGCGCGATGAGGCGGATTGATTTGCGGATGTTGGCGTCGTGGGAATTGTCGCCCAAGTCCTTATCGAAGGCGCTCAGCATCGATACGCCTGTGCGCAACATATCCATCGGGTGAGTTTTGCTCGGAAGAAGCCGTAGCATTTCGGTCACCGGACCCGGCAACGATCGTTCTGCGGCGATTTGCTGCGTGAACTCGACCAATTGTTTCCCGTTAGGTAGCTCTCCATTGAGCAGCAGATAGGCAACTTCTTCAAAGCTCGCCTTTTGCGCCATTTCATGAATGTCATAGCCGCGGTACATCAGGCCCGCGTTGGGATCGACCCAGCAGATCGCCGTCTCCCCTGCAATCACGCCCGCTAGTCCCGGGCTGTATTCTGGTTTGTTTTCAGTAGCCATTGGTTTCTCTTTACTTGCGAATCACAATCGTTCAACTCACCGGACTTAACCAGTTAAGAATTCAACATCCACCCTTCCAACTTTCCGCTGCAGGGTCATAATCGAGCAATTCGTAAAGCTGTTCCCGCGTTTGCATTTTCCTGATCCAGCCTGATTGCGTTCCTTCCTTCTTCAGATCGTGCAAAAATTCCTCGCTCGCCTTCATTGAAACGCGAAACGCGCTCTGCGGGAAAATCACCATCTTGTATCCGAGACGTGCAAACTCGTCAAAACGGAGCAGCGGACTTTTGCCGAACTCCGTCATATTCGCGAGTAACGGCGCTTTTATCTCTCGGGCGAACGTCTTGAATTCGTCCTGGTTTTGCAGCGCTTCGGGAAAAATCGCGTCCGCGCCGGCCTCGAGATAGCGGCGGGAGCGTTCCACGGCAGAATTGAAATCTTCGACTGCTCGCGAATCTGTCCGCGCAATGATCATGAAATCGGCGTCGCGGCGAGCATCGACCGCGGCTTTGATTTTCCCAGTCATCTCATCCACATCGATAACCGATTTGCCGGCAAGATGTCCGCAGCGTTTCGGAAACTCCTGGTCTTCAATGTGACACCCGGCCAGGCCTGCTTTCTCCAGTTCACGAATGGTGCGCGCGACATTCTCGGCGCCACCAAAGCCGGTGTCTGCGTCGACAATTGCCGGAATCTTCACCGCTTTCGCAGCGAACCCGGCAAGCGCGACCACTTCCGTCATCGACAGCAACCCGATGTCCGGAACGCCTGCAGTCGCGTTCGCCATTCCCGCGCCGCTGATGTAAACCGCGTCAAAGCCGGCATGCTCCACCTGCCGCGCTATCGACGCGTTCGGCGCGCCCGGCAGCAGGATGCAGCCCTGTTCAATTAATTCACGCAATCGCGCGGGTTTGCTTTTCTTTGTCATGTCGAGCGAAGTTGCGACATTCGGTGCTACTTCTGCGGCATTTCTAATGCCGTCATCAGTTCATCAACATTGGCGGCTGCGTCCAGCTTCCATGCCAGATCAACAATCTTCTTTGCGCGTTTTTGACCAATCGCCGGCTCGACAAGCGCAAAGAATTTGCTTTCGACCTCTGAATCCTTCAGCGGATTTTTCGCGTGTCCTGTTGGATAGTCCACACGTTTTGTCAGCCGTTTTCCGTCTACCAGATCGACATGGACGATGTTGGCGACTGCTTCGGGGTACATGCCGCTCAGCTCGCCGTGGCGCGTGACTTTTACGTTCTCCAAAAATTTCCAGACGGCACTGTCCGTGAACCGTTCGGGAGCGAATTGCTTTTCGCTGATTTCGCCATCGATCAAAGCGATAGCCGTAATGTATGGTAGACTGTGATCAGCGGTTTCGCGTGTTTCGGGTTTCCATTTCTCCGGCTCGCTGCCGATGATATCGACCGAAGCATCGTGACTTTCGATTGTCATCGATTTCACCTTGGCAAAATCTCCAACCTCTTTTCGCAAAGCGAGCGCGGCTTCAACGGCGCTTTGGCTGTGATATTCCGCCGGCCAGTACTTGATGCTCGTGTTCAAAATCATTTCCGGCGCGCCCTTAAATTTATCGCCCACGTTGCCCAGCGAAACGCCAAGTTCCTTCTCGAACCCCATTTGTCCTTCGAAGATTGGCGCTGGGCCGGTCATGCCTGCGCGTGCAAGAAGCGCCGAATAAACGCCGCGCCTGGCAGCGTCCGCGAATGCCACGCCTTTCCAGTGCGATAGTTCTCCGACGCGAGCCTGCCTCATGGCAGCGCAGGCGACACCGGCAATGTTCACAGCGTGGCGCGTCTTTTCCGGATCAAGATTCATCAAGCGCGCGCAGGCAAGCGCCGTGGAGAACGCGCCGTAAGTCACATGGTCCCAGCCGCGCGCGCGAATACTGGCCGCGTCGCAAAACCGGCATTGGACTTCATAGGCAAGTGCAATCGCGGCGATCAATTCTCGCCCGTTTGCGCCCACGCTCTCCGCAGCGGCCAGCGCAGCGGAAATATTATCGCTCGGATGTGCCGGCTCCTTTGAAAGATAGGTGTCGTTGTAGTCGAAATAGCGAATGCAACAACCGTTTGCGAATGCGCTCCAGTCGGGCGGCGCCTTGTGATTCGTGCCGATGATGGTCGCTCCGTGTTTAGCCGAAAAATCGGAGGCGACTTTTCGCGCAATGGCGCACGGCTCTTCATTCCATGCGCCGAGTGCGCAACCCAGCGAGTCGATGACGCGCCGCTTTACTTCGTGCACGACTTCTTTGGAAAGATCTTCAAAGCGGAATGAGGAGGAATAATTGGCGAGTTGATGAGCAAGTGTTGTTTTCATGGAAAAGTTGCAATTTCAATCTGCCGACGAAAACCATGTCGGCAAGGACATGATCGACGATTAACAGCGGGCTTGAGCCCGGTGCTCCGTGGTTACAAAGATGGGGAGCCGTTTCAACGGCTTTCAAAATGTTCCAAAGCCGTTAAAACGGCTAGGTCTGGTGACTCCTGCGATACACTGGCCTAGAAGGCCGGTGTTAGTAACAGACTTCTCAAATCGATCATGCGTGTTGATTCGTGCGCTCCATGGTTAAACTGTTGGCTCGATGAACAAGGTTTATCCAAATGCAAAAGCCGCGCTAGAAGGCCTGCTGCACGACGACATGACAATTGCCGCAGGTGGGTTCGGATTGTGCGGCATTCCCGAAAATCTCATCGCCGCGCTACATGATAGCGGCGTCAAAGGCCTGACGATTGTCGGTAACAACGCTGGTGTCGACAATTTCGGAATGGGGGTTCTTCTCCCGGCGCGCCAGGTGAAAAAAGTGATGGCGTCGTACGTCGGCGAGAACAAAGAGTTCGAGCGACAAGTGCTGGCGGGCGAATTGGAACTCGAGCTGATTCCGCAAGGGACGCTTGCGGAACGATTGCGAGCCGGTGGCGCCGGAATTCCGGGATTTTACACGCGGACGGGTTTCGGCACCAAACTTACCGAAGGCAAAGAGACAAAGAACTTCAACGGCACGGATTATGTGCTCGAGCCTGGGATCACGGCCGAGCTATCCATCGTCAAAGCATGGAAGGGCGACAAATCCGGCAATCTCATTTACCGAAAGACATCGCGGAATTTTAATCCGATGATCGCCACCTGTGGCAAAGTTTGCGTGGCTGAAGTCGAACAGCTCGTCGAGATCGGTGAGCTCGATCCCGACCAAATCCACACCCCGGGCATTTTCGTTAACCGGATCATTCAGGGCACAAACTACGAGAAGCGAATCGAGTTCCGCACGGTTCAAGGCGCGGACCCAAATAAGAAAACTTCTTCCCCCACTCGCGATTTGATGGCGAAACGCGCCGCGCAGGAATTGCGCGACGGCTACTACGTCAATTTGGGTATCGGCATTCCGACGCTGGTGGCCAATTACATTCCGAAAGGAATGAACGTCACGCTGCAATCCGAGAACGGTTTGTTAGGCATCGGACCGTTTCCCGAGCTAGGCGAAGAAGATCCCGATCTGATTAACGCTGGCAAGCAAACGATCACCACGATGCCGGGTTCAGCGTTCTTTTCCAGTGCCGACTCGTTCGGCCAGATTCGCGGCGGACATATCGATCTCGCCATTCTCGGCGCGTTTGAAGTAACCGACAGCGGTGACATTGCAAACTGGATGATTCCCGGAAAGATGATCAAGGGACCAGGCGGCGCGATGGATCTGGTCGCGGGTGTGAAGCGCGTTGTTGCGGTGCTGGAGCACACGTCCAAAGACGGCAGTCCAAAGATTTTGAAGAAGTGCACGTTGCCCATCACTGGACTTGGAGTGGTGAATCTAATCATCACTGATTTGTGCGTGTTCGAAGTGAAACCGGGCGGTGGTCTCGTCCTGACCGAAATCCATTCCGACGCAACCGTGGACGAAATCCGCGCCAAGACCGGCGCGCCGTTTGAAGTAAAGCTTAAGAGTTAGGCCTTGGTCGCTCATTACATCTCGAAATAGAGATGATGGTGCGTTGCGCAGCCCGGATTGAACCGACGCTCGCAATGCGGACACGCGAAGGCGCATTGGAGATATTCGCGAATGGTCAGCTGCGTTCCGCAGTTACCGCACATTACTGCCTGTTCGCCAGCTTCCTCCTTTGCCCAAACCTCAGCTGCATGTCCAGTTAACCCGGAATGACATTGAAGGCACGCGAACCAGTTGCCGCAGCATTTGAACTTAATCGCGACGATATCGTGTTCGTCATGATAATGGGCGCATCGCGTTTGCGGATCGATATCCACGCCCCGCACGGTTGTGCCGTAAATTTTCAATGCAGGTTGTTAAACTTTCTCTCGCGGACACAGCAAGACCAATGCTGATGCGATAACGAAACACGCAATCATCACCGCGAATCCGCCATCAAATGAGCCGGTACGTTGGCTGATGTCGCCGACGATTTTTGGACCGAAATATCCGCCGATACTGGCAGTGCAATTGATGAAGCCAACCGCGGCCGCAGCTGCTGAACTGGACAGGAATGCAGAAGGGAATGCCCAAAACGCTGGAAGGTACGAGATTGTGCCAAACACAACTAAAGTGAACAACGTGACCAGCAGCGCGTTCGACTGCGGAAGGACGAACCACAGACCGAGCGCCAGGGCAGCAGTTAATTGTGGAATTGCAAAATGCCAACGACGCTCGCCGGAGCGATCCGAACTCCATCCGAGCAACAGCATGCCAACCAAACCGGCGATAAACGGAATGGAACCGATCCACCCCACCCGCTCAACACTCCAGCCGGTCAACCGCTGGAGCATAGTGGGCATCCAAAACCAAATGGCGTAGCCGCCAGTGTAAGTAAAAAACAAACCAACTGTGAGCATTAAGACCGCTGGATGCCGCAGCGCCTGCCAGATTGTGACGTGCTCAACCTGCGCCTTGACGCGCCGCTCTTCGGAGAGCCGCGATGTCAACCAGTCGCGTTCATCCGCGCGCAGCCATTGAACCTCGTTAGGGCGATCGGGCAACACGAAGAACGTCGCGATTCCCAGTAGAACCGCCGGGATTCCTTCCAGCAAAAAAAGCCACCGCCATCCCGCGATTCCAAGCCAATGAACACCCAGGATCTTTGCTGCAATCGGTCCGCCGATGATAAACCCGATCGGAATCGCGGACATAAAGCGCGCAACGGCTTTGGCCCGGTCTTGATAGATGAACCAGTGAGAGAGGTAAACGATTACACCAGGAAAAAATCCCGCCTCCGCCGCGCCGAGCAGAAACCGCGCGCCATAAAGTTGATGAGCGGTTCCAACGAACCCGGTCAGAGCGGTGAGCGCCCCCCAGGTTATCAGAGTTAATGCCAGCGATCGCCGCGCGCTCCAACGTTCGACCAACAATGCCCCCGGAATTTGCAGCGCGAAGTAGCCAATAAAAAAAATCCCGCTCGCAGTGCCGAACACCGAATCGGTCAGGCCAAGATCTCCTTTCATGCCGAGCGCGGCGTAAGCGATGTTCGTGCGGTCTAGATAATTCGCGATGTAAAGGAGGAATAGGAACGGCAGCAATCGCCACGCAACTCGAGTGCGCGCACTTTCCCCGGTTTCTGTTCGCGTAGATTCCATAAACGCGCGGCAGCATAACGCCGTCCCTGCCGCTCACAATTTGAATTCCAGTGTCTCGCCGGTTTTGCGATGCGCAGTTCGTGAAGCAAGGTGGAGATGCAAGCTGCACAAGTTGATCGCAGCGATCGCCTCGCGATTGAAAGATGCCGACGCCAAAGCGCTTTTAGCCGCAACTGGAACTTATCGTCGCGGAAAATTCTGCCGGATGAAACCGATCGCCGATGATGCGGCGGCCCAAATTCCAACGCTGCGGCACCTAATTGTTTGGAACCATGCGTTACTGTAGTCACGGTCCTGCGGGCCGTCTGACTAAGTGTGAATCAAGAGTGTGGACCGGCCATAGGCCGGTGGCTACAACATTTGTGTGATCAGGTTACTATGGCAACCAGCTTGCGAAGGAAGCGTTCCACTTCTGAGGGGTCTTTGAGCGAATATTTCGCCGCTGTCGGCCTGGGCTCTTCGCTTACGAGAATGCCTACGCCGTGCTGTTCGAGTGCGCGAAATGCGTCCTCGTCGGTTCGGTCATCTCCAATGTAAATCGGCCGAACCTTTGGCTGCTTCAAACCGAGATTTTCCAATAACCACAGCGCAGCTTTGCCTTTGTCCCAATCGATGGAGGGCAAAAGTTCGTAAACTTTTTTGCCCTCCATTCTGCGCAATTCTCGATATCGCGCGGCGACTTCACTCACGGCAGCCTCCAGCTTGGGCAAGTCGCTTTCGTTTACATTTCGATGGTGGGCAGCGATGGAGAAACGTTTTCTTTCAACGAGCGCGCCCGGAGCG
>Ga0081455_10001477_pt1 | contig 29097 bp, 31 predicted proteins | sample TabmetS3T2R1_FD_70207 | JGI IMG/M metagenome (GOLD analysis project Ga0081455, IMG submission 70207) | Tabebuia heterophylla rhizosphere microbial communities from the University of Puerto Rico - S3T2R1 | ecosystem: Host-associated > Plants > Roots > Rhizosphere ... | reverse complement strand
CAGAAATGGGCAAACGCCTGAATACGTTCTTCGGGAGCGCTTGGATCGAGGACAACTTGAATGAGGCGAAGGAAGCTGTCGTTCTCGACAACGAATTTAAGCCGGGAGGCCATGGCAAGGATAATTCATGTTGGACTGTTTTCTAACCGAGGACTGAAAACTGATTTCACAGGCTGCTCAAAAAGACTCAGAGGCAAGGCGCACGAAGATTGACGAGCGGAGGCGTACTCTTCTGTACGTTGGCGCGAAATCGATCGAGTGCAACGAAGCATATGGGGCTTTTTCAGCAGCTTGCTAAGGTTCCGGATCGACTTTTAGTGCTTTGAGAAATCGAGTGAGCATGTTATAAGCGCCGATCAGCATCGTTAGCTCAACCGTCTGCCGATCGCCAAAATGTTTTTGTACGTCCGCAAATATGGCATCCGGCACGTCGATATCACGCGTCATTGCGTCCGCATAGGCAAGAAGAGCGCGTTGCTTATCGGTAAATAGATTCGAGGAACTCCAATCCGTTAGCGCTTCAACTTGCGCCGGTGTGAGTCCTTCCTTCAACGCGTAGGCCGGTCCATGGGCGCGAACAACGTACTCGACATTATTCAATATCGCCACTCGTATGACTGCCAGCTCGCGACACTGCCCGTCGATCTCCGTCCCGTAGCGCACGGCCTGGTTCAAGTCGAACCAAGTGCCTGCCAGTGCCGGGCTGTGCAGCATCAAGCGATAAATGTTGATCAGGCGCCCACCCCGCGCCCCTCTGATCTTCGCGATAAGCTCAGACAGCTCTGGATGCTGTTGTTCTTCGATCAAGGGTACGCGCGCCATGAATCGCCCATCACTGGAATTTTGGAAAGACTTCTTTTGACATCAGTTCCAGGGTTCTCCGCACGTCGGGCATCGGTAGGCCGCCGAAGTTGACCATGCAGATGATGTGGGTAACGCCGATCTTTTCGTATTCTCTAAAGATCTCTTCTGCTCCTTCGGAATTAGAGAAGACACCGAGTTTTTCTTTTTTCATGTTATCCAAATCTGGAACTTTAGCTCCCGGACGCCGAGATGTTTTCAGATAGTTAACGACCCGATCAAAGTGCGGCCGGGATAACTTGACCGCATCTTCTTCGCTCCGCTGCAAACAAACGTGCAGGGCCACGATAATATCCGGATCTTCCTTATGGCCGGCTCGAAAATAAGATTCCTTGAACAGTTCATTCTTTTCCCTAACTTCGAGTATATTGTTTGATCGTGCAAAGGGAATTCCCATTATGGCGAATCCCAGCTCTCCCGTCCTGATCAAGGTTTCGTCGCTGGATGCAGCGACCCAGGTGGGCGGCATCGGCTTCTGCAAGGGTTTCATCCATAACGAAAAGTTTTCTATCTGGTAAAATTTTCCCTTGTGTGAAAACTCCTCCTGCCGCCATGCCTTGAGGATCACGTCGCATGCCTCCCAGTACCTTTCTCGCGCTTCCTCCATCGACATTCCAAAAGTCTTGTATTCGATCGGCGAAAAGCCGCTGCCGATAGCAAAATTCAGCCGCCCGTCGCAGAGGTTGTCAGCTAAGGCGTATTCCTCAGCCACAATGAGCGGATGGTGAAACGGCAAAACGCTTATTGCCGGTCCGAGCCGGATTTTCTTCGTACGCTGCGCAAGCGCTGCAATGATCATTGGCGGTGAGACACAAGTGCCATACCAGTAAAAGTGATGCTCGCCGAGCCAGAAGGAATCGAATCCCAGTTCCTCGGCCCATTCAGCCATGGTCAAAACTTCCTCGTAATACTTCTGGTTGGACCGACCGATCTCGGGGGGATTGTCGCCGAATACGAAAATGCCAAATTTCATAAGAACAGTTCCTTTGTGCCGGGAATTTTATCGCTAGCCATGATTTCGAACGCCATGGGAGCGCTAGATGACCGTTCTTATCCTAAGACGAGGGAAATATCTACATGGACGGCCAGCTCGAATCCTGTCTGGTTCAGTGATTGGCCTGGGAGAGTACGGTTTGCATTCTGAGGAAAGCCCTCAACTTGAATCTGAAGAAGTTTACTCACCTTCGCGAAGCCAAATTTGACTGCGGCCAAACAGGGAGAAACCGATAAACCCGCGCACATCGAGTTTTTGGCCGTTATCGATGAGCTTCATTCGGGCACGATAGACCTTGCCGTTTTCCGGATCCAGAATTTCTCCTCCTTGATATTCATCGCCTTGTTTCGTCAAACCCCACAGAATGGTCATGCCCATTACCGGTTGATTACGCCGGCTCCCTTCGCATTTCTCGCAATTCGGATTCTGCGGCTCGTCCGGCTTGGGAAAAATCTTCTCAACTTTGCCTTCGTATTGTCCGTTCACTTCTCTTATGCGCACCAAACCACGGGGCTGGCCCGTGTTATCGTCAATAGTCTTCCAGAGGCCGAGCGGAGAAGGGTCGGCCGCATAAGCAGCGAAACAGATGACGATTAGAATCATCAGAAACGAGGCGTTAACCGTTTTCATCAGAACAGCGAATCCAGTCTCAATTTTTTTCGCGCTGCTATCACTGAGAGTTTTCGCGGCTTACACAAATTTGCGACGGATGCTGATCATTTAATGAAAGGCTATTTACAGTGGCAGCCTGCCCCCTCTCTTCTCTCCCCCGCGACGGGGGAGATGAAAGAGGGGGATCTTTCGGTTCTTTGGTTGCGGCCCTGCCGCGCTAGGTCAGACATACTCTCGCTCGGCCTGACGGATTCTGCGATAGCGTTCAAAGGCTTTGCGTTCGTCTTCCAGTCCCAGCAATGTTTTGACGGTAGAGCCGCGAAACGTGTGGGCCAACATCTTAGGCCCATTGCGCAAGACAAACAGCGGATTATGAGCGAAAGCCACTGGCAGATGGCGAATCTTCATCCATCGCTCGGCGCGCCATCGTAGAAATTCGACCTCCTCGGCCGCCAGATGATCGGTGCGAACGACCGCCGTCGTGCCATCATAGTCTTCAGGGTTGTCATCGATGATCAATCCGCGGTCACGAAAATCTCGAGTCATCGGAGTGCGAGGGTAAGGCGTAGGATGTTGGATGTAGGGCCAGTCCACGTTGTGCCGTGCAAATTCGAGATTGGTCTCGATCGATTCCCGCGTGTCACCGGGATTGCCGACGATAAGACCGCCGACAACATACATTTCATTCTGGTGGAGCGCCTCGATAGCTTTCAGCGTGGCATTGCCTGCCTTGATGCCTTTTTCACGCCGGATATTTTTGGACCCGGCACGCAGGAACTCAAGGTCTGCTTCCAGCACATTTTCAATTCCGAGAAAGACGTAGCGAAAGCCCGCCTCGCGCATCAAGGGCGCGAGGGTTTCGCCAGAGTTCGCAATCGCCGAGGTCATCGCCTGCACGATGTAATCCAAATGGTTCAACCGCCCATCTATGATTGCCTGACAGAGCGCTTCAAATCGTCGCACGTTGAGGGTGATATTGTCATCGACCAAGAAAATTGCCCGGGCGCCGTGTTCCGAGGCATCACGTATGTCCGCCAAAACCCGATCGAAAGAATAGGTGTTAAATTGTCGACCCCGCATCGCTATGATCGAGCAGAAGCTACAATCAAAGGTGCAACCGCGGGAAGTCTCGACCACATCGACCTGACGACCGAGCATCGTATAATTGTTGAAAACCCGTGCGCTGCGGTTGGGTAGACGTATGTCACTTCCCTCAAGACTACTAACGGGCCGTTCGGGATTGTGGTGAAAACCGTCCGCCTCGCGGTAAGACAAACCTAAGATGCCCCGATAGCCGCGGTTGTTTTCGATTGCCCGCAATAGCTCGCGAAACGTGATTTCACCTTCACCGCGCACGATGAAATCAATGTCACAGCCAGTATAGGCTTCCGGTGCCATACTTGGATCGTAACCGCCTACGACGATCCGCAAGTCTGCTCTGAGAAAACGCAGGAGGTCGATGATTTTTTTCGCGGTCTTCCGCTGGAATGTCATGATCGAAAGCCCCACGAGATCAGGATCCATCGTTTTCACCAGCTCTTCGATCGTCGTTCTAACCCGATCTTGCGCCAGGACCAGGTCGGCAACGGCAACTTGATGGTGCGGGTCGACGTTTCCAGCGAGCGAAGCGAGCGCGCCGTTGGGCATGCGAATACAAACCGTAGGTGTATGCTCGAACGAATCCGGCATGGAGAAGAGCAGTATCTTCAATGACAATTCCTCTGAGAAAGCAACCAACGGCTAGGAAGAGGCTGCGTTCAAATCGCTGAGGACGGTAAACTAATCTTGTTCATGTTCCTGGCTTGTTCCCCGTCAGCGACGCCCATAGAGCTTGTCGACGAACCCGCTCTTTCTCATTTCATCGACAAATCGAAGCTCGACCATGTCCTCCACTTTGGCTTTGGCGGCTCTCGCATCCGAGAGCGATTGGACTTCTAAGGTGTTCCTGAGCCCCTCCAAGGTGGGGTAAGTGTCTTCAACCAGAAGCGACGTATTTGCCCCGTACGCGGCTTCCAAGATCTCACGGCTTAGCCCGCGGGTATATTTTTGCGCCACCTTAATAGATTCCTCTTTGTGGGTTTTGTAATAGTGAATCGACTCCGCCATGGACCAAACAACCCGGCGCACTTCGTCGGGATTCTCGCGAATTCTTTTCCGGGTGGTGACGCTGCAGTTGAATTGAAAGGGAACGTTCAGCTTGGCCATATCGATGATGACCTTGAGTCCCATTTTTTCGCCCTGAATCTTTTCACCGTCCGTTACCACGGTAAAATCGGCCTGGCCGCTCGTCACGGCGGCCAGCCGGGCCGGCGCGCCGCCCACCGTAATCGCCTTAATATCTTTATAGGGAATGTTGACTTTCATTAACGCCAGTCTCATGGCGAAATCCGCCGACGTGCCAGGGATATGTACGGCCGCCGCCCGACCCTTCAAACCTTCGGCAGACTTAATGTTGGCATTGCCGATGATGAAGTAGGGGAGAGTGTTCATCTGGCTCTGAATAATGGCGATATCTCCTCCCGAGAGGTTGGCGTTGATAACCGCGGTTCCCACTGCACCACTGTAGCCCAGATCACCGGCGATCAGACTTTGAATTCCGCGGACGCTGCCGTTGATGAAGATCGTGTCCAGATCCAGCCCATGTTTTTTGAAGATCCCGACCTCTTTAGCGAGCCAGTAGATCACCGAAGAACTCGTAGAATCCGAGATGTAAGCAATGTAACTTCTCGCATAGACGGCGTGAGGAAAGGCGGTCAAAATAAGCGCGGCCAACAACGCGGTCGTAAACAGTCGAAAGGTCATCGCCTAAAACCTCCTGGTTTCTCGTCGTCCTCGCGGTTCACGCTATGCTTAACGTATCCGCCGCCGCGCGACAAGACACACATGGCGATTGTTTGACGAAGCACTGTTCACAAAGTCTGTCGTTCGGGATGACCACTGGGGACGATTGCGGCACAAGTCTCTAAATTCGGCAGTTCGGTTCTTCACTTCAGCCGCGACCAGTTGGTCAGTGCGACAGCGAGTCCGGCGGCGGACAGCCCCGCTGCAGTGAGAAACATTTCGATGTAGCCCCCTATCTCCACGATACTACCCATCAAGAGTGAGCCGACGCCGTAACTCAGTGGATACGCCATGGAGAAGCTCGCCATTGCCTTGCCTCGCCGCTGGGGATTGGCCCGCTCCACGGCGAGCGCTAACGCTGTGGAGCTGCCGATGGCATTGCCCAGCATGTATAGAGCGCCGGCAATCAGCACGCCGAAGAGGCTGGAAGCGATGATCAGCAGAGACAAAGCCATAATCTGTAGGATAAAGCCCACTGCCAGGGAGCGACTCCGGCCGATCTTATCCGAGGCGCGGCCAAGCAACGGCCGGGCGAGAAGGTTTGTTGCTCCGCTGACCACAAAATAGGAGCCGAAGTTTTCAATCCCGATGTCTCGGGCGTAAAGGACGATGAAGCTCGTAACGGCGGGAAACGAGAGATTCAGGCAGAAGAGCATCACCGAAGGGAGAAAAACGTCCCGGTCCACGATGTTAAAAAGTTCGCGCCACCAAGGTTGGTTTGCTACAAAGGATCGGCGATGGACCGTGCTCGGGACGTAGCGCGCCATGGCTGCCCCCACACCTGCGCCGATGATGGCGAGTGTCGTCGCGGTTGCGAACACGACTCGAAAGCCGCCGAAGGGCGCGTAGATCAGCCAAAGGGCCACGGCGGGAAATAAGATGCTGGCGCTGCCCTGAACGCCGCTATAGTAGCCGGAAGCTTCGCCGCGCTTTGCTTCCGGCGCGCTTGAGGCCAACAGCGTGTAGCCTCCGGCATTTAATCCGGCCCAGCCTATTCCGCGCAGGCCGTTGGCAAGCATCGTAGCCTCAACCAGAGGGATGAAACACAAAAGAATGCTGGCCCCGAGAAAAAGCAGACCCCAGATCATTACTCCGGCTTCATTCCAACGATCCGCCCAGTGACCAATGGTGGGTCGGACGATGACGCTGGTAACGGCAAAACAGGCAAGGACCAATCCGACGACGAACGGCGAACCGCCGAGCTGCGTCACATAAAGCGGAAAAGTAGGGGTAAGAATAGAATGCTGCGCGTAGCCGAGGAGCTGGGCCAAACAGAGAAGAGCGAATGCGGGGGTCCAGATGGTGCCGGATTTCACCGTAGGCATCGAGTCCAAGTTTGGGAGTGTCTCGGGAGCGGGGCGTTGACTGTCTGGCACGCTGCGCCGAGGATACTCAATAGGACCTCAGCGCTGTCGCGCAGGGCTACAGAGTAGATGGCACGTTAGCACGGATCGGCGAAGAGATCGAGTTTATACGGGTGATTTACAACAGCAGAGACCATTGCCAGCAGATCTGGAGCCTGATTGTGTCCTTGAGCGTGTGTATTATATTTTCCTCAAGAAATGAGTATTATTAGAGGAAGCAGTCTGCACTGCTAGTCTGGTGCGGATGATCTCTCCAACATGCACAAGCATTCGGCTAAGGAGATTCGTTTCGAGGTTAGTAAAAAGGCGGGAAGAGTTTCCGGCTTGCTCCTGTTCCCCAAGGAGGCCAAGTCGATGCTGATTCTGTCACACGGCGCCGGCGCTGGAATGCGTCACGTTTTCATGCAAAATGTCGCGGAAAAACTAGCAAGCAATGGTATTGCGACTCTGCGGTATCAGTTTCCCTATATGGAAAAGGGTATAAAAAGACCGGACAGTGAAGCGCTTCTCACTGCAAGTGTTCGCGGTGCCGTCACCGCCGCGCAGGAGCATGCCGATGGCCTGCCGCTTTTTGCCGGCGGCAAATCCATGGGCGGACGAATGACATCACTTGCTGCTGCGAAGGAACCATTGAATGGTGTCCACGGCTTGATCTATTTGGGATTTCCGCTGCATGCCGCCGGAAAGCCGTCGGCGGACCGCGCCAATCATCTTTTCGACATCAAACTGCCAATGCTATTCCTGCAGGGATCTCGCGATGCCCTAGCCGATCTCAAGTTGCTGAAACCGCTTTGCGCTCGTCTCGGCAAACGAGTTGAGCTTTTTGTCATTGAGGGTGGCGATCACTCCTTCCATCTGCTCAAGAGCTCTGGCCGATCGGACGATCAAGCTTTGGATCAGGCGGCGCTAAAAGTGGGTTCTTGGATCTCTCAAGTTCTGAAGTAAAAATCGCTCTTCTCTAGGCAATGGTCTCTTCGTGTCGGGGGGATTGAGTCAGCGCTATCATTGGCTTTGGAGACTTTGATGGATTGGCACATGAGATTTTATGTCGTATGCTAGAGATGCGTTGTGTTAGAGGTACTTCAGGTTATGTTGCCGCAAACTGAAAAAGAATTGCTCGTAACCCTCAAGGGCGACGACGCCGCGCTAGCGGCTACCGCAGAAGCAATGCTGTGGCGAACTTGGTGTCGTTCGGGAAACGCTGAAGCGGATCGGATTTTTCGTGCGGGAGTAGACGCGATGCAGCAGGGCAAGCTCGAAGAGGCGGCGGCCGAATTTTCGCGCGTCATCGAGATCCTTCCAGAATTCGCGGAAGGTTGGAACAAGCGCGCGACGGTGCGTTTCATGAGAAAAGACTTCGCGGGGTCCATCAGCGACTGCCAACAAACTCTGGCGCGAAATCCGAATCACTTCGGCGCCTCATCCGGGCAAGGACTCTGCCACATGTCTCTTAGCGAGTACCGCGAGGCGGCCGTTTGTTTTCGCAGAGCGCTGGAAATTCACCCCCATCTCGATGGGGTGCGTTACAACCTGGCGCTGGCGGAAGCCGAAGGCGGGGGCAGCGGATACCTTCATTAGCCGGGGACTTCATCAACATTTTTTGCCGCGGTGGCGCTTTAGGATTTGCGCGCGGAGCAAGCAATGTCGAACACGAGGGAGTCAATAACGAATGAGAAATAAGCATGTCTGAGACAATCACCGCTGAAATCCCCTACACACTTCCCACGGATGAGAAGCTCGTCAACGAGTCGTTTGGACCCAAGAATATTCACGGACGCAGGACCGGGACGATCGAGCGTAGGAAGATGGAAGTCCGCAACGGGCGGCTGTTGGCGAATCGGTTGTCACTGGAGGATCAGGGCCTCGTGTTTGTAGAGCATGAGACGAAAGTGACGGACTTCTTCGACGAAAACCAGGTGAAGACAATTTACTACCCGGAGATCGAAGAATTGATCCGGCGCGAGTCGGGTGCGTCGCGGGTGGTGATCTTCGATCAGGCGTTGCGCTCGGGGGACGAAGCCGAGCGAGAGGAAAAACTCATTCGTAATCCGGTTCTACAAGCCCATAACGATTATACGGAATGGTCCGGACCCAATAGACTGCGCGAGATACTTCCCGACGAGGCGGAAGAATTGCTCAAACGCCGCTTCGCAATCATTCAGGTGTGGCGCGCGATCAATCGGCCGATCCAAGCCAACCCGTTGGCACTGGCCGACGCCAAAAGCGTTGCGTTTAACGATTGGATGGTGGCCGAGCGGCGCTATCCGCATCGGGTCGGACAAACCTATCGGCTGAAATACAACCCCGACCATCGTTGGATTTATTTCCCTGAGATGCGTCCAAACGAAGCGATCGTTTTCAAAGTCTACGATTCAGAAAAGGACGGACGCGCAAGATTCACAGCGCACACGTCGTTTGAGGATCCGGCAACCCCCGCGGACGCCCCGCCCCGCCAGAGCATAGAAATGCGCGCCTTCGCGTTCTTCGGATCGTGATCGTTGTGGAGAATCCATGAGTATCAAAGTCGTCGGCATTCCGGGCAGTCTCAGAGAAGGATCGTTCAACAAGGGGCTACTGCGTGCCGCCATTGAGTTGGCGCCGGCGGGCATGGAAATTCAGATGTTCACTCGTCTTGGGGATATTCCGCCGTACAACGCCGATGTCGACGATAAGGGTAATCCGGAGCCTGTGCAGGCGCTCAAGGCAGCGATTCGCGAAGCGGACGCGTTGCTCATCGCGACACCGGAGTATAACTACGGTGTACCGGGGGTACTGAAGAATGCCATCGACTGGGCTTCGCGGCCGGCGGGTCAATCCGTCCTCAACCGTAAGCCGGCCGCGATTATGGGATGTTCGCAGGGACTGGGTGGAACGATAAGAGCACAACACGCGCTCCGGCAGTCTTTTGTTTTTACCGATACCCATGCCATGCTTCAACCGGAGATAAAAATTCCTTCGGTGGCAAAGCTGTTCGATGCTTCAGGAAGACTGACTGACGAGACCACGCGGCAGTACATTCAGAGATTCCTGGAAGCCTTTCTCCGCTGGATTGCGCGGTTCAGTAGCTAGCGGAGTGGCGGAATCGAGATCTTTACTTTTTTGTCTTGACCCCTCTCATTGGTGAGCCCTATCGTGCAGTAGAATTCGTCGTTGCATCCGGTTGAGGAGCCTTAGATGAAGATTCGATCAACTCATACGTTTGTCTTGTTTTGCGCTTGGCTGCTGAGCAGCCAGCCGGGAGAAGCGGCTACACCCCTGACCAAGGTAATGATGACTTCCGGTTCTGCGAGCGAGCGGGACGGCGTGGTTTACGTGGCTCAGGATCAGGGATTTTTCAAAAAATATGGCTTGGACTTGAGCTTCGTACAGGTTCGCAACGGTCCTGTGGCTATGTCGGCGCTGAGCTCGGGAGAAACACAATTTCACTGGGGCTCAGTGTCCGGAGCTAATCTCGGAGCGATCGCCGAAGGCGCCGATCTGGTGTTTGTCGCCGGGTTCATCAATCGGCTTTCAGGCATGTTCGTCGTCAACGCGAAAATAAAAACGCCGATGGAGTTAAAAGGGAAAAGCATCGGAGTTAACAGCCTGAGCGGCGGCGGATGGATTTTTTCGATGCTGATGCTGGACTACTGGGGGCTTGTGCCCGAGCGGGACAAAATACAGTTCAGGACACTGGGCGATCAAGCGGTCATGGCGCAGGGAGTATTGAACGGCACGGTGGATGCGGCTTTCTTGGGGTACACATTCGGCAAGATGTTGGAGAGCAAAGGGTTTCGCGTCCTGGCCGACAGCGAAAAACTGCCGATTCCCTATCAGGGTTCAGGAGTAATATCCCGGCGCGGCTTTGTCACGTCGTCGCCGGCGACCGTGGAAAACGTGCTGCGAGCGTTGCTCGATAGCGCGGCGTTTATCCGCAATCCTGAAAACAAAACCCAGGTGACAAAGAGTCTGGCCAAGGCCCTGCGCTTTAGACGGGTCGAGGAAGCGGATGAGGGTTATCAAAGCATGGTTAATCTCTACGAAAAAAGGATTTACCCCACCGTCGATGGCATCCGCAACGTCATTCGCCTGCTCGGCGCCAGCAACGAGAAGATTCGCCGACTCAAAGCCGAAGATTTGGTCGATGACAGCGCGGTCAGGAAGATGGAGAAAGAGCGCCGATTCTAATATGCGTCAAAGATTTTTAGGAACGGTGCCCACTCGATTTCGACGAAAGTTTTGCTCTCACCCGAGTCACTTCTATTAGCTTCGAGAAATTTCAATATGCACCGCCGTGCCATAGGCCAGCACTTCGGTCACGCCGGCGGTGATTTCATTGGCGTCGTAGCGCACGCCAATGATCGCGTTGGCGGCTAATTGCGCGGCGTGATCGATCATCAGTTGGTGGGCATCGGCTCGCGCCCGCTCGCACATTTCGGTGTAGAGTGTGATGTTGCCGCCCAGTAGTGTTTGCAAGCTGGCGCCGACGGTTCCGACAATGCTGCGGGAACGGACGACGATGCCGCGGACAACACCCAGAGTTTTCGCGACGCGATAACCCGGAAATTCAAATCCAGTACTTACAAATTTAGGATCTATAGGCATAGCTATTCCTTTCCGTCATAGGGGCCTTTATTTGTTCCACGGAGGGTTGAGGCTAGCGTGGTGGCAAGGGATCACTCCCGGCCAGTTTGTTGAAGAGAGCCACGATTTCCGTATCCCGTGGAATTTCCTTGATCGCCTTTTCTTGTTCCTCGGGTAAAAGCGGAGTGGCATCGTCCGCGGAAAGTCGCTTGAATTCTTTCAAAAACACCGGGTCTTTGAAGGCCTTGCGCATGGCCTCGCGCAAAATAGTGACCGGCTCCTGGGGGGTGCCGGGAGGAAGAATATAGGGAGAACCGACCAAGCGAAAGGTTCGAAACATCGTCATGATTTTTTTCTCACGTTCCGATTTGGCGAAACTCTCGAGCTCGGGAAGTTTGGCAAACGCGGGATGAGGATGGTGATCATCCTTCGGAATTTGAATGATCGCGTGAAAGTTGACGAGTTTCTTTTCAATAAACTCGGGCGAGCGCTGGAGTATCGTGTCGGGGATATTGGCGCGTGCATCCAGCTCGCCGCCCATCATAGCCAAATCGAGCTCGGGGCCAGAATATCCGGTGACGAATTTCGGCTCCTTGAGACCGAGGAGCCAGGAAAATAATCTGCCGTTGATGTAAATGTCGTGGCCGACAGTTTGCGCACCGACTCGCAAACCCGGGCGTGCACGCAATTTGTCAATGCTGTCCAAGCCAAGTTTCGCCATGGAATTAAAAACATATTGCGCTGTGCTATTGGCCGCGCCGAGATAAATCAACTTGTCGATGTCGTACTCGACGCCCGTGGAACCGAGCACTGCGTTGGCCACCAGTCCTGAGCCCACATTCCCGATCGTCAAACCATCCGGCTTGGCATTTCGGGCAACATAGTTGGTGGCCTTTCGGCCGCCGCCACCCGGCATGAATTGAGTCACAATGATGGGGTCACCGGGAATGTATTTGCGCAGAAAGGGAATCAACGCCTGGGTGCGCAATGCTCCCGTTCCGCCGGGCTCGCGTCCCTGGATGAGCATGATGGTTTTGCCCTGGAAGTACGGAGCAGATTGAGCGATGACCAAGGTAGTCGAGCCGAAGCACATCATAAAGACTAAAAGCACTACAAAGACGACAATTGGTCTCATCATTGTGTCTTCCTTTATCCCAGATTCCGCAGTTGAACTGTATGACTTGTGCTAGGCGAGGCGTGAGCCTGGAGCAGCGAACGCATAGACCCGTAATGTTTCAAAGTTTTTTTGTTACTTGGCACTTCGTTCGCAACGGCCTCATCGCACCGATGCCCGCAACTGCGCTCAGAGGCACAGGCCCGTTGCGTTCGCTACGGAAGGCTTGCGCCTTGTCCTGTGCTTCGCCTTCAACTGCGGAATCCGGGTTTAAGTGAGGGATTATCACTCCCGTCCTGCCGGTTACCAGCCTCTTTTAGTAAATCTCAACACCGCCCGACGGTCCTTTTTGGACGGGCGGCCCGGACTGTGAAATTCTGGCGGCCGTTCTAGCTTGAGTTGCGCGGACACCATTTCCCGCTTCCGGATACTTTCTTCGGTTTCCTCGTACAGAAGCTGTGCTGTAGCAGCGGGGCCGCGAAGTTTTGCCAGGCCTTTCACCACCACCGTCCATTCGTAGGGGCCGCGCCGAATGCTCAATTGGTCGCCGATACGCATGATCCTGCTCGGTTTTGGGCGGGCGCCATTGACGTCGATCTTCCCGCCAGTAACCGCCTCCGCGGCGAAGGAGCGGGTCTTGAAGAAGCGCGCGGCCCAGAGCCACTTGTCGATCCGCGTTGGCTCGTTGGTTTGTTCAATCTCTTTGGCGTCGCTCACAGGATTACTGTTGGTTCAGGTTTTCACGGCCAGTTAAAGTCGGGTACGTAGCTCTCGTGCAATAACTTGTAATTTGTCAGATCGACTTGAAGCGGAGTGACGGAAATATAGCCCTCATGGACCGCCATGCAGTCCGTGCCGTCGTCGTGGGCAAATCCCAAGTTATCTCCGCCAATCCAGTAGTATTTTTTGCCGCGCGGATCGATCCGTTCCACGATATTTTCGCTATAGTGCCGTTTGCCCTGCCGGGTGAGCCGCCAACCTTTGATTTGCTCTTTTGGCAGTGGCGGAACATTGACATTCAATAGTGTTTCTAGGGGCATGCCTTTTTCTTGGATACGCGAAACCAGAGTGGCGGTAAATTCAGCTGCCACCTGAAATTGAAAATTTTCAAATGTTACAAGTGATACCGCGATGGCGGGGATACCGAGAAGAGCGCCTTCGATAGCCGCGGAAACTGTGCCTGAGTAGATGACGTCATCGCCCAAATTAGGACCTTTGTTAATTCCGGAAACCACCAGGTCTGGGCGAACCGGCAAGAGCCCGGTCAACGCTAACTTCACGCAATCCGTCGGGGTGCCGTCGACAGCGAACCGGCGCGACCCCATATCCAACACGCGCAACGGTCTATGCAGGGTCAACGCATGGCTCATGGAATTCTGTTCCCGGTCCGGTGCTACCGTGTAGACCTCGCCAACATTCTGGAGGCTCTTTTCAAGGGCGATAATGCCTTCGGAATGAACGCCGTCGTCATTGGAGAGGAGAATGATCATGGACGTATTCTGACAAAGAAGCGCCGGTGGAACAAGCATAACTTTGGCAACCATGCGGATCTTGTGCCCAATGCCCGGCCACGCTATAGCTCTAAGTCGAAACGAAGGAGATAAGTCCAATGGCGAATGCTGAAATCGTTGCTATCGGATCCGAGCTGCTGCTGGGCCAAATCGTCGACACTAACTCGGCCTGGATGGCGCAGCGGCTGACGGCGCTGGGCGTCAATCTGTATTTCAAGTCCGTGGTCGGCGACAATCCCGGACGAATGAGAGAGGTCATCCAGAGAGCGTTAGAGAGAGCGGATATCGTTATCACCAGCGGCGGGCTCGGCCCCACACAGGATGACCTGACACGCGAGATCGTTGCCGAAGTTACGGGCCGAAAACTGGTGCTCGACGGTATTCTTTTGGAACAAGTCGAAGAGCATTTCCGGCGCCGAGGCCGGACAATGACACCGAATAATCGGCGGCAAGCATACATGCCTGAAGGTGCCATCCCGGTGAAGAATCCCAATGGCACGGCGCCCTGTTTCATTGTGGAAGATCCCCGGGGCGTCATTTTCTCCCTGCCCGGCGTGCCGGTAGAGATGAAGTGGCTGTTTGAGAATGAAGTGGAACCGTACCTGCGCCGAAAGTTTGACCTCGCGGAAGTGATTCACTATCGGGTCTTGAAGATCGTCGGTGTTGGTGAGAGCGCCGTGGATGACAAGATCGGCCATCTGATCGCGAACTCCAGCAACCCCACGGTGGGTGTGCTTGCTTTGCCAGGACAGGTCGACGTCCGGATCGCTGCGAAGGCGACTAGCCGAGACGAAGCCATAAAGCTCATCGCGCCACTGGAGGCGCAAGTTAGAGAATTGTTGGGAAACGCGATTTTTGCTGCCGACGACGAGACCATGGAACACGTCGTTGGCAAATTACTCCGCGCTCAACAGAAGACTGTTGCGGTTTATGAAGATCTGACCTGCGGTCAATTGGACGAGCGACTGCAGACGGCCTGTCCGGAGCAGTTTTCCGGGGGGTTCATCAGTAATTCGGAATCCGCGACACACGCATTGCTGAGTCATGGACGCGATCCGAAGCGCAGCGATCGCTTATCGCAAGATCCAGTGGCGCTGACTGATGAACTTGCGTGGGCGGTCCGCCAGGCAACAGGGAGTGATTTGGGTCTAGCGTTGCACGCGATTCCTGATCCGCGGAGCGAAATACAAAACTTGGCACGGGGCGAGACTTACATGGCTCTTACTGATGGACGCAGTTTCTTGCGACGAACAACTAACATGGCGGGTCGAGGCGCCTATGACCGCACGCGGATGACGCTCAACGCCATCGATCTGCTGCGAACCGCCTTGATCGAAGGACTGAGTTAATTCCCTTCGGGTGTTAAGACTTTCGGTAGGAGAGTTTCCAGCTGATTTAACGGGTCTTCCAGACTTCTAATCGCCTCGGTCCAAAACTCTGGATTTTCCAGATCGCGTCCTAGGCTTCGCCGGACTACATTCTCGGCCGTATCACTGCCGGTAAGCCGGAGAAATTCTTCATACTTTCGCAGGAAGCTTGTTCCTTCTTTCTTGAACATGGCGTAGAGACCGCGGCTCAGAAGAAAACCAAAGGTGTAAGGAAAATTATAAAAGGTTATGCCGGTGATATAGAAGTGTAGCTTTGACGCCCAGAAATAGGGGTCTTCTCCGCCGGGTTCGAGCACGTCACCGAGCACTCGCCGCTGTGTTTCTATCATCAGTTCTTTTAATCGACTGACACATAACTCGCCGTTTTTGCGCTCCTCGTAGAGGGCCTTTTCAAATTCATACCGCACCGGGATGTCCAACAAATAAATGGCTCCGTGGCCCACTTCCACGTCGAGCATCATCGCCTTTTGTGCGTCGCTGACAGCAGGATCGTCCAACAATCCATTCATCAGGACCTGCTCGCCGAACGTCGACGCCGTTTCCGCCAGAGTCATGGGGTAGCCGCGGGCGTAGGGCCGAATGTCGCGCATGAGGTAGCCATGAAAAGCATGGCCCGACTCGTGGGCGAGGGTCAGGACGTCGCCCAAGGAATCGTTGTAGGTCATGAAAATGCGCGATTCCTGGGACAGCATCGAGCTTGTGCAAAAACCGCCGGGCCGCTTGCCGAGCCGCGGTTCCCAGTCGACCCAACTTTTGTCGATGACCTGTTCCTGGAAGAATTTGCCCAGGGCTGGATAGGCGCGGACAAATGACTCTCTGACCGTGATCTTAGCCTTGTCCCAAGAAAGCCTCGTTTGATTCGGGAGATCCAGTGGTGCTCCGAGGTCAAACCAAGCAACGCTTTTTTGCCCCATCTGTTTCGCTTTTGCCCTGAGAATCCGGCGGGGAAGTTCGAGGCTGGCAAAAAGCGCCTCAAACATGGCATCGAGGGTTTTTCGACCGATGGCGGCTTGAAAGAGAGCGATATCGAGAAAGTGCTCGACTCCGCGATGGCGATTGAGCGTCAATCGTGTGCCAGCGATGGCGTTGAGCGCGGCGGCTGCCGTGTCTTCCACGGTTTCCCATGCAGCGTTCCCGCCATCGAACGCAGCCTTTCTGATCCGGCGGTCCGGATGATCCATCAGCGAGCGTCGTTGAGACATGGCGAGACGCTCCACTTTGCCGTCGGGGTAGATCATGTCGAACTCAAGCTTTGATGAAATTGTGTCGTAAAGCCTGCCCCATGCTTGAATCCCGTCCACGGCAAGATCGGTCGCCAAAATTTCTTTTTCAGCAGCCATGATCCGACGGGCTTCCTCTCGCAACCGGTTGAGATAGTGTTCGGCCCCGGCTAAAGAAGGTCTCGCCGTGAAAGACGAGAAAACTTCGTCAGATGAGTGCTTGACAGCGCGCAGCAGTTCGATTCTTACCTTGGCCAATTCCGCGCGCTGCCGCGCCAACCCAGCCTCCTCTTTGAGATAGGCTTCGTTGCGAGCGTCCGAAGATGCCAGACAGCTAATGTATGAGCTCAAATGCGACAGCCGCCGGGAAAGATCCTCGTTGCGAATCAGTACCTGCTCCCAGCCGTCGGCGGTTTCTTCGCTCAAAGGAGGAATGGCGGCCGCCTGTTCTCCCAGGGCAGCCACATCGGTACGCAGCGCCTCTTTGAATAGGCGCATTTCAGGTCCGTCAAAACGCGGAAAATAGCTCGTGAGATCCCAAGTCATTACTGTGTTTGCTGCAACTTGTTAAGTAGTTCGTAAATATCTCGACAATTTCCGTTCTTCAAAACCCAAGGGACGAGCCGTTCCAAGCGCGTGCAATGGATCTGAACCTTGTCGGCCACCACCCGATCCACCCGACGGGCGGTTATGCCAGCGTCCGGGCCTGAACGCTTCCTGTAGGTTCGGATGCCCGCGCTCTCCACGACTCGTCCCGTGGTTCTCGTATGTCTATTAACCAATGAATTCCTAGTATAAGCGGTATGGCGGTTAGATTTCCACCTTCGTGCCGACCTTGAGCTTGAGTGCCTTGTGATAGACAAGCTGTGCCGTGGCGACGTCTTGAATGGCGATACCGACGGATTTGTACAAGGTCACTTCACTGGCGCTGCTTCTTCCCGGTTTCGCTCCGGCCAGCACTTCGCCGATCTCTGCATGGATATGGTTCTCTGCGATACTTTTCTCTTTGATCGCCAGCAGAATGTCACCGCATTCGGTCATGATCGCATCCCGCGAATCGACGACGACCTTCGAGTGCGCCACAGTCGAGCCGTCGATTTCTCTGGAATCTGGCCGATGGGACCCGACCGCATCAATATGGGCGCCGGGCTTCAACCATTCAAACCTCAAAATCGGTTGCTGCGCAGTTGTGGCAGTGATCACTAAGTCGGAATTGCGCACAGTTTCCTCCGCGCTCTTGGCGACCTCGATGGGAACTCCTGCGGCCTGCTCCAATTCTTTTTTGACGTTTGCGGCACTGATGCCGGAAGGGCTGTAGAGTTTAATCTTGCGCAGCTCTCTTACCCGGCACAGAGCCTGAATGTGCGCTCGGGCCTGAACGCCAGCTCCCAGGATTCCCATAACCGGTGTCTCCGGGTTGGCCAGCGCCCTGGTTGCCACAGCTGAAGCACAAGCGGTGCGGATGGCGGTGATGTAGCTGCCGTCCATGACGGCAATCATTTTACCCGTTGACGCGCTGAACAGCATGACCATCGCGAGAATCGCCGGCAGATCTTGCTCGGGGTTATTCTGAAAATAGGTGACGACCTTCATGCCCAACGCTTTGTCCTCAGTAAGATATCCCGGCATGCTGGTGATGCGCCCCTGGATTTGCGGTAGCGGTACGACGAGGCGCACCGGCATAACCGCTTTTCCCGTTGAATACTGAATATGAGCCTGCTCCAGCGCCGCAATCAGCTCCTCAATGTCGATCAGGCTTCGAACCTGTGTTTCAGATAAGACCAGCATAAATCATTCTGATAGCACAAAGGCGGCGGCGAATGGTAGTGTGTGAAGTAAAAGCTATGAGGGGGCTTTATGGTGAAACACCAGCATGTGATCAATCTCGCGGAAGTAGCAGTGGACAAAATTGGCGCGCCCGAGGGATCGTCATTTGGAGGTCTCAGGCAGCGTGTGAGCGCGCACATAGGCGCACAAAAACTTGGCTACAGCTTTTTCAATGTATCTCCCGGCAAGGCGGCTTTCCCTTACCACACCCACACAGGTAATGAGGAAATGATTTATATAATTGACGGCGTCGGGGTCCTTCGGTTCGGGACGGAGGAGCTTGAGGTTAATACCGGAACGGTTATCGCTTGTCCGCCGGGGCCGGAATATCCGCATCAGCTTATCAACACCAGCGATCGGGAGCTCCGCTATCTAGTTGTGAGCACAATGGAGTACCCTGATCTCTCGGAATACCCGGATTCAAACAAGCTCGGTGCCTTTGCCACGGCGGCGATTGGCCAGAAGGTGGGGCTTCGCGCGCTCTATGTGAAAGACAAGAACGTCAACTACTACGAGGGAGAGGACGGCAAAGAGATCGAACGGGTTAAGAGGTCTCGCAGAAAAGCATGATGAGACACTGAGGTTTAGCGGCAGACCTTCTCCGTCCTAAGAAAGCGCTGAAGTTCAAATCCGCCAATCTCGCCTTGACGGATAATTTTTATGCGATCTTCTATAACTTCGACCACGGTGGAACCGGTTTTTGAGGTTAGTGTTCCACCGTCGACGAAAAGGTCGACACGCTGGGCAAAATATCCCTCTGCTTCTTGAAGAGTTCGAGCCGGTTCTTTGCCGGATGGGTTGGCGCTGGTGGCGGTCAGCGGTCGGCCCAAGCCATTAACGAGTGATCCTGCTATCGGCTGGCTCGAAATCCGCACACCGACGCCGCCCGAGGAGTTACAAAGGTATTTTGGTATGTTCTTTCGCCCGGGGAGAACCAAGGTCAGCGGACCCGGCCAGTATTGATCTATCAATCTCTGAGCGGTCGTCGGCACTTTCGCAACCAGGGTATCGAGCATCCCCTGGTTGCCGACGAGCACAGGGATCGGATTGCTTGAGTCCCTACCTTTTAGCTGAAAGACTTTCTCGACGGCTGCTTCGTTAAGCGCATCCGCGCCCAGGCCATAGAGAGTCTCGGTGGGGAAAACGATTACATCACCGCGCTTGAGTGCCTCGACGGCCGAGGCTAAGTTCTCAGGCACTGCGTTTGGCGTTTTGGAGCTTGCGGTCTCGGTCTTCGACACCAGCGGCCATCTCCTTTTTGAACTCAGCGAGCTTGGCGGCGACCCGGGAATCTTTACGGGCGATAATTTGAGCGGCAAAGATCCCGGCGTTGGCCGCGCCGGCTTTACCAATCGCCATGGTGGCTACCGGGATTCCTGCGGGCATCTGCACCGTGGCGAGCAGCGCGTCCAAACCTTTGAGACTCGAGGAATCAATCGGAATGCCGAGGACCGGCAAAGTCGTGTTTGCAGCGATGGCCCCCGCGAGATGTGCTGCGGCCCCCGCGCCGCAGATAATAACTTCAAGCCCACGCTGCTGCGCCGTTGCAGCGTATTCGGCCGCTTTCTCCGGTGTGCGGTGGGCTGACATGATGCGGGTCTCGTAGGCGATCCCAAAATAGTCGAGACGTTTCTCCGCCTCCTGCATCACTTCCAAGTCAGAATCGCTGCCCATTAAAATTCCCACCTTCGGTTGTCTTCCCGTCTCTGCCATATCTAACTCCTCCCATCGCCACTTGATCAGGTTTCGGTTTTAACGGTTTGTTTTTCAACCCGGAACCCGAAACTAGAAACCCGAAACTGTTTTCAACGCCCTATGGCCGATGTCCTTGCGATAATGCATCCCGTCCCAGTTAATCTGGCTTACGGCTGAATAAGCATTTTTTACGGCATTACTAATGTTGTTTCCCCTCGCGGTGACACCGAGCACACGGCCTCCCGAAGTAATCCAGCGACCGTTCTCTTTCGCAGTGCCCGCGTGAAAGACAAAGCCTCTATCCCAATGATCTAGTTTGTCCAATCCGCGAATCTCGGCGCCTTTGTCGTAAGATCCCGGGTAACCCCTGGCGGACAGCACAACGCAAACGGCCGGATCTTTATACCACTCCGGCAGAACCTGGTTGAGCTTGCCATCGATTGTAGCTTCCAATAGCGGCACCAGATCACTTTTCAAGCGCATCATGATCGGCTGGCATTCGGGGTCGCCGAAACGAACGTTAAATTCCAATACCCTCGGCCCTTTTTTGGTAATCATTAAACCAACATAGAGCAGGCCGCGGTAACGAATACCCTTATTTCTCAGCCCGGCGAGAAGCGGCTTCAGAATTTCATCCAAGATGCGCTCATGTATCGCCGGAGTGATGACCGGCGCCGGCGAGTAAGCACCCATGCCGCCGGTGTTCGGTCCCTCGTCGTTATCAAAGACGCGCTTGTGATCCTGAGATGATGCCAGCGGAAGAACATGATCACCGTCGCTAAGGACCATGAACGAGGCTTCTTCGCCTTCTAGAAACTCTTCGATGACGACTTTTTCTCCCGCTTGTCCAAAGGTTTTTTGCACCAGAATAGCATCACTAACGGCCATCGCTTCATCGATGTCCGGACAAATGACAACGCCCTTGCCTCCGGCGAGGCCATCCGCCTTGATCACATATGGCGGTTTTTGTTGTGTGAGATATTTTTTTGCCGATGCCGCATCCGTGAAGGTTCCAAAAGATGCCGTAGGAATATTGTTTTGATGCAAGATCTCTTTCGCGAAGGCCTTGCTACCTTCCAATCGGGCGGCCGCCTTATCCGGTCCAAAGATTCTCAAGCCACGTGATTCGAAGAGATCGCTTATACCTAAGGTAAGCGGCAGTTCCGGTCCGACTACCGTGAGATCGATTTTTTCTTTTCCGGCAAAATCGGCGAGTTTCTCGATCTGCTCCGGTCCGCCGGGGACGCACTCAGCCAGTTCTCCGATGGCCGCGCTGCCTGGAGCGCAGAAGAGTTTGGTCACTTTTGGACTTTGACTGATTTTCCAGACCAGCGCATGCTCGCGACCGCCGCTGCCGACGAGGAGAATTTTCATGACTTACCGCGAAGGAACAGAGCCTAGGATCGATCGATGATGGAAGATCGAAGATCGTAATCCTCCACGCTCCATCTTCTATCTTTGACTAGCAGGTTGCTGAAAAAGGTCCGGAATGCTTCGAGTACCTCAGCATGAACGGAAAAACATCAATGACATCAACTCTTCTCCGTTCGTCCTGAGCGCTGTCGAAGGACTCCTTAAGGGTTTTTCAGCAACCCACTAGTGTCTGAAATGTCGCATGCCGGTGAAAATCATCGCCATGCCATGCTCGTTGGCTGCGGCGATGACTTCCTCGTCTTTGATGGAGCCACCGGGTTGGATGACCGCCGCGGCGCCTGCCTTTGCTGCTTCGTCGACGCCATCCCGGAAAGGGTAGAAGGCGTCTGAAGCTACCGCTGAACCCTTCAGGTCCAATCCGTGGGTAGCCGCGCGCATGACTGCGATCTTCGCCGAATCTACGCGGCTCATCTGACCGGCGCCCACTCCTAGAACCTGATCCGGTGAGGCGAAGACGATCGTATTGGATTTAACATGCCGGCAGACTCGCCAGGCAAAGTCCAGCGCTTGATATTCTTGTTCGGTCGGCTTTCGTTGCGTCACCACTTTGCAAGCGCGCACATCGACTGACCCGGTATCCCAGTCCTGAAGCAAAATGCCGCCTCGGACCCGGCGCAAGTCATAGCCGCCAATCTGAGGCTGGCTCATATCCAATTCCAGCAGCCGGATATTGAGCAGTCGTTTTGCCGATGAAAGCACCGCCTTCGCCTCCGGCGAAAAACTCGGGGCAATGACGATTTCAAGAAAAATCTCTTTGAGTTCTTTTGCGGTCTCTTCGTCGACCGTCCGATTAAACGCGATAACGCCGCCAAAGATAGACACCGGATCGCAGGCCTTGGCTTTACGGAACGCGTCTGCCAGGGACTTCTTTGACAGGGCGACGCCGCAAGGATTGTTATGTTTGATGGCCACCGCTGCGATGTCTGAGAATTCCAGAACCGTACTTAAGGCCGCGTCGGCATCCAAGATATTGTTAAATGAGAGTTCCTTGCCTTGAAACTGTTGCGCTCGCGCGATGGAAGGACCTGTCTCCCCCTGCGTGGCGTAAAAAGCGGCCCCTTGATGTGGGTTCTCACCGTAGCGCATGTCCTGAATCTTGGAGATTTGTATGTTGACGGTCTGGCCCCAGGGGGCCGGTTTCTTGTTCTCGTCGAGGGAAGAAAAATAGTTCGAGATGGCGCCATCGTAGTGGGAGGTATGCTGGAAGGCTTTGCAAAAGAGACTGAAGTGAGTTGCCGGCGATAGCGCGCAGCCATTTTGTCTGAGTTCGGCAAGGATAGAGCTATAGTCCTCTGGATCGACGATCACCCCGACATGTTGATAGTTTTTCGCCGCCGCCCGCACCATACTTGGGCCGCCGATGTCGATGTTCTCAACGATCTCATCGAAGGACGCGCCGCGTGCCACCGTCGCTTCGAAGGGATAAAGATTGACGACCACCAAATCGATGGGAACGATTTCATGCTGTTTCATTTGCGCGACGTGTTCAGGGTTGTCTCTCAGGGCGAGAATTCCGCCATGAACTCTCGGGTGGAGCGTCTTTACCCGGCCGTCCATCATTTCCGGAAAGCCCGTGATCTCGGAAACATCCTTGACCGGAATTTTGTTGTCGCGCAGCAAAGAAGCCGTGCCGCCGGTGGAAACGATCTCAACACCCAAGTCCGCTAGGGCGCGGGAAAACTCCACGATGCCTTTCTTGTCAGAAACGCTGATCAGGGCCCTTTGAATCTTGCCCACTGCTGGTACTCCTCCTAGTTATGGTAATGAATGCGGGGAACTCGATTGCTGATGGAGGTGAGAATCTCGTACGAGATTGTGTTTGCCCACGCGGCCATCTCGTCGGCGGAGATTTCCGCGTCGCCTTGACGGCCGAGGAGAACAACCTCATCTCCCGGCTGTATTTTTTTTATATCGGTAACATCGATCATAGTCAAATCCATGCATACTCTTCCCGCCACCGGTGCTCGCTTGCCGCCAACCAAGACTTCGCCGCGATTGGAAAGCAGCCGCGAGTAGCCGTCTGCATAACCCAACGGTAAGGTGGCGATGAGGCTCTCGCGCTTTGTGACGAAGGTCTGGCCATAACTAATGCTCGAACCGGCAGGAACTTTCTTGAGCTGTAGAACGCGAGTTTTCCACGATAAGACAGGCTTCAAGCAAATCTGACTCGCCATGGCTGGGGATGGATAGATGCCGTAGAGCATCAAACCGGGCCGGACCATGTCAAAGTAAGCTGCCTGCAAAGTGATGGTTGCGGCACTGTTGGCCAGGTGAACCAGCGATGGTGCTATACCTTCGGCGCGCAGTCGTTCGACGACACTCTGGAAAAGCTGCAGTTGCTGCCGGGTGTAATTGCCTTCGACACTCTCAGCGTGGGAGAAATGTGAGAAGACCCCTTCGATCTTGAGCGCCTTTAGCTGTTTGATTTTTTGCAACCATGAATCGATCTCGGCGGCAAGAAGTCCAATTCGTCCCATGCCCGTGTCAATCTTCAAGTGAACGTTCAACGTCTTTTTGCGACGGTGCAGGGTTGCGTCGAGTTCCTCGAGACTCGCCGATGCGTGGATCACCGGCGTCAAAGAGTTGTCGAAAAATTGATCGACTTGATCCGGATAAGCGCCCGCCAAAACTAGAATCGGTGTGCGAATCCCGGCTTGCCGAAGCTCAATTGCCTCTTCAACAGTCGCAACGCCGAAGGCGTCGCTGCCTTCAGCGGCTAAGGCTTTAGCAACGGCCGTCGCGCCGTGGCCGTAGCCGTTTGCCTTGACCATAGAAAGAACCTTGACTTGGGGTCCGACCTTGGCGCGGATCTGGCGAAAGTTCCAACCCAGGGCATTGAGATCTACGAAACAAGCGGTAGGGCGTCCCCCCGGAATGGTAACCATGAATTGATTTAGATATAAAAAATCAAGAGACCTTAGACCCGGGCTCGACGGTTTTCTCGGGCGTCAATAGTATAACACGCTCTTCATCCGAAGCGGCGAGAAGCATTCCCTGGCTCTCCAAGCCACGCAGTTTAGCGGTTTCGAGGTTGGCAACTACGACAATTTGTCTGCCGATGAGTTGTTCGGGCGTGTAGTGATTTCTGATGCCTGCGCAAATCTGTCGCTGCTCGGAACCCAGATCGACCTGAAGCACCATGAGTTTGTCGGCGTTGGGATGGGGCTCTGCGGCTTTGATTGTCGCCACTTTTAGCTCTATCTTCCTGAATTCATCAATTGAGATCACCCGACGTCCTCTTTGTCGCGCCGCTTTTTTTCTACGAAGATACCAGAACCATTAAATCAAAGAAAGGTTGCCCCGGATCGCGGCACGTGCGAACCGACTGCTTGTAACGACGACAGGAGGGCGATAGACTCGGCCCCAACCAGGCGGGAGAGAAAAGATGACGAATGTCTACCTTCCCTCCGAGTCGCAAAGAAAACTAATGGAGTTATCGCGTCAAGTCCTGGAGGATTTTGTCCGGGGTATCAAACGAGAGAAAGAACCGGTTGACGATCCTTACCTTCAGAGCCGTGATCATGGTGCGTTTGTGAGTTTGCATAAGCAGAAAGAATTGAGAGGTTGCATCGGCAATTGCATGCCCAAGGCCCGGTTGTTTGAAACCGTCACCGAGATGACCGAAGCAGCCGCGTCGCGGGATCCTAGGGTCAGGCCGGTGTCAAAAAAGGAGCTCGGCGAAATCCGAATTGATATTTCGGTGCTTTCGCCTTTGGCGCCTTTTGAAGACCCTCTTGCGTTAGAGATCGGCAAGCACGGTCTCTACATCGCCGCGGGTGGCAAACGGGGCGTTCTCCTTCCACAGGTTGCGACGCAATACGGATGGGATAGCAAGACTTTTCTCGAGCAGACATGTCTAAAAGCCGGCTTGCGAAAGAACGCCTGGAAGGATTCGGATGTAAAGGTGTCGGGCTTTACTGCATTGATCATTGAGGAGAAGCCATGAAACGGCGTGGTTTTGTAAGTTTAGCGGCGGCGGCATTCTTAGTCTTCTTGCGCGATGTTGCGCAGGCATTTTGCAATCCTTCATTGGTCCGTCTGCTCGGTGAGGTGCGCCAGTTGGTGCAGACCCGATCCGGTAAGGGACCGTCACTAGGGCATTATTTTATCCAATGGTACGGCCACTCGAGTTTTCTGATCCATTCAGGCAGCCAGACGAAAGTTGTGGCGGATCCAAACTTTAATGTCACGCCGGGAATCCAGGCTGACGCTGTCACCGTAAGCAATGATCACTTTACACACAACAATACGGGAGCGGTTACCGGCAATCCGATCATTTTGCGGGGCATCACCTTCCGACAGACCTGGAATCCGATACGGACCAGTGTGAAAGATATAACCATTGTCAACATACCTAGCCAGCGAGGACAAAGTTGGGGCGCAATCGCCAACTCCATTTTTATTTATGAAATGGGAAGCCTTTGTCTTGCCCACTTGGGCAATATCGGGCATCTGCTCACGCCGGAACAAGAAAAGGTCATGCAAAGGGTCGACGTGATGATGATCCCCATCGATGCGCTGACCAATCTCGGCTTCGAAGACATAATGAAAGTGATCGACCAGGTCAAACCTCCAATCGTGATTCCAATGCATTACGACGTTGCCCGTCAGGGAGAATTGTTTACAGCGTTTGCCAAAGAGCATTATCCCGTAAAGAAAATCGGTAGCTCGCAGCTGGAATTGAGTCGGGCGATGCTACCTAAATCCACTGAGATCTTTGTTCTCATGCATCCTCGCCCCGTCTCTTTTGGCGACTGAACTGGCCAGACTTGCCTGTCTCGGCAGCGGTTGCCCTGGATTTACATCCGCATCTGATAATGTTATAAATCCACTTTTGAATCGCGGCTAGCGAGTCTGAAGTGACTAACAAGGAACTTGAATTCTTTCGAAACTTTCTGAACCAGTGGATGCAAGAGCTCCGTTCTGAAGCCGGCAAAACTGTGGAAGACATGGACGAAGACGAAAATTTTCCAGATCCTGCCGACAGAGCATCCATGGAGTCGAACAGAAACTCGGTTTTGCGTATTCGTGATCGCGAACGTAAGTTGATCTTCAAGATTCAAGAAGCGCTGAGGCGGCTCGACGATGGCACCTATGGTATCTGCGAAGAATGTGGAGAAGAGATCGGAATCGAGCGCCTCAAGGCGCGTCCGGTAACGACGCTCTGCATTGAATGCAAATCCAGCCAAGAGATCGAAGAGCGAAAATCCAGAAGGGTCATCTAGCAACGATCTCGACTTTTCATGAAGCTCCGGAAAGCTGTCATACCAGTTGCGGGCTTAGGCACGCGGTTTTTACCGGCCACCAAAACCGTACCGAAAGAGCTCTTGCCTATCGTCGACATCCCATCCATTCAGTACGTTGTACAAGAAGCAGTTGACGCGGGAATCCAGGAAATTATCTTCGTGACCGGAAGAGGCAAGGACGGGATCGAGGATCACTTCGATGAAGCCCCCGAACTGGAGCAGGTCCTGGCGGAGCGGGGACAGACAGAGATGGTCGACATGCTCCGGCGAATCAAAGAAATGACTGAGGTGGTTTCCGTTCGGCAGAAAAAGCCGCTCGGGCTCGGCCATGCGGTGCTGTGCGCGCGCGATCTCGTCGGGAACGAGCCCTTCGCGGTCATGCTTGCCGACGACCTGATCGACAGCGACACGCCCTGCATCCGCCAGCTATTGGACATTTTCCACGACACCAACGAATCCGTGGTAGCCCTCATGGAAGTTCCGAAGACGGAAGTTCACCAATACGGCGTCATCAAAGGCACAGTGTTGAAGGACCGGCTTTACCAGGTGGAAGCGACCGTAGAAAAACCAGCCGCCAAAGACGCTCCGTCACGGATGGCGATCATCGGCCGCTACGTGCTGCGGCCGGAAATTTTTTCGATCTTACAAAACCTTCCCCCAGGCCGGGGAGGAGAAATCCAGCTCACCGATGGGCTCGCCCAACTAGTCAGCGAACGCAAAGTCTTCGGCTGCGAGTTTCTCGGCGACCGCTACGACATCGGCGACAAATTCGGCTTTGTTCGTGCAACGGTGGCTTACGCATTGAAAAGGCCGGATCTAAAAGATAAGGTGCTGGAATACATCAAATCCATGGCGGACTAGACGGGGCCGTAGCTCAGTTGGGAGAGCGCTAGAATCGCACTCTAGAGGCCGTGGGTTCAACTCCCATCGGCTCCACCAATCTTTTCAAGGGGTTGGACACCGTTCGACCCCTTGAAACCTTCCCAGGACTTCGCATTGTCCGAATTTTTGTCCGAATGTTTTTACTTTCCGACGGTCATCGAGGTGACCGCACCAGTCAGCTCGACATCACCGTGAGTTTTCTCAAACACTCGATCAGAAGAGACCGGGATTGATAGCCTGCAATACTCCAGCATTAGTTAGAGTCGTGGTGGGACAGTAAGAGACATCACCGACAGATAGAGAGCAGAAAGCTAACGCCTCCGCAACAATCTCTCACAGAATCGTCATTATCCGAAAGAATGCAGTCGCGGACTGACTGACGACACGCCGCAATTCAGAGGTCAACCGATACGAGCGTGTAGTCCGCAGCGACGCTGAAGAGGGATGCTCCAGGAATGGTCACATAGCCGTTTAGGCGCTTGCAGTAATACGGCTTTAGGATCGTTTCACCTGGAATCAATTCGCCCTCTGGGTCAAGTTAGATTAGAACATCCGATATTCAGTCAGCAGCACATCTCCGATTTAATGTCCCCTCATTCGTCAAACACCCGCGGCTTGCCGCTCAGGTAATCGTGGAAGTTTGCTGACACGCCCGGTGGAAGACGCGGCCATCGACTCAGCGCCAGTCGGAGAGACTCGGAAAAGCGAAACAGGCGATCAGGACCGAGCCAACCCCTGATTCGATAGGGAGGATCGTCTTTTGTTTCCGTGGTAACAGTTTCGAAGTAGCCAATCCCAAGCACGTATAGTCCGTGAACAAGTGCCGGTGGCCCGAGTCTCTTCTGAATATCGCTGAACCTTCGAGCTATAACCTCCGGACGCCAATCGGGATCGCTTGGGAGACCAATGACAAAGCAGCGAGCACTGACGCCCTCTGTTTCGACTGGGACAACCTTCGTCTGTGTAAGGGGAACGGACACGAGGTACCGACGCCTACGTAATGCGCGGATCGGTGTAACATGTTCAATGTCTGACCTGAGTTTGTCGGAATCCAACCGCATCGTAATCTCCACCAGCGCACACACGAGTTCAACTGGCAGAATGGAGTGTGCTTCGTCGCGAACCAGCGGAATGCCAACCGTGGAGTCGTAAATGATGCGGTCGATGGCGGCAGATTGCCTCCCCGGCTCGGCTCCATCCACCACCGCACCCCTTACTGCCACGAAACCAGGCAGAAGGTACGGCTTCAATAGTTGCTCCTCCACGATCCTTTCCGTCGCAGACCCCTTTCCTGTCTTATCATTGATTCCGGATTGTTTACTCTGAAGGTCGTTGATGATAGCGGCCTCTCGGCGTGCCATGCTTTCTTCGAGGCTCATGAAGTTCACCCTTGCGTCATAGAAGATAAAACGCTGGACAGCTGTAATTTTCTCAAATCCACAATACCCGGCAGTATATCACTTTTTGAATTTGCTTCTCGTCCGCGCTGACCTAGACTCTTAGTCCGCGGCTCCGGTGTCCGAGTCACAAATGACCCGCTACGCC
>Ga0081455_10001476_pt1 | contig 29100 bp, 26 predicted proteins | sample TabmetS3T2R1_FD_70207 | JGI IMG/M metagenome (GOLD analysis project Ga0081455, IMG submission 70207) | Tabebuia heterophylla rhizosphere microbial communities from the University of Puerto Rico - S3T2R1 | ecosystem: Host-associated > Plants > Roots > Rhizosphere ... | reverse complement strand
TCGCCGGGGTCGAGCTTGCCGGCCGTGGCGAGTGCCGCGACGGTCTCCGGCTTGTCGAAGTCGTCCGGCTTGAGACGAATCATGTATGCCGAGAGCGTCTGGTACATCTCCGACTCCACGTCCGCATAGCGCACGCGGATCTTGCCGGTCCTGGCGTCCATCATCACGCCGAACGGCACCGGCACCAGGCGACCGGCCTGGATGGTGACCATCGCGTTGCTGCCACCCTCGAGCAGGAAGCGCACCGCCCAGTAGCCGAGGCTCCGGCAGTACTGGATGTCGTGCGCGCCGGGCGGCGCGCAGCGCAGCTCGTAGCCGAGGTCCTTGGCCACGATGGTCACGTCGATGCCGCGCGACCTCAGGCTGGCCGTCACGCGGTCCTTGAGCACCCGACCCAGCTCCAGCTCGGCCAGCCGCACGTTGCCGTAGGCGTCCCGCTCGACCGGGCCGAGCGTGGTCGGGTCCAGCTTCTCGGCCAGCCCCTCGGAGAGAAGGGCGACGCCCTGCTCCCGGCCGTGGGCGCGGCGCTTGATGATCGAGCCCTCCAGCACGTCGACCAGGCGGTCGAGACTGATCCGCGGCTCGGGGAACTCCTCGGCGATCACGGTCAGCGTGGCCCCGGCCGCGCCCCCGATGCCAAGCGCCAGATGGCCGGCGTGACGGCCCATGACGGTGACGAAGAACCATCGCTCGCTCGTGGCCGCATCCTGCATGAGGTTGCGGACCAGCTCCTTGCCGAGATTGCACGCGGTGGTGAAGCCGAACGTCATGATGTCGCCCGGCAGCGGCAGGTCGTTGTCGATGGTCTTCGGCACGTGCGCCACGGTCAGGCCGTCCAGCGTCCTGGCCAGCTGCGAGGCGGCGAACGCCGTGTCGTCGCCCCCGATCGTCACCAGGTGATCCACGCCCAGACGCGCGAGCGCCTCCGCCACCCGGGCGATGCCGTCGGGCGTCCGCGTGGGATTCGTGCGCGACGTGCGAATGATGGAGCCGCCGTCGAAGTGGATGCGCGAGGTATCGTTGATCTCCAGCTCGACGACGTGGTCGATGTCGTCCCGGACCAGCCACTTGAAGCCGTCGTAGCAGCCCAGCACGCGCACGCCGTGGTTACGCGCCTCGATCGTGGCCGCCGAGATGACCGCGTTGATGCCGGGAGCCGGACCGCCCCCTACCAGAATCGCCAGCGTCTTCACGACGCCCATCGTACGCGAGGAATCCAGCCCTCGGGGTCGTATGGTCTCCGAGGTGGTGTGTGACCTTCCCGCAATCGCTTCCGCGTGTCCCGAGCAGGCTAGGGTGACTCGAGCCGCGCCGACTGCACGAAGTCGAAGGCGAACACGCTCACCCGGTAGCTCGCGGCGGGCTCGCGGATGGGAACCTCGAAGTAGGTGGTCGAGAATCCCGGCAGATTGCCGCCGACCAGCCACTCCACGCGCTGCGCGACGATCTGCCCCGATGAGTCGAGGCTGTCCACGAGCAGCTGAACCCGGTTCGCCATGACGCCGTAGGTGTTCACGATGGAGCCCCCGAGGTACGGCTTGCCTCGCCTCTCGAACGGCTCCGAGGTCACCGAGAAGTAGCGGTCCCACCCGGGGGAAACCGGGGTGAGGAGCTGGGCGGACGCATCAGGCGAGTCGACGAACATACCCAGGAGCACTGCGATCAAGAGCATCCCTACCCGCATCGGCGTGTCCTCTCGCCACAGATGCTCATCTGGGCTGACCCTCCGCCCATCGCTTGAAGTCCCGTTCGACGCCTCGAACGGCCTCCTCGGCGGTCCCGGCAACGTATCGGCGGAAGTAGTACCAGCCGCCTCCGTCCGTGTCGGCGGGTCGGTTCCACCACAACTCAGCTTCTACGGTGCGTCTCTGCGTACCGTTCGCGATGATGACAACGGTGTAGAGATAGGCTTGGAACGTGCGCAGGGCAACCCCGTCTGGGCGGTCAGTGTCAGGCTCCATGGTCCGTGCACCTTCAATCCTCAGCTGTCGCTGTACCCGGCGGTCCGTGGCGTGCCCGTCTCTGGTGTCGTTCGGGACCACTCGGTGAACCTAGCGACTGCGAGCGGGGCGACGTGCCAAACGTCGGCTAGCGGTAGAACGCCAACGGATGTCCATGACGATCGACCTCCTGGCGCAAGACGGGGCAAGCGCAGTGCCACGCGCGGCGGGCACGCCAACCCGCGGCTTTCTCGAATCTTAGCCAGGCCCACGTAGGCGCGTGCGGGGCAGACCGCCCGCCCGGCCACCGGAGGTAGACCGGGCAGATGGCCGCACCGTTGGCGTGTTCCGACAGGGTCGCGCCGCGAAGTAGCGGCACTCGCCGGAGGTGGCCCCGGTTGCCCGGAGACCGGCCGGCGTGACGCGTCGCGAATCACTAGAATGGGCTCCGGGCACGTCATGTGGTTGGCTCAGCGGCAGCAGCGAGCGGGAGCCGAGATCGTCCTCGGCCTGGTCGCATCTGTCGGCCTGGCCATCGCCGGGTGCGCGACCCTGGCCGGGCATCTCCCGCCCCCACACCCCGCGCTCCCGAGCGGTCACTTCCAGGCGGGCGTCGCCCGAGTCGACATCACGCCGGTGCCCGGCTTCCCCATGGGTGGGCACTCCAAGGTGGGCCAGACCTCGATCGGCTACTGGACGCGTTTGTTCGCCCGCGCCTTCGTGCTCGAGGACGCGTCCGGCAACACCCTCGTCCTCGTCTCGTGCGACCTGTGGTCGGTGCCGGCCGGGCTCGTCGATCGCGTGGCCGAGATCCTGCTGACGAGGGAACAGACGCGCCACATCGACCGGGACCAGCTCATCCTGGCCGCCACCCACACGCACCACAGCCCGGGAAACTTCTCGACGTCGGCCTTCTACAACACCTTCGCCTCCCCGTCGGTGGGGTTCGATGCGCGGCTGTTCGAGTTCCTGGCGCAGCGGATCGGCCAGTCCATCACCGAGGCGATGCGAGCCCGGCGGCCCGCCACCGTGTCGTACGCGGTGTCGCCGCTTCCCGCCCTCACGCGCAACCGCAGCTTGCCCGCCTTCCTCATGAACAGCGACCGGGAGGAAATCGGCGAGGACGGGGTGGATCGCCGTCTGGCCGCGCTGTGGATACGGGACGCGGCTTCGCCTCGGCGGGTGCTTGGCGTCGCGGCCTTCGCGGCCATGCACCCGACGGTCCTCGGGCCGACACTGCCCGTGTACTCGGCCGATCTCTTCGGCGTGGCCGCGAGCTACGCCGAGCGCCGGCTGGGCGTCGAGTCGCCCGGCGCGGTCGTCGCCCTCTTCAACGGGGCGGAAGGCGATGTCTCCGTGACCTCGCGGCATGGGGATGTGACCGCGGCGCGGCATCTCGGAGAGCGTCTCGGGCACGCCATCGTGGCGAATCCGGCGCGCGATCGGGTGGACGGCGTCATCCGTCACCGCGTGGCGCAACAGCCCCTCGCCGCGCAGTGCCTCGAGCGCGAAGGCGTCTGTACGGCCGACTTCCCCCTGTACGGGACGGGCGCCCTCGGCGGATCGGAGCGCAATCACCGGTTCTTGTCGTGGCTCGGCTGGCAAGAGGGCGCAACCGGAGGCGGCATCCCGGGCCAGGGCGCCAAGCGTGCCGCGCTCGGACCTCTCGGTCGCCTGCTCATGCCGAGCACCGCCCTGCCCGCGGCGGCGCCTCTCGGGGTGCACCAGGCGGGAGACCTGCTCCTCGTCACCCTCCCCGGCGAGTTCACCACCGCAATGGGCCGCCGAGTGGCCAACGAGGTGGCCGCCGCGGCGGACTGGCCATCCGAGCGCGTGGTGCTGGTCGGGCTCGCCAACGAGTATCTCTCCTACTTCGCCACCCCTGAAGAGTACTCGGTCCAGCACTACGAGGGCGCGTCCACGCTGTGGGGCCCGCAGGCCGGCCCCCTGCTCGGGCGCCGGCTGGCCCAGCTCGCGGCCACGCTGCCGACGGCTCCACCATCGAGAGCGTCGACCGACTTCCATCACCGGCCCGGCGTGGCCCGCGTCTTCACGCTCGCCGCCGCCGGTCCGCTGGTGGACGCGCCCCGCGCCGAGCTCGAATCGCTGCTGCGGGATGCCGACGGCGGACGGCTGGCCGACCCTCCGACCTTCTGCTGGGACGACGCGATACCCGCGATGTCGGCCGAGGCTCGGGTGACGCCGCGGGTGGCGATCGTCAAGGCCACCGCGCCCGGGACCTTCGCGCCGCTGCTCCTCGACGGCATCGCGGAAGACGACGGCGGGGTGAACTTCGTGACGGTGGCCGGCCTGGCGCCGTCGTCGAGCAGCACCGCCGAGCCTCGGTCCAGATGGTGCACGATGTGGCTCGGCGCCCCGATGGCCACCGAACCACTGCACTTCCAGGTCCAGACACTCCGAGGCGCGACGGTGACGTCGCCGGCGATCCCGACGGCGAAGCGATGATCGCGTCAGGAGGTCCTGGCGATGAACGAAGCCGACTCTCCGCCACCGCCAGCGAGCGAAGGCGCCATGGCCTATCGGAACGGCTTCAGATACGCCGCGTAGCCCGGAATTTCCGGAATCGGCACTTCCTCCGGTGCGAGCGGCTCGCTCAAGGGGCAAATGCCGGTCTCCCAGCCCGAGGCCGTCGACTCCGGTGTCGCCTCGTCCGACAGGTACGTCTCGACCATGCCGAGCCCGGCCGCGATCTGCAGCAGCACCTCGATCAACGCCACCGGCTCAGCCATGTCCTCCGGCGCGTCGATCCACTCGGCCTCGTCGCCGGCGAGCTCGAGCTCGCCGAGCACTTCGCGTTTCGGCCCGGCGCTGTCGTGGCGGACAATGGCGGCGGCAACGATCCTCAGATCACCATCGGCTTCGGAGCGGTTCACGATCACCAGCCGCCCGCTGGGCGAAAGCATCTGCCGCAGCGCCTCGCGACCTAGAGGCGTGGATGTCGTCGGCATTACGGCAGACGCTTTTCCGCGGTCGCCCGGGGTTCTGCGCGGTCGTCCCAGATCAAGATGTCGAACTCCGGCCCGATCTGGCCGCTTCCGGCTCTCAGAGATTGAACCACGATCTGGTTGCGATCGATGCCGAGCGAGTCGAGGTGCGCGTCGAGCGTGGAAGTGCCGGGGACCTGCACAAACAGGTACGTGACGGGCGCTTCGATGACCACGTTGAACACGCCTCCGGGGTTACTCACGCGCGCAGTCGGCGTGAGCTTCGAGACCTTCCAGTCTCCGGGATGGATAGCGCTTCCCGGCAGGTTGAAGCGGCCCGCCGGCGGCAACAGCTGCAGCTGATAGGGGATGAAAAAGTTCGTTCCGACGCTGCTCGTGACGTGGTCGATTCCCGCCGTCACCGCGGCCCGATCGAGCAGCTTGTCGCTGCCGGCGGTAACCGTTCGGCTTTGATCGCGCGGAAGCTCTTCCTGGATGATGAACCGTAACTGGCCGCCTTCCAGCGTCGCTCTTCCCTTCAGCGTGTCGGGCACGCCCGTCTCATTGATGCGGAACTCGAAATGGAATCGCCGCTTCTTGGGCGCGGGCGTTCTCGTCGGCGCTTTTCGCGTTTTCCTCGTTCCGCGCCCGCGGCCAGACGGTCGCGCCTGGAACCCTGTGCCGCCATCATCCGCGGCGGCGAAGCTGGCCAACTGGGTAGCCACGTCTTCCGCCGCGCCGCCGGTCTGGCGATCGAACAGCCCTTCCTCGGATGTCTCCGGGGCCGTCTCTCCGTCAACGCCGGTGGAGTCCGTTGACGCTTCACCCGGTGGAACGGCGCCGTTGATCGAAGCCCCGGCCCCTCTCCGCGCATCGAGCTCGCGCGCGAAGTTGAGCCGCGCGCCCTCCTCGGTGACGTTCCTCGCGGGACGACTGCCCGGTCCGCCGCCTCCGCCTCCAGCTCCGGGGGCACCGCCGCTCGCGAGCTGGGCCGCGATCCGCATGCGCTCGGTCCGGTTGTCCATCACCGTCTTGAGATTCTGTCCCGCCTGCTCGCCGGCCGCGGTGGCGCCGGCGGCACTCGCCCGCACCGCGGCCTGGGCCAGCGCCGCCGTCTGCGCCATTCCGCTCATGTCGCGGAACATGCTCCCGCTCTGCACCGCGTTGATGATCGCCGCGATGCCGGTCGCATCGGGCAAAGCGGTCGGGGCCTGGATCCCGAGGACCGGCGCTCCAAGCTGTCCGGGGGTGATCTGCTCGGGCTGCGCCCGCGTGCCCGCTTGGAGCGGCGCGATCTCGGGTCCCGCGATCGGGATCGGTGAATCCTGCCAGTTCCAGAAGCGCGTGAGGTCCGTCTTCTCGGCGGCGTTGTAGCGGCCCAGCACCGCCTCCGCGAACAGTCCGCCGGAGGGCAGGGGGATGATCTCGGTCTTCGGAGCGGGACGATCCAGCCCGCGGCGCAGCAGCCAACTCTGCCAGGCCGCCTGCTCCTGGGCCCAGCGCGGATCGTCCGGCTCGCCGCTCGGCGCCACGTTCATCCTGAAGACGAAGAAGTTCGCCATCACCGCGATCGGCTGCGGATCGACCAGCTGCCCCAGCGGCAGGCCGCGGTAGGTGAGGCGCGCGAGCAGGGCCGCGACCGTGGCGGCGTCCAGCGCGCGCAGGATGGCCTGCGTGTAGTGGAGACGGTTCGCCTCCAGATGATCGGCCAGCTCGCGCCCGCTGCGTGCGGCGCCGAACTTGACGACCTCGCGCGGCACGCTCATCGGCTTCAACACGATGGGGACATCGAGCGGCATCACGGTGCCGAACAGATTGAGCTGCAGCACGAGCGCGGTGGCCACGTCTTGAGGTCCCGCGAACTGCACGGCGATCGACTCGATCTCGGTGATGGCGGTCGGCGCTGCGAACGTGAAGCTGGTTTCCGTGGCGGCCGCGGGCACCACTTCCTGGCCGGTGTGCAGGCGCACGACGAAGCGCCCCGCCTGGCCGGCGCGCAACGAGCATCCAACCACCAGCGTGTCGTCCGACACGAACGCGGAATCCGAGCCGGCCTGCATCAACACGCGGCCGGTCGCCCAGCCCGCTCGGTTCAGCTGTTCGATGTCCCAGCCCTTGGCCGCGAGCAGCGCCGCCGGATTATTGAGCGGTGCACGGTGGTAGTCCGTGGTCGGGATCGGCGCCGGTTCCGGGGGGGCGGAAGGGCCAGGCTCCGTCGGCTCGGGCTCGTCTGCGCCCTCTGCGTCCGTCACCGCCGACGCGGGATTCCCCGTCTTCAACCTCGGCGCTGAAACCGACGCCCCCGTCTTCGTCACGACACCACCAGAGCCATGCGTTCCGGCGTGGCCCCTGACGACCCCGCCGGGGGTGATGCGTGGCGTCTGCGGGATGATCTCCACGACGCCATACTCCACCGTGAGCTGCCGCCGCGCGCGTTCGGTGAGCGCGGCGCCGGCCAGCACCAGCCGCCACCGGTCGACCAGCGCCGCATCGCGGAAGTCGACCAGCTTCACCGGCACGAACAGGCAGCGTTCGGCGCGCTCGAGCTGCGTCGTGGTCCGGAATGCCTGCACCACTTCGTAGTAGTGGACGGACAGCGCGTGCATGTGGTTGTAGTTCGTGAGCACCCGCGTGGAGATCTGCTCGTGCTCGGACTGCGACACCTCCCGCACGATCGATGCGCGCCGGTTCCGCACCGACGAGGCGTTCTGCTGGCTGCGATCGTTGATGTCCTGGGCGTAGCTCGCGGCCAGATCGCGCGCCCCGAACGAGGACGACGCACTCATCACCTCGGTGGTGTTGGTGGCGACGGCCCCGGAGCCGCCGATCGCAACGGGCCCGAGCTCCAGGCCGAATCCCACCCCCGCCTGGGCCGCGGTCGATTCCGCTCTCGTGCTCGATTGGCCGCTCTGGAACTCGCGTGCGGTGGCACTCGTGACCTCGCTCAGCGAGCGACTGTGGCCCATCGTGTTCGACAGCAGCTCCGATTCCGATATGTCTTCGCTCGCCGCCGCCCGGCTGCGGCGTGACCAATCGACGACGGCGATCCGCGTGCTCTCGCCCGGCGCCAGCGACGTGCTGTGCAGCAACTGCCCGAGGGTGAGCCCCTGGGCAAACCACGACTGGCTGAAGGTGAGCAGCGCGCCGGTGGCCAGACGCCCGAATCCCACGGGCGCCGCCAGGGCGGTGGCGAGGTCGATCGGCGGGGCGGTTTCGAGCGGCTGTGCGCCGTCGGATGCCTCGGGCACCACGTCGATGACCAGCTTCCTGAAGAAGATCCGCTCGGTCGGGTACACGCCGGACTTGGGCAGCAGGTCCGCCGGCGCCTGTGGATCGAAGTCCGGCGCTTGCTCGGGGAAGAACGCGGCCCTCAAGATCGCATTCGCGGCGTGATACGGCGGCCAGAGCGCCAGATCTCTCACCGTCTGGACATCGAGCGCCTGCGCAAGCGATGGAGCGAGGGTCTCGTCGATTCCCCGCAGGATGCCGATGGGCTGACTCGCCAGTTCGCTGACCGGCACGCCGGGCGGCATGCGAGCGACGTCGCTCGCCACCACGTTCAGGCGAGCCTCCACCGCCGTCGGATCGTCCGCAAGAGCGAGCAGCGCGCCGGCCGCGGCAAAGATGCGCGAGGCGGCCAGATCGAAGATCGAGTAGATCCCGACGGAGGCGAGTGCCGAGGTCTGGGTGGCGCCGACGCCGATCAGCTCGGACGGCTGCGCCCGCAACGCCTCATCTGGCGTGAGTGCGGCGGAGCCAGACCGCAGCCATCGGCTCGGATCGCGGTGGGTCTCGTGCTCCATCGCCGCGAACACGCAGGGTTCCAGGGTCGATGGCGTCACGCCGGCTGCTGATAGTCACGCAAGGAGGTGCCCCAGGTGTAGACCTGCGTGATCAGCGCGAGCAGCTCCTGCTCGTCGGTCACCTTCGCGGTGAGCACCAGCGGCAGCGCTCGCCGACCTTCCTGCCCCACCCGCTGCAACAGGATGAACTTCGTGTAGGAGAGCTTGCATTCCTGCGGCAGCGTCAGCTTGCCGCCCACGCTTTCCACCAGCTTCGCCCCGTTGGGGTCGGTTGAATCGAACGGCCACGTCGCCTCCGCCGGGCTCACGCTGAAGACCTTCGCGACACTCGGCGACAGCAGAATGCCGACCGCGACCTCGGCAATCGGTTTCATCTGCAGCGTGGTCGTCAGCCGAATCGACTCCCCGGGCTGGCTGTTCTGCTCGGCCAGGGCTTCGAAGTGCGTGCGCAGCGGCACCACCGCGGAACGCACCCGCTCGAGAAGCATCGCGATTCCGGTGTCGACGGCCCGCTCGGAGAACGCCACACAGGCGTCGATGAGCTTCTTCCGTGCGACGTGGAAGGGCGCGGTGCCCGTGCTCGCATCGGGCATCAAGCCGTCGGACCGGCCGAAGATCGGCGTCATCATCGCCAGGCGCTGGGCGCTGTTGGGGAAGCGGGGGTCGGTGCCCCACGCCATGCGCAGGTCCACGATGGTGTCCGGAATGTCGGCGCCCAGATACAGCTGCGGTCGAGCGATGAAGTCGGTGGACACCGCATACCCGATCTCGATCAGGCAGTCCAACGTCCAGATGGCATAGAGAGTAGATACGACGGTCGAAAGGCTGTCGACGGCGGCTGCGATGGCCACATCGCCCTCCTTCGTGGGTTCCGACGATGCTCGCAAACTACAGTGCGTCGCGGAACGAGCCAACCGAAAACTATTGGCCTCGACGGCTATCTATTGGCGAATTCGGCCACCATTCGCAGGTGCCACTGCTTGTCGTGCCCCGTGAATCGCGCGGAACCTGGCGGGCGACAGACCGAAGCGCTTCTCGAAGTCGCGGACGAAATGGCTCGGGTCAGAGATGCCGACGCTGTTCATGATCTCCTTGATGCTCAGGAATGTTGTTTCGGTGAGCTCTTTGGCTCTTTGCATGCGAAGACTCTTGAGGAACTGGGACGGAGATCTCCCGGTGCGGCTCGTGAACAGGTGTCGAAGGCGGGAATCAGAGAGGTTTACCGACTCGGCAAACTGGTGAAGCGGCATGCTTCGATGCAACTCGGCCTGCATGAGCAGGCTGACTTTCTGAACGCGGCGATCTACTCGAACGCCTAATCTTTCTGCGGCCTTGACTGTCGGGGACATTCGCCCTACGCTCTTCTCGCCCGCGAAGCGTGCTGGTCCAGGCTAGTCCCGGCGGCACGGCTGACAATTCCTCTAAACAGAGGAATCGCGATGGTGACAAAGTCGGATCTGTTGCGAGTCCAGGATGTCCGTGATGCCTACCGGTTGATCGGGGAGTGCCGCGATCTGGGGGGCGACCCGGCCCTTTGGTTTCCGCGGATGCTCGAAGGGTTGAGCGGGCTCTTCGGCGCTTTGACCGCGACGGCGGGCGAGGGATGGTGGGTCCGACCGCACCGGCCCATCGAGCCGATCTCGGCCTTCCAGTTCGGTCTCAAAGGGCGTGACTACGAGCTGTTCATGGAGTACATGCGCGGCAACGAGATCGCGACCGATCCGATCTACCGCCCACTGCAGCACATCCCCGACCGACTCATCACCCGGACACGACAGCAGGCCGTCTCCGACGCCGTGTGGTACCGGTCCGTCGTGTTCAACGAGTATTTCCGGCCAGCCGGTATCGATCATCGGATCATCTCCTTGGGCCAGTTCTCGGACGCCGGAGCCATTGTCGGTATCGATCTGGACCGGCCGCTGGGGGACCGGAATTTTTCGCCGCGAGAACAGCAACTGCTCCACTTCTTTCACGACGAGCTGGGCCGGCTGATCGGCCGCTCGCTGGTCAGCGGCACCGAGCCCGGCCCCGAGAAGCTGTCCCCGCGGCTTCGCGAGACGCTCGCGTGTCTGCTGGATGGCGACAGCGAGAAGCAGGTCGCCGCTCGCCTCGGCCTCAGCCAGGCCACCACGCATCAATACGTGACCGCCCTCTATCGCCGTTTCGGTGTCCATAGCCGAGCCCAGCTCCTGGCACACGTCATGAGGCGCACCGGGAGTGAGCCGTGGAGGAAGTTCCCGGTCGGAGACCTGCGCCCGCATCGGTGAAGCGGCTGAGCCGCCTGAGCGCCGAGGATGCCGCTGGTTCCACCGCGCCGCGCCCCACCCGGGCCGACTGGTTACCCGCTCATGGGCGTCTTCCCGCTGGCGCGGCGCGCACCCCTGGACTTCCTCCTCGACTGCGCGCGCCGCTACGGGGACATCGTCTCGATGCGTCTCGGCGTCCATCGCACCTATCTGGTGAGCCATCCCGACCACGTCAAGCGCGTGTTGCAGGACAACGCCGGCGCCTATGCCAAGGGCCCGCCGGCGACGCGCGTGCGCGCCCTCTTCGGCGACAGCCTCACCGTGGTGGACGGCGATCGCTGGCAGCGACGACGGCGGCAGGTCCTGCCCGCCTTCCAGCCCGGCCAGCACGCGTTCTTCACCGCCGTAGTCGCCCGTGCCAGTGCCGAGATGCTCGAGCGCTGGCGGCCGCTGAGCGAGGGTGGCGAGCCCATCGATGTGGCGGGCAAGATGCGGCGGCTGGCCCAGACCATCATCATCCGGTCGGTCTTCGGGGAGGAGATCTCGTCCGATGAGATTCAGGCCGTGGCCCAGGCGCTCGATGGAGTCGTGGCCCACTTGGATGCGCAAAGAATCGTGTAGAGTACCAGGCGGCGTGGGCCGACGTTCACATCGCCGACCAGGTGACGAGGGCCACTGACGTGCCGGCCGGAGTCGCGCGACTCCTCGGCGGACGGTTCACCGTCCTGACGTGTGCCCTCGTGCTCCTCGCGACGGCGGGCACCACCATCCAGGACAAGGCGGCCCGCGAGATCGCGGTCGGCCTGGCGTTCTCGGTGCTCCTGGTCTTCGCCATGCTGACCGTCGGGCAACAGCTCCGCATCGCGACGGTGGCGCTCGCGCTGCCGACGCTCGTGAGCCACTGGCTTCTCCGCCATCTCGAGCTGCCGGCGCTCCGCTACGTGGACTTCGCGCTCACCACCGTGTTCCTCGCCTTCCTGACCCTGGTCATCATGATCACCGTCTTCCGGGACCAATCCGTCACCGCCGACACCATCGTCGGCGCCGTCTGCGTCTACCTGCTGATCGGGGTGACCTGGGGCACCGCCTACGCGTTGCTCGCCCTCGCTGTCCCGGACAGCCTGTCCGTCTCCCCGGCCCTGGCGCGAGTCGGCCACTGGGGAGAGCCGACCTCGCCCTTCACGCCGCTCCTGCTCTACTACAGCTTCACGACGCTCTCGACCATCGGATACGGAGACGTGACGCCGCTCAGCACGGGCGCGCGGGCGGTGTCGGTGCTGGAGGGCCTGACCGGCCAGATCTACCTGGCGGTGCTGGTGGCCCGCCTGGTCGGCCTTCACATCGCCCGCGCCTCCCGGCCCTGACCCCGCTTTCGTCGACGCTGCGCTCGCGTTCGTGCGCGTCGATCTCGATCAGGCGCCAGGGCGCTGGCAGATCGTGTCCCGGATCTTCTCCCACGGGGCCCCGGCCAGGTCGGGGTCAAGGCCGCGCTATCTACCCGTCAAGTGCCGTCAGCCGCCGCGCGCGACGCCGAGGAAGGCCAGGATGGGCCCCCAGAACGAGCGCTGCTGCCCCAGGTCGTTGTGATTGGCCTCCGGGATCACCACCCAGCGCTTCGCTCCGCCCCACGCGTCGTAGAGGCGGCGCGAGCTGCCGGGAGGTATAACCTCGTCGCGTTCGCCCGCGATCGCGAGCAATGGCGTCCTGATCCCGGGCGCGCGCCCGATCGAGTCGAACCGGTGCCGGAGGAGCCAGCGCACCGGCAGGAACGGGTAGTGGTGCCCGGCGAGAACGACCATGCTGTCGTATGGCGAGATCAGGACGACCGCGCGCACCGGACGCCGGGCGGCGACGTACGTCGCCACGCCGGTGCCGAGACTGCGCCCCACGAGCACGATCCGCGCCGCGTCCACGTCCGGGCGGCGGGCGAGGGCGTCGAGCACCACCTCCGCGTCGCCGCACAGGGCCTGCTCGGAAGGGCGGCCTTCGCTGGCGCCATACCCGCGGTAGTTGACGAGGGCGAGCGCCCAATTTTCTGGCCAGGGCTCGAACGCCTGCCCGGTGACGTCCTCGGCGTTTCCCCCGTAGTACACGATCAAGGGCGCGGGGCCGCCGCCAAGGGCCGGGGCGAACCAGCCGCGGAGGCGTGGGCCCTCGGGCGTCACGAGCTCGACCGCCTCCACCGGCCGCGGCGGGCGCAGTCCACGCGGCGGCACCGCGAGGTGCGGCAGGAACAGCATGCGGTCCTGGGCGAGGAACGCGGCCGCCGGCACACCGAGCACGACAGCCACGGCGAGCAGGAGCCAGCCGATCACGCGCTCCCGGCGCAGCCGGCCGTCAGCGCCCGCAGCCCTCGCCGCGATAGGCGCTGGCGATGTACGCACGCCTTCCGCTCCGAGGCCATCGCAGCGTCGCAGACGGGCTCATCGCCGCTCCCGGACGCTGCCCCCACGTGGGGCGAGCGTGGCGGAGCCCCGCCGCGAGCCGTCGAGATTGTAGAGATCGATCTTGCCGGTGTTGCGGTCGATCCGGCCGTAGCCGGTTCGGTTGCTCTTCGTGTCGTAGAAGTCGATCCGGCCGGTGCGCTCGTCGATCGTCGCCGAGCCGGTGCGGTTCGACCGCTTGTCGAACAGATCGACACGCGTCTGCGCCGGCGCCGCGGTTGCGAGGCCCAGAGCGAGGAGGAGCGCCGATATCAGCCGCTCCAGCCACGCCGTCCGATGCCACGCGAGGAGCATGTCCATGGACTCAGTCTGCCCGGTCCCTGTGACAGGGAAGGTCACGGGAGCGTACCACGCGGGGGCATCCTATGGTCCGTGAGGCGCACTGTGACCTTCCCTGTCAGAGCAGCCGCCTATCCTCGAAGCGTGACGGGCTGCCGCCAGTGGTCGGCTTCATGGAGCCGCAGGGAATCGGCGGCCCCGCGCGACATCCCTGACAGGAGGAGACGAATGGCCGATCCCTTGCCTCCTCGACCCGCACACTGAGACCTAGCCATGCGCGACCAGCCGCCCCCATCTCCCCGCACCACACCTCGGACAGTCGTGTCGCCCGTCTCTACCGTGCGCAAGGTCGTCACCGCCTACTTCCACGACACCGAGCGACACGAGACGCACCGCTGGCCTCTGGACCACCTGCTCGTCGTGATCGAGCGCCAACGACCGGCGTCCATCGATGACCCTGATCGGACCTTCATCATCGGCGGAAAGCACGAATACATCGCGATCAGCACCTGTGGGCCGGAGTATTTCAAGGGCCAGCACCCGCTCTGGGGCCAGCAGCGCAAGTTCGAAGGCGCGATGATGTTCGACGATCAGACCTGGGACGAGGTCCGGGTGATCCTCGAGAAGTTCTACTCCGGCCGCAGAGCCGAGGGTTGCTTCGCGCCCTTCTACGGCCATTTCCAGGTCTATGTGCCCCCACACCTCACCGGCCGACGGTGAGGCCACCCTCTTCGTTCGGGGAGCACGCGCGGCCGCCGTCAGCGCCTGTAGCGGGCGTGCTGGTCGGACTGCAGGGCGTCGATCGACTCCGCCGACCGGTTGAAGATGTCGGGCACGGGCCAGCCCTGGAGGCCGGCGTAGGCGTCGATCTGGGAGCGGTGATGGACCTCGTGCTCGATCATCATCATGAGCAGGCGCCAGCCCGAGAGCGTGGCGCCCGGCGTATCGATCGTCTCCACGCGGCGGGTGAGCCAGTCCGCGGGCGTCTCGCGCAGCAGGGCCGCGTACTGCTCGGCCGACTGCTCGAGCCACGGCAGCCACGTGCGCTGATCGCCCGGGTCCGCCGCGGCGTCCCCCCAGATCCAGCCCTCGCCGCGATAGGCGCTGGCGAAGTACAGGCGAGAGCCACCGATGTGGGCGACGATCCGCCCGATGCTCCAGCCCGTCTCGCCCTCGATCGTCGGCGGCCGCCACGCCGCCGCCGCCGGGGGCAGCGCCGCGACGTCGCGCTCCGTTCTCCGCCGCACGCTGTCGAAGAACCGCAGATACGAGGCCATGTCCGTGATCATGAGCGTCCTCCTGGCCAAGCGAGCCCGGCTTGCGGGAGATAAGCGCCACCGGCACGTGCGATCACGATAGGCGAATCCAGACGCCCGGCGAGGGGATGCGATCGGTATCGACCAGGAACAGCAGATACCATCCGGGCGGCGCGATCGTGCCGTCGGGCGGCGCGGTGACGTTGACTTGTGTTGCCGAATGACCGGTCATCACGCATCCGACGTACCGCTGATTCTGGTTGAACCCGTGCGTGACGGCACCGGCCCGCATCAGGACGACCTCCGCAATCGAGCCTGGCACCGGCGTCTGCACCGAGAACGCCGCACCGTATGCGATCGCCGCGGGTGAGGCCGTGATGGCCGGTCGCGGTTTGAAGAAATACGATGGCCGATACCGCTCGTTGGGTGTAGTGCCGCCGTTCGGGTCCCCGCCCATGATGACGCTGCCGTCCGGCAAGAGCAGCGCGGCCGAGTGATAGCCGCGGATGTATTTCATGTTCGGCCCGATCTGAAATCCGGAGGCCGGATCGTCGGGGTCGAACAGTTCCGCGGGGCCGCCATCCGGCAGCGTTTCGATGCCCCCGGCGATCAGCACGCGCCCGTCGGGGAGCAGCACCGAGTTCACCTTGTCGCGCGGGACATTCAGGTTCGGCAGCGCCTCCCACACCGGGTGGACCGCCGACAGATCGATCCACTCGGCCGTCTGCTGCGCGTCCGCCGCGCTCCCGCCCAGAATCATGACGCGCGCCGGGTAGTGCGGTGGTCTCAGCGGCAGCAGCACGGCGGTGCCGTCCATGTTGACTCCGCGCTGGGACGAGATCTGGTTGTACTGACGCGCGGGATCGTCGACGATCGGCATCGACGCCGGATTGAACCGTCGAGCGGGCTTCTGCGGGCCCGCGATGAACAGGTCGCCGCCCGGCAGCAGGAACGTCCACGGATAGTAGAAGTAGTTGAACGGAACCGCCTTCGCCGCGCTCCAGGAGCCCGCTCCCCCCGGCGTGAAGATCTCGAGCGACTGCACGCCCACGCCGGGAGCATTCGCGTGATCCTCTCCGAACAATGTGAGCGGCTTGCCGTCTGCAAGCGTCACGGTCGTTGGATAGAACCGTCCGGTGTGGAGCGGCCCCGCGGCCGTGAACGCGTTGGTGGTGGGGTCGAACAGGAACGCGGGGCAGCTGTTGTCGCCGGGGTCGAGCGGCAGCCCGACCGTGGCGCTCAAAGCGTGGGCTTCGTCCGGCGTCAGCCACACCGTCTGCTGCGAACGCACGAGCGCGGCAAGCCCCATCATCATGTGCATCTCGACATGACAGTGCACCAGGAAATCGCCGCGCAGGTGATACGGATGCGCGTGATTGCGGCGATGGTCGGGGTGTTGGGCCGCTTCGAGCGCCTCCGGCAGCATGAGCACGGGGGGCGCCGTGGTCTCGACCACGAACGACTCGGCCGGGCTGATGCCCCGGACGTCGATCGTTTCGTTTGCGAACTTCCAGCGCTGCGCGTGCGGATGGAAGTTGTGCCAGTTCATGCTGAGGTCGAGGTTGAAGACGTACCACCGGATCTTCTGGCCGGCGCGCGCGACGACGGTCGGAGTATTGCCGATGAAACAGCGGCCGTCCGCCAAACTACAATTCAGCCAGCAGCGTCGAGTCAACACGAAACTTGCGCTTACTGGGTAGGGGGACTGGTCGCGACTCGCCACACCAACGCGGCCAAAAGGTGCTGGTGGCAACCGCCGGGTCGGGCATCTCGGGGCGAGGCTCTCCATGAGTGAGTCGTGCCTCTGACGCGACCACCGTCGCCCATCGGACAGACCGCCCGTCGGGTACACCCCGGACGGATCCCCCGAATCCGACGGTGCGTCGGGTTTCGCCAAGCCGGAGCCGCTCGTTACCAACCGCTGGCCATCTCGGGGGCTGGTTTGGCACAGCGTTTGCCGTGAACGGGCCCCGAGACCGAGGAGGCTCGCGGCATGACGTTCCAGAGCGCCCACGGCTACGTTCTGTTCGAGACGGGTCCCACGTGCACGATCCTGCGCGCACCGCTCTTCGGGGAAGTGCTCCTCGAATGGAAAGCGCACGAAGAGTGGAGTGCCCGGCCCCCGGACGCGCCCCGCTGGGAGTTCGAAGCGCGACGAGATGTCGACGCCTTGAAGGGGCACCGTCAGACCGTGCTCGTCTTCGGGCGGTACACGCTGACGTACTGGCCGTGGGAGGTGGTGCGAAAACTGCTGTTGATGAACCGGCGGGCCAGGCAGCGAACGATACCTGAGGTTCCGCCTCCCCCGCTGCCGTAAGCGAGCCATCGAAGAGAACGAGCGGCCCCAAGCGGCCGCTTGCGGCGGGGAGCGGAGGCCTCGATCCCCATGGGCAGGAGAGTAGCACCGAGCCGAGCCGCTGCCCGGTTCAGGTCGCCACAGCCGCTGTCTATGCGCCTCCGCCCAGGTTGTACAGGCGCGCGCAGTTGTCCCAGAGGATCTTCCTCTTGGACTTGTCGCTGACCCCTTCCAGGCGCGTGAACTCCTCGATCGCCGTCGGGAACAGCCCATCCGAGTGCGGGTAGTCGGTGGAGACGACGATGCTGTCGTCGCCGATGGCCTCGATCACCTGCCGCAGCGGCTTCTCGTCGGCGTCGGTGGCGATGTAGCACTGCCGGAAGAAATACTGGCTCGGCAGCTGCGAGATCTGCACCTCGGAGCCGGGACCGAATTTCTCCCACGCCTCGTCCAGGCGCCAGAGCCACCACGGCAGGTAGCCGCAGGTACCTTCCAGGAACGCGCAGCGCAGACCCGGGTGGCGCTCCAGCACGCCGCCGGCGGCGAGGCTGCCGAAGGCCATCATCAGCTCGACCGGGTTGCGACCCGCGACACCGATCACGCGCCCGTTCGGGGTGTCCAGATAGCGGCGCGCGAGATCGTCACGCAGGGAGGAATGGCCGGTCGGGTGGAAGCCGACCGGGACGCCCAGCTCCTCGATCGCGGCCCAGAGCGGCTCGAGCTCCGGATCGTGGACGTGGCGGCCCCGGATCGGGTTGGGATTGCCGATCACCGCGACCGCGCCCAGCTCCCGCACGGCGCGGCGCGCCTCCTTCACCGCGGCGGGCACGTTGTGGAAGGCGACCTGGGCCGCGAACCTCAGGCGCCGCGGATCGTGCTGACAGTAGTCGTGGGTCCAGCTGTTGTGCGCGCGAGCGAGCGCCGCCGCGACCTCGGGGTCGAGGTCGTCGTGCATCAACACCTGCCGCCCCCGCGTCCCGTAGAGGACGGCCACGTCGATGCCTTCGATGTCCATCGCCTGCACGTGGGTCAGGGCGTCGTAGCCACGCGCGTGCGCCACCTCGTAGTGCGGATGGCGGGCGAAGGCGCGTCGCTGGAGGTCCTTGCCCACGACGGCGGTGCGCGGCCGCCGGGACATCTCGCCGATCTCGAGATCGCCCACCTTGATCACGGGCTGATTGGGCGAGGCGTCGGTGCCGCGCAGGAACCGCGGTGCGAACTGCTTGAACGGCTCCTCCAGATACTTCTCCCACAGCCCGTCGGGCTCCATCGTGTGCAGATCGCTGTCCATCACCTTGAACCCGTTCTTCATGGCGGCCTCCTCTTGCGGAGTCATCCCGCCCAGCGGCGAGCACGCTGACTCAGGTCTCCGCCAGCTGCAGCAGCGCGCGGGTCAGGCCACTGGTGGGACGTCTCAGCTCGTCGAGAATCGTGAAGTGGTTCGTCCTTACGACAGGAATCAGGCCACCGGCGAGATGCGCCTGAGCCCGGTAGGCATGGAAATCCCGACTGCTGGCGATCATCGCCGGCAGCTCATTCGTGCCATAGGCGATGGACAGTGGCTTGTCGACGCCGGGCAAGCGCATCGGGGAGAGGGTTTCGATCTCGGCTTCGGTCAACTGGACCTTGTCGTTGACATGAGGCGAGTCGCGCAGCGGAGCCAGCTCGAAGACGCCCGAGATCGCCAGCCCGGCCGTCACTCGTGGATGATCCAACAGGAATGCCGTGAGGTGCCCACCGGCCGACCATCCCGAGAGGATGACGGGTCCCTCGATACCGTGCGCGCCGGCCCGCGCGTCGAACCAGTCGAGCGCGGCTCGCAGCTCGCTCGTGATCTGCGTCAGGCTCGCGTCCGGGGCGAGCGTGTAGCCGGGTAGCGCCGCCGACCAGCCGCGAGCGAGAACGCCCTCGGCCATGCAAGCAAAGATCTCCTTACTGCCGCGTTGCCAGTAACCGCCGTGAATGTGAACGTAGCAGGGCGCTCGAGGATCGGTGGCGGGGTACAAGTCCCACTTGGTCCGATCCGCCTCGGCATAGGCCAGATCGAGGTGCTTCGGGTGCTGCGCGCGCAGAGCTTTCGAGGCGGCCGCCCACCCTTCGGTTTTCTTCCGAGCGAACTCGGGCCCCGCATGCGCCACGTTGTTGAAAGCCAGGTTGCGGGCCTCCAGCGACATGGTCATCCAGCTCATTCGCGACCAACGCCGGTCCATCACTCGCTCACCTGATCTGTCTACTCTCGGAGCTAAGGGCCACCCGACGTGAAGTTCTGGTACTGCTGCGCCTGTACCCGGGCCGCCTGCGAAACCGCCGGGCCTATGTAGGCCGCGACCTGCGCGGGCGTCATGCTTCGGAACGCCCGCCACGGGTCGAAGTGCGCCGCGATGAGCCCACCCGGATCAACCCTCAGCCGTGCCAGGTAGGTCCAGATCGGCCCGCCGTAGGCCGCGGTCACCGTGTTGAATTGCGATCCGGCATCCTCCGGACCGTAGCCGTACATGTGGATGGCGGGCAGGAGCTGGCTCGAGCTGAAGCCCATCGTATTGCCGAAGATGGCCGGAAACTCACTCTCCCAGCGCGCGGCCTGCGGGGCGTAGTAGGCATCCCAGGGAATCGGCATGTCGAGCGACTGGAAGGCCGGATTGAAGCTCAGGGGCAGCTGACCGATCTGCTCGTAGGCGACACCACGCTCAAGCAGCTCGGCAACCATCTGTGCAACGGCCTGGTCTGACGCCTGGCGCGTGACCGTGTCCGAGGCTCGCACCGGACCGCGACGACCCTGCGCCGTCCGATACAACACCGACGACTGGTTGATCCCGTCCTGGAGCATCGGCAGGAGTGCGGCAGTCGGAATGTTGCCGACGCCGCCGGCCTGCTGGATCTGTTGCACCACGTTGGTGTCGTCGCCCACCGTCGCACCGCCTTCCCGCAGCGTGCCGGGCACGTGCTCGCCGCCGCCTGCGCCGGGCATCAGCGACAACCCGGCGACGGAGACTGCCGTGAGAAGCCCGAGCTGCCCGAGGATCGGCACCGTCATTGTATGTGCGGAACGGGTGGCTGCCGGCGCACTTGGTAGAATTTATCCTTCAAGACGTTGCACTTCAAACCCGCCCGGACCCACGACTAATCGGCTTCGCTTCCCGATCGGGTAACGCTAGAGTTGGATGCGGTGAGCGCTTCCGATCGGGTCGCGGTCGTCACGGTCCACGGTATCGCCGACCAGCAACCGGGGCAGACGGTGCGTGAGCTGGCGCGACTCCTGTGCCACGGCGGCGCGGGCGAGCCGCGCTACGTGCACGGCGAAATGCACGAGGTGCTGGTGCCGGTCGCTCCCCTCGAGCCGGGCGGCGCAGAGACGACGCCGGCGAGGCCGCCCGCCGCCGGCACGGGTCCCAGGGCCGAGACGCCGCGCCAGATGCCGGGGACGCCGAGCGGCTTCTATCAGGTCCAGCGATCGGCCGTGGCACCCGCCGCCCCGCCCACGAGCGAGCCGGATCTCGGCCTCGCGTTGAACGACTACCTGCTCGGGCGGCTCGAGCTCCCGGAGCGCGATGCCCTGTACGAATCCACGCGCGTATCGCTGCGACGGCGCGCGGACGATCGTCCGGTCGATGTCTTCGAGCTCTACTGGGCCGACCTGTCCCGGCTCGGCGAAGGCGGGTGGCGAGCGCTGACCGCGCTGTACCAGCTCTTCTTCCACCTGGGGACCCTCGCCGCCGACGTGGTGGACCAGATCTCCTTGAGCGTGGGCGGCGGCGCCGGGTGGCGGGCGCTGCAGCGGATGCACGCCTGGCTCGCGTGGCTGATGAAGGGGCCGGCCGCGCTGGTGCAGCTCTCGATGCTCCTGCTGGTCGGCTTCGGCGCAGCCGGGCTGATGGCGTCGGAGGAGCAGGGACGATTCCTCGCCGCGCTCTTCGCGGTCGGGACGATCGCGCTGACCACGCTGGCGGTGCTGTGCTGGCTGCGCGGGGTGTCACCCATCGCCCGGTGGGCGAAGCTCGTGGGGCTGCTGGCGGCCGCGCTCGCCTGTGCGGGCGCCGTCGTGGACGCCCTGATTTCCGATACCGTGCTGCCGAAGATGTACTTCGGCGTCTGCGCGGTGGCCATCGCGGTGCTGGGCGTCTGGCTCGTCGAGCGCTACGCGCGCATCACGCACGGGGTGCGGTGGCTCGGCCACGGCCTCGTGGTCGCGACCGTGATCGGGCTCTGGGTGGACGGCCGGGTCATCATGCCGGAGGTCACCACGCAGGCCGAGTGGATGCTGACTGCCGCGTTCAACGTGGGCGAGGTGCTGCTCGCCGCGATGCTCCTGGTCTGGGGCCTGTACGTCGCGGTGCAGACGGTGGCGCTGGGCCTCGGCTGGTGGCTGGGCCGCCGCGTCGACGACGCCGCGCGCCGGTCCCTGGACACGTCGCGGCTCGCCACCGTCGCGTCCAGCGCGCTCTTCGCGGTGTTGAGCCTGGTGCTCTGGTCGATGATCGGCTACGTCGCCGGGCGCCAGCTGAATGACTTCCTCTACCTGCCTCTGATGTTCGGCGGCGGCTACCGGTCCGGCGCCATCTTTCTGGACCACCGGATCGAGACCGTCGGGGGCTTCTTCACGCCGCTCGTCCTCGCCTTCACCGTGCTGGCCTCCGCTACCCTCGTGGTGCTGGCGCCCTCGCTGCTCGAGGAGATACGGCCGACGCGAAATCTCGACGCGCGAGGACGAAGCGCCGAAGCGATCGCGTGGTCCGAGCGGCTCGGACGGTGGCTGACCGGTGGGCTGCGCTGGCTGACGCGGACGTTCGTGATCGTGGTGCCGCCCGGGGCCATCGTCGGCGGCGGCCTCTACCTCGCGTTCGTGTACGAGCAGTTCGCGTTCTCGGCCGGGGTGGCGGGACAGGTGGCGAAAGGCATCGCGGGCTGGCTCGACTACCTGCAGGGCGAGACGCTGGTGGCGGCCGGGAAATGGCTCGCCGGCGGCGCGATCACGCTGGCCGCGCTCGGCTCGCGCTCCACCCGGACCATCGGCCGGTTGCGCGTGGCGATCGACGCGGTGCTGGACGTCGACAACTACTTCGGCGATCCGCCCAACCGCCAGCCCCCCCGGGCGCGCATGTTCGCGCGCTACGCCTCCCTGCTCGCCTATCTCCGCGACCGTGGCTACGCCCGTATCGTCATCGTGGCCCACAGCCAGGGCACCGTGATCAGCGTCGACCTGCTGCGCTATCTGCACGCGCAGGGGCGGCTGCGCGAGGTGGCGGGTGACGTGCCGCTCGCGCTCGTGACGGTGGGCTCCCCGCTGCGCGATCTGTACGCGGAGCACTTTCCGCTTCTCTACCGGTGGATGGGCCCACGGGCGCCGGAGTTCGCCGCCGCCAGGCCCGCCGCGTCGGAGGTCGGCGCGGTCGAGTGGGTCAACGCCTTCCGGTCCGGGGACTACGTCGGCCGGGCCATCTGGACGCCGCTCGACCGTGGGTTCCCCATCGCGGTGGTCGGATCGGACGACCGCGTCGAGGCGGAGCGAGCGGCGGACCGCACCGAGTTCTGCCTGGGCGCGGGTGCGCATACCCATTACTTCCGCGACGACGCGGTCGCGCTCGCCGTCGAGATCGACCGGCTGATCGATGCCCCGTGCTAGAAGGTCACAAACTGTGACCTCAAGGATTCCCTCGCCGGCGGCTCTTGCGTGGTGCCGGCCGCTTCGCCTATCCTGCACGCGCCGCGTGCGGCGGGCGCATGCGCCGGCGCTCATCGAGCCCAATGTCGAGCCGCAGGTGGCGAAGCTGACCGGCATCAACGCAACACGCTCCGCGAGCGCTACCGCTGGGAAGTGGTCGGTCAAACCCGCTTCGAGAGGAGGTCACCGTGGCGACCACGATTGCAACCTGGACCATCGATCCGGTGCACTCGAGCGTCGAGTTCTCGCTCGAGTACATGGGCTTCTCGACGTACCGCACGGGCTTTCGCGCGCTCGAGGGCTCGCTCGAGTTCGATCCGGCCCGGCCCGCCGCGTCGTCGGTCAACGCGTCGATCCGGGTGGCCAGCGTCGACGTGACCAACGAGCGCCTCATGAGCCGCCTCATGGACGCCGACCTGCTCGGCGGCAACGACCATCCGACCATCAGCTTCCGGAGCACGCGGGTCGAGCCGACCGACGCGACGCGCTGGAAGGTCACGGGCGATCTCACCATCCACGGCGTCACCAGGCCGGTCGTTCTCGACACCCACTACCTCGGTCAGGGCCTGCACCCCTTCAGCAAGAAGGTCTCGGCCGCCTTCCGGGCCGAGGCTGCTGTCGACCGCAGCCAGTTCGGCGTCAGCTGGAACGCCGCCCTGGACACGGGCGGCCCCTACCTCGGCGAGCGAGTCGGTATCTCGATCGTGATCCTCGCCGCGCGTCAGGACTGAACGCGGCTCGACCTCAACCCGCTCCCTTCCAGGAGAAAGCCGAATGCCGACCCGGGTGGTGACGATCTCGCACACGACGGGCGCCGGCGGCGAGGCCATCGGCCGCACGGTGGCCGAGCGCCTGGGCTTTCGCTACATCGACGAGGAGATCATCACGCTGGCGGCGGAGAAGGAAGGCGTCGACGCCGAGCTCGTGGCCGACACGGAGCGACGCAAGGGGTTCTTCGCCCGGCTCTTCTCCGGCCTGAGCGAGGGCCCCGTCGACGTCGGCGTGCCCGGCTCGGGCGTCATGGCGCCGGACGAGGCCACGGCTCACCGCAGCGAGGATCTTCGCCAGGTCATCATCGAGGCCATCCACGACATGGCCCGACGGGGCCAGGTCGTGATCGCGTCGCACGCCGCCTCGATCCCCCTGGCCGGCCGCGGCGATGTTCTCCGTGCGCTGGTCACCGCCCCGTTCGACACTCGGGCCAAGCGGGTCGCGCGCGACGGCTCGCCCGATCCCGCGCGGTTCGTCCGGGACAACGACGCGGGCCGGGCGGACTACTTCCAGCGCTTCTATGGCATCGAGCGCGAGCTGCCGACGCACTACGACCTGGTCATCAACACCGAGGCGTTGACGCCGGACGAAGCGGCCGACGTCATCGTCGCGGCGGCCCGCCGCCGGGCGTGACTGACCGACAATCTCATCGCGCTCTCACCGCCCTCTCATCCTGGCCGCGTATCCTCCCGTCGGGAGGGAATGCCATGGAGACGACTCCTCGGAAGCGCGGCCTGGGTGAGCGCTGGATGGATGCCCGGCCGACCAAGACGGCGATGTTCTGGTCCTGGGTGCTGGTCGTGGTGCTGACGCTCATCATCGGGTTCGAATGGGGCGGCTGGGTGACCGGACGGACCGCGAAGAGCATGGCCGAGGCGGCTTCGAGCGACGCGGTGCTCGCGCGCCTGGCGCCGATGTGCGTGGCCAAGGCGACGCACGACCCGCAGTGGGCGGAGAAGCGGAAGGCGCTGGCCGCTACCCAGGCGTGGGACCGCAGCGACTACGTGTCCCAGCAGGGCTGGGCGACGATGCCGCCGGAGAAGCAGGCGGATTCCCGGGTGGCGCGGGAGTGCGCCGACCGGCTGCTCCAGTAGCAGGAGCGCGTCCAACTCGGAGCTCGCCATTGCCGGGCCGGGGGGGCCGTGCGACTGCATGCGCACGTCTTCTCCGATACACTTCGGCAATGGCGACTCTGCGCCCCCTGGCTCTGGCGGATCTGGCCGACGCGCAGGCGCTTCTTCTGGCGTCCTGCCACTACGACCGCGCCAGCACGGTGGCCACGGAAAAGCTGTTTGGCAGCGCCAGCGGTGACCCGTGGCGACAGACACTCGGCGCGTTTGAACACCGGACCCTGGTCGGCGTGGTCGTCGTGTCCGGATGCTGGCTTCGCCTGCTCGCGGTGTTGCCGAGCAAGCGCAGACGGGGGATTGGCCAGACGTTGCTCGAAGCCGCGGAGACCGCCGCGCGCGCGGCGGGCGAGACCAGCCTGCGCACCTTCGATCAGCCCGGCAACTATCTCGCGCCCGGCATCCACGCCACGAACGCGACGTTCCTGGCCTGGCTCGAGAAGCGCGGCTACGTCCGCGTCGCCCACAACACCAACCTGATCGTCGATGTCGCCGCGAACGAGCGCGTGACCCCGGCCGCCTTCGAGGAGCGCCGGCGCCGGATCGGCGGCGCGTATCACATCTCTGCCGCCAGTCGCCACGATCTGCCGTCGTTGTGTCCAACCATCGCGTCGGTCTTCACCGCCGGCTGGGCGTTCGAAATCGAGAACGCGGTCACGCGTCCGCCCGGTGCCGCGCACGTCGCGCGGGCTCCCGACGGCGAATGGGCGGCGTTCGCCGGTCACGATGGCAACAACCGCGGCCTCGGCTGGTTCGGGCCGACCGGCACGTTCCCGGCGCACCGAAATCGCGGGCTGGGCTCGGTCCTGCTCCTCGCCTGCCTGCTCGACATCGCGCGGGCCGGACATCCGCACGCGACCATCGCCTGGATCGGTCCACGCGAATTCTACGAAAAGACAACCGGGGTGATCGGTGAAACGCGCTTCGTCGTGCTGGAGAAAGCCCTGACATGACCCGCGCGATGCGCGAGCCGGACTCAGCAGAAGCGAAACGCTCGGCGGGTTCTTCGAGCCCTCATCTGCGCTCTTGCGGCGGCAGAACGCCGCTGCCGATCCGATTGCCGTGCTTGTCGTAGGCCTCCACCGTGCCGGACTCGCGGTGGATCGTGCCCCAGCCGGTGCGATTTGACTTCGTGTCGTAGGTGTTGAACCGACCGCTCTTGGGATCGACGAGGATGTAGCCGGTCCGATTGCTCTTCGTATCGAAGAGATCGACACGGTCGGCCGCGATCATCAATTGCCCACCAAGCAGAAGTCCCGCACCACCGCCGAGAATGACGCCCGCAAGTTTGTGAAGCATCACCGGACTCCTTCCATCAGAGACCGCATTCACGACATGCGGTCTTGCATCGCTTGATTCCGATCTGCATCATGCGGCCACCCCCCCTCCGGGAGGGGCCAGCACACTAGCCGACCGCGAGAAACTCGTCAAGCGAAGTTCCAACTCTCACTCCGTCTGCCACCGGCCGTTAGTGCCGAACTGGCGGTATGGCCCCGCCGCACATCCGGTGGGGCGTCCAGATTGACCGCGCCCGGCCGCCCCGGCGAAGCCAAGGACGGCCGCTGACGCAGTTGCGCACGCGGACGCCCCGAGCATAATAGCGTCCAGCCGCCGGCCCGCGGTGGGAGGCGAAAATGCTCGTGCGGTTCTGGGGAACTCGTGGGTCGCTCGCCAAGCCGGGGCCCACCACGGTGCGCTACGGCGGGAACACCTCCTGCGTGGAGGTGCGGCTCGCCGATCGCACGCTCATCGTGCTGGATTGCGGCACCGGCGCCCACGCGCTCGGCCAGGCGCTGCAGTCGGCATGCGCGGGCCCGCTGCGTGGCCACTTGTTGATCACCCATACGCACTGGGATCACATCCAGGGCTTCCCCTTCTTCCAGCCGCTGTTCGTGCCCGGCAACGAGTGGGATCTCTACGCGCCGGGCAGCGGCGGGCAGCAGCTCGAAACGACGCTCGCGGGCCAGATGGAGTACACGTACTTTCCGGTCACCCTCGAGCAGCTCGACGCCATCATCCGGTTTCACGACCTGGTTGAGAGCCAGTTCTCCATCGGCCGGGCCCGCGTCGTCGCGCAGTATCTGAACCACCCGGCGCTCACCTTGGGATATCGCCTCGAATCCGACGGCGTCACCGTCGTGTACGTCGCCGATCACGAGCCGCACGCGCGGGAGGCCAGCCCGTCCCCGAGCACGGCGGGCGGGCCCCTGCACCGGGAGGACCAGCGGCACGTCGACTTCCTGACGGGTGCGGACCTCGTGATCCACGACGCCCAGTACACCGCCGAGGAGTATCCGAAGCGGATCGGCTGGGGCCATAGCCCCGCGGAGTGGGCGGTGGACTACGCGCTGGCGGCGGGCGCCAGGCGCCTGGCGCTCTTCCACCACGATCCCTCGCGTGACGACGACGCCGTGGACCGCCTGGTCGAGACGTGTCGCGAGCGGGCCATCGCCGCCGGCGGCAGCCTGGAGGTATTCGGCGCAGCCGAAGGCCAGACGATCGAGGTGGCGGCCGGCCAAGGAACGACCCCGTATCCCGCCATCGCGGGGAGGACCGCGGCCGGGGTGCCCCAGGGGCCGCTGACGGTGCTGGTCGCCGACGACGATCCGACCATCGTGGCGCTCCTGACCGCCACCTTGCGGCAGGATGGCTTTCGGGTGCTCAGCGCCGGTGACGGCGAGGCCGCGCTGCGCGTGGCCCGCGCCGAGCGGCCGGCGCTGATCTTGCTGGACTGGCGGATGCCGGCGCTCGAAGGCGTCGAAGTCACGCGGGCGTTGCGCCGCGACTCGGACCCGTATCTCCGAAGCGTGCCGATCGTGCTCCTCACCGGCGAGACCGGCAGCGAGAACACCGCGGCCGGCTTCGCCGCCGGCGTGACCGACTACCTGATCAAGCCGTTCAAGCCCCCGTTCGTGCGCGCGCGGGTCCGCGCCTGGCTCGTGCGCGGCGGCGCGCCGACCGCGACCGGCACATGAGGCTGCCGCGCGACGGCTCGCCCGCCCGGGCGGCCAGCATCGTCGCTCTACTGATCGGCGCCGGCGCGCTCCTGGGGTGGCAGCTCGACGTGCCGCGCCTGCGGGCCATCCTTTCCGGACACGTGGCCATGAATCCGGTGACCGCCCTCACGTTCATGCTGGCCGCGGGCTCGCTCTGGCGTCTGACCAGGGCGTTCCGGGCCCGGCGTGTCCCCTGGTGGGCGGCGCGGGTGGCGGCGGGCCTGGTCGTGCTCGTCGGAGTCGTCACGATCGCCGGATACGTCTTCGGCCACAACCTGGGGCTGGATCAGCTGCTGTTCGGCGCCCGGCTGGGCAACAACCGGATCGCGCCCAACACCGGGGTCAATTTCCTGTTCCTCGGCACCGCGCTGCTGCTGCTCGACTGGCACAGCCGCCGGGGAGTCTGGCCCGCCCAGCTCGTGCTGCTGGTCCCGATCATCATCTCCACGACTTCGCTGCTGGGCTACGTGTACGGTGTCGGCGCCCTGTACGGCATCGCCCGCTACATCCCGATGGCGCTGCCGACGGCGATCGCGTTCCTCGCGCTCTCCCTCGGCGCGCTCTGGGCCCGCCCGCAGCGTGGCCTCGTCGCGGTGGTGACCGCCGATCATCCGGGCGGCGTCCTGGCGCGCCGGCTCCTGCCCGCCGCCGTCGCCATCCCGGTGCTGCTCGGATGGCTGCGGCTGGTGAGCGACCGGCGAGGGCTCATGCCGACCGAGCTGGGCCTGGCCATCACGGTGGTGCTCACCATCCTCCTGTTCACCGTGCTGATCTGGGCGACCTCGCGATTCCTGAATCGCGCGGACGAGGGACGCAAGGCGGGCGAGGATCGGCTGGTGACCCAGTACGCGACGACCTCCATCCTGGCCGAGGCCCCGACGCTCTCCGACGCGCTGCCGCGGATCCTCGAGGCGATCAGCCGGAGCCTGGATTGGAGTCTCGCGATTCAGTGGAGTGTCGACCACGAGCACCAGGTGCTCCGGTGCGGCGAGACGTGGATTGGACCCTCGGCCCGCGGACACGCGCTGGCCGACCGGAGCCGGGGCATGACCTTCACGCGCGGCGTGGGCCAGTCGCTCGCCCTCGGGCAGTCGGTCGTGCGGCACGGCTTCGCGCGTGAAGGCGGTCATCCAATCGGCGAACAGAGCAGCATCCTCCGCGCCGACCGCTCGGGGCTGGCCGGGAGCGCCCGGATAGCGCGCCGGGCCGCTCAGGGCGTGAATTCGTTGCGGGATCGGCGCGAGGAACTCGATCCCGAGTGTCGACGCGCGATCGGCGAAGTGTTTCGCCGTCAAATCCGGGCCGACCACGCCGGGATAGTCGAGCTCGGCGGTGGTC
>Ga0081455_10001475_pt1 | contig 29104 bp, 26 predicted proteins | sample TabmetS3T2R1_FD_70207 | JGI IMG/M metagenome (GOLD analysis project Ga0081455, IMG submission 70207) | Tabebuia heterophylla rhizosphere microbial communities from the University of Puerto Rico - S3T2R1 | ecosystem: Host-associated > Plants > Roots > Rhizosphere ... | reverse complement strand
TAGCCGTAGCCGGCGTTGTTAACAAGAACGTCGATCCCGCCGAACTTCTCCTCGGCCTGACTGGCCGCGTTTGTGACCTGGGTGGCTTCAGTCACGTCGAGAGCTAGCGGGAGGACGCGATCTGTATTGTCGGCAGCGAGGTCGGCCACCTTCTCGACGTCGCGGGCGGTTACGACCGCGTTGTGGCCTGCGGCAATGACAGCCTCGGCCAACGCGCGACCAAGTCCGGTCGAGCATCCGGTGATGAGCCAGGTGGACATCCGTGTTTCCTTCCGTAGTGGTGGCAGGTATAGCTAATCGCTTCTGTCGCCATGTGTGGAGTGCCCGGTGTTCCAGGGCTCCATGATCATCTTCAAAGCATCGATCAGATAGAGGTAAGGGCGCGGACGAGAGTGACCCAGAACGGGTCACCTCGGAGGAGGGGGACAACATTTCCCGAGTGTCTTCAGCGGCGGCACGAACTGCCCTATTCCAGCAGAGCCAAGGTTGACGCCCTGGAAACTTCACCTGAGATTGTCTGTTGGGCCCGAAATCTGCCACATAACCTCATCTGGAGTGAAGTTTCCAGGGAATCTGCCGGAACTTGTGATCTCCCGCTCGGCACAGGGTCCGGTCGAACGACGACCGGACCAACGGAAAGGGTCCGCGAGCCTGAAGTGGACAACCCACCAAGCTGCTCGACGCTCTACTAGGAGATCCTGCGCCGGTAGGCGACCATGGCGAAGATGTAGGCGATCACGAGGATGCCGAGACACCAGGCAAGGGCGATCCAGATGTCGGTGCCGACCGGCTGCTGTGTGAATAAGTCGCGGATCGCGTTGACGATGGACGTCACCGGCTGGTACTCGGCGAAGGCGCGCACCGGGCCGGGCATGGTGTCGGTGGGCACGAATGCCGAGCTGATGAACGGCAGGAAGATGAGCGGATAGGAGAACGCAACCGCGGCGTCCGCGGACTTCGCGGACAGGCCGGGGATGACGGCGATCCACGTCAGCGCCAGGGTGAACAGGATCAGGATTCCGGCGACCGCGAGCCACGCCAGCACTCCGGCCCCTGAACGGAAGCCCATGACGAGGGCGACGAGCACGACCACCACGACCGAGGTCAGATTGGCGACCAGTGAGGTCCCTACGTGTGCCCACAGCACCGACGACCGTGAGATCGGCATTGACTGGAATCGCTCGAAGATCCCGCTCTTCATATCCAGAAAGAGCCGGAATGCGGTGTAGGAGATGCCCGACGCAATCGTGATGAGCAGAATGCCGGGCAGCAGGTAGTTCACATACGAATCCGACCCTGAGTTGATCGCGCCGCCGAACACGAAGACGAAGAGCAGCATGAAAGCAATTGGCATGATCGTGGTCGTGATGATGGTGTCCAGGCTGCGCGTGATGTGCCGCAGGGATCGTCCTGTCAGGACGGCGGTATCGCCGAAGAAATGCTTGGTCATTGTTGTTCCTTACCCGTCGATGCCGACCCTGCCGGTCCCGCGCGGAGCGAGCGCAGCGAGCGGAGCAATCGAAGTTGCCAGCGCGTCGCCGTCCTTGCTGTCTTTACCGACGATGGCGAGGAAGACGTCCTCGAGGGTCGGCTGCTTCTCGACGTACTCGATCTTGGCTGGCGGCAACAGTTGCTTGAGTTCGGTGAGGGTGCCGTTCACGATGATCCGACCCTCGTGGAGAATCGCAATCCGGTCGGCGAGCTGTTCGGCCTCGTCGAGGTGCTGCGTGGTGAGCAGCACAGTCGTGCCGTTCTCGGCGAGTTCCTTGATGGCCTGCCATACCTCGATCCGCGCCTGGGGGTCGAGCCCGCTTGTCGGCTCGTCGAGGAAGATGATCGGCGGACTTCCGATCAGGCTCATGGCGATGTCGAGGCGGCGGCGCATGCCACCCGAATACGCCGACACCTTCCGCGTGGCCGCGTCGGTCAGGGCGAAGCGCTCGAGCAGGTCATCCGCGATAGTGCCCGGGTCCTTGAGGTGCCGCAACTGGGCGACCAGCACAAGATTCTCCCGCCCGCTGAGGATTTCGTCTACGGCGGCGAACTGTCCGGTGAGACTGATGGACTCCCGCACGTCCGCAGCCTGCCTGGCGACATCGAAGCCGTTGACGCTGGCAGTCCCCGCGTCGGCCTTGAGCAGCGTGGACAAGATCTTCACGACTGTTGTCTTGCCCGCCCCGTTTGAGCCGAGTAGGGCGAAAATGCTGCCCCGCGCCACGTCGAAGTCCACACCGCGCAGCACCTCCAGCTGCTTGTACGACTTCTGCAGACCTCGTACCCGGATGGCTGCTTCCGTGGTCATTTCTGCTCTCCGCGCTCCGCGTCCTCGACGGCTTTTGCCAGACGGGCGCGTTCCTTGTCGATCCATCGCGTGCCGGTGTAGGCCTGGGCGAAGGTCTCCGCAAACTCGACTGGGTCGTCGCCGACGATCTCGCGCACTGGCGTTCCGTCGGCGGCGGCGCGCTCCCAGAGGTCGGCGAAGTCGCCGAACATCGTGAGGGCCGTATCGCCGTCCGTCACGCCTCCGTAGTACATGAAGTACCGCTCCAGCGCATTCGCGACGGTGCCGTACGGCTCGGGAAGGGCCTCGATGCGGGCCTTGTACTGCCTGTATTGCTTCTTTTGCTCAAGCGAGCCCGTGATGGTCTCGATCCACTTGGCGGCCATGATCACTTCTCTCCTTCATGGAGCTGTTCGAGCCGTTCTGTGAGGAAGCTCCAGGTCCTCCAGAACTCTTCGAGGTATTCCCGTCCATGAGCGTTGAGGGAATAGACCTTGCGCGGTGGGCCCTTCTCGGACGGGATCTTCTCCACGTCGACGAAGCCGCGCTGTTCGATCCTGACGAGCACCGCGTACACGGTGCCCTCGGCGATGTCGGAGAAGCCCTGCTCCCGCAACCGTGCCGTGATCTCGTAGCCGTACGCGGGCCGCACGGACAGGATTGCGAGGACGATGCCCTCCAGCGTGCCCTTCAGCATCTCCGTCATCTGCTTGACCACGGGACACCTCCTCGAACTACTCAGCGTTACTGACTACTGGTACATAGTAACACTGAATAGTGGCGCCGCAAGCTCCATGAAGCAGCGAGATGTGCCGGCTCTTGGCTACTCAGAGGCCCGACAGGCGGGACCGCTAGTGGCCTACGTCGATCATTGCCGCCAGTCGTTCTTCGGCTAGGGGACAGCCGCTGAGGGCGTTGTCCGCGCGTCAGCTACGCCGCCGCGGATACTGGCTCCTGATCTCCCGGGCAAGCAGTGCCCCGGGCTGTCGGAAGCTTACTTCTTGACCCGGTAGCGCAGGTGTGTGACGCCAGTGCCCTGGACCACCGCAACGGGCCCCTCGAACTGCAGCGGTGTGGCGGCGAGGTCTGCGAACAGCGGCGTACCAGTGCCCAACACGACCGGCACAAGCTCAACACCGACCTCATCGAGCAGACCGGCCTCCAGGCACTGGCGAGCCATTTGCCCGCCGTTGACAGCGACGTTCCTGTCCCCGGCCAGCTCTTTCGCCTTCGCGACCGCCGCCTCGATGCCATCGGTGACGAAGACGAAGTTCTCGTCGTCCTCAGGACGATCGTCGGGGCGCCTGTGGGTGAGCACGACCGTGGTCACGTTCATCGGGTGCCGCCCGCCCCAGGCGTTCGTCAAGTCGTAGAGGTGCCGACCGACGACCAACGCGCCAGTGTTCTCCCACTCCGGCTTGATCAGCTCTGCGCTCGCCGCGGAGATGCGGGGCGGCGGCACTTCGGGACTAGCCGACGGGAGCTCGACGTCGCCGTTGCCGTACCACTGGAACAGCAGATCGAAGCCGCTTTCTTGTGGCCCGGCAATGTAGCCGTCGAGCGACATTGTGCCGCCGGTGGTGACCTTGCCCATCTCCTCGTCCCTTCGCTAAATGGCGGTGTCGGCCGTTTCGGTGTGTTGCTCCCGATACCGTAGAACGTCGCCGTAGCGGCCATCATCGGGTCCTACAGCTGGGGGCCGTGAACCTGCGAATGCGACTACGCCCGAGCAGGGTCCTCGTCCTGGTAACGGTCGTTCGTCTGGCGTCGTACCTCGTCCATTACGCGGAGCAGGTTCATACTCGCCGACAGGGGTCGCAGAGGGGACTCGGATTCGCCGGCTGCGATCCGCCGGGCGACCTCGGCAGCCTGGAAGTGCAGGCCGCCGTGGGCGATTCTGGGCTCCTCGTACCGATGCGTTGCGCTGCCGTCGGCAGCGGCCATCGTGAAGCAGCCGGGCTGGTAGAAGGGACCGTCGATAGTTATGGTCGCTTTGCTGCCGGCGATCGTTGCCACAGTCGGTGTGTTGGCCAGGATGGTGGCGTACAGTATCGCCTGCCGCTCACCGCGTTCCATGATCATCGCAGTCTGGCCGAGGACCCCGGTCTCGGTACTGGTCCCCCAGGCGTGGATGGAATCAGGCGACCCGATCACGTCCAGGACGAAGCTGACGAGGTAGGTGCCGAGGTCCAGCATCGGCCCTCCGGCAAGTTCAGGTCGATGGATCCGGTGGCTGGAAGGGAACCATTCGCCGAAGTCAGCGACTACGGCGTTGATCTCGCCGGCGGTGTCAGACTCGAGAAGCTGGCGCAGCACGTCGAACTTCGGCAGGAACACGGTCCAGTAGGCCTCCATACAGAACAGACCGCGACGTCGCGCCTCGTCTGCGATCTGTTGGCCTTGAGCCGCATTGAGAGCGAGCGGTTTCTCCACGACTGTGTGCTTGCCGGCTCGGAGTGCCATAAGGGCGTGGCGCAGATGGCTGTTGTGGGGGGTCGCGACGTACACGACATCGACCTCGGGGTCGGCAGCGAGTGCCTCATAGCTGCCGTATGCGCGCTCGATCCCCAACCGCTGCGCGAAGCTGGCGGCGCTGCCCTGGGTTCGCGAGCCCACCGCAACGACCTGCTGGCTGGAGTGCTTCTGCAGCGCGGTGACGAACTTGTCGGCGATCCAACCGGTGCCCACCACGCCCCAACGCAGGCTCGGGGCGTCGCTGGGATCGGGCGTCCGAGCCACGGGCAGTGCGTTAGGTAGATCACTCACAGTTTGCTCCTCGCGACATCGGGCTATGGATTGGATGATCCACGCAATCGGCGGGCTGACGGCGTGGTGTCTCGACGGAGCACGTTCCCACGTCGAGACTCCTGCGGTGGACGCGCCGGGCATCCACCCGGTGTGCGTCAGCGCATCGACACATCCGCTCAATGAGCAGATTATTGAATAGCGAACAGCGTGTCCACTCCATGGTGATTCCGCAAAGAGGTTAGCGAGGCACTGGCCACGCAAATTCCTGGTGCTGGGAACCCGGAGACCTGATCAATACCGGCACCCCGCCCGGCGTCGGCACCTGCTCGGGCCACGATGAGATAGACGTCCTGACCGGGATATTCAGCCACATGTCGAAGGCGGAGCCGCATCGGCATAATCCGTGCCCTTTCACCCCGCGGGTCGTACGAGGCCTCGATGTTCGAGATCGGCCCATAACTCGTCTGGTACGTGCTGGGCGTGTGCGGCAAGGTTGTGGTGTACCTCCTCGGGGCTCCGCATGCCCACGACGACGCTGGCGACGGCAGGGTGGCGGAGGGGAAAGCGGATCGCGGCCGCCGGGAGCGTCGTTCCGTGTTCGCGACAGACCGAGGCCAGCAGTCGTGCCCGCTCTAGCTGGTCGGTCGAGGCCTGCTCGTAGTCATATGTTGCAGTATCCGGAACCTCCGCGCGCGCGAGGAGGCTGGAGTTGAAGACAGCCGCGGCAACCACCGACCGGCCCTGCTCGAGTGCCGCCGGCAAGAGGTCATCCGCGGCCCCCTGCTCCAGGAGCGTGTAGCGCCCGGCGAGCATGACAACGTCGACGTCGGTCTGCCGGATGAAACGAGCCAGCATCGCCGACTGGTTCATGCCCACGCCGATCGCGCCGACGACGCCGGCATCCCGCAATTCCACGAGCGCGGGCACCGCTTCCTCCACCGCCTGCTGCCAGTGGTCGTCCGGGTCGTGGACGTACAGAACATTGACGTGGTCGAGACCCATCCGCTGCAGCGTCGCATCCAGTGAGCGCAGCACGCCGTCGCGGCTGTAGTCCCGACGGCGAGTCAGGTTTCCTCGCACGTCGAACATATCGTCGTCCCGCGCCAATGGAGGTGTGCGCGGGACGAGCAGCCGACCGACCTTCGAACTGACGACGACGTCGTCCCTGGGCCGATCCCGCAGCGCTTCGCCCAGGCGTTGCTCTGACAGCCCGAGGCCATAGTGCGGTGCGGTGTCGAAATAGCGGATGCCCCCTTGCCACGCTGCGTCGATCGTGGCGCGCGCGGTCGCTTCGTCGACGGCGTGATACAGGCCGGCGATGGGGGCGGCGCCGAAGCCGAGGGTGGTCAGCTGCACGCCGGTCCGGCGGATCTCGCGACGTGGCAGAGCCGAGGTCATGGTGCTTACGCGCCTATTGCGCAGGCGGCAAGACGAGTGAGTGGGAACCGCCGTCGACCTGCAGGATGGTACCGGTGGTGGCACCGGCTAGGGGACTGGCGAGATAGCAGATGGCGTGGGCGACCTCTTCAGCGGTGACGAGCCGGCCAGTGGGCTGTCGGGCCCGGAGCGCTGCGAGAGCTGCGTCCGGATCGGGAGCGGCAGCCAGCAGCCGCTGGACCCACGGGGTGTCGGCGGTGCCGGGGGCAACGGCGTTGACGCGCACGCCCTCCCGTACCAGGTCGGCTGACATGGCCAGGACGAGCGCGTGCAGGGCGCCCTTGCTGGCGCTGTAGGAGGCCCGCTGGACCAAGCCGGTCCAGGCGGCGATGGAGCCGGTGCATACCACGGCAGCACGTCCGGTGGGTGCTGACTGGCGCAGGTGGGATAGTGCCGCGCGCACTAGGCGTGCCGTGCCGACGACATTGATATCCAAGATCTGGTGCCACTCCTCGTCGGTGACGTCTTCCACCCCGCCGGTAGAGCCGATGCCGGCGTTGGAGACGACGACGTCGAGGCCGCCCAGTCGCTCGGCGACCTCGGCTACCGCCTCGCGTACGGACGCGTCGTTGCCGACATCACACGCAATCTCGAGAATGTCCTTCTCGGGTTCGGTGAGCGGTCGCAGGTCCAGGGACGCCACGGCCGCGCCTCGCATCCGTAGCGCTCGGGCGGTGGCTCGACCGATGCCGCTGGCGCCGCCGGTGACGAGGGCGCGTACCCCATCGAACTCTGCGGAGCCGGAGCCGGTCGATGTGGCGGGTGTGGGGATGGTGGTCACGCCCGGTCCTCCTCGTGGTGTTGGTGGTCAAGGTCGGCATCGACGGAGCCGCAAAGCCGGTAGGTCGCGGTGGCGGTGGATCTCAGCACCGCGTCCGCCTCGTCGGGTGAACCCTGCCCGGGGTCGCTCGGGTTCCACAGGTGGTGGTGGCCGTCAACGGCGTCACCGGCAACGGCCATGCCCCTGCTGTTGATCACGGCCGCGATGCCACGATGGACCGGTGAGCGCAACTGACGCGAACCCCAACTCCCCTGAGGCTGCAGGTCGCAGTACCCATCGCATCGCCGCCGTTGTCCGCCTGCGGGCAGAGCACGAGGTCGAGTATCGGCGGCTGCACGCGGACGTCTGGCCAGGCGTGCTGGCCACCCTGCGTCGTGTGGGTGTGCGGAACTACTCGATCTTCTTGCGCGATGGGTTGCTGTTCAGCTATCTGGAGTACGCCGGGGACGACTGGACTGCCGCGCAGGCCGAGATTGCCGCCGACCCCGAGACACAGCGGTGGTGGCAGCTGACCGAGCCGATGCAACAGCCCCTGAAGACGGCGTCCGACGGGGAGTGGTGGGCGCCCGCCGAGGAGGTTTTCCACCTGGATTGACGTCCGCGCCGCAGCAGGGGCAGGGCCGCTTGGACCGTTCACCGCCGGCGTGCCGCCCAGACCGGGCCGTCCGGATAGCTGTACTCGGCCACGGAATCAGCGAGCATCTCTCCGCCCCCGCCAGGCGCCAACGGGGCGCGGTAGCGGCCGCGCTCCAGGCGTACCGGAGTGACGAAATGCTCGTGGAGATGATCGACGTGCTCGATGACGCGATCCTCCCAGGTCCCCGAGACGGCGACGTAGTCAAGCATCGACAGGTGCTGGACCATCTCGCACAGGCCGACCCCGCCAGCGTGTGGGCAGATCGGAACGCTGCGCTTGGCGGCCAGCAGGAGAACGGCGAGGTTCTCGTTGACCCCGGCCACGCGGGCGGCATCAACCTGCACGATGTCGACGGCGTCGGCCTGCAGCAACTGCTTGAACATCACCCGGTTGGCGACGTTCTCGCCCGTGGCGACCTTGATCGGGTGGATGGCGCGACGGATGACGGCGTGACCGAGCACGTCGTCCGGGGCGGTTGGCTCCTCGATCCAGTACGGGTCGTACGGCGCCAGTGCGCGCATCCAGTCGATCGCGGGACCGACGTCCCAGCGCTGATTGGCGTCGACAGCGATGCGGACCTCGTCGCCCACCACAGCACGGGCCACCTTCATTCGGCGTACGTCGTCGGTCACGTCGCCGCCCACCTTGAGCTTGATCATGGAGAAACCCTCCGCAACAGCCTCGCGGGCGAGTCGAGCGAGCTTGTCGTCGGAGTAGCCGAGCCATCCCGGCGTGGTCGTATAGGCGGGGTAACCCTCGCTCAGCAGCCGCTCTTCGCGCTCGGTGCGGCCCACTTGCGCGCGCTCCAAGATTGCTAGCGCCTCACCTTGCGTGAGGGCCTCAGTCAGGTAGCGGAAATCCACTAGGGAGACCAGTTCCTGAGGCTCCAACCGAGCCAGGTGCTGCCACAACGGCTGCCCGGCACGCTTGGCCCGCAGGTCCCAGGCGGCGTTGATCACCGCACCGGCGGCCATATGGACGACGCCCTTCTCGGGACCCAGCCAGCGCAGGTGTGGCTCGTGGATCAGCTCCCTTGAGAAGGCGCCCAGATCGCCCAGGACCTCATCAACGCTTCGGCCGACCACCCAGTCGGCCAGCCATTCGATAGCGCGGATCTGCAAATCGTTGCCGGGCCCGGTGGTGAAGGCCAGCGCATGACCCTCGAGGTCGTCGCCGGCGTCGGTGCGCAGCACCGCGTACGCGGCCGAGTAGTCGGGATTAGGGTTCATCGCATCGGAACCGTCGAGATTGTCCGACGTAGGGAAGCGCACGTCGTGTACATCCAATGCGACGAAGCGCTCGGTCTGGGGCGACACAATCCTCCACTGGTCGGGTATGACAGCGCCAAGATTGCACAATAGCTTGCGCGTGCGCTGCGAGCGTCGGCAAATCGCGCGCCGCCGGAGGAAGGAGCAGCAAGCGGAGGCGTTCTTTCTCTGCGAGCGACGACGGCGGCGGCGGCAAGCGCGATGCGCGAGCAGTGCACATCAAGACCGAGGAGGGTGATGGTAGTGACACGAGTTGGGGTAACGGGGGTTCGGGAAAGCTCGGGCTACGAGCCACAGCACAGCTGGCGTGACGAGGTCATCGGAACAGTCTGAGGCAGGAGGAAACGTGCGCATTGTGGTGATAGGCGGCAGCGGTCACGTCGGGAGCTTTCTGGTTCCCCGGCTCGTCAGCGCGGGGCACGAGGTGATCAATCTGACTCGTGGTACCCGGGTTGCTTACGTCGAGGACGAGGCATGGTCGAACGTCGCGCAGGTCACGGTGGATCGGGAGGCCGAGGAGGCGGCCGGAACGTTCGGCAAGCGGGTCGCCGGGCTCGAGGCCGACGTCGTGGTCGACATGATCTGCTTCACGCTCGACTCGGCGGCTGCGCTGGTGGAGGCACTCCGCGGACGAATCGGGCACCTGATCCACTGCGGGACCATTTGGCGGTACGGGCCGAGCGTCAAGCAGCCGATGCGGGAGGACGACACCTCGCCGCCGTTCGGCGAGTACGGTACGCAGAAGGCTGCCATCGCCGAGCTGTTGGCTGCCGAGACCGCATCCGGCGGTCTACCCACAACCGTGCTTCAGCCCGGCCACATCAGCGGTCCTGGCTGGCCGCCGATCGGACCGCTGGGAAATCTGGATCCAGGAGTCTGGTACGCCCTTTCCGCAGGTCAAGAGATCGCAGTTCCAGGGCTTGGCGCCGAGCTCATGCATCACGTTCACGCAGACGACGTGGCGCAGGCGTTCCAGCTCGCTGCCGAGCACCGTGGCGCGGCCGCGGGGGAGTCGTTCAACGTGGTCGCACCGTCGGCCTTGACGGCGCGCGGCTTCCTTGCGATCGCTGCCGGCTGGTTCGGACAGACCGCCAAGATCCGGTCCGTGAGTTGGGCCGAATTCCGCTCGGGCACCACAGCGGAGTTTGCGGACTCCAGCTGGGGGCACCTCTCACGCAGTCAGTACGCCTCTATTGAGAAGGCGCGTACTCTGCTCGGCTATGCTCCGGCCTTCGAGCCGGAGGCAGCCGTGCTGGATGGCATCCGGTGGCTGATCGATCATGATCAGCTCGAGGTCGCCAACCGCCTGGTCATCTAGCAAGTCCGAAGCATCCGGCCGTGCTGGCAGCCGCCAGGAGAATGATCACCACGAGTGGGCCTCCGGAGAACGGCCCTGGCCGATCCGGCGTCCGTTGTTGATGTCGAAGATCTCGTTCAGCCGTTGTGATGCTGCGTCATCGAGCTCGAGTTCCGCAGCCCGATCGAGCCCGGCGAGCTGATCGACGGTCCGAACGCCAACGATGGCCGAAGCGACCGCAGGGTGGCGGAGCACCCAGGCGGTTGCAACGACGTGCTCGGGTTCCCCGAGTTCGCGACACAACTCGGAGAAGTCCCGGAACTGGTGGTTCTCGGGACCGATCCGGATTCCGTACTCCTCTTCCACTTGACGGGTCCGGCTGCCGTCGAAGGACTCGGTCTTGCCGGTCAGCAGACCTCCCGCCAACGGCATGTAGACGATCACCCCGATCCCGAACTCCTGCGCCGCCGGGAGAACCTCCATCTCGGGCACCCGGCTCAGTAGGTTGTATTGCGACTGCTCGGATACGAAGCCCACGAAGCCACGCTGCCAAGCCTGCATCTGCCGCTTGGCCAAGCCCCAGCCGGAGTAGTTGCTCGAACCCGCGTAGAGGACGTCTCCGTCGGCCACGATGCGCTCGTATGTTCCCCAGAACTCTTCCGCCGACACCCGTTCGTCGATGTGGTGGACCTGGTAGACGTCGATCCGGTCCGTCTGAAGCCGACGCAACGAGTCCGCCAGATGCTTGCGAACCTTGTACGCCGAGAACCCGCGGTTGTTGTTGGCCGGACCGAGATCACCCATCGCTCCGTATACCTTGGTCGCCAGTACGACCTCGTCACGCACGCCCGGCCGGGCGGCAAACCAGGTACCGATGATCTCCTCCGAGCGGCCCCGAGCGGTCTCACCGCCGTACACGTTCGCGGTGTCGATGAAGGTAATGCCCATGGACAGCGCCTTGTCCAAGATCGCGTGCGACTCCTCTTCGGTTGCCCTCGGGCCGAAGTGCATCGTGCCCAGACAGATCTTGCTGACGTTCATGCCGGAGCGGCCCAGTTCGCCGTACTTCATGTGATCTTGCCTTTCGAATCGATTCTCGATGTGGTCAGCGCTTGGGAAGCAGGATGGCGGCCGGGCCGTCTGTCAGCTCCCCGACGCTCACCCGCACACTGCCACTGGTGACGCGTACCGCGCCCGGCGCAGCTGTTACTTCGGCCTCACCTGCCGTGACGGCGTTCTCATCGACATCGAGTGTTACCTCGCCTGTCTGATCGACCAGCGCCACGAGATGGTCCGGCGTCTCAAGCCAACGTATCCATGGCTCGTTCATCGGCCGGGCCACACTGCGCGACACCGGCTGCGCCGCGCGAATGACCTCGTCGACCTGGGCCATCCAGCGGCCGAGCGACCGCAGGGACTGCTGCTGGAGCTCGGGAATCTCTCCCTCGGCGGTCGGCCCGACGTTCAGCAGCAACCGTCCGCCGCGGGACACTACGTCGGTGAGATGGCATGCCAACTGGCGGCCGGTCAGGATCTGTCGCTCGTCCTCTGCGCGGTTGTAGCCGAAGGAAAAGCCGATCCCGCGGCAGTTCTCCCATCCCGGTTCGGCCTCCTTCTCACCACCGGCCTCATATTCGCTGGTGCGGAAGTCCCAGTGCGTGTCGCCCCATCGGTCGTTGACCACACCGTCGGGGTTCCCGGCGTAGTAGTCGGAGAACAGCTCGTGCAACGACCAGGATCCCGTCCGCTTCCCCGTGTCGGGCCAATTGATGTCGTTCCACAACACATCGGGTGAGTACCGGGCGATCAGATCGCGGACGTGCAGAGTCGCGTACGCATTGTAGGCGGGATCCTTCGGTCGCCAGGCCGTGAAGTCGGCGTGGCTGGTGAGCGGGGGAAAGTCGGTCACACCCCAGTCCAGGCCGCCGGAGTAGTACACGCCGAACCTCAAGCCGGCCTGGCGGACCGCCTCTGCGATCTCGCCGATCAAGTCGCGCTGGGGACCGCGGTGAACCGTGTTCCGCGTCCCCGTGCCGGGGGCATCCCACAACGCCACTCCGTCGTGGTGCTTGGTGGTCGGGATCACGTAGCTGGCGCCGGCCTCGGCGAATAGCTCTGCCCACGCCGCCGGGTCGAAGTCCGAGGCCGTCCACAGGTCGAGGAAGTCGTCGTAGGGCGCGTCTGAAAAGACTTCGTGATGGTGCTGCGCAGCGGGCGTGCCGGGAATTCGGATCGTGTTGGCGTACCACTCGGCATAGGGGTTGTGTGGGAACCACTCGGTCTCCGGCACGGCCCCAAGAGCCCCGGTGGGTTCCGCCCAAGCTGGCACCGAGTACGGGCCCCAGTGGATAAAGATGCCGAGCTTGGCGGCAGTGAGCCACGCCGGGAGGGGCCGAGCCAGGTCTGCCCAGATGCTGCGGTCAACATCGGTCGTCATCTGCTTATCGCCTTTCGTGTAAGCGTTTCGGGTTCCTCCGAGTCAATTCCGGAGCTCGTACTTGCGGGCGTTGGGAATCCGGTCGGCTGGTGTGATGCGCAGTACCGGCAGCACCGAGCGGCCTGTGGGTTGGGGGAGCGTGACCGACAGGCCGTCGGGTCGTCGCTCGAATGCCAGGGGCTTCTCGGCACCGATCAGCTCCACTGACGCGATGGGCCCGGGAAGATGAGGCGAGCCTTCGGCTAGGGACATGATCAGCAGCTGGCCTCGGGGCCAGTCCAGGGGCGTGGCGTAGACGATGTCTGCCCGGGTGGTGAAACGGATGTCGGCAGCGGTGAAGTCGGCGCGGTCTGCGTCGCTCAAAAAGGAGTCCGCGACCTCGGTCGGACCTTCGCCACTGACTGCGAACGGACGAGTGCCATAGATGGCCTCGCCGTTGACCGCCAGCCAGTCGCCGATCCGGCACAGAAGGTCCCGTTCGTCGGGGTCGAAGGAGCCGTCCGCTTTCGGTCCGACGTTGAGCAGCAGCGCACCGTTCTTGCTTACGACGTCGAGGAGATCACCCAGGATCACCCGGATGTCCTTGTACTGCTGGCCTTCAACCCAGCCCCACGACTGCACAGCGACCGACGTGTCGTTCTGCCACAGCATCTGCCTGATGTCCGCGTTCTGCCCCCGTTCCACGTCGTAGACGGCGGCGCCCGGTGGAAAGGCGTCGAACTTGTGGTTTATCGCCACCGGACGGTTACGTGCGATGCCCCGGTTGTAGTACCAGGCCGCGAACCTGGCCAGCCACGGCTTGAACACGTCCTGCTCGATCCACCAGTCGAACCAGACCAGCTGTGGGTCGTTGTGTTCGACGAGCTCGACGGTCCGGGCGAGCCAGTCCTCGAGGAACGCCTCGGACGGTCGGATCTCCTCGCGTTGCGCGGGGCCGTAGAGATCGGCGAATTCGGGATCACGTACGTCGCAGTCGAACTTCATGCCACCGTTGAAGAACCACCAGTGCTCGGCGCGGTGACTCGACGCGCCCGGAATCATTGACTGCGCTCGAACGGCGTCGGACAGCTCCTTGATCACATCCCGTTTCGGACCCATCCGCGCCGCATTCCATCGAGTGAGATCGGTTGCGTACATGGGGAATCCGTCGTGGTGCTCTGCCACCGGCACGACGAATTGCGCACCCGCCCGGCGGAACAGGCTGGCCCACTCCGCCGGGTCGAACGCTGACCCGGTGAGCCGAGGGATGAAGTCCTTGTAGCCGAACTCCCGATGCGGGCCATATGTGTTGCGGTGATGCTCATAGACCGCTGTGCCCTGCCGGTACATCTCACGCGGGTACCACTCGCTGGAATACGCGGGGACGCTGTACGGACCCCAGTGGATGAAGATGCCGAACTTGCCGTCGACGTACCAGTCCGGGACCTGATAGCCCGAGCTGATGAAGTCCCAGTCGGCGCTGAACGGGCCTTCGGCGATACCCGCCTCGACTCGCCGGAGAAGCCCGGTGCGCGCGTGCTCGACGGCCGAACACTCGGTTGCCATGGTGGTCCTTCCTTTTGTGGGGCGTTCGCGCATCGCGCTTGGAATCCGCCTACTTCGTCGTCGCTCGCAGACAAAAAGCGTGTCCGCTCCCTCCTCTTTACATTGCTCGCTCCGCTCGCTGAGGCTGCCGCTTGCTAGCCGCTGCCTCCCTCACTCGCTTCGCTCGCTCGTCCAGGACAGCGCCGCGCCAGCCTGGTCAGAACGGCGGTGCGCGATCACCCGACGCTCACGCCCCCGGGGGGCCGCCAGACCGCGCCACGATGATCGGCGAACGCCTATCCTGCTCAGTCATCCGATCTTTGGACCATTTTGTTCCTCACCCAATGTCGACACAAGGGGTGACAAAACGGCCGATCTGACCCTGGGGAATCGGCGATTCCTCAACCACGCATCACAGTTCGGAGCCTAGTCTGGAAATCTCGACCAGACTGTTGACATTGCAAAAGGTTTGAGGCGACCATCAAACATACGAGGTTTTGTGCTCCGAACATCCTCTCAGGCCTGTCCGTCAAGGTCGGACAACGACGTCACCCTAGGAGCGCCATGCGAATTACCCGTTTTACCAAGTTCCTAACGGCGGCCGCGGCCGTCCTTCTCCTGGCTGCCTGCGGCGGCAGCAACGGCGGCGGCTCCAGCTCGGGTAGCTCCTCCGGCGGCCAGGTGACCATGACCTGGTTCATGTGGTCCGGTTCAGACGTCGAGAAGGACGCCTGGCTGCACATCGCGGACATGGTCACCCAGAAGTACCCGAACATCAAGATCCAGTTCGAGACCACGCCGTTCAACGACTTCTGGACGAAGCTGACCACAGAAGCCGCCAGTGGCAAGACTCCGTGCATTATCGGCCTGCAGGGTCAGCGGGCACCGCAGTTCGGCAACCTTCTGGTCCCCCTGGACGACTACATGAGCAAGGCCGGGATCAAGGCAGAGGACTTCGTGCCCAGCATCACCAAGAACCTGCAGTACGAAGGGAAGCAGGTCGCCCTGCCCTATGACGTGGGTCCGTTCATCATGTTCTACAACAAGGACGCCTTCAAGGCCGCGGGGTTGAAGGAGCCGGCGATCGGCTGGACCACGGACGAATTCATGAGCGACGCGAAGGCACTGACCAAGCCGCCGAAGTACGGATTCTGGGCGCAAAGCGACATCGGCCAGCTGCTCCCGTGGGTGCTGAGCTCCTCCGGTAAGTCGGCGGTGAACGCCGAGGGCAAGCTGGACGTCAACAACCCCGAATGGCACGCGAGTGCGCAGTGGTACACCGACCTCGTCAGCAAGGAGAAGCTGTCCGCCCAAATTCCCAGCGCGAACTCCTCCTCGTCCAGCGCCAACCAGTTCCTGGCGGGAAACGCTTACATGTCGCTCGACGGTCCCTGGGACCTGATCAACGCCCGGGAGCAGGCCAAGTTCAAGGTCGGGATCGCTCCGATGCCGGCCGGCGCGAGCGGTTCCAAGACGTGGTCCGACGGTTCCGGCTTCGGAGTCACCCGTGACTGTAAGACTCCCGATGACGCGTTCAAGGCGGTCAGCGTCATGGTGAGTCCGGAGGCGGAGACCTATCTGGGCGACCTCGGCCGCGCTTACCCGGCCCTGATCTCCACCCAGAACTCCTGGTACGAGGGCAACCACACTCAGGACGTCAAGCCGGTCATGGATGCCGCACTGGGCAATGCGACGCCGTACACCACGATCCCGACCTGGCAGCAAGTCGTGACGACCTTCGCCAAGCAGGCCGTGGCTACTTACAACGGCGAAGGTTCCGTCGACGAGCTCCTCAGCCAGACGCAGGCCCAGGGCGCTTCGTGACCTAGACGCTGGTGGGGTGCCACCTCCGCGCCGGCACCCCACAGCCGCTCTCAGAAGGAGGGCCTATGACTGCGCTGCCCGCCGACGTCACGGCCGCCGCGGCCGCCGCGACCCAGGCCGGCCGAACCAGACGCGGCGACGGCAAGGCGGCGACCGGCTTTATGGCGCCGAGCATGCTAGGCCTGCTGGCATTCACCGCGTTCCCGATCGTTGCGTCGCTCATTATCGGCTTTTACAACTGGCCCGTGATCGGCAGTCAGACCTTCATCGGTCTGAAGAACTATCAGAACCTGCTGACCAGCAGTGAGTTCCATACCGCGATTTTCAACACCTTCGTCTTCGTGCTCTTATACGTCCCGCTCAACATCGTGATCTCACTTGGTCTCGCGGTCTGGATCGGTTCGAAGGCGATCAGGCTTCGCGGTCTCTATCGCACGATCTTCTTCATCCCCGCGGTCACGCCCGTTGTGGCCAACGCGGCGATCTTCGCGCTCATCCTGTCGCCGAACGGGCTGATCGACTCGCTCATGCAGACCTGGTTCGGCGTCCAGGCCCCGAACTTCCTGGGCTCGAAGACCTGGGCCATGCCCTCCGTGGTGCTGGTGTCCATCTGGCAGGGCTTCGGCTACAACATGCTGGTGTTCTCGGCGGCGCTCGACGCCGTTCCTACCAGCCTCACCGAAGCCGCGGCGATCGACGGGGCGGGGAGCGTGGCAAGGTTCTTCCGGATCGTCCTGCCCCTGATTACGCCGTCGATCTTCTTCGCAGTGGTGTTGACTCTGATCTCGTCGTTCCAGGTCTTCACCCAGGCGTACGTCCTCACCGGAGGCGGTCCGGGAAACGCCACCACCACCATGGTGGTCTACCTGTACGAGCAGGGCTTCCAGTTCTACAAGCTAGGCCTCGCCTCGGCCGTCGCGTGGGTGCTGTTCATCATCATCCTGGTGATCACGGTCTTCCAGTTCATCGGACAGAAGCGGTGGGTGCACTATGACCAGTGAGACCCCGACCTTCACCCCGACACCGGCACTGGGGGCTTTAGCGACCGTCACCACCCCGCAGCCGAGCTCGAGAGCACGGAGGGGCAGGTCCAGGGTTACGTCGATCATCTCCCAGATCCTGCTCTCGCTCGTGGCCCTGCTGTTCCTGGTGCCGATCATCTGGATGCTGTTGTCGGCACTCAAGCCGAGCGCCGAGGTCTTCACCGTCCCACCGACGCTGTTCGGGTCCGAGGTCAAGTTCAGCAACTTCGTCGAGGCCTGGAACTACCTCCCGTTCGGCCGATTCATCCTGAACACCCTGTTCGTCGCCGGCATTGGGACGTTGATCACCTTGGTGGCGTCCGCGATGTCCGGGTACGCGTTCGCGCGGTTGAACTTCAGGTTCCGGGGCGGCCTGTTCGTGCTCTATCTCAGCACGCTCATCGTCCCCCAGGAAGTCATCGTCATCCCGATGTTCCTGGTCATGCAGCGGCTCGGCTGGGTCAACTCCTACCAGGCTTTGATCCTGCCGTGGGCGTTCACCGCATTCGGGACCTTCTTGCTCCGGCAGTTCTTCTTGACCATTCCACGGGAGCTGGAGGAAGCGGCGAAGATCGACGGCTGCGGGCATGTCCGCATCCTTCGCAATGTCATCGTCCCGATCGCGGCCCCGGCACTCGCCGTCCTGGCCGTCTTCACCTTCATCAGCTACTGGAACAGCTTTCTGTGGCCGTTGATCATCATCAACGACACCGACAAGATGACAGTCCCGCTCGGCCTGGATCTCTTCCTCGGCCAGCAAGGCCAGCGCTGGGAGCTGTTGATGGCAGCCGCAACCATCTCGATGGTGCCTACGGTGATCCTCGTCCTCGCTCTGCAGAGGCACCTTGTCCGGGGCATCGCCTTGTCGGGACTTGGCGGTCGGTGAGATGATCATGAACCGCTCGGTAGCCCGCGCGCCCAGGGCCGATCCTTCTCCAACGGCGAAGGCGACCAATCGACGAAACCGGATGCGGGTGACCGACGATGCGATCACCAGCATCAGGCACATGATTTTGACCGGTGAGTTGGCGCCGGGTGACCGGCTACCGCCCGAGGCCGATCTCGCCGCCAACCTCGGACTCTCCCGCACCTCGCTTCGCGAGGCGGTACGGGCCCTGACGGTGCTGGGCGTCATCGATACCCGGCAAGGGGACGGCAGCTACATCACCGGACTGGGGCCCGAACTGCTGCTCGGTGCTCTCGGTCTGGCAGTCGACCTGCAGCGTGAGGAGGCGATCCCGGACCTGATCGCCGTGCGGCGGATCCTCGAGCCCGCCGCCACTGCCTTGGCCGCCACCCGGGTCACCGACGTCGACCTCGAGCAGATCCGCTCCTACATCCGTTCAGACCTCGACCACGATCAGGTCGGCGAGTACGTCGAGCTCGACTGGGAGTTCCACCATGCCATCGCGCGCGCCTCGCGCAATCCGCTGCTGTCCGTACTGCTCGACGGCCTCGCTGCCCCTACCGTTCGGATGCGCGTCTGGCGGGGGCAGACCCTGCCCGGCATCCTCGAACGCACTCTGGAAGAGCACCGGCTCATCGCCGATGCGCTGGACGCCCGCGACGCAGACCTCGCCTACGCAGCCGCAACCGTCCACATTGCCGGCGTGGAGGCCTGGGTCCGCACCCTGAAGCCCGGGTGGAGCACCCTGGCCGCCCAGCAGATCCACGCCCACGGAACGCCGCCGAGGGGGAGTCGAGCAGCGAGTGCAGCAGGCCCGTACCCAGAGGAAGCGTGACGAGCATCCGAATGGGAGGCTGATCGCGTGCGTGCTGTCCGAATCCACGCCAAGCAGGACATGCGGACCGAGCAGATTCCCAACCCCGAGCCAGCTGCCGACCAAGTGCGGTTACGCGTGGGCTACGTCGGGATCTGCGGGTCTGACCTGCACTACTATGCCGACGGCGCTGCGGGCGTCTTCGCCATCCGTGAACCGCTGATTCCTGGCCACGAGGTCTCCGGGGTGGTTGATCTTGACCCGGCGGGAGAGTTCCAGGCGGGCACGCGGGTGACGGTCCATCCGGCTACCTGGGGGACGCCGAAACCCGATCTGACCGACGAGCAGCGCCACCTCTGGCCGAATGGCGGGTATTTGGGAAGTGCTTCGACGTGGCCACACACGCCCGGCGGCCTGGCGGAGCAGCTGGTCGTTCGCCGCGATCAAGTGCGCCGACTGCCGGCCTCGTTGCCGGTCAAGCGAGCAGCATTGGCCGAGCCGCTGGCGGTCGGCCTGCACGGTCTCGCTGTCAGTGGCGGCATTCGCGGGAAGCGTGTCTTAATATCGGGATCGGGCCCGATCGGGCTGCTCACCGCGGCTGCCGCGGCAGCTCAGGGCGCGGCCGAGGTGGTCTGCGCCGACCTGCTTTCGGGACCGCTGCAGCGCGCGAGGTCGCTCGGCGCAGCCAGCCCCGTGCCGATTGGGACTGTGCAGATCGGCATCGACGACCTGCCGGATTCCCATTTCGACGTGACGCTGGAGTGCGCGGGAGTGCCGCAGGCGCTCCATGGGCTGCTGCTTGCGACGCGCAGGGCTGGCATTGTCGTCCAGGTCGGCAACCTGCCGGACGAGACCCGCGCGGTCAACTTGGCGCCTTTGGTGTCGAAGGAGATTCAACTGCGGGGCACCTTCCGCTTCAACGCGGAGATCGACGCCGCCATCGCGCTGCTCGACCAGAATCCGCAGATCGAGCAGGTGATCACTCACGTGCTGCCGCTCGAGGACGTAGCACAGGCGTTCGCGATCGCCGCAAACTCAGAGATCTCTGGCAAGGTTCTGGTTGAGGTCAGCGCGTCCTGACACATCTCCCGGACCCCTCGCGACCAGTGACGTCACGCCCTCGGTCATGCGGCGGTGCAGGTGGCCTCGGGGATCGGGTAATCAAAATGCTGACTGCCCGAGTGCCTGGTTGGCAGCGTCCGTGGTCGACGGCGCTCTCAGTTCGTGGTGCGGAACGCCACCGTGCGGGCGCTCACCGGACTTTCCGAGGCGCGCACCGTGAGCATGGCTGCGGTCGCGTCCCACCTCAGCATCCAGTCGCCGGACTCCTTGGGGAACACCGACTCCATCCTGGTCGATGCGCCGAGCAACCACGTCAGGGGAACCATGGCCTCGGCTGGGCCGACGCCGCGATGGAAGACGGTGAGCAGTGTGAGGTGAGGTCCCGCCAGCGCGAGGGCGGTCCAGCGGTCGTCCCAGCCCGGCAGGCCGAGCGGCCACCGTGGAACCAGTGAACTGATCGAACCGCGCAGCTCGCGATGCGCCGCGACCGCTTCCCGGACCAGTGCCTGCTGATCCTCCGCCAATTGCGGCAAGTGCCCAGACAAGTAAAGCCGGCCGAGCAGGCCGAGGGAAAGCGAGGCGATAGTCTCCTCGCGGCCCATCGCAGCGCTCGGGTAGGCCCATGAGCCTGCCTGCTCCGGCAGCATCATCATCGGCGCGGCAACCGCGATCGGGACGTAGCGGGCCACGTCTTGCTGGTCGCTGGTCGACTGCAGCGCCAGGCGGGAGAGCAGCGCGAAATCGCACCGCATCGCCCCCGAGGAACAGTTCTCGATGATCAGATCCGGGTGCCGGTCGAGTAGCCCGTCCAGCCAATCCAGCTGGGCGCGGTTGTGGCCAAGCAGCCCGGTGCCTGCACTGGTGCCACCGACCTCGGTGCCCGGGCCAGAGTTGATGTTGTAGTCGAACTTGAAGAAGCCGACACCCAGATCCTCGACCAGTCGGTCCACCGTGGCGTCTAGATGAGCCCGAGCGGCCGGATGGCGCAAGTCCAGGTGGTACCGCCCGGCCTCGGCGACCCGGCGCCCGCGCCGGCAGAAGAACGCGTCGTCAGGCAGCCGCTCGGCCATAGGGCTGCGCACACCAACTACTTCTGGTTCCAGCCAGAGCCCGGGCACGAGCCGCCGCTCCCTGATCCGGTCGAGCACCTCCGTGATGCCGTTCGGGAATCGGACGGTCGACGGCTGCCACTCGCCGACGCAGTCCCACCAGCCTGCGAACCCCTCCTTGGTGTTGTCGTACCAGCCCGCGTCAATGCAGAACGCCTCCGCGCCGGCTTCGGCGGCCGCGTCGATGAGCGGCAGCAGCCGCTCCGTCGTCGGGTCCCCCATGAGGGTGTTCATGTAGTCGTTGTAGACCAGCGTGAGCCGCTCATTGTCCGGGTGCGTTCGCCGGGTCAGCCGGCGGTGTCTGGTCAGCTCGGCCACGGCGGCCTGCCAGCCGACACCGAGGGCGATTGTGGCCGGGACCGTACGGAAGTTCTCCCCAGGCCGCAACACGGCCAGCCACTGGTGATCGGCGTCAGTCGGGCCACTCAAGGTCAGGGTCAACCCGGCCGACTCCTCCGCCAGATCCCAGCGCCAGGGACCGTTGTGCTCGATCTGCCAGGCCAACGCGAAACTCTCGTCACGCGTCGCTACCACGCCGGCGGGCAACGCCCCACCGGTTGACCACGAACCGAGGACGCGGGCGCTATGAGCACCTTTCGCCGACAGCTGGTGGACGATCGAGGACAGCTCCGGTAGGTATGCGCGTATGGGCTGCCGCTTCCAGCGGTTCTCCCCGCACCAATCGCTCGCGCCGCTGATCAGGTCCAACTCCTCGGCACCGACGGCTGCGTCTGGCCCGTTGCCGGTAACAGCCAAGGACAACGATGGCAGCGCACTCAGCGACAGCTCATCGCCACCGATGTTGGTGATCTCGACGGTGCTCGTCAGTGCCGCCGATCCAGCCCGGGTCTGCAGCAACCAGCGCGCGTGGACCCGATTGCCGTCCTCAGCGGTCACCGCCAACCAGCGGGTGTCGCCGTCGACCCCGGTCGCGTGATCCAGATAGCGAAGCCGAGCCCCGCCACTGGAACCAGCAAGCCGCAGCCCCGGAGTCGCATGCGGCGCCTCCACCGACTGCAGCTCAAGGGCAGAGACGTGGTGACTCGCCCGCAGTGAGGTGCCACTACCGGTGATCGTGCCGATCGCGATGCGACCCTCACTATCGACAACCACTCCCACGCTGAGGCTTTCACCGATGAGCTCGACCCGATGTGCGATCAGTGCCTCCTCGTCGTCTGGTCTGCGGGTGACGGGTACCAGCTTGTCAGTCGTAGTCCTCGGAGTTCAGATCTGGCGGCCGCCCGATAAGGCGCGTCAGACATTCTTGCTCCGATACGGACAAGGTCGCGGCTTTACTAAGTCACTCCAGATGCACCCGCTTTCGCGGCGGCCGGATGCAGATCTAGTCACAGCCGCGGAGGATGCGGGATTCGAACCCGCGAGGGCGTGAACCCAACTCGCTTTCCAAGTCTGCCCTCCGCCGTTCAGTCAGTGTCCAGAGCACACCGCGAGGCGGGGATTACACGCATCGCAACCGATCATGAACCCTGCTGAACGGTCGCGAATGAGACTAAAACTGAGACTGGCGCTGCGGCTGAGGTCTGGGTGCCTGCGGCGTGCCAGCGACAGGGACATGCAGCTGGCGAAGACTGTCGTCGCTCGTTGAAAACTAGGCCAGTTTCGCTCTCCGAAAAGTGGGCCACCCGACAACAGATTTGGGTGGGTGATCAGAGTGCAGGAGTGGGCGGAGATCCGTCATCTTCACTTTTCGGAGGGCTTGTCGGCGCGGGCTGTCGCGGCACGGCTCGGGTTGGCCCGAGCCACGGTGGCGCGGGCGTTGCGGATGGAGTCGCCGCCGCGGTACTCCCGGGCGCCGGCGGGATCAGCCTTCGACGCGGTCGAGCTACGTGTTCGAGGCCTGCTGGCACGGTTCCCGTCGATGTCGGCGACCGTGCTGGCCGAACGGGTCGGCTGGACCGGCTCGGCGTCGTGGTTCCGCAAACGGGTCGCGTTGCTTCGGCCGGAGTATGCGCCGAGAGACCCCGCTGACCGGCTGAGCTACCGGCCCGGTGACCAAGCCCAGTGTGACCTGTGGTTCCCGTCGGCGAAGATCCCGGTCGGTGGTGACCAGGCCTGCTCGCTGCCGGTGTTGGTGGTAGTGGCCTCGTTCTCTCGCTGTATCACCGCCCGCATGGTGCCGTCACGGACAACACCTGACCTGTTGGCCGGGATCTGGTCGCTGCTGGCCGAGCAGCTGGGGGCGGTCCCACGGCGACTGGTCTGGGACAACGAGGCCGGCATCGGCCGCGGCGGCCATCTGGCCGAGGGGGTAGCCGGGTTCACCGGGACACTGGCCACCAGAATCGTGCAGCTGAAGCCTTACGATCCTGAGTCGAAAGGCATCGTCGAGCGCGCCAACGGCTATCTGGAGACCTCGTTCCTGCCTGGTCGTCAGTTCAGCTCTCCGGCCGACTTCAACCACCAGCTGCGCAACTGGTTACCAATCGCGAACCGTCGCATGGTCCGCTCGTTGGGTGCCCGCCCGATCGACCGGCTCGGCATCGACCGGGCAGCGATGCTGCCGTTGCCGCCGGTCACGCCGACGTTGGGACACCGCAGCCGGGTCCGGCTGGGTCGGGACTACTACGTCCGGATCGCCGGCAACGACTACTCCGTCGACCCCACCATGATCGGCAAGATGGTGGAAATCACCGCCGGGCTAGACGAGGTGACAGTCACCGCCGAAGGCCGTCACGGGGCTCGGCACCAACGGGTCTGGGCGAGCCGGTTGACCATCACCGATCCGGTCCATGTCGAGACCGCGGCCCGGCTCCGCGCAGCATTTGTCCGGCCTACACCCGTCTCAGCGGATGAGCTGCGGCGAGACCTCGCCGACTACGACCGCGCATTCGGTGTCGATCTCGACCAGGAGGTCGCCTCATGAGTGACCCCACCAAGCAGATCAGCTACCTCGCCGCCGCCTTGAAGGCGCCCCGCATCCGCGATGCCGCGACCCGGCTGGCGGCCCAGGCCCGGGACTCCGGCTGGACCCATGAGGACTACCTCATCGCCGTTCTCGACCGAGAAGTCGCCGCCCGCAACGCCTCCGGGGCGCAACTGCGCATCCGCGCCGCCGGCTTCCCCGCCCACAAGACCTTCGATGAGTTCGTGTTCGATCACCAGCCAGGAATCCGCCGCGACGACATCGCGCCCCTCGCCGCCGGCCACTACCTCGCCGAGGCCCGCAACATCGTCCTCCTTGGACCGCCCGGCACCGGGAAGACCCACGTAGCGATCGCCCTCGGCATCGCCGCCTGCCACACCGGGCAGCGGGTCTTGTTCGCCACCGCCACCGACTGGGTCGCCCGTCTCCAAGACGCCCACCAACGCGACCGGCTTCCCGCCGAGCTCACCAAACTCCGCCGCTACGGGCTGATCATCATCGACGAGGTGGGCTACCTGCCCTTCGAACAAGACGCCGCGAACCTGTTCTTCCAGCTCGTCTCCAGCCGCTACGAACACGCCTCGCTGATCTTGACCAGCAACCTGCCCTTCGCCCGCTGGGGAGACGTCTTCGGCGACCAAACCGTCGCCGCCGCCATGATCGACCGCATCGTCCACCACGCCGACGTCCACACCCTCAAAGGCGCCAGCTACCGCCTAAAACACCTCACCGATGACACCCTCCCCAGCGTCCGCCTCAGCGATCAGACAAACTAGACCAACCACGTGGCCCAGTTTTCGAAGAGCATCCCCGGCCCACTATTCAACGAGCGTGGACAAAGACTTCATGAATGGTGCGACAGGACCGGATCAGCAGCGGGAGCAGGGCTGCTGGCCAGCCTGGATATAGCCCTTCAGGCCTCCGGGCGACCGACCTGGGGTCAGCTCCAGGCCTCGACGACTGTCCTACGTTGCCCAGTCATACCGCGGGCGGCAGCCCTGACTGGCATGACCGAGGTTGGCCCTCAGGCGAGGTAAGGGTCGGCCCAGGCGCTGATGATCCGCGCCGCTCGTTTCGCCTGCTTCCCGCCCGTGAGCAGGTGGTCAGCCCCCTCCAGCGACACAAAGCTTCGAGGATGCCGTGCTGCACGGAAGATCTGGCTCGCGTTCACGATCCCGACTGTGTTGTCGGTGGGCGAATGCATCACCAGGAGAGCCCGGCGCAGTCCGCGGATCCGCTCGTGAAGGTCTGCGGAACGGACGTCCTCAAGGAAGTGCCGCCGAAGGGTGAGGGCCTTGCCACCGATGAGAAACGGCGCTTCGCCAACGGCCAGGATCCGTTCGATGAGGGCGTCGTAGTTGCGCTCGACGTGGGATGGCTCGTATGGCGCCCCGATACTCGCCACAGCCCGCACTCCGTCAAGCAGATGGGCCGCGGCAATGACCGCCGCGCCGCCGAAGGAGTGGCCAACGAGCAGCCGGACGTCATGACCGGACTCTTCCATGTATGTGACTGCCTGCGCGGTGTCCTGCACCTTGTGGGAGAAGGAGCCGTCGCCCCAATCGCCCTCGGAGTCTCCCAATCCAATGTTGTCGAAGCGAAGCATGCCAATGCCCTCGCTGGCCAATTGCTTGCAGATGCGGCTCGCTGCTGGAGAGTCTTTGCCCAGGGTGAACCCGTGGGCGAAGACACCCCAGCCCCGAATCTTGCCTGTCGGACGGTCAATGAGGCCTGCGAGCCGAGGACCGCTTGTGCTCGCGAACAGCACCCGTTCAGCCACGGTCGCATCCTCGCAAGGCTGGCAGCTGCCTTGTCCTGTCCCAGCCCAAAACGTCGGATCGCGATGAGTGTTCGAACATTGAAGAAGTCTCCTACGACTTAGGACTCGGCTGACCGCTCGGCAAGGCTGATCCAGGTGTCGACGACGGTGTCGGGGTTGAGGGACATGGACTCGATCCCCTCGTCGAGCAGCCACTGGGCCAGGTCGGGATGGTCGCTGGGGCCCTGGCCGCAGATGCCGACGTACTTGCCGCGGGCCTTGCAGGCCCGGATCGCCGTGCTGATCATGAACTTGACGGCGGGGTCGCGTTCGTCGAAGCCAGCGGCGACCAGTCCGGAGTCCCGGTCCAGGCCGAGGGTGAGCTGGGTCATGTCGTTGGAGCCGATGGAGAACCGGTCGAAGTGGTCGAGGAACTGATCGGCCAGCACCGCGTTGGACGGCAGCTCGCACATCATCACGACCTGCAGGTCGTTCTCGCCGCGCTTCAGGCCGTGCTCGGCGAGCAGCGCGACCACGCCCTCGGCCTCGGTGAGGGTGCGGACGAATGGGATCATGATCTTGACGTTGGTCAGCCCCATGGTGTCGCGGACGTAGCGCAGTGCCTCGCACTCCATCGCGAAGCACTCGGCGAAGTCCGGGGATAGGTACCGCGAGGCGCCGCGGTGGCCGATCATCGGGTTCTCCTCGTGCGGCTCGTAACGCTCGCCGCCGACCAGGATCACGGTCGACGTTCATCGCCGGCCCAGCGTTTACGGCCCTCGTAGTGGGCTACAGCTCTCGACTCACATCAACTTCGGCGTGGTCATGCAGCATGCCTGCAATGCGACGAGCCAGGTAGTCCACACCGATCCGAGGGCTCGAGAGAACCGTGGTCTTGGTCTCTTCCTGGAGAACTTCGGCAAGGCGAGACATTGATGCCTGCGCTAGCACGATCATGTCAACGTCTTCGGCGAGGTCCCTCGCCTGTTTGATGACCATTGCATCATGTGTCTCGCGGTCACCAGACATTAGGATCGAGAACGCCCCTTCGCATAACCGTTGCTCGAGTTTGATCTCGCGACCGATCTCATCCGCCTTTGCTTGTATTAGGGCAGAAGTCGGACCCAGTGTGGTGGGCACGGTGGCCAAGACGCCGATGCGGCTCCCTTCGCTCGCGGCCTGTATCGCCATCGCTTCATCGATCTTTACGACTGGCGTCTGGACGCTGCGGGCTGCGACGTCTACAGCTGGTCCCAACGACGAGCATGCAGAAAAGATGACGTCGGCGCCGGCAGCTTCTGCTGCCTGCGCAAGATGCGTCATCCGGGCCTCGCTCTTCGACGAGATGCCTTGCTCCCGCACGACCGTGGCCAAGACATCAGAGTCTACGAAGTGCATGACCTCGGCATCGGGGATCAGCTCGGCGATCAGATCGTTGATCATGGGCTCGATAGAGACGAAAACGAAGCTTGTGTGCAGGATGGCAATCTTCTTTGACACGCTCGTACTTCCCTCTTCTGTGCGACGCCGGCTGCCTGATCTTCGCCCTGAGCGGTAGCGGCTGAGTGTGAGTTTGGAGGACGCACTTGAGCTGCAAGGCGCTGCATTTCCTGAACAATATCCCATTTAGTGAGATATTGTCAAAAGGTGATGACTGCAAATCAGTGACCGGCGTCCATGAGTGCCATCCGTTCTGAGGGCGGGAGTCGATGACCCAACCGACGACGTGGCGGGAGCAGCCGTCCAGCAGGGCGCGTCGATACAGCCTGCGCCCGCGGGTGGGTGTTCGGTGATGTGGGTGTTCCACAGCAGGTTGGGGCCGCCCCCCGGAACTGGCGTTTCACCAGGTCGGCCACAGTCGCCGGGCCTGGATGGTGCGCTTGCTGTGGCTGCGGCGGAAGCCCCGATGTCCGCCACGATCGGGGTGGCGTCCGAGGCGCCGTCGATGGCATCGGCGATGGCCTCCGCGGAGATATCGGGCTCGCCATGAAGACCCTCTGTGGACGCACCCGCGCGGATGATGTTGAGGTCCAGGGCTATGACCGATGCAGCGGCGATCCGACCGTTCGACTTCTCCTCGATGTAGTGAGCCAGGTCTGAAGCCGTGTAGCCGAAGGTCGCGTCCTTGGCAAACTCAGTTTCGGCCACGGGAGTCAGGCTTCGTCCGGAGCCGCGCACGTAATGGACGCCTCCGATGGTGACCCGTCCGGCATCTGGAAACGCTGGAACGGGCACTACGCCATCCGTCTCCTCTCCAGTGAGCTCGGCGAGGGTCTCGGCGATGACGTCCGGTTCCAAGGGATAGTGCCCACGGAGCGTCGAGTCGCTTCGGCTGACGAATCCCAGCGGAACACGGGAATCCGCATCGGCTTCGGGGGAGCCCGCCGCGGCGAGGGCATTGTGGACAACCTCTGCGTTGCGGGCAGCTGCCTCAGTCGGATCGAGACTCCGGGTGCTGGTCAGGACGTAGACGGCAGGCTTACAGCCGTTTCGGGCGATGTGTTCGAAGGCCCAGGTGAAGTCCGCCACCTCCCAATGGGTAAGCACCGGAAGGTCTGCTATTGACTGAGTCCCGGTGGGATCGTCGTCAAGCACCACCATCACTCGAGGGGTTTCGGTGTTGGCGACGGCGAGGGCGTCGGCGACGGCCGCAGCTGGTATTGGGACCTCGGCCGGGAAGGGGCGAGGACCTCTGCTTCAAGCAGCAATGTGCGCTCCGTCCGATGGTGGCACCTTGGGGGCCTGTGCGGCCCCTGCTGCACCGTGTTGCATGGGGTCGGCTCAGAAGGTGTGGAGGACGGCGTGGAAGAACTCGGTGGGTTCGACGGCCTCGATCGGGACTGGGCCTTCGTTGGCCAGGAACTCGTAGCCGGTTTCGGGCCCGTACTTCTCCCCGCCGGCGCTGACCTGACCGGTGAGCTGGAACAGGATTTCGATCGACGGATGCTGCCCAGCCTGGTAGACCGCGCCGGCGTCGAGACGGAGGAACCCGATCTTCAGGTGGCGTTCGGTGAAGGTCCCCAGCTGCTTCTCCCACACACCCGGGTCGCCCTGGGGTAGCCAGTCGTAGGCCTGCGGGTTCATCGCGATCACGTCGGTGTAGCGCGGCGTGGCGAACTCCAATGGGTGGCCCATGGCGTGTTCGAAGATCGCCTGCGACCCGTCCTGGGTCTGTTCCACCCCGTTGGCGTCGGTGTAGTGGTAGAGGCCCTTCTTGAACTCACCGGTCTTGTTCAACTCAGCATTGGTCGCCTCCCGCTGAGCCACACTCAAATACCCCTGGCCGCTCGCCCCGCCGCACTGCAACACCATC
>Ga0081455_10001474_pt1 | contig 29114 bp, 21 predicted proteins | sample TabmetS3T2R1_FD_70207 | JGI IMG/M metagenome (GOLD analysis project Ga0081455, IMG submission 70207) | Tabebuia heterophylla rhizosphere microbial communities from the University of Puerto Rico - S3T2R1 | ecosystem: Host-associated > Plants > Roots > Rhizosphere ... | reverse complement strand
CCTCCTGCGCGGTGAGCCCGCCGTCCTCCTTCTCCCGCTCCCGCGGCACGCCCAGCGGCACCGCGATCCCCCACACCTGCTCGAACAGCGCGGTCATCGCCGCGACCGCGCCGGGGCTGCGCAGCACGGCGGCACCCGCGTTGCTGATCTCGGGGTTGATCGGCACCAGGGCGATCTCCCGGTCCACCACGATCATCCGCAGCGGCAGCACCGGCACCGTACGCACCTGGCCGCCCAGCTCGGTGAGCCACTGCGCGTAGTGGGCGGTGACGTGGTCGTTGCGGACCGAGTCCAGGTAGACGGTACGGACGTTCACGCCGCGGTCGAGCAGTTGCTGGTCCAGCGGCCGGCTGGCCTCCAGGCTGGCCGGTGAGTGCGCGCCGCCGGGCGCGAAGGTCATCACCTCCAGCTTGGCCTCCCGGGTGAGCTGTTCCAGCCGGTCGCGGACCGCGTCCACGCCGACCAGCTCCTCCACGTTGGGGTGGCTGGCGTTGCGCCGCCCGGCCTGGTCGGCGACCAGTACGGCCAGCGCCGCGCGCCCGTCCTCCAGCTGGTGCTGCCGGCGGGTCAGCTCGGCCTCCTGCCGCGCGAGCAGCGACTCCAGCCCGATCTCCGGGCTCACCGGCCGCAGCTGCCGCGGGTCCTCCCAGCTCGGCCGCAGCAGCGACAGCCGAGCCAATTCGTCAAGTGCTTCCCGAACCACCTGGTCGCTGACCCCGAGCCGGTCAGCCAGCTCGGTCACCCCGGCGTGCGGGTGCCGCAGCATCGTCAGGTACGCCGCTTCAGCGACTGGCCCTACCCCGAAAGCCTCAAGCATGCGGGCATCGGCCACCACTGCTCCCCTCCGATCTTCGATCAATGGCGTCGCCGCCGGCAGGAGCGGAGTCAGGGAGCCGGTCGGAGGAGGGATGGGGCACTACTCACCGGCTCAAACCGCAATCACCTGGACACCGCGGTAAGTACATCACGAAATAGCGGCGAGCCGCTTCTCAGTCGCTGGCCGGTGTCGGACACCATCGACGGACACGGCCGAAGTAAACGCGCCGGTAGCTTGGCCGGTACCTGCACCGCAGCCCTCTGCCACGCCGAAGCGTGGACTTCCGGCGCCGCCCGCTGGAACCGTGAATGGGTGTACGTCGTGACTGTTCCGTTACTGCGCGATGCCGAGTGCTCCCCCGCGGAGGCCACCCGCATCGCCGACCTGCTGCGCGCCGTGGCCGAGCCGCGCGATGGTCTGGAGCATGTATATGCCCAGGCAGCCACGGCCGGTGCCGGCGTGGTGCTGTTCCTGATCGCCGAGGACGAGCGGGCCGCGGAGGCCACCGCCCGGTCGCTGTACCGGCGGGCCAGGGGCGCCGGGCTGGACGGCTACCGGCTCGGTCGCTGCCACGTAGATCTTCGGCCCCCAATGGGCGGTAGGGCATTCCCGCACGAGTCTTGATCGCGCGTTGCGCTGTGTTCATCAGCGGCTGCCCGCCGTTTAGCCTAATCGGGTTGCATTCCCCGGAATAGTTGCCCGTTCACCTGTCCCGCGTGTCCTGATCCTGCATTGCAGGAGGCTGACACTTCATCCTCTTGAGTTAGCCGCAGGCCAGTTGACACGATCCATCTCAGACAGGCGCCGGTCCGGGCGGCAAATCGAATCCGGCACCGGGAAATGTCTAAACCAATCTACTCGATGCCCGGGGAGGGATCCGTCATGGGGGCGATCTGTCGGTCCGCTGCGGCAACCGTTCTGGCAGCGGCAAGTGTGCTGTTAGTCGTCATGACAGGCACGAATTCCACGCTGTCCGGGGGTGCGGAGCGGCGCGCGGTATTGGCGTCGGCCACGGAATACCCCCCGATCATCTGTCCCGATTCAATGGTGTGGGACGGCGTCAAGTGCGTTGAGATCTGAAGCGTACATGGGTAGCGGAGAGGGGTCCCGCGGAAATGGTACGTCCGCTGCTGCATCGCGAATCCGAATTCAGTGCCATTGACGACGCGCTGGCAAAGGTACGGGATGGCGGCCCGGCCGTGCTGGTCTTCCTGGGCCGGCGCGGCACCGGCCGGAGCGCGCTGCTCGCCGGCGCGCTCGGCCGGGTGCCCGGCCAGGCGGCGGTGCTGCGCGCGCACTGCCACGACTCCGAGCGCGAGTTCCCCTTCGGCGTGGTGCGGCAGCTGTTCGACCCGCTGGCCGGCGCCGGCCAGCCGGCCGAGCTGGGCGACGCGCTCGGCGCCGAGCCCGCGGGCGTACCGCAGCATGACCTGCTCTACAGCATGTTCCGGGTGACCAGGTCGCTGGCCGCGACCCGCCCGCTGGTCATCGCCATCGACGATGTGACCACGGCCGACCGGCAGTCCCAGCGCTGGTGCGGGTACATCGCGCGCCGGCTGGCCGGCCTGCCGGTCGCGCTGATCCTCACCGGCGACCCCGACGCGGAGGGCGCCGAGGAGCTGGTGGGCGATCTCGGCACCCTGCCGTACGCCGAGGTGCTGCGGCCCGGCCCGCTGTGCCCGGACTGCGTGACCCGGAGCCTGGCCGCGGTCTGGCCCGGCGAGGTGCCGGCCGAGGTGGCGCAGGCCTGCCACACCGTGACCCGCGGCAACCCGCTGGTGCTGCGGGAGCTGACCGCCCGGCTCGGCGAGGCCGGCGGCCCGGACCTGGCCGAGGTGGTGGCGCTCGGCGCGGCGACGCTGGCCGACACCACGCTGCACTGGCTGGGTGCCCGCGACCCGGCCGCGGCGCGGCTGCTGGAGTACTTCGCGATCCTCGGCCCGGACGCCGACCTGGAGACCGCGGCCATGCTGGCCAACGGTGGCGAGCTGGTGGCCGGCCAGTCCCGGCAGGTGCTGCGGCGCATCGGGATCCTGGCGCCGGACGGGCCGGACCGGTTCAGCCACGATGCGTACCGGCTGGGCACGCTGGCCCGGATCTCTGACCGGCAGGAGCTGCACCTGGCCGCCGCGTCCCTGCTGCACCGGCTGGGCGAGCGGGCCGACCAGGCCGCCGAGCACCTGATGTCGGTGGGCCCGACCGGCCAGCCGTGGGCCGTCGACGCGCTGTCCCGGGCGGCGGCCGACGCGGCGGCGGCCGGGGAGTGGGAGCGCGCCGGGCGGTACCTGCGGCGGGCGCTGGCCGAGCCGGCGACCGGTGCCGTGGCCGGGCCGCCGCCGCGGCTGGTGGCCGCGCTGGCCGCCGCCGAACTGCACCGCGACCTGCCCGCCTGCGTACGGCACCTGCGCACCCTGCGCGACCTGGTGACCGACCCGCGGCAGCGCGCGCACGCCGTACGGCCGCTGGCGCACGCCCTGCTCACCGCGGACAGCGCCGAGGCCGGGCAGGTGCTGGCCGGTGCCGCCGCGGACCTGGCCGGTACGCCCGGGGGGCCGGCCGCCGACGACCGCGGGTCGCTGCTCACGCTGGCCGCGCACGGGCTGCTCGGCGGGCACCGTACCGCCGCGCGGGCCGCGGTCCGGCTGGTGGACAAGGGCGGCTCCGACGCGGCGTCGCGGGAGTTCGTGGCCGCGTGGGCGCTGGCGGTGGCCGCGCGCGGGCGGTCCCGGGAGCGGGCGCTGCGGCTGGTCGAGCGGTGCGTCGGCGGCGCGCAGCTGCTGGACACCGAGGCCGCCGGCTGGGCCGATGTGGGCGTGGCCCTCGCGCTGGCCTGGGCCGAACGGCTTGCCGACGCGGCGTACTGGGCCGGCCAGGCGGTCAGCCAGGCCGCCGGCCGGAACTCGGCCAGCGAGCACGCGTTCGCGCTGCTGGTCGCGGCCGACATCGGGTTCCGCCGCGGCGACCTCGACGGCGCGTACGGGTCGGCGCTGCGGGCCGGCGAGCTGGCGCTGTCCTGCGGCGCGGGCGGGCTGCAGGCCGGGGCGCTCGCGGTGGCCGCCAAGGTGCTGGTCGAGCGGGGCGAGCCGGAGCACGCGGCCGCGCTGCTGGCCGCCGTCGACGGGCGGCCGGGCGCGCACCCGCTGGTGCGGGCGGCGGTACTGGAGGCGCGCGGGCTGGTCGCGGTGGCGCTCGGGCAGCCGGGCGAGGGGCTGCGGCTGTTCCTGGACTGCGGCTTCCAGCTGGCCGCCCGCGGCATCGCCAACCCGGCGTGCGTGCCGTGGCGGGCGCACGCGATCCGGGCGCACCTCGCGCTGGGCGAGCCGGCGGCGGCGCGCGCGATGGCCGGCGAGGAGCTGGCGTACGCGCGGGCCTGGGGTGCGCCGGTGACGCACGGGCGGGCGCTGGCCGCGGCGGCGGCGACCTGCCCGGGCGAGCGCGGCGTGGCGCTGCTGCGGGAGGCGGTACGGCTGCTCACCGGCAGCGGCGCGCTGCGGGAGGAGGCCGCGGCACTGGTCCAGCTCGGCGCCGCGCTGCACGAGGCGGGCAGCGAGGTGCTGGCCCGCGAAACCCTGGGCCGCGGCCGGGAACTGGCCGCGTCCGCGGGCGCCGCCCGGCTGGCCGAACTGGCCCGGGAACGGCTGGTGGCCGCCGGCGCGCGCCGCCGCGGCGACCAGCCGACCCAGCCGGCGACGCTGACCCCGAGCGAGCGCCGGGTCATCGACCTGGTGCTGCGCGGCATGACCAGCGGCGAGGTCGCGCAGGCGTTGTTGATCAGTAAACGGACCGTGGACACCCACCTGGCCCGGGTGTACCGCAAGCTCGGCATCCGCAGCCGCACCAGGCTCGCCGCGGCGCTGGCCGAAAGAGTGGGGTAATTGCCGACACGGCGTTGGCCGGGTACGTACGGCGCCGCCCTCACTGTGCCGTACGCAATTGCGGCTGACCCTGGAATTGCGTACGCGGTAATGCCGGTGCCGGTGCCTGCGGAAAATGCAGTATTCACAACGGTCACCGGCTCCCGGATCATCATTGGAACCGCGCTCGGTCGCGGACCGTAAACGGAGGGGCCGTGGAACGTCCACGCCTGAAGGCGCATTTCACCGCAGCGGTTGTCGACGATTCGAAGGTATTCCTGGTCGCCGAGAGCCAGCACTATCTCGTCCAGGGCGCCGGCCCCGTCGCGGTGCTGCCGTACCTGGACGGGCGGCACACCGTGGCCGACATCGCCCTCGCGCTGTCCAGCCGGCTGTCCCTGCCGGAGGTGCTGTTCGCGATCCGCAAGTACGAGGCGTCCGGCCAGCTCGCCGACGGCCGGCCCGACCTGCCGGAGCCGGCGCTGGCCTACTGGGACGCCGCCGGGCTCGACCCGTACGCGGTGGCGGAGCGGCTGCGGACCACCGAGGTGACCGTGGCGGCCCTGGGCGAGGCGGACGGTGCGGCGCTGGCCGCCGCCCTGCGCGAGGCCGGCCTGCTGGTCCGCGAGACCAGCGTGGCCGAGGAGCTGGCACAGACGGAACCCGGCATCAGCGTGCTGCTGGTGGACGACTACCTGCACCCCGACCTCGCCGACCTCAACCGGGCGTACCTCGAGTCCGGCCGCCGTTGGGTGCTCGGCCGCGCCCGCGGCAGCGTGGTGTGGGCCGGGCCGGTGCTGCACCCCCAGACGACCGGGTGCTGGGCGTGCCTGGAGCAGCGGGTCAGCGGCAACCGGCAGGTCGAGCAGTACCTGCGCGGCCGCGGCCGGGCCGAGCGGGTCGACACCGGCAGGGCCACGCTGGCGACCAACACGCACCTGCTGGCCGGCCTGCTCGGCGCCGAGCTCGCCCAGCTGGTGGCCACCGGCAGCGCGCCGAACCTCACCGGCACGCTGCGTACGGTCGACAGCCGGACCCTGCACAGCGCCGACCACACGCTCGTACGCCAGCCGCAGTGCCCGGCCTGCGGCGACCCGACCCGGGTGACCGGGCGCAGCCCCAAGGTCGTCCTCACCCCGACCCCGGTGCGCTACGACGCCGACGGCGGGTTCCGGGTGCAGCCGCCCGAGCAGACCCTGGCCCGGCTGGAGCACCACATCAGCCCGTACCTGGGCGCGGTCAGCTCGCTGGCGGTGCTCGGCGGCGAGCCGAACGGGGTGACCTTCAGCTACACCGCCGGCCACAACTTCGCGATGATGGGCGACAACATCGGCCTGCTGCGGCGCAACCTGCGCGGGCAGAGCGGCGGCAAGGGGCGGACCGACGTCCAGGCCCGGGTCAGCGCGGTGTGCGAGGCGATCGAGCGGTACACCGGGGTGTGGCGCGGCGCCGAGCCGGTCACCCGCGCCCGCTTCGACGAGCTCGGCCCGGGCGAGGCGGTGCACCCGGCGGACCTGTTGCAGTTCTCGCCGGCCCAGTTCGACGGGCGCCGGGAGTGGAACCGGGACCCGCTACACCGGCTGCACCTGGTCCCGGACCCGTTCCGGACCGACCTGCCGATCGACTGGACCTCCGGCTGGTCGCTGACGGCCGGCGAGGAGCGCAAGGTGGCCGCCGGCATCGCCTGGTTCGGCCACCCCGACCTGGACCGGCACTTCTACTGCGTCAGCGACTCCAACGGCGGCGCGTCCGGCAACACCCTCGAAGAGGCGATCGTGCAGGGCTTCTGCGAGGTGGTCGAGCGGGACGCGGTGGCGCTGTGGTGGTACAACCGGGCGCCGCGGCCGGCGGTCGACCTGGACAGCATGCGCGATCCGTACGTGGACCGGCTGCGCGAGTTCTACGCCGGGATGGGCCGCTCGCTGTGGTTGCTGGACATCACCACCGACCTCGGCGTACCCACCTTCGTCGGCGTCTCGCACCGCATCGGCGCCCCCGTCGAGGACATCATCATCGGCTTCGGCGCGCACCTGTCGCCGCGGCTGGCCGCGATGCGCGCGCTCACCGAGGTGAACCAGTTCCTGCCCGCGGTGGAGACGATCGGGCCGGACGGGAAGACGATCTACAAGTACGACGACGAGGCCACGCTGGACTGGTGGGCGTCCTCGACGCTGGCCGGCGACCCGTGGCTCGCTCCACACGGGACGGTCCCGTTCGGCTCGTTCACCGACCTGGGCACCGACGATCTGGCCGCGAACGTGGAGGCGTGCGTCGAGGCGGCGCGCCGGTGCGGGCTGGAGACGATCGTCATCGACCAGACCCGGCCGGACATCGAGCTGAGCGTGGTCAAGGTCGTCGTGCCGCACCTGCGGCACTTCTGGCGGCGGCTCGGCGCGGGCCGGCTGTACGACGTGCCGGTACGCCTGGGCTGGGTGGGCGAGGCGACCGCCGAACCCGGGGTCAACCCGAAGAACGTCTTCTTCTAGGCATGCGTGGGGGCAGCGGTGAGTGCGGAAAAGCTCCGGCTACGGCGTGACGCCAGCGTCGCCGCGCCCGAACCGGGCACGGTGCGGGTGGAGTTCCCGGGCGGGCAGGCGACCTGGCGCGACCTGCCGCCCGGGGTGTGCGAGGCGGTCTGCGCGCTGGCGGGGGACCAGAGCGAGGCGGACCTGGGCGTGCGGGCCGGCTTCGCCGGGCTGCTGAAGCTCAAGGGCATCCTGACCCGGCTGGATGCCGCCGGGATGCTCGAACACGCCGTGCTGGACGGCGATCGCGAGCTGGCGCGGCTGCGGCCGGTCGGCCGCGGGACGCTGGTCCGGACCAGGCTGGACCCGGCCGCGCCGGTGAAGCTGTCCCGCTTCGCGGTGGCGCGCGCCGAGGGCGGCCGGCTGGTGGTCGCCGCGCCGGACAGCTTCGTCCAGGTGGAGCTGGCCGACGGCGCGGTCCTCGGCGCGCTGGCCAACTGGGCGCCGGCCGGCACCCACGGCCCGGTGCTGAGGCTGTTCGCCGACGCCGGGCTGCTCGCGTACGAGGCGGAGCCGGCCGACCGTCTCCAGTGGACGGTCCCGGATGTGTGGCTGCACGCCCGCGCGCGCGGCAGCCGGCTGTCGGCGGGCTACGGCGGCGGTTACCCGATGCTGGGTGAGGTGGACCCGCTGCCGGCCGCGCCGCCGCCGCGGGCGTACCGGGTGCCGCTGGCCGTCCCCGACCTGGCGGTCGCGGCCAAGCAGGACCCGCCGCTGACCGAGGTGATCGAGTCGCGCCGGTCGGTCCGCGAGCACGACGACGCGGCGCCGCTCACCCTGGAGCAGCTGGGCGAGCTGCTCTACCGCACCGTGCGCATCCGCGGCACCTTCGCCGGCGAGCACGGCCTGGAGTTGGTCGACCGGCCCTATCCCGCCGGCGGATCCATCCACGAGCTGGAGGTCTACCCGCTCATCACGAACGTGGCCGGGGCCGCGCCCGGCCTGTGGCACTACCACGCGGGCGATCACCACCTGGAGCTGGTCGCCGACGCGGGGCCGGCTACCAGAACCCTGGTGGAGCAGGCGAAGGCGGCCAGCACGATGGCCGGCGACCCGCAGGTGCTGCTGATCGTCACCGCGCGCTTCGGCCGGCTGATGTGGAAGTACGACACCATCGCGTACTCGCTGCTGCTGAAGCATGTCGGCGTGCTGTACCAGACGGTCTACCTGGTGGGTACGGCGATGGGGCTGGCCGTGTGCGGCCTCGGCGGCGGCGACGCCGCTGACTTCGCCGCGGCCAGCGGGCTGGACTACTTCGCCGAGGGCAGCGTCGGCGAACTGGTTGTCGGGAGCCGGCGGTGAACTTCCGGTTCAAGGCGCTGCAGGCCGCACGCGAGCCCGACGAGCTGGACGCCCCGACCCTGCTGGCCCGCCCGCGCGGCTGGATCGCCGTGCTGTCGGTGCTGATCGTCACCGTCGGCGCCGGGGTGTGGGCCTTTGCCGGCACGTTGCCGCGCACGGTCACCGCGACCGGGGTGCTCACCCACCCCGGCGGCGTCAGCGTCGTCCAGAGCCTGTACGCCGGGCAGGTCCGGCACGTGTGGGCGGCGCCCGGAGGCCTAGTGCGCGCCGGGCAGCCGGTCGCCGACCTGGTCGACACCCTGGGCCGCAGCCGCCAGGTGACCAGCCCGTACGCGGGCGCGGTGGTGAACGTGTCGGTGAGTGGCGGCCAGGTGATCGAGATCGGCGGCGAGGTGCTGACCGTGGAGCGCACCGACGCGCCGGATGACCGGCTGCTGGCCATGCTGTTCGTGCCGGCCGACGTCGCCGTCGGCATCACCCGCGGGCAGCCGGTCGACCTCGCCGTGTCCTCCGCGCCGCCGGCCGCGTTCGGCGTGCTGAAGGGGCGGGTCACCTCGGTCGGCGCGTACCCGCTGTCGACCGCGGCGCTGGCCGCGCTGCTGGGCGGGCAGACCGCCGGCATCAGCGGCTCCGTACGGCTGGTCGTGGTCGACCTGGTCCGCGACACCACTACCCCGTCGGGGTACGGCTGGTCGACGCGGACCGGCTTCCCGCACCCGCTCCAGTCGCAGGCGAAGGTGTCCGGCACCATCACCCTCGGCAGCCAGTCGCCGATCCGCTTCGTGCTGGGGCGGTGAGGGCGGTGACCCGGACCGTGCCGCGGCCGCCCCCGCCGCCGGCTCCCGCGCCGCCGAAGGCCGGCCCACCGACCGCGCCGCCGCGACCGTGGCGGCGCAAGGTGCCGACCGTCATCCAGATGGAGGCGGTGGAGTGCGGCGCCGCGTCGCTGGCGATGGTGCTGGCCTACTACGGGAAGTACGTCCCGCTGGAGGAGCTGCGGGTCATGTGCGGCGTCTCCCGGGACGGCGCCAAGGCCTCCAGCCTGCTGCGCGCCGCCCGCTCGTACGGGCTGGTGTCGCGCGGGTTCCAGATGGAGGCCGCCGACCTGCGTACGGTGGCGCGGCCCGCGGTGATCTTCTGGGCGTTCCAGCACTTCATGGTGGTGGAGGGCATCCGTACCCGCTTCGGGCGGACCGTGGTGGCGGTGAACGACCCGGCCAGCGGGCCGCGGCTGATCGACTGGGACGAGTTCGACGCCGGCTTCACCGGGGTCGTGCTGACCTTCGAGCCGGGGCCGGACTTCGCCCGCGGCGGCCGGCCCACCCGCGTCGGGGAAGCGCTGCTGCGCAGGCGGATGCCGACCGGGCGGGCGCTGCCGCTGGTGCTGCTGGCCAGCCTGCTGCTGGTCGTCCCCGGCCTGCTCGCCCCGGCGTTCTCCCGGGTGTTCATCGACCGCGTCTTCACCGGCGGGGTGACCGCGTACCTGCTGCCGCTGCTGGTGGCCATGGGCACGACCGCGTTCGGCGCGTTCGTGCTCACCTCGGTGCAGCGGCACTACCTGCTGCGTATCGAGATCCGGGTCGGGCTGGTCAGCTCGGCCCGGTTCTTCCGGCACCTGCTGCGGATGCCGATCAGCTTCTTCCTGCAACGCCAGCCGGCCGAGGTGGCCAAGCGCGTCTCGGCCAACGACATGGTCGCCGAGATCCTGTCCCGCGACGTCGCCACCACGATCGTCAACCTCGTCCTGGTCGTCTTCTACGCCGCCATCCTGCTGCGGTACGACCTGCTGCTCGGGCTGATCGGCGTGTCCATGGCCTCGCTGAACATCGCGGTGCTGCGCTGGGTGGCCCGCGCGCGTACCGACGCCGTCGCGGCGCTGCGGGCCGACCGCGGCAAGCTGACCGTGGCGACGTTCAACACCCTCCAGCTGATCGAGACGGTGAAGGCGACCGGCGCCGAGCCGGAGGCCTTCCAGCGCTGGTCCGGGTTCCTCGCGAAAGTGGTGAGCAGCAAGCAGAAACTCGGCATCAGCACCGCCGCGCTGATGGCGGTGCCGCCGCTGCTGGCCGGTGTCAACAGTGGACTGATCCTGCTGGTCGGCGGGCTGCGGGTGATCGACGGGGTGATCACCGCCGGGATGCTGGTCGCGTTCCAGACCCTGCTGGCGCAGCTGTCCCGGCCGATCACCCAGCTCACCAACCTGGGCGACCGGCTGCAGGAGGTGACTGCGGACCTGACCCGGCTGCACGATGTGGAGCGGCACCCGGTGGCCGCGTGCTTCCAGCGCCCGGCGGGGGAGGCGGACGGCACCCGGCTGGAGGGGTACCTGCGGTTCGAGGACGTCAACTTCGGGTACGGTCCGCTGTCGCCGCCGGCCATCCAGCACGTCACCCTGTCGCTCGTACCCGGGCGGCGGCTGGCCATCGTGGGCGGCTCGGGCAGCGGCAAGTCCACCGTGGGCAGGCTCGCCGCCGGCCTGTACGAGCCGTGGACCGGGGACATCCTGCTGGACGGCCGGCCGCGGGCCGAGGTCGCCCGTACCGTGCTGGCCGCCTCGGTGTCCTATGTGGACCAGGACATCTCGCTGTTCGAGGGGACCATCCGCGACAACCTCACGCTGTGGAACGACGAGATCCCGGACGAGGTGGTCACCCAGGCGCTGCGGGACGCGGCGATCTACGACATGATCGCGGCCCGGCCGGGCGGCATCCACAGCAAGGTGCTGGAGGGCGGCCGGAACTTCAGCGGCGGCCAGCGGCAGCGGCTCGAACTGGCCCGCGCGCTGGTGAACCAGCCGACGCTGCTGATCCTGGACGAGGCGACCAGCGCGCTGGACCCGCAGACCGAGCGGGTCATCGCCGACAACCTGCGCCGCCGCGGCTGCGCGTGCCTGCTCATCGCGCACCGGCTGTCCACGGTGCGCGACGCCGACGAGATCGTGGTGCTGGACCGCGGCGAGATGGTGGAACGCGGGCGGCACGCGGAGCTGATCGCGCTCGGCGGGCACTACGCGCGGCTGGTCGGCCCGGCCACGGCAGGGGAGGAGTCATGACCACGGTGGGAACCGCGCCGTTCTCGCGCTACTACACCGACCGGGCCGAGGCCATCGACCTGCGCACCGATGCGGTGGTGGCGCTGGACCAGGTACGGCGCGTGGTGCTGGTGGAGCAGGGTGCCGTCGACCTGTTCGCGGTGCCGCTGACCGACGGCGCGCCGGCCGGGCGGTGGAGCTTCCTGTGCCGGGTCGAGGAGGGCGCGCTGCTGTTCGGCTCGGTACCCGGCCCCAAGCACCGGGTGGTGGCCCGGCCGCTGCCCGACTCGCGGCTCAGCGCGGTGCCGATCGGCTGGCTGCGCGGACTGTCCAATCCGGACGTCGCGGTCATCGCCGCGGAGCCGCCGGCCGCCCCGTACGGGCCGGAGGAGCTGGACCTGGCCCGTACCGAACTGGTGCGCGGGGTCGAGGCCGGGCTGGTGGAGCTGGCCAAGACGCTGCGCGAAACGCTGCCGCCGCGGGAGTTCGTGCCGCTGAAGGCGAAGCGGTCGACGGTCGCGGCGGCCGGCGATGCGCTGCGGTCGGTCGACGGCGTCCAGTGGCTGACCGTCGAGGACGGCATGGTCCACATGGTGGAGGGCATCTCCGGCCGGCTCAGCGCCGGGGCGGAGATCTGCCTGACCGAGCGGGACTGGCTGGTGGCCGACGAGCCGTCGCGCATCAGCGCCTGCGGTACCAGGGAACTGCTGGCCGACGGGCGGTTGTGGTCGCGGCTGCTGACCCACACGACCCGGTTCCTGTTCGCCATCGACCGGCGGGTGGAGCGGCGGCGGGCGGCCGAGCGCGCCGAGTTGGCACGCGAGGCGGCGTACCAGGCGCGGTCGCTGGAGACGGCGGCGCGCGGGTTCGCGGCGGTGGTCCGGGACACCGAGTCGCGGGTCCGGTTGGCCGACGTGGCCGGGGATCCGCCGGCGCTGGCCGCGGCCAGGCTGGTGTCCTCGCAGCTCGGCTTCTCGGTGCGCGCGCCGCAGACCGCGGAGTCGCGCGGCCGGCAGCTCGACCCGCTGCAACGGATCGCCCAGGTGTCGGGCGTACGGACCCGGACCATCCGGCTGGAACACAGCTGGTGGAAGCGGGATCTCGGGCCGATGATCGGCTGGCGGCAGCGCCCCGGGCGGCCCGACGCCGAGCCGGTGGCGCTGCTCACCGACCGCGGCCGGTACGTCCTGGTGCTGCCGTCGGAGACCAGGGTCGTGCCGCTGACCGCGGAGGTCGCCGGCACGCTGCTGCCGCGGGCCACCGTGCTCTACCGGCCGCTGCCCGCGCACGTCCGCGGCGTGCCCGCGCTGCTGCGGGTCGCCGTGCGCACCAGCCGCTGGGACATCGTGATGATCGGCCTGATGGGCCTGCTGGTGGCCGCGCTCGGGTTGCTGATCCCGATCGTCACCGGCGCGGTGCTCGGCAAGTTCGTCCCGCACGCGCGGCGTGACCTGGTGGTGCAGGGCGCGATCCTGGTGATCGGCAGCGCGCTGATCGCGGGCGCGCTGTCGGTGGTGCAGAACATCGCCGCGCTGCGGCTGGAGGGCAGGTCCGGCTCCACCCTCCAGGCCGCGGTGTGGGCGCGGCTGCTGACCCTGCCGCCGTCGTTCTTCGCGCGGTACTCCACCGGCGAGCTGGGCACCACGGCACTCGGGGTGAGCGCCGTACAGGAATCACTGTCCACTGTGCTCACCACCGCCTCGCTCGGCTTCATGGCGGGCCTGGCCAACCTGGTCCTGGTCTTCTGGTACGACGTGCCGCTGGCGCTGATCGCCGCCGCCCTGGTGGCCGCCTGCGGCGCGGTCTGCGGGGTCGCCGGCCTCATCGAGGTCCGCTGGCAACGCCGCCTGTACGAGCACGAGCAGCGGCTGTCCTCCCGGGTGTTCCAGCTGCTCGGCGGCGTACCGAAGCTGCGCGTGGCCGGTGCCGAGGAGCGGGCGTTCTCGGTGTGGGCTGGGCATTTCACCGGCGGCCGCAGCCTCACCGCCTCCTCCCGCCGGGTGCAGAACTGGGTGACCACCTTCAACGCCGGCTTCCCGCTGGTGTGCTCGGCCGCCATCTTCGCGGTGGTGGGCGGGCCGATGCGCGGGCACGTGGCGCTGTCCGGCTTCCTCGCCTTCTTCACCGCCTTCAACCTGCTGATCGCCTCCACGGTGCAGTTCACCGGTGTGGTGATCACCGCGATGAACGTCGTACCGATGCTGGAGAAGCTGGCGCCGATCCTGGAGACCACGCCGGAGGAGAACCAGGACAAGGCCGATCCCGGCGAGCTGTCCGGCCGGATCGCACTGTCCAAAGTGTCCTTCCGGTACGGCGAGGACGGGCCGCTGGTGCTGGACGACATCAGCTTCGAGGCCGAACCGGGCGAGTTCGTGGCGATCGTCGGGCCTACCGGCTGCGGCAAGTCCACGATCCTGCGGCTACTGCTGGGGTTCGAGACGCCGTCCTCGGGCGCGGTCCTGTACGACGGGCAGGACCTGGGCGAGCTGGACGTGGGTGGCGTACGCCGGCAGTGCGGCGTGGTGCTGCAGCACGGCGCGCTGCTGGCCGGCGACATCCGGGCCAACATCATCGGCGGCACCGCGCACACGATCGACGACGCGTGGGCGGCGGCAGCCATGGCCGGCATCGACGCCGAGATCGCGGCCCTGCCGATGGGCATGCACACCGTGCTGTCGGAGGGGACGAGCACGCTGTCCGGCGGCCAGCGGCAGCGGTTGATGATCGCCCGCGCGCTGGTGTCCCGGCCCCGCATCGTGTTCTTCGACGAGGCGACCAGCGCCCTGGACAACCCGGCACAGCGGGTGGTGGCCGAGAGCACGCACAACCTCAACGCGACCCGGGTGGTCATCGCGCACCGGCTGTCCACGATCACCGGCGCCGACCGCATCATCGTGCTGGACGGCGGCCGGATCGTGCAGCAGGGCTCGTACGAGGAGTTGCTGGCCGAGCGCGACGGGCTGTTCGCCCGGCTGGCTAGCCACCAGACGGCTGAATAGGGGGGCTGACCGCGGTCGACTCGCGCACCACCAGCCGGCAGGGCCGGTAGTGCGCGCCCGGCTCGGGGTGGCCGTTGATCGCGGCGAGCAGCATGTCCGCCGCGGTCCGGCCCAGCCCCTCCAGGTCCATGTCCACGCTGGTGAGCGGCGGCTGGCAGGCCAGCGCCATCGTGTCCCAGTTGTCGAAGCCGACCAGGGCGACGTCGTCGGGCACCCGGCGCCCGCTGGCCCGGAGCTGCTCGGCGGCGCCGCGGGCGATCTGGTCGGAGCCGCAGAAGACCGCGTCGACGTCGACCCCGCCGGTGAGCAGCATGCCGACGGCCTGCCGGCCCCACGCCTCGCTCCACTCGCCGAACATCGGCCCGGCGGCCGGTTCCAGGCCCGACTGGGCCAGCTGGTCGGAGGCGGCGGCCCAGCGCACCAGGGCCGAGTGGTGGTGCTCGGGGCCGGTGATGTGCGCGATCCGCCGCCGGCCGGTGGCCAGCAGGTGGTTCACCGCCTTGCGCGCGCCGCCGGCCTCGTCGGCCAGCACCGAGCAGTCGGCGGGGTTGGTGGAGCTCACGAAGGCGTACACGACCGGGACCGGGAGGGTGCCGCGCACCGGCGGGCGGGCCTGGCTGCGCCGGCCGGTCACGATGATCCCGTCCACCCGGCGGCTGAGCAGGGTGTCCAGGTAGTACTGCTCGCGGATCGGGTCGTCCCGGCCGTCGCACAGGAACACCGACATGCGGCCGGCGCCCAGCGCGTCCTCGGCGCCGAGCATGACCGGGATGCTGAACCGGCCGATCGAGTCGGTGGTGATCATCCCGACCGTGTACGTACGCCCGGTCTGCAGGCTGCGGGCGGCGGCGTTGGCCTGGAAGCCGAGCCGCTCGGCCGCCTCCCGGACCCGCTGCCGGGTCTCCGGGCGCAGCGAGCCGCGACCGTTCAGCGCCTTCGACGCGGTGCCCGCCGAGACCGCGGCCAGCGCGGCGACGTCGCTGATCGTGACTGGCCGGTCGGGCTTCGGCACGGTTTCCTCCAGTTTCCTCGGTGAGCCGTCCGCACAGCGTAACTGGCCGATCCACCCATTGACGCCGGGTGACACAGCTCATAGCCTGCGCGGGGAAATCGTTTTCCTAACCTTTCCGAATCCACGGTCGCAGCACGGGAGGCAGCATGTCCAGATCGCAGGGAGCGCGGCGGGCGGTCGTGCTGGTCGCCGCGGTGGCGGCCTCCGCGGCGATGCTGGCCGGCTGCCAGAAGGCACCGGCCGGCCAGGCGACCGGAGACACCGCCGCCAAGGACGACGGCACCACGATCACGATGTGGACGCGCTCCTCGACCTCCACGTTCAGCCAGACGCTGGTCGACGAGTACAACAAGAGCCACAAGAACCAGGTCAAGCTGACGGTCTTCCCGGCCGACAGCTACCAGCAGAAGGTCGGTACGGCCGCGGGTGCGCGCCAGTTACCCGACGTCCTGGCCAGCGACGTGGTGTACGCGCCGAACTACGCCTCCAAGGGTGTCTTCCAGGACATCACCCCGCTGGTGGACAAGCTGCCGTTCAAGTCGACGCTGGCGCCGGCGCACATGAAGACCGCGACGTACAACAACAAGGTCTACGGCGTCCCCCACGACATCGACCTGTCCGCGGTGTTCTACAACAAGGTGCTGTTCCGCAAGGCCGGGCTGGACCCGGAGAAGCCGCCGACCACGCTGGACGAGATGTACGCCGACGCGCAGAAGATCAACGCGCTGGGCGGCGGGGTGAACGGCTACTTCTTCGGCGGCGCCTGCCCCGGCTGCCAGCTGTTCACCACCTGGCCGATGATCTGGGCCTCCGGCGGCAACGTCATCAACGACGCGGGTACGGCGTCCACAGTGGACAATGACATCGCCGCCAAGGTGTACGACCTGTACCGCAAGATGTACGACAACGGGATCGTGCCCAAGGCGGTCAAGAACGAGGGCGGGCCGACCTGGACGCAGGCCTTCGGCGAGGGCAAGATCGGCATCCAGCCGATGGGCGCGACCGGCCTGCAGGGCATCAAGGAAGGGCCCGACCTCGAGGTGGGCGTGGCCCCGATCCCCGGCCTCACCGGCGGTTCGTCCTCCTTCGTCGGCGGTGACGTGCTTGGCATCGGCTCGAACAGCACGCACGCCGCGCAGGCCTGGGACTTCATCTCCTGGACGCTGTCGGAGGACGCGCAGGTGAACGTGGTCGCCAAGAGCCACAACATCACCGTGCGCAGCGACCTGGCCGACAACAGCTTCGCCAAGGCCGACCCGCGGCTCGGCGTGTTCAACAAGCTGGCCGGCGAGGGCCAGACGCCGATCTCGATCAACTTCGGACGTACCTACAACGACCCGAACGGTCCGTGGACCGCGACCGTCATCGACGCGGTGTTCGGCAAGACCGACGCGGCCACCGCGCTGCACCAGCACAACGGGGCCATCTCCCAGTCGCTGTCCGGCGGCTGAGCGTGGTCGCTGTGCTCAGGCCGGCGTCGGCGCGATCGCTCCCCCCGCGGTCGCGCTCGGCGCTGGCCCGCACCCGGCGCCGGGCGGGCACGCTGTACGCGTTGCCCACCATGGCCATCGTCACGGTGCTGTTCGTCGTACCGCTCCTGCTGATGGTCTGGATGTCCTTCAACAGTTGGCCGCTGATCGGTGCCTCCGCGCCGAACGGGGTGGCCAACTACAAGGCGCTGCACGACCCGCTGTTCCTGCGCGCGGTCGTGTTCACCCTGAAGTACACGGTCGTGACGACCGTGGTGCTGAGCCTGGTCGCCTTCGGGCTGGCGCTGCTGGTCCAGGAGGCGCGCCCCGGCGTCGGGGCGTACCGGACGGTCTTCTTCCTGCCCGCCTCGGTCGGCCTGGCCTCGACCAGCCTGCTGTTCTACAGCATGTTCAACAACGACTCCTCGCCGCTGAACGCCGCCACCCGCGCCCTGCACACCGGCGACATCGACTGGCTCGGCACCAGTAACAACGCGCTGTGGTCGACCGTCGGCATGATCACCTGGCGGTTCGCCGGCTTCTACATGCTGATCCTGCTGACCGGCCTGCAGGGCATCGACCCCAACGTGTACGAGGCGGCGCGGACCGACGGCGCGAACCGCTGGCAGGTCTTCCGGCTGGTGACGCTGCCGCTGCTGCGGCCCACCCTCGCGCTGATGATGGTGCTGTCGGTGACCGGTTCGCTGCTGGCCTTCGACCAGTTCTTCGTCCTCACCGGCGGCCGGCACGAGACGGCCACGGTGGTCATCGACATCTACCGCGAGGCGTTCCTGTCACAGGATCTGGGCCGGGCCGCGGCCGTCTCGGTGGCCGTCCTGCTCGCCCTGATCGTCATCAACGGCGCCCAGTTGCGGCTGCTGCGCCGCCACTCCGAGAGCTGAGGGGCGGATCGATGCGCCGGGCCGGCTTCCATGCCACCTCCACCGCGCTGGCGGTGCTGTTCCTGGTCCCCACGGTGTGGACGGTGTTCGCCTCGGTCAACGGGCGGCAGGCCAACGACGGCCGGGCCGGCTGGGGGACGGCGAACTACAGCCGCCTGCTGCACTACGGGATCGGCCTGGGCGGCTACCTGGTCAACACCGCGGTGGTCGCCGCCATCACCGTCGCCGTGACGGTGCTGACCACCACCCTGGGCGGGTACGCCGTCGCGCGGTTCTCCTTCCCCGGCAAGAACCTGGTGTTCCTGCTGACGCTGGCCATCCTGATGGTGCCGTACACCACGATCCTCATCCCGCTGTACGTGCTGCTGGGCTGGATCGGGTTGCAGAACTCGCTGCTCGGCCTCGGCCTGGTGCTGGCCGTCTTCCAGTTGCCGTTCGGGCTGTTCATGATGCGCAACTCCTTCGAGGCGCTGCCGGTGGAGCTGGAGGAGGCCGCGCTCATCGACGGGTGTACGACCGTGGGCGCGCTGCGCCGGGTGCTGCTGCGCGGCGTACTGCCGGGCATGGTGACCGTGGCGCTGTTCTCCTTCCTGGCCGCGTGGAACGAGTTCGCGGCACCGCTGATCTTCCTGACCGACGGGGCGAAGTTCACCTTGCCGGTGGCGCTGGTCAACATGCAGTCCGGCAGCCTCGGCTCGGTCGACTACGGGGCGCTGCAGGCAGGTGTGGTGACCGCGGCGGTGCCGTGCGTCGCCGTCTTCCTGCTGTTGCAGCGGTACTACGTGCAGGGCTTCACCTCCGGTGCGCTCAAGGGATGAGGATGCCGATGCCCGACTCGAACGCCCACCGCGCCGGCCCGGCCCAGCCGACCGCCGACGCCATCGCGGCCCTGCGCCCGCTGCGGCTGGACGCGGTCCGGCTCGACGGTGCCGGCCTGCTCGGCCAGTGGCAGCAGCGCAACGCCGCCGCGACGCTGCCGCACTGCCTGGAGCAGCTGGAGACCAGCGGCGCGCTGGACAACCTGCGCGCCCTGCCCGGCGGCGGCGGGCCCGCGAAGGCCTTTGCCGGCATGTGGTTCGCCGACTCCGATGTGTACAAGACACTGGAGGCGGTGTCCTGGGAGCTGGCCCGGCCAGCTGCCGAGCTGGCCGACTTCGCCGCCGCCACCGAGGCGCTGCTGGCCGAGGTGCAGGAGCCGGACGGGTACCTGAACTCCTACTACGTGGGGGAGCGGGCCGCGCTGCGCTGGCAGGAGCTGGACCGCAGCCACGAGATGTACTGCGCCGGCCACCTGATCCAGGCCGCGGTCGCGGCGGCGCGGGTCGGCACCGGCGGCCCGCTGCTGGACATCGCCCGCCGCTTCGCCGACCTGCTGGTCGAGCGCTTCGGGCCGGACGGCACCGAGGGGGTGTGCGGGCACCCGGAGATCGAGACCGCGCTGGTCGAGCTGTACCGGACCACCGGGCACCGGCCGTACCTCGACCTGGCCCGGGCGTTCGTGGACCGGCGCGGCTACGGCCTGCTGGGGGAGGGCGGCTTCGGCCGGGTCTACTTCCAGGACCACGTGCCGGTACGCGAGGCGGTCGACGTGAGCGGGCACGCCGTCCGCCAGCTGTACCTGCTGGCCGGCATGGTGGACGTCGCGGTGGAGACCGGCGACCAGACGCTGCTGGCGGCGGCGCGGCGGCTGTGGGACAGCGCCTTCGAGACCCGGACGTACCTGACCGGGGCGCACGGCTCGCGGCACCTGGACGAGGCCTACGGCGACGCGTACGAGCTGTCGCCGGAGCGCGCGTACGCCGAGACCTGCGCGGCGATCGCCAGCTTCCACTGGAACTGGCGGATGCTGCTGGCCGACGGCGACCGCCGGTACGCCGATGAGATGGAACGCGCGCTGTACAACGCGATCGCGGTCTGCCCGGCCGTGGACGGCACCCACTTCTTCTACGCCAACCGCCTGCAGGTCAAGGAGATCGGGGACGGGCTGCGGTCCGGCCCGCCGGTACGCCGGCCGGCGTGGTACCCCTGCGCATGCTGCCCGCCCAACCTGGCCAGGCTGATGGCCTCGCTCCAGTCGTACGTGGCCACCGGCGACGGCGGCGACCTGCAGATCCACCTGTACAGCGCCGGCACCATCGAGGCCGGCCCGGCCCAGGTCACCGTGCGCGGCGACTACCCCTGGGACGGCCGGATCGAGCTGGAGGTCCGCTCCGGCACCGCGCGGCCGTGGACGCTGGCCCTGCGGATCCCCGGCTGGTGCGCGGATTTCCGGGTCGAGGTCGACGGCGCGGAGGTCGACGGCGCGACGGTCGAGGGCGGGTACGTGCGGCTGCGCCGGGACTGGTCGGCGGCCACCGTGACGCTCACCCTCGACATGCCGCCGCGGCTGGTCGAGGCGCACCCGCGGCTGGACGCCGTGCGCGGCTGCCTCGCCCTGGTGCGCGGCCCGGTCGTGTACTGCCTGGAGCAGGCCGACCAGCCGGACGGCGCCGCGCTCGCGGACGTACGGCTGGACGCCGCGGTACGCCCGCAGGTGGGCGGCGCGGTGAGCGAGGCCGGCCCGCCGACGCTGACCGCGGCCGGCCTGCTGCCGCCGGCGCAGCCGCCGACCCTCTACCGCGACGCGTCCACTGTGGACGGCGACGCCGGGTCCCCGGCACCGGTGCCGCTGACCGCGGTGCCGTACTACCTGTGGGGCAACAGAACGCCCGGGGCGATGCGGGTCTGGATCCCCGCCGCCCACTGAACCACCACCCGTGAGGTACACCGTGTCCCGTACCAGAATCCCCGCCGCCATCGCGGCCACAACCCTCCTGGCCACCGGCATCGTCGCCGGCACCGCCCACACCGCCGCCGCTGCCGGCGCGACGCTCACCGTCAATGTCGGCAGCCCGTTCCGCCCGGTCACCCACGTCGCCGCCGGCGGCCTGTACGCCTTGGCCGAGAACAACCGCCCCGCCGACAGCACCCTGCTGCCGCTGAAGCTGAACACCCTCACCCAGCCGGCGCCCGGTGTGGGCCAGCGCCCGAACGGCCAGCCACCCGGCGGCGACAGCCTGCTGGTCGCCCCGCAGGCCACCCGGACCGGCGCCGCCGAGTACATCCGGATGCCCGACATCTACCCCGACTTCCCCTACCGCTGGGTGAGCTGGCCCGACTGGATGTCCAAAGTGGACACCATGGTCAGCAGGCGGCTGGCCGCCAACAGCACCAGCAACATCGCCGGCTGGGAGCTGTGGAACGAGCCCGACTTCACCTGGAACACCGCGGCGGCCGGCGACTTCAACACCGGCTGGACGCGCACCTTCCGGCAGGTACGGTCCCGCGACGCGATCACCCCGATCGTCGGGCCCAGCGCGACGCACTACAACGAAGCCTTCCTGCGCTCGTTCCTGACCGCGGCGAAGGCGAACAACACGCTTCCCGACATCATCTGCTGGCACGAACTGACCGCCGCCTCCAACATCGCCGCCGACATCCGGGCGTACCGGGCGCTGGAGTCCTCGCTGGGCATCAGCCCGCGGCGCATCTCCATCAACGAGTACGCGACGCCGACCGAGGTCGACCAGCCCGGCGCGGTGGCCAGCTACATCGCCAAGTTCGAGCGGGCCGGGGTGAACGACGCCGAGCGCGCGTTCTGGTTCGAGTACGGCACCGTGAACGGGCTGACCACCAACAACCAGCCGACCGGGACCTGGTGGCTGTACAAGTGGTACGGCGACATGGCCGGCAACATGGTCACCACGACGCCGCCCGCGCAGACCGGGCTGGACGGCTTCGCCGCGTTCGACCCGACCAGGCGGATCGTGAACGTCGCGCTGGGCGGTGAGTCGGGGACCAACAGCGTGCGGGTCACCGGGCTCGGCCCGCTCGGCAGTTCGGTCAGCGTGCGGCTGGAGTCGGCGCCGGCGTCCGGGCGCTTCACCGCGGTCGGTGCGCCGACGGTCATCTCCACCACGACCGCGACCGTCAGCGGCGGCGCGTTGACGGTGTCGGTGCCGAACATGTCGGCCACCAGCGCGTACCACCTGGTGATCCAGCCGACCAGCGGCGTACCGGCCTTCCAGCAGCGCTACGAGGCCGAGAACGCCGCGGTCTTCCGTGCCAGCAGGCTGTCCAGCGGCACCGCCTCGGCCGGCGGGTACGTCGGCCGGATCGACAACACCGGGGACGTACGGACCGACAGCTACGTCGACTTCGTCGTCAACGTGCCGACCGCGCGCTCGTACACGATGCGCATCGGGTACGCCAACGGGACCGGCGCGACCTCGACGCAGGGGCTGGCGTTCAACGGCGGTGCCTGGTCGACGGTCAGCTACCCGCCCACGCCGGCCTGGGGCCAGTTCGGCGCGAGCGTGACCACCACGCTGAGCCTGCGCGCCGGGTTCAACGTGATCCGGCTCGCCAAGGGTGCGCCCAACTTCGCCGGGGGCACCGGTTTCGCCGAGCTCGACTACATCGAGCTCACGTAAGGGCCCTAGTAGCGTGGTTTGCGGGTCATCGCCACGCCGCCGACCAGGAACACCAGGCCGGCGATGCCGAACACCAGCGCGTGCGAGGTGGCAGCCGGCTTCTGGCTGGCGTTCAACGCGGCCAGCCCGATGCCGACCACCGCGGAGATGTAGCAGAAGACGCCGATGAAGATCTTCCAGAACGGGGACATGAGGTCCTCCTCGAAGGGGGTTAGGCGCGGCCCGCCGCGACGAAGCCGAGCAGCATGATCCAGGCGTCCGGGTCGGTACGGATCCGCCGCCACCGATCCGCGGCGAGCGCGAACGCCTGGAAGGACAGGGCACCGGAGGCGACCAGGGGCGCCAGCCGTTCCGGGCCGAGGTGCGGTGCGAACGCGTCCACGGGGTGGTCGTCGCTGGCGGTGGCGAACGGGCGCAGCACCACCTCGGCGAAGCCGGCGCCGCGCAGCAGCCGGGTGAGCCGGCGGCCGATCTGCCGGTCGCCGCCGGCGCCCTGCTGCGCGGTGCTGAGCTTGCCGTAGATCGGTGCCAGCTCGGGGAAGTACGGCTCGACCAGGCCGGGCAGCGCGCCGTCCACCTCGACCGCGGCCAGCAACCCGCCGGGCCGCAGCACCCGGCGCGCCTCGGTGAGGATCGCGGCGGGGTCGGCGACGTGCTGCAGGACGTACCGGAGCAGGACCGATCCCACGCTGCGGTCGGGGAAGGGGAGCCGCCCGGCGTCGGCCTGGACCCGCGGGGCGCCGCCGTTGTGGCCGAGCAGGTCGGCGTCGATGTCCAGCGCGATCACCGGCAGGGCCGGGAAGGCGGCGCGCAGCCGGCGGGTGACCGCGCCGGGGCCGGCGCCGATCTCCAGCAGCGGGCCGGCCGCGGAAACCTCTAGTTCATCGAGGATCCGGGCCTCTTCGGCGAAGGACAGCGCCGCCTGCGCCTCCAGCCGGGCCACCTCCGCGCCGAAGCCGCCGGCCGTGGTCAGCGCCGGATCGTACGAGCCTGCCTTGGTTGGCACCGGTGCTCACCTCGCCCGCGGGATCATCGTCATGCCGTGCTTGGGCCGCATCGTCACCAGGGCCTCCGGCTCCACCGGGAAGCCCGGCACCAGCTCCATCCGGACCCGCTGCACCAGCGTGGCGAGCACCAGCACCGCCTCGACCATGGCCAGGTGCTGGCCGACGCAGATCCGCGGGCCGCCGCCGAAGGGCAGGTACACGTGGCTGGGCCGGGCCGCCACCTGCTCCGGGGCGAACCGGTCCAGGTCGTACCGTTCCGGGTCGGGCCAGTACCGCGGGTCGCGGTGCAGCAGGTACGGGCTGATGCAGATGACCGTCTCCGGCGCCACCGCGTACCCCCCGAGGGTGTCGGGGCCGATGGCGCGGCGGGCGATCAGCCACACCGGCGGGTACAGCCGCATCGCCTCCTCGACCGCCCGCCGGGTCAGCTCCAGCGCGGGCAGGTCCGCCGCGGTCGGCGTCCGTCCATTGAGGACGGTGTCCACCTCGGCGGACACGGCCGCGGCGGTCGCGGGGTGCTGGTCCAGCAGGTACAGCGCCCAGGTGAGGGACTTCGCGGTGGTCTCGTGGCCGGCCATGACGACGGTGAGCACCTGGTCCCGCAGCTCGGTGTCGGACATCCCGGCCGGCAGCATCTTGGCCAGCAGGTCCGGCCGGTCCGGCTCGCCGGCCGTACGCCGCGCCATGATGATCGTGCGTACGACCATGTTCAGGAACGCCTGCGCCCGGACGTACCCCTCGCGCCGGGCCGCGGTGTCCGCCGGGTCGGTGTCGTCCTCGGGGACGTAGTGGCCGATGAACCTGTTCACCGCATCCACCGCGCGGCCGAAACCCTCGCCGATGCCGAGCAGGTCGGCGCCGAGCATCGCTCGGACGATCACCCCGAGGGTCAGCGCGGTCAGGTCGTGGTCCACCCGCACCGGCGTACCCGCCGCGTCCAGCCAGCGGTCCCGCAGGTACGCCGCGGCCTCGACGATCATCGCGTCGAACGTCTCCACCTCGGGCCGGCGGAACGCGGGCGCGTACATCCGCCGCTGCCGCGCCCAGTCCTCCCCGCTGCTGGTGAGCAGGCCGTTGCCGAGCAGCGGCCGCAGCATCTCCTCGTCCGGGGTGCGGTCCTTGGTGTAGTTGCTGTGGTTCTCTTTCAGCACCCAGCGGGCCAGGTCCGGCCGGTTGACCAGGTAGACGGTCTCCCCGTCGGTCTCGTGCCGGGTCAGGTCCCCGTACTCGCGCGACATCCGGGTGAGGAACGCCAGCGGGTCGTCCCGCATCACGCGCAGGTCCTGCACGCCCTGCGGACCCGGCGGCAGCGGTTGCGTACCGGTCGCGACGGGAATGGTCTGCATGGCCTGCGCACCTCCCTCGAAATTACGTACTCCGGCCGGTCCAATTACGTACGCGGAATTGCTGATTACGTACTCGAACTGCGTATTCAACTGGCCCGTACCAGAACTGTATCCCAAGGTGGGCGGCCAGCTCAATTGTGCGGATACTGAACTTCGCCGTTCGGTCTTGGCAACGCGAATGCCGCCGTGCGAGGCTTGCCGCACGGCGCCCGAGAAACCCGAAAAGAGCTGGCCGGAAAGGCCATCTCCACTCACCAAAGACACGGATGGGAGCGTCAGATGGCTCTTAGCCCCAAGGCGCGTACGGAGTTCGTGAACGCGTACACCCGCGTACTGATCACTGCCTGGTCGAGCGAGGAATTCGCCAGCAAGCTGCACAGCAACGCCCGTGAGGCCCTGGCCGAGAGCGGCCTGGAACTGCCCGGCAGCGCCGAGGTCGTGCTGGTCCGCTCGATCCCGAGCAACACCCAGGAAGGCAGCCTCGACAAGCAGATCGAGCTGTACGAGCGCGGTCTGCAGACCGGCCGGTTCGAGTTCCACATCCCGGAGACGCCGCAGGTCGACGTCGCCGAGCTGAGCGAGGGCGACCTCGACGGTGTGGCGGCCGGCGACATCAACTGCTGCTGCTGCCCGTGCTCCTGCTGCACCTGATATACCGGGCGGGCCCCGCCGGAACGCCGGCGGGGCCCTCTTCCTGAGGCCCGGGAAACTTCACCTTTGAGGTGGCTCGCAATGACACCAGTGCCAGACACCGAAAGCCCTATCGTCGTTCGCGGCCTGAAAAAGAGCTACGGACCGGCGGAAGTGTTGCGCGGTATCGACCTGGAGGTGTTCCCGGGCGAAGTCTTCGCGTTACTCGGCCCCAACGGGGCCGGCAAGACGACCACCGTTGAAATATGCGAGGGAATCCGGCGGCGCACCGGCGGCGAGGTGCGCGTACTGGGCCGGGACCCGGCCGAGGAAGCCCGGGACTGGCGTTGCCGGATCGGCGTCGTACCGCAGTCGACCGGCGCATTCACCGACCTGACCGTACGCGAGGTCGTGGACCATTTCGCCGCGTTCTACCCGGCCCCGCTGCGGACCGCCGAAGTGCTCGACATGGTCGGGCTGGGCGGCCAGTCGACCAAGCAGACGACCGCCCTGTCCGGCGGCCAGCAGCGCCGCCTGGACGTGGCCGTGGGCGTGGTCGGCGACCCCGACCTGATCTTCCTGGACGAGCCGACCACCGGCCTGGACCCGGTCGCCCGGCGCGAGGCCTGGGAGCTGGTGCGGCACTTCGCCGCGCGGGGCACCACGACGGTGCTCACCACGCACTACCTCGACGAGGCCGAGGCGCTGGCCGGCAGGGCCGGCGTCATCGCCGGCGGCGAGCTGATCGAGGTCGGCCCGGTGGCCGAGCTGGGCGGGCGCGCGCACACCCCGGCCTCGGTCAGTTTCGCGCTCAGCGAGCCGCTGCGCCGGCTGCCGTTACCCGAGCTGCCGGCCGGCGCCCGGTACGGCGAGGCCGACGTGGACCGCCTGCTGGTGCACACCGCGGCGCCGACCGAGATGGTCGGCCTGCTGGCCCGCTGGGCCGAGGCCGCCGGGGTGAGCGAGCTGCCGGAGCTGCGGGTGTACCGGCCCACGCTGGAGGAGATCTACCTGGAGATGCTGGCCCAGCACCAGGCCCGTACGGCGGTGGCCGCGTGAACAACCAACTCGAACGCGCTGCCTCCACCGCCGTGACCGCGGCGGCCAAGCCGATGCCCGGCCTGTGGTCGGCGACCGCGGCACGGTCCAAAGTGGAGCTGCTGTCGTTCTTCCGGAACCGGCAGTCGCTGGTGTTCACGCTGCTGTTCCCCGTACTGCTGCTGGTGGTCTTCGGGTCGATCTTCACCGGCAAGATCGAGCACACCGACGTCGACTTCAAGCAGGTCTTCATGGCCGGCATCATCGCCGCCGGCATCATGAGCGTCAGCTTCCAGGGGCTGGCCATCAACATCGCCATCGAGCGGGACAACGGGCTGCTGCGGCGGCTGGCCTCCACCCCGATGCCGAAGGCGGCGTACTTCGCCGGCAAGGTGATCCGGGTCGGGGTGACCGCGCTGCTGGAGGTCGCGGTCCTGCTGGCCATCGCGGTGCTCGCCTTCGGGCTGCCGCTGCCGTCCACACCCGGTCGCTGGCTCACCCTGCTGTGGGTGGGGCTGCTCGGTGCCACCTCCTGCTCGCTGCTGGCCGTCGCGTACAGCTGGGCGATCCCCAACAGCGCCTCGGCACCGGCGATCGTGACGCCGCCGTTCATGCTGCTCCAGTTCATCTCCGGGGTGTTCTTCCCGTTCAACCAGCTGCCCGCGTGGATGCAGTCGCTGGCCGGGTTCTTCCCGCTGAAGTGGATGGCGCAGGGGCTGCGGTCGGTGTTCCTGCCGGACTCGTTCACCGTCGTGGAGCCGGCGGGTTCGTGGGAGCACGGGCGTACGGCGCTGGTGCTGATCGTCTGGTGCCTGGCCGGCGCCCTGCTGAGTGCGTATTCCTTCAGGTGGCGGGGGGCGAAGGTCAAGTGACTGCCGTTGGCGCGTTCGTCCACCCGTTCTCCCCGGCGGGTCGGCTCGATCCGTACCCGGGTTACCGGTGGCTGCGCGCCAACGCTCCCGTCTACTACGACCCGACCAGCCGGTTCTGGTTGCTGACCCGGCACGCCGATTGCGTTGCGGCGCTGCGGGATCCGCGCTTCTCCGCCGCCCTCGGGCAGCGGCAGCGGGCGCGCGGCGAGCCGCTGCCCGCCTCCATGCTGACCACCGACCCGCCCGACCACGACCGGCTGCGGGCGCCCGGCTCGCTGCTGCTTGGCCCGGCGGCGGTGCGTTCGATCCTCCCGGTCGTCGAGGCCGAGATCGGCGCGCTGCTCGGCCGGCTCACCGGCTCGGTGCGGGTGATCGCAGGCATCGGCGAACCGCTGGCCACAGCTGTGCTGGCCACCCTGCTGCGGATTCCCCGGGACAGCTGGGGTTTGTTCGCCGACCTGGCCCGCGCCGCGTCGGTGAACCTGGACCCGATGGCCGACCCGGCCAGCGGGCAGCGGGCCATGCGGCTACTGACGTCCTATGTGGACAGTCACCTTGGGACGGTCCCGGACGGCGGTACGCCGCTGGCCAGGCTGATCGCCGACCAGCGGATCACCCGGCCCGAACTGCTCGGCATCATCACGCTGATCGTGGTGGGCGGGTGGCGGCCGCTGGCCGAGTTCGTCGGCAACGCGCTCTACCTGCGGCGGGCCGCGATCGCCGACCCGGCGCTGGCCACCGACGAGGTGCTGCGGATGGAGGCGCCGATCCCCTTCACCAGCAGGGTCACCACCGAGCCGGTCGAGCTGACCGGCGGCACGCTGCCGGCCGGCGCCCGCGTCCTGGCCCTGCTGGCCGCCGCCAACCGCGACCCGGAGGTGTTCGACCGCCCGGAGGAGTTCGTCCCCGACCGTACGCCCAACCCGCACCTGGGCCTGGGCGGCGGCGGCCACTACTGCCTCGGCGCCGTGCTGGTCCGCGCGGCCGGCGCCCACCTCCTCCGGCACTTCCCGGCGGCCACCCTCACCGCCGAACCCACCTGGGCCGCCTCCCTGCTGCCCCGCCACCTCAACGACTACCTGCTGGAGGTGAGCACATGAGCACAGTGGATGTGCTGGTGATCGGTGCGGGGGTCAGTGGCCTGGCCTGCGCCGACCACCTGCGCGCGGCCGGCGCCACCGTGCTGGTCCTGGAGGCGCGGGACCGGATCGGCGGCCGGATCAGGTCGGTACGCCCGCCCGACGGCGGCCCGGTGAGGGAACTGGGCGCGCAGGTGGTGCACGGCGACCGCAACCCGCTGCGCGACCTGCTCGCCCCGGACGCCCTCGTACCGGACCAGCACGACCGCGCGGCCCGGGTGATCCTGGACGGCACCGACCAGCCGATGGGCGTACTGGCCAGCGGCGGCAACCCGCCCTGGGCGCTGGAGGAGCGGCTGGCCGCCAGCGCCGCCCCGGACGTACCGATCTCCGACTGGCTGCGCTCGGCCGGCACCACCTCCACCGAACAGCGCGTGGCGGCCGAGTGGTTCCGGCAGAACTGGGCCGCCGGGCCGGATGTGCTGAGCGCCCGCGGTGCCGCGCAGGCGCGCCGGCTGGACCGGGTCGGCGGCTCGGAGTTCTCCGTACGGGACGGGTTCGAGACGCTGACCGCGCGGCTGGCCGACCCGCTGGAGGTACGGCTGAACACGCCCGCGACCGAGCTGGACTGGTCGCACGGCAAGGTCGCGGCCGGCGCGCGTCAGGTAGATGCCGCGGGCCCGCCGGTCGGTCTCATCCTCGCGCCGCTCGATCAGGCCGCGGCGCTCGAGATTGTCGAGCAGGCGGACCAGGGTCGGC
>Ga0081455_10001473_pt1 | contig 29119 bp, 29 predicted proteins | sample TabmetS3T2R1_FD_70207 | JGI IMG/M metagenome (GOLD analysis project Ga0081455, IMG submission 70207) | Tabebuia heterophylla rhizosphere microbial communities from the University of Puerto Rico - S3T2R1 | ecosystem: Host-associated > Plants > Roots > Rhizosphere ... | reverse complement strand
GTTGCGAGTCAAAGGCGTTGTGGTTCTCATAACTTTCAAAAGGTTATGTATACATCAGTCCCATCAAGTATGTAAAAATCGAATTCATGTAGCATGGTTGCAAAAATAATCGACGGTCAAACAGTGGCTGCAAGCGTACAAGAACTGGTCAAACACCAAGTCGAAAGATTAGCTAATAATGGCGTGAAGCCATGTCTTTGTACAATTCTAGTTGGTGAAAATCCATCTTCAATTTCATACATCAATAGGAAACAGAAAGCTGCTCGTGATGTAGGAATTACAACAAAAGATTTGAGGTTCAACGACACATTAAGTCAGGAAGAACTACTACGGGTAGTAACTGATCTTAATTCTGATAGCAATGTCCATGGGGTCCTGGTGCAACTTCCGCTGCCTAGACATTTGGATCAGAACGCTATCATTAGCGAGCTCTACCCCATCAAGGACGTAGACGGTTTGACTCCTTTCAATTCTGGTATGATAATGAAAGGAAAACCTGCAATTGCTCCATGCACCCCAATGGGAATTTTAGAATTGCTGGATTTCTATAAAATCGATGTAGTAGGAATGGATGTAGTTATAATTAATAGGAGTAGTCTTGTTGGGAAACCATTGTCTTGTTTGCTCCTCGATAGGGGATCAACTGTGACGGTTTGCCATTCCAGATCAAAAAAGTTAGAAGAAAAGCTAATGAGATCAGAAATGATAATAAGCGCAGTTGGGAATCGTGAACATTTTACCCTATCTGGTGATATGGTAAGGCCGGGGGCTGTAGTAATTGATGTTGGAATTAGCAGACTCAACGGGCGGATATGTGGAGATGCTGACTTCGGTTCCGTTCGGACTAAAGCCTCGTGGATTACTCCAGTGCCTGGAGGGGTTGGGCCCATGACGGTAGCCATTCTACTTAGAAATACGGTAGCCGCCGCTCTTTCGGCCAACGGAATGGAAAACAAGTCCATATATGACCAATATAGCGACTGAGAAAGTCAGAATCAGAAAATCGTTGTTGAAGAGACGGAACGAGTTATCATCTGGCGAAATTTATGATAAAAGTCAATTCATACAGCTCCATGTTCTCAACTCTGTACAGTTCTTGACATGCGAAACTGTGGGTGTCTATATACCTATAGGAAGTGAGGTTAGAACAGAAGTGATCATACGAAAGGCGATTAATGCCGGTAAGAAGGTAGCCTTGCCTAGGATTGAGTCAGAAGGGATAAGGTTCTATCAATTCCATGATAAGAATTTCAAAGAGGGGCTAGTATTAGGCAAATTTGGAGTGAAAGAGCCGTCTAATATCGGAAAGAGAGTAAATAGGATTGATTTACTCATAGTTCCAGGTATCGGATTTGATAATCAGGGTTCGAGAATAGGTTATGGCCGAGGCTATTTTGACGAGTACCTTCGGAAGACGAAGGTTTCATTTTCAATGGGTCTAGGATACGAGTTTCAATTAGTGCCTTATGATCTACCTCAATCACCATCAGATCAACCGATAAATGGTTTATCGATAGAAACAGGGCTTGTGATCTTCAGGTCTAGGAATAGGCCTTACCAATCGCTATCCAACTACTAACCCTATGTCAGTCCTATAATGTTCTTCTCCAGGACCCCAACCTAACTTTAGAACAGTTTTGTACGCTTTTTTTCTCGCTGAATCAATGTCTCGACCAGTAGCCGTGACACTTAAAACTCGTCCCCCTGCAGTAAGGAGCCGGTTTATTGGTGCCTTCTTTGTTCCTGCATGAAAAATTAAAACATTATGAGAGGCATACGAATTCAGTCCGTAAATTTCTTGGTTTCCTTTATGTTTCCCAGGATATCCCTTTGAAGCCATGACGACACAGACAGCAGCATCTTGGTTCCATTCAATAGGTGGCATATGGTTTAGTTTCGTGTCTATCGCAGCTTCCACGTAAGGGTAAAGGTCCGACTTCATCCTAACAACTAGTGCCTGGCATTCTGGATCACCCATTCTGACATTGAACTCTAAGACGTAGGGGAGTCCATCTTCACAATCTAGCATTAGACCGGCATACAAGAACCCTGTGAATGGGGTTCCCAGAAGTTTCATGCCTCTGATCGTCGGATCTATAATGTCATCTATTATATGAGCTTCTAAATTCCTGTCAACATCAAGTACTGGAGAGTATGAGCCCATCCCCCCAGTATTCGCACCCCTATCATTATCATATGCTCTTTTGTGGTCCTTGCTGGTCGCGAGAGGTACAATTGATTCCCCATCACAAATTGCTATATATGACACCTCTTTCCCAGTAAGTCTTTTTTCAATGACGACTTTATTACCGGCATCGGCGAATTTCTTATCAAGCATGATAGTGCGTAGCGCCCGAATGGCCTGCTGTTGGGTTCTACAAACTATGACTCCTTTACCTGAGGCCAAACCATCGGCCTTTACTACGAGCTTCCCTGTCTGAGATTTCACATAATCTTTGGCATCTCTGTAGGAGGAAAATACAGCGAACGGAGCTGTCCTTATCCCTTCCCTCTCCATAAAGTGCTTACTGAACGCCTTACTGGATTCCAGCTTCGCTGCTGCTCTGGACGGTCCAAAGATCCTCAACCCTCTATTCATAAATTCGTCAACGATTCCTTTTGCTAATGGACTTTCAGGTCCAACAATGGTTTCGCAATTATTTTGATCAGCGAACTTCATTATCTTATCGAAGTCTGAATAATCGATCTGGATATTCTTCTCAGTCCCGCCATTTCCAGGACAGTAGAAGATTTCGCTAATGCAGTCGCTCTGATGCAGTTTCCATCCTAACGCATGTTCTCTGCCGCCAGACCCTATAATCAAAAGATTTTTCTGCCTTCTGTTAGGATGCAAGAACACTAGTTCGAAATTCTGAATTATAAACTGTTTGATATCTAAAGGAAAAGTCCTGCCATGATTTCCTTTTATCTGAGATTACCTAGTTAAATATATGGCTGAAGTAGAAGGCAAGGAGCGGCCCAAACGTGGACTAGCCTCAGCGACAGGGTATACTCGTGAACGGGTGGCCAAGCAGGGTGGGACAGCTCCACATCAATCTCGTGGGCTAGCGGCGGCTGACTCAATTACAAGGTCCAGAGTAGCCAAGGCAGGTGGGAGTGCACGAGCGCTCAACACAGAAGGATTGAGGACAGCTGGTAAAAAAGGGGGAGAGGTGGTGAAGGCTGAGTACGGTACCTCTTTTTATCGGTCCATAGGGGGGAAGGGAGGTCATTCGGTAAAGGAGAAGTTCGGTATTGAGTTTTACAGGCAAATAGGCGAAAAAGGTGGCGCTATAGTTAAGGAAAAATATGGTCCGAGTTTTTACAGTGATATCGGAAAAAAAGGGGCAGAAAAACTTCGGAACCGATCATCGAAATAGATGAATATTCTAATTCAAAGGATCAAACATTTTAATCTCCTGCTAAAGTTTTAGCACGTTATTGGATAAATCATGTATTATTGCTCTGATAACTTGATCATATTCTCCGTCTTCAAATTCTAAAGCTGTGAATGTTTTTTCCCTGATAGAATGGACAGTACTTGTCAGATGATAACAGGGCATTCCAGACGAAAGGGACCTGTAATAATAACTTTTGCAGCTGCAAAAACCCAATTCAGGTTCAGTCCAGTACTCCGCATCTCTGCCCACTACGGAACAGATTCTTCTATCGCTTGGACTAAACCTGTGTATTTTAACTGCCGGCGGATCCACGATTTCGCTCTTGCGATGATTCAAAACAGATTCTGATGATGATCTCTATTAATAATCTTGTTGGCACGATTGGTTCAATGATTATCAAAAACTGTAGTTATTCGATGAGTCTACTATTATTATATATTATATGTCAAGAATGAATGAATGGATACAATAAAACCATTAGTGTACTCTGAATGTGTGGGATGCCAAACTTTTACGATAGGGAGAATGGCTAACACATGATTATAGATTTATTATGAAGGTGATATAACCCCTCATCATTGAAGGACTACGATTACGTAATCCTATGGCTGGACTATTTCAATAAGAATCTCTCAAGAACCAAGGGTCGAAAGATCAAAAAGGAGCAGGCAATATTTGATCCTACTTTATCTGACCTAATAAGCGCTGCCAGGGAATCGGGATTTGACCCCAAAAATGATCAGATTAACGATGGGGCTCGCTATCCGAGAAGGGCGTTCGTAAAGTCCGGCTATATCGCACTCCCAAAAAATGATTCATACAAGAAAAACAAATTGATAATTACCCTTGCACAGAGAATGCTGAAAAACAGAATAGATCGGTCTAGACATTGAATCTCTGCATCAGACTTTAGCTGATGGGCATCATGGATGAGCTAGGAACAATTATACATGTAGCAAGGAGCGGCAGGATTATTGTAAAAATCGATAATGATGCTAGTAAGATAAAATCAACTGGTGTGTCATTAGTCGATTCATCTGGATTAAGAATCGGGCGAGTACAGGAGATTTTTGGACCTGTATTTTCCCCTTACGCCTCTATAATCCCAAGCAGAAATAAATTAACTGGGATCGTAGGGAAGAAGGTCTTCGTCGCAGATGAGGATTCATTCAGAAAGATGAAATCCAAGCGAGAGCATGGTCACAGACCTAAACATAAGCAGGCACGCCACGAGCATGATAAACCAAGGAAATAATTCACCACTTAATTATGATGAATTACTAAGTAGATACAATCTATTTAACCTATTAAAATATGCGCATAGAATTGTTAGTCTATTTGTTCGGTCTGGACACAGTTCTGTCTAGGATACATAGTTATGCTTTCGATTCATAATTAGGATTTGGGATTTATTTCCTTGTAGGTCTCCCAAAATTCGTCGCCCACATAGTGCAAGTTATCTATGACATAGCCTTTAGAGTTACGAAATGCCACCGCACTATCCTCAAGTGCTCTACCTATTGCAAGGACCTTCAAAAATTTCTCGTCCTTGACCGTCACATAATCACCCTTCGCAAAATCATCGTGCGCGGTGATCCCGGGTCGCATTATCTTAGCACCATTGCAAACAAATTTTATCGCTCCCATATCTACTACTACAAATGGAAAAACAGTAAGTGTTTGCACAGTTCCTAAAAAGGGAACTATGGTCCAGCTATCAATCTGGGCAGCAGTGAAAGCCTTAGCACAAAGTAACCGATGACCTTTTCCTGTATCATATGATATAAAGTTTTTTTCGTCTTCAGAATTGTAAGCATTAGGTGGCCAGCTTTTCCGAATGATGTCTTTTATCGCTGAAGTTTCTCTTTTGGAAAGGATTGATTTCTTCATATCACATTCTAATAGGTTTTCAAGAAGTACGATTTGTGTTTTCAATAATTTTGTCAGGTGCTAATCGTGCTTCCATGGGTACATATTCGCATCCCATTGGTCCGCAATATCTTCCTACGTATAGCGCTTTCGGTCTATAGAGTGCCGGTTTAGGTGCTGCTTCTGCAAATTTTTCTTCAATAATGTGCGCTGACCAGCCTGCAATTCTAGAAATCGCAAAAATGGGTGTATTAAGGTCCATTGGTATATCCATATCATGATAGAGCGAAGCACTGTAGAGATCAACGTTAGGGTAGATTGCCTGCCTCTTTTCTTCCATCATATATTTCTCGGTAACTCTCTCAATTTTCTCAGTAATTTCAAACCATTGGGTTTTCTTCTGATTCGACATGATCTTAGACAGTCTTGAAAGCACTTCAGATCGGGGATCCGTGGTTTTATAGACGGCATGTCCCATTCCCATAATCCGCTCTCCTGCGTTTAGACGATTTTTTACCCATTTCTCAACATTTCTTGGATCATTGATGTCGAGTAGCATTTTCATCACCCTAACGTTGGCACCGCCATGCAATTCACCTGAAAGAGCTCCAATCGCACCGCCGGTGCATGAATACATATGGGCTCTTGTTGATGCAATCTCCCTTGCAGCAAATGTGGAGGCATTAAAACTATGTTCTGCATGTAATATAAGGCATATATCGAGAATTTTTGCCTCTTGGGCAGTTGGCTTTTTTCCTCTCAGCATATGTAGGAAATTAGAGGCATGCGACTCGTCCTCTGTCGCCGGCACTACTTCCTTGTGATTTCTAATACGATCCCATGCCGCTACGATTGACGGAATTTTGGATATCAAAGTAATTGCCCGGCCGACATTAGCATCCTTTGTGTCATCATTAAGATTAGGATCATAGTCCGCCAGTTCGCATACACTCGACTGGAGCACGTCCATAGGCAACGCGCTTGGTTGTCGATTCTTCAAGCTCATTATTAGTCGTTGGGGAATCTGTCTTGCTTCATAGAGTTTTTCAGTAAAGACAGCTAATTCGTCATTACGTGGTAGTTCACCGAAGAGCAGGAGATAGGCAGTTTCTTCAAATGTTGAATGATTGACAAGGTCGAGAATATCATATCCCCGATAAATTAATTTACCATTGTTACCATCAATAGAACAGATCTTGGTATCAGCGACCTCAATATTCCGCAAACCAATGTTCCTTGCGTCCATATGATCATAGATGCGTTAGTGCTAAATATATAAATTGACATTTATGTTTGAATTCCTAAGAGCTTAGTTTTCAAGACATATTGCTATACATATTAAAAAATGCACGCAAGGTGAATTATGCCTATCTTCCCTCAAGTAAGCAGCGCATCAAGATACAATCATCTTAATTCCAAAACTCAGCTCGTGCACTCCTATAGATCTCGATTTCATTCAAAATTATTGTCAAAATACAAAAGGGGTTTTTATTCCGTGGAACTGTAGCACAACGCTGCTCCCCCAACCCCAGCATATTTTGAGCCTATTATCCTAACTAATGGGTAACATTTCTTCACGCAAGTTACTACGGTTTATTGTCAGGATGTCGATCCCATCTCCACTTGACGAATCTCGCTGTATAGACGATTTCATAGCCTTGATTACAAGATTCCTAGCTTTTTCTTCAGATAGGTCTTGTCTATATTCTGCATCCATCACACCTAGCGCCATTTCGGCTCCTGAGCCCACTGAAGCATAATCGTCAGGAAGTACCGATCCGAGTGGATCTAATGTGTATATCTGTGGTTTGTATTCAGTGCCACCAACTACTACCTGAGTTAATAGGGGGAAAAACCGCCTTTCGAACATGATTACGGACATTAATTTCGCAATAGAGTTAGTAGCGACAATCCTCTTAGTTTCGAGCTTCCTAATTTTAGCAAGGGCTGAAACCTGTCTAACTAAGACTTGCATATCTGCGATCATTCCGGCACAAGCTGCACCGACATGCTCTGTTACTGGAAATATTTTCTTGGTATTCTTATTTACGACGAAATTTCCATAAGATACTCGCTTTTCCGCAGCTAGAATAATACCCTCTTTATAAGAAATGCCAATTGCGGTTGCCCCGGGAAAAAACTGAAATGCCATATCTTACACTGTTCTATATCCAATCTCATTTAGTCTTTTCTATTAAGGAATATATTTGGAGTTGCATGTGGTTCATCAGACTGCTTACAGCTCACTAAAATCTCTCCATTGTATTCATTGTGATCCAATTTAAACCCAATTTATTTACCATGAAAATTTTATCGTCTAAAATATTTGGTCTTATTTTTTATTTACTGTGTTGTCATGTATTCTTATTGCCTCAGCCACCAGTCTATTTTGAAGCTCCAATGCATCTTTTCCCTCGGGGTGTCTTGACTCTGCGATTGCCTCGGCCACAATTCCAATGATATGTCTCAGCAAGAACTCATCTCCCCTCATCGCCTCTGCGGTATATGTAGAATTGGCCTTGTTCACGAATACGACGTTTTCATTAGTGAAGCTGTATCTCGAATCAGAGTCATCTTCATATGGGATTACCTTATAGCCAACCTTCTTTAGCGCAAAAGTTTTTTTTAGAACAGGTCGTCTTATCTTGGTTGTAATAACAAGAGGACGTTGTGCATTGCCAGTTGTATCAAAATCGGTTGGACTTGGTTGAGTCATTCCGGTAAAATTGTCGCTCGCGATCAAATCTTGATAGCTGTTCCGGGGGTTTTGCGTAGATAATCGTTCGTCACTAGTTTCTGGAATAATCTGAGTTTTGTCCTCTTCGACCATACTGCGTGTTTCCGTGGTATCTCCTATGTAATCAGGAGTTAGGGATGCTTCTTCCGGAGTAACCGTATGTGTAAGGCTTTTCTGATTGCGTTTTAAACTATTGCTAGTTTGAGCTCGGCGTCCCGCCTCCTGTTGTCTGACCTCAACGGTTTCGTAGCCTTCAACTTCTTCAGTCTCTATGTTCTCTACTATTGCCTGGCCAAGCACCTTATCTATCTCCTTGTAGATCCGAGATTCCTCCCTTGTTATCAGAACGTCCTCGTATTCGCTCAAACTAGGAATTAATGTATTTGTAATGAAGGTCTGCATATTCAGGAGAAATTTGGAATATTCCTCATCCTCTATTAATGCTGACTTGTCGGCAAATCTTGATGTTAATGAATCGCATCTGACGAATCCAGTCACCCGCTTGAGTTTATTCCCAAATCCAAATGAACTTCTCGTTACTACGTGATTCCCAACCATAATGGCGATTCCGTTTTCATCTTCAGAAAGAGGTCTCTTAGCTATGACTATTTCTCCCAAAATTTTCCCTCCATCTAAGCTGATCCCAAGTCGGTGGCCTTGAATATCCGGCGCATTTATAGCCTCGGCCCCTCTGAAGTCCCATTCCGCAAAAGTATCTGCCGTCTTGATGAAAACCTGAAATAAGGGTTGTCTTAAAATTGCCAGCTTGCGTACTTCTTTTGACAATTTGGTTGGGTCAAGCATTAATTTCGAGCCTTTTAGAAATAACTCCGTACCATTTCTTCTTAGCGGGGGTTCATTAATTTCATCAAGAGGAGTGTTACCAGAAGAAAGTCTGTCCAGTACAGATGCTTCAAGCAGGAGTGACTTATGGAAATTGTCACGCTTTGTTCGTATCCTCATATTCTGAAAAGAAGTCAGAAAGGACAACCTTCCTGTGCCATACCTACCAGTTCTTATTCTCCGAAGCCTAGGAGAAATTGAATCGAACTTCTTATGAGGGGATCCAAGAAACAAGAATTTTTCCATCCCATCCGCATTCATTCCAGCGTCATCCTCTATCAAGATGGAACCATCCTTAAAGACTGTGATAAGAACTTTGGTTGCATCCTCATCAAAAGCATTCTCTACCAATTCCTTAACGATTTCATTTGGCGAAACCCAAGTCTTGGTGGCAAATTCTCTGAAAAAGGACGGATGTACTTTTAATTCTACTGTCATCGGTCGATTGAGATTTTACAACATCACCTTTATTTGTTGCGTATGAAAACTTGTTTGACAATCTAGTCACATAAGATAGTATAAATAGGTATCCGCAGCTTGAGTTAAGGAAAGATGCAACTTGAAGAGACCATACTCCCCGCTAAAGCTTCCGCTATATTTTCTCAGATCCTGAACACTGTAACCTTGCCACTAGATATGATGTCATAAATTCGGTCCTTTATTTTATCTACGTCAAAATCATAGTATGTCCCCTTGGCATTAGCCAGCTTTTTGATGGCTCGCCTTAAGATAGAAAGGCAGATTTCCTCTTCAGCCTTCTGATAATGAACATAAGCGGCACATACTAATATAATGCCGCCTATTAGCTCTCTTTCAGGTCCTTTAGACTCTTTCCATACAGATTCGAGTATTTCATGAGCAATCCAATACTTCTCCTCGTTAAAGTAGCATTTCGCTTCAGAGATTGCCGCTTTCCTTTCCCTTCTTTTTTCTATGACGTGATATGAACTCAAATAGTCTCCAATTTCGCGGATCATATATGCAACCCTAGCGATCCTATCATGATCTGGAATACTTATATCATATTCGATATGAAACCTGGATACTCTTGTATCTCTGATGACTATTCCCTCCGAAGCTAGTTCTCTGGCTTTATTCTTTAGCCAAAAACTATCTTTTGGTTGGTAGGACGGATTATGTAGAAATAGCATAAATCTCATAGAACTGCATCTACGCCATTTGAGCAAATACATATGCGGTATCAAGTTCTTGGTCATTTGTCCAAAGAGTTGGGAGAGTAACGCAGCCAATAATATTCAACCCGTAGGACTTTATGATGTCTCCCCAGCCCCATGAGTGGCAATCCGTTGCATACTTTCTCAGCATATGAGTCCCCATGAAATTAAAGCCAGGTTTGACTCTTGTCTCATATTGATCTCTGGTCTTTGTTATTACGTCTCTTGCCAATATATCTCCTTGCTCAGGGAGACCGGATATGAAAAAGACGGGATTCGATAGATCGAGAGAACTATAGTAGAAGTCAGTAGCGTCTACGTTTAGGATCTCAAATTCTACTCCTGTAGTTGAGATGACATTGTGTTGTAGTACGCTCAAATTAGTATCGATCTCCATGCTTATAGATCTTAATCCCAAGATAGCCGCACAGTATGCTATCCTGCCATCCCCTGATCCGACATCAATTAATTCAGTGTATCCCAATTTTTTAGATATGAAAGCCAAGGCAAAAGCGGACAAAACCCATGTCGGGTAAAAGGGTTGATATGAAGTATCGTATTTCTTGCTGCTAAGCCAATAGCTGTTTATATCGCCCTCATATGATTTACATGGTATGCCGTCTATCATAATATCTATCTGATTAAAATAAATGGGATTGTTTTGCGCAAACAAATTCAGTTTGTCAAGAAAGCTCTGCTCAATGCCCAATTCTCTTGTTCGTTGACATGGTATGATTTCTGTAACATAGTTTACAGGCGCAAAATTAGTCATGTAGTTTCTTTTAAGCCTAGTAATTTCTGAACAGATATCTTCCAACATTTTCCCCTTGAATGAAGCTTATTTTAGTACACTGATTCCGCACTTGGCCGCAATCCGCGCTTGTAAGACCTATGCCCGCATTTCGAACAATAATACAGCTTCTTTTTTTTGTATGTATAAATAACATCGTCGTCCTCCATTATACTGTGGACAGTCCTCGACATGCATCGATCGCAGAATCTCGATTCAGTAGCTTCAATATTCATTTGATTTCTATCATTATGATCTAATTGGCTTCGATCCTAAAAAGCTGTATTTCTTAGCTATTTCTTTAGCCTTTGAGACAAGAGAACAGGGACTTCTGATGGCGTTTTTGCTACCGGAACATCCGCTTTGAGAAAGCTAGCCAATTTAGAGTCCGCAGAACCATAACTGCCATATACGATAGCACCTGCGTGACCCATTCTCTTTTCTTTAGGTGCTGATCTTCCTGCAATATATCCTATAACTGGTTTTGGATAGGATGTCTCCACTATATACTCTGCTAACAGCTCCTCCGCATCTCCGCCAATCTCACCTACAACTACAATACATTCGGCATCATCTATTCCTCTAATCATTTCAAAGCATTCAATTAGATTTGTGCCATTAACTGGGTCACCACCAATACCCATGCAAAACTTTTGACCAAATTTCGCTTTGGATAAGTTGTGAGCTAGTTCATACATCAACGTGCCACTCCGGGACAATAGGACCACGTTTCCTCTTCTGAACGGCTGAGCTGGCATAATACCAATTTTGATAACCTCAGGAACGATGATACCTGGCGTATTAGGACCTATGATTCGAGCGTTTTTGAGCTTAGCGTATTCTAATAACTTTAAGGAATCTATAATTGGAACATGTTCCGGTATCGCCACCAGCAATTTTATTCCATTATCTAATGCCTCAGTTGCTGCTCTTAAAAAGTTTGATGCTGGAACAAATAAGGCTGAGATAATGGCTCCCGTTCGTTTAACGGCTTCGTCTATGCCGTCATAAACGGGGATTCCATCAAATTCCTGTCCCCCTTTCCCAGGTGTCACGCCAGCCACGATGTTTGTACCATATTCTTTCATCAATCGAGTATGGGTCGATCCGAAGCTGCCTGTCATTCCCTGAACAATCACTGGTTTCCTGCGGAAATTCTTGTCTGTTTCTTGCCCAACCAGTATGTCCATAAGATCAAACTGACTTGCCATAAATCTCCTCCTTTTTTGAAAGTTCTGCAAGTACTCCCTGGATGGCCTGCTCAACTGCATCATAAATTTTGGCTTTACTATCTTTCAGCATTTTTTTTGCTTGATTAGCTTCTGCCCCAGATATTCTGGCGAAGATCGGTACTTCTATGATACTCTCACGATATGCCCTAAGTATTCCTTCTGCTACCATGTCAGTTTTCACTATTCCTCCGAATAAGTTAATCAGAATAGCCCGAATCTTGGTTATTTTACTAATTATTTTCAGAGATTCATATATCGTTTCAGCAGTAGCACCACCACCAAAGTCTAGAAAGCAACCTGCCTTCCCTCCTTGGTCTGACACCATATCAAGGGTAGACATCACAAGTCCCGCTCCATTTCCGATTATAGCTATGTTTCCGTCTAACTCTACAAACGAGAACCCCCCTTCTTTAGCCTGTTTTTCCATCTCCGACATGTACTGGTATTTCTTGAGTTCTGGATGTCTAAACATGGCATTATCGTCAATAATGACCTTTGCGTCTAGTGCCATTAACGATCCGTCCCGAAGAACTACGGCTGGATTAATCTCTGCTAATTCAGCATCTTTTTCAAAGACGAGGTTTGATAGATTTATTACAAAGGATTTAAAGGACTCTGACGTACCACCCTGTAGGCCAAGTTTCGACGCTGTTTCCGTTGCTAAGGAGAGAGATACCCCTGATGTTGGAACGTCTATAATTAGCTTATTTTTGACGCTTTCTATGTCAACACCGCCTTCTGCTGAGCAGATAAGCGAGTAAATTCTCCTACCTCGATTCAAGAAAAGGGAAATATATATTTCCTGCCGAATATCGACAGACTGCTCCATCATGATTGACCGAGGCAATTCTCCCTTTATCGTCTTATTGACTAGTTCCCTGAAAATAGAGGCTGCTTCGATCGGTGTATTACACATTACAATTCCCCCAGCTTTTCCCCTGCCTCCTACAGCAACCTGCGACTTCAGAATCAAAGGAAATTCAAACTTAGTGGATAACTTTTCCACTTCGGTCACTGAGGTTGCCAGGGCTGACTTGGGAGTAGGAATTCCATATTGAACGAATAATTCTTTTCCCTGATGTTCAAGTAATCTCATCCTGCAGCTTAGAAAAAAGGAATGGACTCATTTATAATTCTAGTATGCGAAATTATATCAAATCAGAGTAATTAGTCAGTGAATTTTTAATAATATCACTAATATCTTATAATTTCCTAGCTGTGTGCTAGTCTTGATCTAAAAAGAGTTAAGGTAGGAATGGCAATGTGCTGCTATCGGTCCACTATGGTTTGCTGAGTTCATTTCAATCAGTATAATAGATTGAATTAGTAGAGGATTAGGCAAATAAGACGCTCTATAGATACAAACTTTAAATATTGAATTTGTGACAAACGAGTCATGGCTGAAAAGATGACAGCAGTATGGCTAATTATTCTGACAATTATTGTGTGTGCTGCAGTCCCGGCCGCTATGATTTGGCTAACTTCACAGCCTAAGCCCGAATTTATAGCAGCTTTTGATTTACACAGTTATCATTTGTTTAGCATTCATTAACAATAAAACGTCTCGGACATACGAATACTTTATTTTCTTGTTTTATTATTTGAGAGGATTTTAAGTGTAGGACATATGTTCTTATGAGATTCAATTCTTGTGAAAGGCGTTTGGACGAACCAGGACAAGAAAAGAATATAGCCACAATAAACGTCATTGGGAGAAATTTCCATTGATAATACCGGCATCTGTGATCCGATGTAAATGCAAAGCATTTCGATAAAGTAGGCGCAGTATCTCCTACATAAGACAATTCAGGTTATTGGCATGTATTTCATTCCGTTACTAAATTGAGGAATATTAACTGTTTTCCATGGTCCGTATGGTGCTTTGGATGAGGTTAAATTGTATCACTATTAATGGTCTGATCTACCAAATAGCCAGGAATCTCAATACAAGTTCGAAACATGAAAAGATTCAGATGGCTAAATCGTAAGAGGACGTGTACTTTGAGACTGAACTATATTGAATTGCATGTAACAATTACAGTAAATTGGTTGTTACCGGATGAATAACAGCACTTTATTATTTTTCATCTTGGTTCTGCTTTTATGGTAGGAACTAAGGAGTGGAGTACTTTACAGAATCCTAACCATTTTTCTGCGCTTCCTGAATTTCTATAGTATTATATTATGTCAGGAAGCATGGGTTTACGTTTTGGCCGAGAACAATCTCCTTACTATGTTACTCTGGCTGGGCGAGCTGATTATCTCAAGTTGGATTCTTTCCTATGGTGCTGAACATCTCTCTATGAGGTACGGAGCGAAATTTGTTGGAAGAACTCTTTTGAGCGTAGCCACCACCCTTCCGGAAATCGCAATTGTTATTTACGCTGCGGCTGACGGTCTTTATGGAGTTGCCATAGGAGCCGGATTAGGCAGTAATCTACTAATGATGACTTTGGGATTAGCTATAATGCTGCTTATAGCAACGACTCGCCTTTCCAAAGCCCCAATGAAGAGTATCCCTGTAGGAATGTTCAAACTTGATAAGATATTCCTATTGGCCACTGCGATAATCAGCGCAGTCCTCTTTGTTAACGGATATAATTTCCTTGATGGATTTGCTTTCTCTGCCCTTTTCATAGCGTATATTGTTATGGCCTTTTTAGAGATGAAAGGCGAGAGAAAAAGAGAATCTTTACGGGTTACTCCTAAAATAACCAATTCGGAAATCAAAGATCAACTAATAGAGATTAATGACTCTGGGATTTCTGGAAAAACTTTCGATCAGGAAATGCTCAAGTCAGTGTTGGCGTTTGTTGCAGGAACGGTCGGAATCGTATTAGGAGCAGGGCCTTTTATCCACTCGATGCAAGAATTTTCACTGGAGGTAGGAATATCAGTCATAATCCTTGCAGTTATGATAAGCCCCATTGCTGGTGAGATGCCAGAAAAGATCTCCATGATGATTTTGGCACGTAAGGGCGCGGCTGGAGCTTCGATAGCGATTGCGAACGTGCTCGGATCTAAAATTCTAAATAACACATTGCTCTTGGCGGTGGCAGTGTTTGGTGCAATGTACCACGGTGGGTTCTTCACAAATATTGAACTCACTACTGTACTAGCTTACCAGATGATTCTGGTTACAGCTGTTACTATTATTGCACTCGTTCCGCTTTTCAAGAAGGAAATAGGTCTCAAAGTGGGCATCCTGTTGGCAGCATTGTATGCAATTAGCCTTTTTGTCCAATTTCTTCTTCCTCAGGAAGTTACCCTTCATTAGTACTTATCGAATTTACTATTGATAGTAACATAAAGATTCTATCAATGCCTTAACCCATGGACACGATGCCGCGAGTCAGTTTCACAGATGTCCCAGATTAATATCGAATTGATTTTAATCAATAGATAATAAAATATCAACTTTATTACATCGAAATTACGCTTATTGGTATATTTGTGTCAGGAAAATATCTATTTCCAAATGATTTCGTCTTATCCAAATCTATTTATTTTCGATGAGGTCAATTTTGGTCATGGGTATATTTCTGGGAAGGAGATCTAAGCGCGATGAGGATAATACTTCTTCCGGTTCAATCCCTGAAGAAAGAATATTGGATCAGCGCGACTTCCAGAAGTACGACCTTTATAAGAAAGGAGTCAACAGCATGTCGAATGAAAAATTCGAGGATGCGGTCCGTAGTTTCGAGTTAGCCTTACGACTGGATTCCAAATTTGTGGACGCCTGGATTAAAAAAGGATATTGCCACTTTCTCCTTGGAGAGTACAATAGCGCGATTATGTCATACGAGAAGGCGCTTGAGGTCGATGTCAACAATGTAGAACCCTGGAATTTAAAGGGTTTGGCATATTACAAATTAAGAGATTACGAAAAGGCCATTGCCTCGTGTGAGAAGGCAATAGATGTCAATCCGAATGATGCAATGGTTTGGTATAACTATGCGTGCTACCTTGTCCTAAGCGGGAGGATTGATGAGGGTTTAGAAGCCCTTAAGAGATCCATAGAAATAGACATCAACTATGCAAAAAAATCAGTCAGAGATAGGGATTTTGAAAGTGCAAGAGCAGAAGAGGGATTCAAGAGAATAATTGAAGTTGTGGTTTTGGAATCAATCAGACAGGGCTATAATTACGTGGGCAAGATTGTATGGATTACAGGCATGGACAGGCAGGATGTAGAGGAGGCTGCACTGAGATTAACTATGAAGGGATTATTAATTAAGAGAGAAAAAAAGGGCATCACAAGTAAGGAGGAGTATTATGAAATGGCCAAAGACATCGCGGACAGGGTGGGGTACGCTAAACCCGCGGGCTTATTTAAGAGAAGCAAGACAATCTCTGCCCCCCTTCAGGAACTTAGGGATATAAGTGAAGTTATTGGCAACGTGAAAATTTCTGTTGAAAAAGGTGAACTCCAGTCAACGATTGAAGCCCTCGAGAAATTGATAAGTCCTGCGCAGCATGGTAATGCGATGGTCCAACAGTTTTTTGAAGAACACAGGGATCTTAGACTTTTCGATATACGATTGAAAGACAAGGGTCAAGAGTATTTGAACTCACACAAGACAGACATTATTGGTATACTATCAGATATCGATCTCAAGATCCGTGGAAACCTCATGTCAAGATCTACGAGTGACTAAGGCGAATGGAGACTTCTAGATTTCATTCCCTGTAAAATTTCATGGTCGGCTAGTTATTGTCTCCTGACCTAGAATTGTGTTACTGATATGAATTATTAAGTATTAATTTTGCTTGAGCCTTAGAGACGGGATAATGTATTATACAGGGTCATAACTATAGGTTAAACATGGACAAGACGTTTGCAGATGTTTCTGAGAAGGATATTACCAAAAGCATAGCATCATTGTTTAATGAAACCATTCAGGAATATGCAGATTCTGACGTGATCATAATCGGGGCAGGACCGGCGGGTTTGACGGCTGGACGTAAAATTGCGAGCAGCGGATTGAAGACCCTAATAGTCGAGCAAAATAACTATCTGGGGGGAGGCTATTGGGTCGGCGGTTACATGATGAATCCAGTTACTGTTCGTTCTCCCGCCCAGCGAATTTGGGATGAGTTAGGTGTACCATATCGCAAAATGGGTGAAGGCCTCTATGCAACTTGGGGCCCGCATGCTTGTTCAAAGTTAATTGCTGCCGCCTGTGATGCCGGGGTCAGGTTCTTGCAGCTGACCAAGTTTGATGATCTAATATTGAAAAATGACAGAGTTGGAGGAGTTGTTGTAAATTGGATGCCTGTTTCGGCGTTGCCACGAAATGTTACATGTGTGGATCCGGTTGCCCTGGAGAGCAAGATTGTTATTGACTCATCGGGCCATGATTCAGTTGCTGTAAAGCGACTTATGGATAGGGGATACGTAAAATGGAAAGGTATGAATCCAATGTGGGTCAACGGGAGTGAAGACGAGGTAGTTAGCAAGACTGGTGAGGTGTTCCCTGGTTTAATCGCAGCCGGAATGACTGTAACGGAGACCTTTGGTCTTCCTAGAATGGGTCCTACCTTTGGATCGATGTTACTGTCTGGAAATAGAGCAGCTGAGGTGGTACTGGACAGGATCCAGAACTTAAGTAAAGTTCCGCCTTTACTTTAAGGGCTCTATTCTGAATATTGCGAATTTATTTTCCGAACAAATTATTAACAGGTGGTATAGCTGTAGATTGTAGTTAGTCCATATGCTATCCAATGGTGTCGGCGACGCTCAACCTATTCCACCAAATGCTTCGCAGCTGTATGATGTGGTTATTATCGGTTCTGGACCAGCTGGATACACAGCTGGAATATATACTTCACGTGCGAAGCTCAGGACAAGAATAATTTCTGGGTCGTTACCCGGAGGTCAGCTAATGACCACAAGTGAGGTAGAGAATTACCCAGGATTCCCAAACGGAATTTTTGGACCAGAGCTTATGATGAATATGCGACAGCAGGCAGAGAGGTTTGGCTCTCTAATTGCAGACGACGAGGTCGTTCTTGTAGACTTTAGCCGGAGACCATTTAAAATTGCTTCTCATTCAGAAACCTATGAAGCGCGTTCAGTTATTATTTGTACCGGTGCCTCTCCCCGGAAGTTAGGAATAAGTGCCGAAGAGCATTTTGCTGGAAGAGGGATTTCATATTGTGCGACGTGCGACGGACCTTTTTTCAGGGGGGAAGATATCGTCGTTGTCGGGGGCGGTGACACCGCGCTAGAAGATGCCACTTTCTTGACGAAATTTGGGCGTTCCGTCCGCATTGTTCATCGCAGGGATTCCCTTAGAGCAAGCAAGATTCTCCAGGAGAAAGCCTTTGAGAATCCCAAGATAGAATTCTTATGGAACTCGGTCGTGTCCGATATCGAGGGGGATAAGAAAGTCAGAGCAGTTGTTGTTAAGAATATAGACGACAATGGTAGGCAAAAACTCTCGGCTGGTGGATTATTCGTTGCAATAGGTCATGAACCGAACACTGCAATCTTCAAAGGGCAATTAGAGATGGACGACAAAGGTTACATATTATTAAAAAATCACACAAATACAAGTGTCGATGGGGTTTTCGCTGCCGGGGATGTTCATGATTTCAGGTATAGGCAAGCGATTACTGCAGGAGGGTTCGGTTGCATGGCCGCCTTGGATGTAGAGAAGTACCTAACGGATAGCAAGGTTAGGAAGTGAAATCATGCAAAATTACATGTTCATTTGATAGGCCAGGCGCGGAAGATTTTTTGCGCGAAGTCTGAGATTTTCATACTCACTTGTTGTAAAAATTCCATGTTCAAGGTAGAGACTCTTGAACTTCCTCCCGTCATCTGCGAACAGACCGACAAAAAGACCGTCTTCAATCCCATCGGCCAACTCTAACATGGAAGCCATAACAGATCCTGATGACGGTCCAACTAACAGATTCTCACGTAACGCTAGTTGTCTGACCATATCGAATGAAGCTTTGTTTGTAGCTGTAAACCAATGGTCTACAACTCCTTCACGTCTCTTGAACAAATCAGGCATAGCAGATTCCTGAAAATTCCTTAATCCTTGCAACAAATGATTCTGTTGGGCCTGGATTGCAACGATTCTGACATCTTTCTTCTTCTCCTTCAAGTAGGTGGCGACACCAGTGATGGTACCCCCCGTCCCACAACCGGTAAAAAAGTGAGATACTTTGCTGTTCGTTTGAGCCCAGATCTCTGGACCGGTACTTTGATAGTGAGCCAGATAGTTGGCATCATTCTCGTATTGGTTTGGCATATAGTATACATCAGGTCTGGGTTTTGAAATGGCTTTAGCCAAAGCGATACTTTGATCCGTCCCCGCACCCACTCTGGGACACAAATCATCTGATGTCTCATGAAGTGTCGCACCTAGGTCTCTAAGGATTTTTTTTGTTTCGCTACTTACTTTTTCTGGTATGACAATTTCTACTCGGTATCCCAAACTAATTGCTATGCCTGCGAGTGCTATGCCAGTATTACCAGATGTAGGCTCAATTATGATGCTCTTGTCCTTTTTCAAAATACCTCTTTTTTCAGCATCCTTGATCATCCAATATGCGGCGCGGTCCTTGACCGATCCAAAAGGATTATACCATTCTAACTTCGCATAAAACTTAATACTCTTAGTTGAAAATGAAGATAACTCGATAAGGGGGGTGTTTCCGACACTCTCGATAATATTCTGTCTTGTTATACTCTCCATCCTATTTTGCCTTCTTTATTGTGAACTCTAGATCCTCTTTTGTTTTATTAATTGCTAAAAGCTGATGTCCCGTTTTGCTTATCCAGCGAGATATATCTTCCTCAGATTCAGGATCATCAGCCAATACTCTCAGTATGTCGCCGCTAGCAAGTTTTTCGATCTCTATCTTAGTGCGGAAAACAGGCTCAGGACAGAACAATCCTCTAACATCTATAGTTTTTGCCTGGTCGCCTTTGGTGTTACTAGCATCCATACCTTTTATATGCTAAATTGTATTTTCGTGATAATAAACGTTTATGAGACTACTAATGGCGGTATCTTATGAAGGAATACACTAATATTATCTAAAGAGATCTTTTTCTCTTTCGCGGATCAACCCATCAATTAGTGCATTCTCATTCCTTACATAATCAAATCCTCTGATAACAGCAATAGGTATCCTCTTGGACTTGCCCATCACTAACTCCGCGGCTGATGCGAGCTCGTCAACCACCGCAATCTCTGTCACCTTAAGCTTTTTCCCGTACATGTCTTCTTCACCTATATAGCTCCTAATAGGATTTATACCAGCCACACCTATTGCCACATTTGTTTGCCCCTTTCGAAACGGTCTTCCGAAGCTATCAGTTATGATAACCGCAATATCTCTATTTGTCTTTTCTTTCAATGTGTGCATGATCCCCTTTGCAGAAGCGTCAGGATCACCAGGAAGCAAAAGTGCGGTCTCCTCGCTATTCATAATGTTACTTTGATCGACCCCCGCATTTGCACATATGAAACCTTGATTGGTTTCGCTAATAATAATTCCGTTGGAGATCTTGATTATATTCTTTGATTGCCGTAAAACAAGTTCAATCATTCGAGGGTCTTTCCTAAATTTCTTCGCTAACCGAATAGCAAATGCGGACGGAGTCAGAGAACTCAGGTTTATAATTTGACCTTCGGCTTTAGAAACTATTTTTTGTGCTATGACAATTATATCTCCATTCTTAAGAATAATATTATTGCCTTTCAAGGATCTCAAGATTAGACTGTGCAAATCGTCTCCTGGTCTGACATCTCTCAAAACTCTAACAGGAATTACCTGTATTTCCTGCTTCCGTTGCATCGAGTAATTACGGTGTATCTAGAATAATTACTTACAGTATGCAGATCCTACTGAGTACTTGCGAGGACTGCATTACCGAACTTTCTCTCCAATAAGTTTAGCATCAATGACAGGTCTCGAATTTCCAAAACCTCATCCGACTTCTCCTTGACCTTTTCAACCGGACAAAAACCAACCGCATATCCTGCGATATCGAACAGACTCAAATCATTAGCTCCATCTACTATCGCCACTGTTTCAGTCTTGTCAATTCCCCAGTCCCTTATTGCTGGCAAGACTGCAGCAGCCTTGTCTGATGTTACATTAATCTTCAATCCCGCCAGTACTCCATCTTCAAATATCAATTCATTACAGAATATCTTATCTAGTCCCAATTCCCCCTTTAGTCTATCCGTGATTATTGAAAATCCTCCTGATACCGCTATCATTCTCCAACCAGCCTTTTTCAGGGAAAAACACAATTCTTTTGCTCCCGGCATAATTTCCAGACTCTCTCCAACTCTCTTCGCATCCTCAAATCTAATACCCTTCAGTGCAGAAACTCTCTTCTTTAGCCCTTCCTCCCAATTTATCTCTCCTCGAATTCCTTGCTTTGTGATTCGCCAGATTTCCTTCTCCTTTTCTGGACCCATAATCTGAGACAAGACTGGCAGGTATTCTGCGTTAAGAAGCACGCCCTCTACATCAAATATTACCAACATTCCTAAGAGCTTCGATTTTCTGACATCGCGTATTCTATATTAAGCTTGTTTAGAATAAGAAAGGTAAGATCTTATAAAAGAACAATCCATTGTTGGAGGTAACGCTAACGCCTATCATTCAGCTAGGTGGTCACATAATTGTTGAATACGCTATTGTATTCCGTGTACAGGACATTAATGTTGAATCAATTGAACAATTCAGCAAGGGTGATATACTGCTAGTGTATTGTGCTAACCAATGAGCGAAAGTGTACAGACAAAATACACTGTGCCTGTCAAACAAGTGGAAAAATCAATCAAGCTTACAGATCAGGCGAAAGACGAGCTTCGTGGTATAGGCATGATGGATGACAAGGGCAAGCTTAAATTAAAAGGAGTGAGCCCCAAGATGCTGAAAAGAATGAAGTTGGAAGCAGTAGATTGTCCAGTCCTTGTTCAAGAGGTTGGATTTGTTCAATGCTATGTTTGCAAGAATTTTAACAGCAGGGTTACTGGTCAAGTCTACTGTAGAGGAGAACCGTTATAATAACATATTCAAAAATAAACTAATCCAAGAATTGTGTGACAGTATTGGACAATACTAAATCGATCGGAATCTCAGTAAATAAGTTTGAAAACTTTTCGGAATGGTATATTCAGGCTATATTAAAGAGCGAGCTGGTAGATTATGCTCCAGTCAAGGGTTTCATTGTACTTCGCCCATACGGATACAGGATCTGGGGAATTATAAGTAAAACTTTAGATCAAAGACTAACCCAAACTGGCCATGAGAACGGATTTCTTCCGTTGTTGATTCCTGAAAGTATTTTGGCGCAGGAAAAAAAGCACTTCTCAGGATTCACTCCTGAGGTATATTGGGTTACAGAGGCAGGGGATGAACGTTTATCGGAGAGACTGGCACTGAGACCTACTTCTGAGGCATTAGCTTACACAACTTTCTCAAATTGGATCAGAAGTTATAGGGACTTACCTCTGAAAATGAATTTTTGGAACAGTGCATTACGTGCAGATATTAAAGGTACGAAGCCGCTAATAAGAAATTCAGAATTCTTATGGCAAGAAGGACATACTGTTCACACCAGCGAAGAAGAAGCAAAAAATGAATCGCAGGATATTCTAAAGATTTACCGCGAAATTATTGAGGAGCATTTGGCTATTCCATGCATAGGGGGATACAAGAGCGAAAAAGAAAAATTTGTCGGTGCCGAAGAGACGCTTTCTCTTGAAAGTATAATGACCGATGGAAAAGCTCTGCAGATGGCCACATCGCACAATCTCGGCCAAAATTTTTCAAAGAGCTTTAATATAAAATATCTTGGCAGGGATGATGAGGAACATTTTGCTTGGCAGACATCCTGGGGCCTATCGTGGCGTCTGATTGGAGCGTTGATTATGGTTCACGGTGATGATAGGGGCTTAATTATTCCACCCAGAGTGGCTCCAATTCAAGTTGTGATTGTTCCTATTTTCAAAGATAAGGACGCTCCTCGCATAAAGGGAGCAGCTTATGAAACGAAGACTATATTGGAAAATTTTGGTTTCAGGGTAATTACTGATGACCGAAACGAATACACCTCCGGCTGGAAATTTAATGAATGGGAGTTGAAAGGGGTTCCGCTAAGAATCAATATTGGCAAACGAGAAATTGAAACAGGAAATGTGGAGTTAGTGAGAAGAGATAATATGAATAAAACTAACGTAAGGAGGGACGATTTAAGTTCAAAGGTCGCTGAACTCCTAGAAAAAATCCAAGCAAATTTATTCCTACAGGCCAAGACCGTTCTCAATAGGAGTATTTCTGGCGCGACCAATCTTGAAGAGTTAAAATCAATTATAGAGACTAGAGGTGGGTTCGTTTTTTGTGGATGGTGCCAGGATCAGAATTGCGAGATTCGAGTAAAGGAAGTTTGCGGGGCAGATCTCCGAGTCATCCCATTTGATAAGCAGGATCTTTCAAAATATCCTAATTGCGTATATTGCAAGAAAAAAGCTCTTCGAGTAGCCGCCTTCGCTCAGGCTTATTGATTTATGAAATAATTTTTGATGACCTGTGACTTGACCAGGGGACCACTATGCAGATTATCCCAAATACCAAAGGTATAACACTAGATATATAGGTACACTGTGATTAAACATGCTTGGTTAGCTTTGGCGACATCTTTGCGCTCTACGAAGGGTTAGGGTACCTTGGAGTACTCGTAATTAGTTTTATCGGCAGTATAATTGTATTTATTCCCGTTCCGTACTTCCCTGTACTTGTTACTGCTACTCTCAATAGAAACCTTGATCCACACGTTATTGCCCTCTCCAGCGCGGTGGGCGCCGTTGCTGCAAAAATGATAATTTTTTACGGCAGTTACTACGGTAGAAATATTCTTAGCAGCAAGACTAAAAAGAGAATTATGCCGTTGCAGAGACTCTTGGGCAAGTATGGATGGGTGGGCGCATTCACAGCCTCATTGACACCAATACCCGATGATTTGGTATATATTCCGTTGGGCTTGGCAAAGTACAATCCTTGGAAGTTCGCTACCGCTGTATTTGCTGGGAAACTTCTATTAAATGAGATGATTGTTGCAGGGACTATCTTCATTGGTAGACCATTCGTAGACATGTTATCAGCGGAGGAGATAAATCCGCTATATCTGATAACTGGAGCTATCGTGACCGCAGCAGTTATGGGGTTAATAATCTACTTCTCCCTAAGGATTGATTGGTCCAAGATTATAGGAAAGTGGTTCCCTTGGACTCTCAATGAGAGTACTGCAGACGACGAAAAAAATGACCCGGAATAATTGTAATAAAATAGGAAGAGAGTTATCTTGACCGCTTGAATGATTCAGATTTGTTCAGAGTTGTAATAAATTCTACATGGATGAAATAATAAAAATGTCTGAGTCCAATGATGCTCATGGACGGGACTATACCCGATTTTCCTAGGAATAAATTGCATATCCTCGGCTAGCAAAGACTATGGGGGCTTTTGTTTTTAGTTGAAGACATGCGTTTGCTCGGATCGAGTTACAAAGAAAGGAGAATTAGCCAAGGTCGTTTGTACATGCACGGAAAATAGAGGCTGGTAATCGATTAGCCGATTTGTAAAAATCAATCTTAGCTCATCAATTAATATCAAATAGGAGGTACCCATGTAATCATGCACTTGGCACATTTTTATAATCTTATGACGGGCTGCTACATGTGGTCACATTAGAAATCCTGAGGGAAGCTTGTGCCAATGTATATGAAATTACGCGAAGGCTTATTGGAACCGAAGAGGGTAAGCAGAAGTTGGGAATCGGAGCAGGGGGTGACCGATCAAGGACAATAGATATTGAGGCTGAAGAAGCGGTAGTTAGAACTATTCGGAAACATGGTATGTCTCCCACGATTATAGGAGAAGAATGTGGTGAAATCCCTGGGGGGGAAGGCTATTTGATAATTGATCCCATAGATGGAACAACAAATGCAATTTCGGGTCTTCCCTTCTACTGTTGCTCGCTAGCCTATGCCACAGAGAAGAAATTAAGCTCAGTACTACACGCTGCTATAATGGATCTTAGTCGGGGAGAAATTTATACTGCTTCAATTGGGCGAGGGGTCTGGGTTAACAATGTGAAGCTCGACATAGGGCATAACGGGAGACAGGATGATGAGTTGATTATTGGTATGAACATTTCACGGACATCTATATATGATCTGTCCACTCTTTCAAGAATCATCGGAATTGCAGAACACATTAGACTTTTTGGTGCTAATGCTCTTGAGCTTTGTTACCTAGCTAAGGGGTCCTTGGATGCATACATCGATCTACGCGGTAAAATTAGGGCGACGGATATTGCAGCCGCCTATTTGATAGTTAAAGAGGCAGGGGGGATAATGTATTCACCGCTAGATGAAATTCTTGACTCAGAGTTAAGTGCGAATTCGAAAATGTCGTACTTGGCATTCAGTAATCACAACCTACACGACGCTGTTTTTGGGGCTCTCCATTAGAAATTAGGATCATTTTTTATGGCGCCCGGGCCGGGATTCGAACCCGGGTCGAAGGAGTGACAGTCCCCCATACTAGACCGGATTATATAGTACCAGAATAATTCTGAAATTACTGCTATACTACCCGGGCGCACTATCAGCAGCTCATTAAATCGCATTAAAATGTTTTGATGGCTAACCAAAAAATGAATGTATAAAATTAAATTGCACTGCTATACCCGTATAGTAACTGGGGGCCCGTAGCTCAGCCAGGTAGAGTACCGGACTTTTATCCAGCGAAGAAATCCGGCTGTCTCGGGTTCGAATCCCGACGGGCCCGTAGACTATGTTGATAAATTTGAAAAATTTGTCTACATCAAGCCCATCATACATTGCTTGCAGCTTTTCGCAGTGGATATAGTGTTCCGCATGGAAGATACTGATGCAACGGATGCTTCGGCAGGCAGACCATTTGGACTCAATTATAGCATCTAAATTCAGTAGCCGGTTGCTTGGTATTAGATACAAGCGTCATCTTGCACTAGCCACATGTCTTTCAGGGTCTAGGTAATTTATCCAACTCTTTCTCCATTACACCGATCTGGGAATCCGTTGGTATCTGTAGCCCCAAATTACCATATGTTGGTAACGGGCAAGTTCCCTACCGGGGTAACGATATCGATCCTCCATCAAGTAACGGCCTGGTAACCAACAGATAGGAGCAAGTATTGCGGGGTCGAATTTTGAAATATTATCAATTCTGAAATAGGTTACTCTAGATTTAAAAATAAAATGACAGCTGTAAATTTATCCTACGTCTACCTAACAATTAATGCGAGGGTTAATAGTTCATTCATTTTCTGGAATAATTTCTGCACAAATCAACAACGCTTCTCGCTAACCTTTGATCGCCTCCAAAATGAAGGTGCATATAAGAGGCAAGGCAGTTGTAAACAATTACTCCGTCCTTATTATTGGATATTCCATTTCCCTTCCTCAAAGCATATGCAAATCTGAGATCCTTACCAATATTATGCATTCTAGAATAGTGAAATTCATGTCCTCTAACCTTACTAATGCCTCTAAAAAAACTCCCACTATTTACTGCTTCAGTATAACTCAATACAGGCCTATCAGTCATAACAGTATCCGCATCTACCAAGCCTATCATTTTGCTTGTTCTCTTCTTGCCCTTCTGAAACTGCGTAATAGTTTTTGTTAGATACATTAGACCACCGCATTCTGCGTAAATAGGCATCCCATTTTCAGCCTCTCTCAAAATTGAATTTTTAATGCAGTAATTTCTTGCGAGATGGTCTGCTAATACTTCAGGGAAACCTCCTCCCAAAATTAATCCCGAAATTCCGTCTGGAAGTCTCTTGTCATTAACTGGACTGAAGCTTATGATTTCTGCGTTATTTAACTTCAATGATTCTATCGTATCTGGATAATAGAAGTTGAATGACTCGTCCTTTGCAATTGCAATTTTGACGACTGGTTCACCACGCTCTAGTGTTGACATTGGAACAGTATCTCTTCTGATGACATGAAAATTTCGTAATCTCTTCAGATAAAGATTTTTGGAAATTAGCCGAGACATCGTGACGATCCTATTAACATTGGATCCACCGGCTTTCAAAACAGGAATTAGCCCAAGGTGTCGTTCATTTAATTCGAGGTCCTTATCTCTAAAAATTACACCTACTATCGGTATGTTGATCTTCTTCCTCATGCCCCCTTTAATAGCCTTGAGGTGCTTAAGACTTGCAACATTATTTAGAACAAGGCCTAGTACGTCAAGTCGCTTGTCGAAATTCAAGAATCCGTACACGAGAGCGGCAATCGATTCACCTGCTCTACTTGCGTCGACAACCAAGATGATAGGAGAGTTAAGAATTCTTGCTACGTGTGCTGTGCTTCCGTAGCCAGATTTTCCAAATACGCCATCAAATACTCCCATAACGCCCTCTATGACTGCGATGTCAGCATGTGTTGAAGTTCTGTTAAACCTATTTAATACTCCACTTTTCCCCATCATCCAAACATCCAGATTGTATGAATTTCTCTTGCATATCGCAGCATGATATGTTGGGTCGATAAAATCTGGACCTACTTTGAAAGGTTGAACTTGATAGCCCTTACTTTCAAAGTAATACATGATCGACGTAGAGACAAGTGTCTTACCTACCCCGCTAGTCACCCCAGCGATTAAGAGTCTGGGTACATTTGTCGCGTTCTGGGACTGCATTACCACTGGCATGATGTGGTCAGCCGATGATATGAGTTCTTCTAATTTAGATGATAGGTTTCTACTTAACTTGATTAAGGTTTTACTCGTCTCCCCAGGTAAGATCCTGTCTTTAGATTGTCAATGTATCGCTGACCAATGCGCTAGGATTTCAGCCATCAGCTATTGAAGAGATGCAAACTGAGTCGTCCAGCGTTTTTTCAACTTATGGATGCTTCCGGAGACATCCACCACTATCAGAGCAGGTTGATGGAAGGACAATGAAACTAGCATTTCGTCAAGACTTTCAGTTCTACAGCTAATTATTATTATACGGCTATGTTCTTTCTTGGCTAGTTTTATGTATGAAAGCTGGCTGGAAACGCATCCAAAGAGCTCAGAGTTTCTGTTTAAGATCGACTGAAATATTGACCTATGATTAGGTTTTGATGAAGTTCCGCAATAGATCCCAATGTACCGTCTCTTGTATCTTCTATTGAGCATGAGAGACCCTTGGCCTTTCTTGCAGTCCCAGCCATTCTCCCAGGTCTTGCCAGTAAATTCGAGGTGATATCTTGCAAAATCTCATTATAGATTCAAAGCATTGCGCAGATACCATTTCCCATGCAGAGTTGGCACCACTTGATAAGATTAATTGGAAGCCAGATCGTTTTGAAAATCTATAGAGGTCTGTTATTTCTCTGAACCACCTGCCCACTTTGGGTCCCTCTTGATATCGAATATCTGAGATGAGAACCTCTAAGCCGATCTTTGACCGGTATTTCCCTTTTCTGATGAATGTTTTTACTTTTTCGAAATCGTTTACAACTACCAAATTAGGTTGAAATGCAGATGAAACCGACTGCTCTAGATTGTTTGCGACAACCAGATAACGGTAGTCTGTTGGTGTAGGAGGTCTTTGTTTGACCCTGTAAATTATTTCCTTGTCATTTTGATCTTGGTAGGGACATCCTATCACATCGATATTAAGGAGCTCAGCCATTTTTCTGCTTCTAGACGTGTCAGTATCCTTGATGCACAGGTCTATTTTCTTGAACTTAGCATCCCCTCTGCACTATTTGAAAATACTGCTACCACTAAATCTTATGACGGGCTTAAGCTTAACTCTAATACTGTCCGATTCTGACAAGGATATCCTCCCTTGACAGATCTTCTGCTTGTCCAATCTTAAATACAAATTTCCTTTTTCGTCAATCGATGAGTCGTAGGAAGTTGAAATTTGATCCCGTTCAAATGAACTCAAAGAAGAGAGAATTTTTTGAGCCAATACATTTGCTTCTTGACTTTCGAGACTACCGGTTAACAACAATATCTTATTTTTCCAATGTCCA
>Ga0081455_10001472_pt1 | contig 29145 bp, 29 predicted proteins | sample TabmetS3T2R1_FD_70207 | JGI IMG/M metagenome (GOLD analysis project Ga0081455, IMG submission 70207) | Tabebuia heterophylla rhizosphere microbial communities from the University of Puerto Rico - S3T2R1 | ecosystem: Host-associated > Plants > Roots > Rhizosphere ... | reverse complement strand
CGCGCGGCGCGGGCGAGCGCGTGTCGATCGCGGCCGGCGAGGACTTCCGCTCGCCGTTCTCGGGCAACACGGTGCAGATCTGCCCGGTGGGCGCGCTGACGGCCGAGCCGTACCGGTTCGTGGCCCGGCCCTTCGACCTGTCCTCGGCCGACTCCGTGTGCCAGCACTGCAGCGCGGGGTGCAACGTGCGGATCGACCTGCGGCGCGGCTCGGTCGTGCGGGTGTTGGCGCGTGACAACGCGGAGGTCAACGACGCGTGGACCTGCGACAAGGGGCGCTTCGCGTTCCGCCACGCCGACCTGCCCGAACGCCTGACGACGCCGCTGATCCGCGACCGGGGGCTCGAGCCGGCGTCGTTCGACGAGGTGCTCGGTGCGGTCGCGGGCTGGGCGAGGGACGGACGGATCGCGTTCGTCGCGGGCGGGCGGCTGCTGGACGAGGACGCGTACGCGCTGTCGAAGCTCGCGCGGGTCGCGTTCGGGACCAACGACCTGGACCACCGGCGGACGACCCACGGCGGTCACGCCGAGATGCTCTCGGCCGCGTCGCCGCTGGAGACGACGTACCGCGACGTCGAGCGCGCGAAGGTGATCCTGGTCGCCGGGCTGGACGCGGAGCAGGAGGTCCCGATCCTCAACCTGCGGATCCGCAAGGCCGCCCGACGCGGCGCCAAGGTGTTCGTGATCCATCCGCGCCGCACGCGCCTGTGGGACGTGGCCGAGCATGCCCTGTGCCTGCCCGAACACCAGACGTACCTGCTCGAGCGGATCCACGAAGGCGACGCCGGGGAGGACGCGTTCGAGGGCCGCGCCGCCGCCGCGCTCCGCGACGCGGGCGGCGACGCCGTGGTCCTGGCCGGCGAGCGCCTGACCGAGCACCCGCTGGCCGCGGACGTCGCGCTCACGGTCGCGCAGAAGTTCGGCGCGAGGTTCGCGTTGGTACCTCGCCGCGCCGGCGACCGCGGCGCCCTGCGGGCCGGCGCGCACCCGGCCCTCCTGCCCGGTGGACGGCGCGTGACCGAGGAGGCCGAGCGCGCCGAGCTCGAGCCCGCGTGGGGGACGGTGCCGGCCGAGCCCGGACGCTCCACCCGCGAGATCCTCGAGGCCTGCGCGAACCGCGAGGTCGACGTGTTGTACCTGGTCGGCGTCGACCCGCTCCGCGACGTGCCCGACGCCGGCCTGGTCGAGCGCGCGCTCCGCAACGCCCGGCACGTCGTGGTGCAGTCGCTCGAGCTCGGGTCGCTCGAGCCGTTCGCCGACGCCTTCCTGCCGGCCGCGGCCTGGGCGGAGCGCGAGGGACACGCGACCGACTGGGAGGGTCGGTCGCAGCCGATCCACCCGGTGCGCGGTCCCGCGGGCGTGTCACGTCCGGATTGGGAGATCTTCGCGGGCCTCGCGCGGGCGGTGGACCGGCCCCTGGGGTTCGGCACGATCGAGGAGCTGCGCGCCGAGGCCGACCCGCTGCTCGCGCCCCGAACGGTGGCCGCGCGCTCGACCGCGTGGACCGGGACCGGCCGGCCGACCCGGCTGGGCGAGCTCACCCTGCTGTCGTACCCGCTGCTGGTGGACGAGGGCCGGCTGTCGGTCGGCGCCGACGAGCTGAAGGCCACGCTGGGGGAGGAGGCCTTCGTCGAGGTCCATCCGGAGGACGCGGACAAGCACGGCCTGGTGGACGGCGGGCGGGCCACCGTGCGGAGCGACGCCGGCGAGGCCGAGCTCCCGGTCCGCGTGACCGAGCACGTGGCGCAGGGCGCGCTGTTCGTCCCGTTCAACCAGCCCGGCCTGGCGGCGAACCGGCTGCTTGCGGGCGCGTTCACGATCTCCGCCACCCTCCAGGCCGTCGCATCGACCGAGCCCGGCGCCGTGGCGGTGGGCGCATCCGAGGCGGGGGCGGCCTGATGGACTGGGTCGACTGGCTCCTTCTGATCGCGCGGGTCGTGATCGTCTTCTTCGCGCTGCTGATCCTCGTGATGCTGCTGGTCTGGATGGAGCGAAAGGTCATCGCCGACATGCAGACGCGCGTCGGGCCGATGCGTGCGGGCCCTCGCGGCGTGCTCATCACGCTGGCCGACGGCATCAAGCTGTTCTTCAAGGAGGGCATCACGCCCACGCTGGCGGACCGCCCCGTGTACCTGATCGCGCCGATCGTCGCGATGCTGCCCGCGTTCCTGGCCTTCGCGGTGATCCCGTTCGGCACCAGCGTCACGCTGTTCGGGCGCGAGGTGCCGTTCCAGGTCGCCGACCTGTCGATCGGGATCCTGTGGGTGTTCGCGATGACCTCGCTGATGATCTACGCGATCGTCCTGGCCGGCTGGTCAAGCGGCTCGAACTACCCGCTCCTGGGCAGCGTCCGCAGCTCGGCCCAGATGATCAGCTACGAGGTCGGCATGTCGCTCGCGATCGTGGCGACGGTCATGTATTCGGACGCGCTGCGGATGTCGGACATCGTGGCGAGCCAGGACAAGGTCTGGAACATCGTCCCGCAGTTCCCCGCGTTCGTGATCTACCTGATCGCCGGCCTGGCCGAGACCAACCGCCCGCCGTTCGACCTGCCCGAGGCCGAGTCCGAGCTGGTGGCCGGGTACCACACCGAGTATTCCGGGATCAAGTTCGCGATGTTCTACCTGGGCGAGTACCTCAACACCGTCACGGTCGCGGCGGTGGCGACGACGCTGTGGCTGGGCGGCTGGCGCGGGCCGGCGCCCGACGTCCTGCCGTGGCTGTGGCCGCTGCTGTGGTTCCTGCTGAAGGTGCTGGTGATCGTCTACCTGTACATCTGGATCCGCGCGACGCTGCCGCGGATCCGCTACGACCGGCTGATGGCGTTCGGCTGGAAGCTGCTGATCCCGTTCGGTCTGGCATGGGTGCTGCTGACCGGGGCGATCATCATCCTGCCCGAGGAGATCGGCCGCCGCGGCACGATCACGGCGTTCGCGATCGGGTTCGCGGCGCTGGTCGTGCTGTCCCTGATCTGGCCGCTGATCGCGCCGCGGCGTCCCGAGGAGGTGCGGTCCCGATGAGCGACGAGCCCACCGACCGCGCTGGCGGGGACGAACCCCGCAAGGAGACCGGCACGGCAGCCGGGGCGATCGCGCGGGGGATGGGGACGGTCTTCAAGCAGATCTTCCGCCGCGACGTCACCGAGGAGTACCCCAAGGAGATCGAGCCGCCCCCGCCCCGCAGCCACATCGGCCGGCACCGGCTGAACCGGCACGAGAACGGCCTGGAGAAGTGCATCGGGTGCGAGCTGTGCGCGTTCGCGTGCCCGGCCGACGCGATCTGGGTGGAGGGCGAGGACAACGATCCCGAAGACCCGGTGAGCCCGGGAGAGCGGTACGCGAAGGACTACCAGATCAACTACCTGCGCTGCATCATGTGCGGCCTGTGCGTCGAGGCGTGCCCGACGCGGGCCCTCACGCTCACCAGCGCGTACGAGCTGTCGTTCGGCTCGCGGGACGACGCGATCCTGACCAAGGAGCAGCTCTTGGAGCCCCCGCTCCCGCTCGGCACGAGCCCCGGGACGAAGGAGGGGCTGTGAACGCCGACCAGATCGTGTTCTGGGTCTTCGCCCCCATCTCGGTCGGCAGCGCGATCGCGATGATCCTGCAGCGCAACGCCGTGCACGCGGCCCTGTTCCTCGTCGTGAACTTCTTCACGATCGCGGTCTTCTACCTCGTGCTGGGCGCGTCGTTCCTGTTCGCCGTGCAGATCATCGTGTACGCGGGCGCGATCATGGTGCTGTTCCTGTTCGTGATCATGCTGCTGGGCGTCGACAAGGACGAGTCGCTGCTCGAACGCCTGAAGGGCCAGCGCGTGATCGCGGTCACGCTGGGGGTCGGCATCGCCCTGGAGCTCATCGTGGCGATCCGCGCGGGGATCGGGTTCGCGACCAAGGGCGCCGAGAACTTCGACACGGTCGCCAACAAGGGCGGGAACGCCGTGGCGCTGTCGCGGGTGCTGTTCCGCCAGTACTTCTTCCCGTTCGAGGTGACCTCGGTGCTCCTGATCGTGGCCTCGATCGCGGTGGTCGTGCTCGCGTCGCAGAAGCGGCGGGCCATCACCCGGGCCGACGCCGCGGCGGCCGCCGCGGCCCAGCGGGAGGCCGCGTGAGCACGCCCATCTCGTACTTCCTCGTCGTCTCCGCGATGCTGTTCTCGATCGGCACGATCGGGGTGCTCACGCGCAAGAACGCCCTGGTCATCTTCATGTCGGTCGAGCTGCAACTGAACGCGGTCAACCTGTCCCTGGTCGCGTTCAGCCGGCTGCACGGCAACCTGAACGGGCAGGTGCTGGCCTTCTTCTCCATGGTGGTCGCCGCGGCCGAGGTCGTGGTGGGCCTCGCGATCATCGTGACCGTCTACCGGCGCCGCCAGAGCGCGAGCGTCGACGACTTCACGGTGCTGCGGGGGTAGCCGGATGCTCGACGCGATCTGGCTGATCCCGGTGCTGCCGCTCGCCGGCGCGGCCGTCAATCTGTTCCTCTCCAGTCCCGCCCGCCCGGGCCGTCGCCTCGGCAGGACCGCCGGATGGCTGGCGGCCGGGCTCGTGGGCGCCGCGTTCGTCGTGGCGGTCGCCGCCGTCTTCGACCTGCTCTCGCTGCCGGCGGACCAGCGCGTGCACGTGGTGAACGCGTTCGACTGGATCTCGGTCGGCTCGTTCTCGGTCGACGTCGCGTTCCGGGCGGACCCGTTGTCGATGACGATGACGCTGGTCGTGACCGGCGTCGGAACGCTGATCCACGTGTACGCGATCGGCTACATGGAGCACGACCCGCGGTTCGGCACCTTCTTCGCGTACATGAACCTGTTCGTCTTCTTCATGCTGATGCTGGTCCTGGCGGACAACTACCTCCTGCTGTACCTCGGGTGGGAGGGCGTGGGGCTCTGCTCGTACCTGTTGATCGGGTTCTGGTTCGACCGGCCGAGCGCCTCGAGCGCCGCCAAGAAGGCGTTCGTCACGACGCGGATCGGCGACGCGGCGATGCTGCTGGGGATCGTCCTGATCTGGATCAACCTCGGCTCGCTGGACTTCGATGCGGTGTTCGGCAAGGCCGCCGGCGGGCTCACGCAAGGCGCGGCCACCGCGATCTCGCTCCTGTTGCTGGCGGGCGCGGTCGGCAAGTCCGCGCAGCTACCGCTGCACGTGTGGCTGCCCGACGCGATGGAGGGCCCGACGCCCGTCTCGGCGCTGATCCACGCCGCCACGATGGTGACGGCGGGCGTGTACCTGGTCGTCCGCTCGCACGTGCTGTTCGAGCTCTCGGGTACCGCGCTCACGGTGGTGCTGGTGATCGGTCTGGTCTCGGCGCTGTACGCGGCGTTGGCTTCGATCGGGCAGTTCGACCTCAAACGCGCGCTCGCGTACTCGACCATGAGCCAGATCGGGTTCATGTTCTTCGCGGCCGGCATGCGCTTCTACACGGGCGCGATGCTGCTGCTGGTCTGCCACGCGTTCTACAAGGCCCTGCTGTTCCTGACGGCGGGCAACGTGCTGCACGGCCTGCACGACGAGCAGGACATGCGCCGGATGGGCGGTCTGCGCCAGGACATGCCGTTGTCGACGGTCTGGTTCGCGATCGGCGCCCTGTCGCTCGCGGGGATCCCGCCGCTGGCCGGCTTCTTCGCCAAGGACCAGATCGTGAGCTTCGCCGCCCAGAGCGACCGGGGCCTGGCGTGGGTGGTGGCCTCGTTGGGGGCGTTCCTGTCGGCCCTGTACATCGCGCGGCCGCTGTTCCTCACGTTCTTCGGGGAGCGCCGCAACCAGGGGCACGCGCACGAGGCGCCGAGCCTGATGCAGGCGCCCCTGGCCGTCCTCGCGTTCCTGGCGGTGGTCGCCGGGCTCGTGCTCGGCCTCACGGCCGACGGCGGGCGCCTGGCCGCCTTCCTGGAGCCGGCGCTCGGGCGGGTGGAGCTCGGCGAGGCCGCCCTGTCCGACGCCGCGCTCATGGCGATCTCGATCGTCCTGGCGGTGGCCGCCGTCGGGATCGCGTTCTGGGTGTGGGCCTCGGGGCGGGTGGACTGGGAGGCGTTCCCGCAGCGCCAGCCCGAGCTCGCCGGCTGGCTCTCGAACGCCTTCTACCTGAACCAGCTCTACGCGTGGCTGGTCCAGCACCCGGGCAAGGGGTTCGGGCGCGCGCTCACGGTGGTGGACGAGCGCGTCATCGACGGCGCCGTGAACGAGGTCGCCGAGGACGTGGGCGACGCGTCGCACATCGCACCCCGGATCCAGCGCGGGTACGTGCGCTCCTACGCCCTGGCGTTCCTGCTGGGAGCGGCGGCGTTGCTCCTGTTCCTGGGGCTGAGGGCCTGACATGCCCTGGCTGACCGTCGTCATCTTCCTGCCGCTCGTCGGGATCCCCGTGCTCGCGCTGTGGACGCGCGCGACCGACACGCAGGCCCGGGGCGTGGCGCTGGTCGTGGCGCTCGCCACGTTCCTGGTCTCGCTCGGGATGCTGGGGGCGTTCGACCCGTCGCTGCCCGGCTACCAGCTCGTGGAGCACGCGGACTGGGTTCCCTCGGCCGGGCTGTCCTATCTGGTGGGGGTCGACGGGTTCAGCGTGTGGCTGGTCGTGTTGGCGGCGTTCCTGACGCCGCTCGCGATCGTGGCCTCCTGGAAGGTGGACCACCGCGTCCGGCTGTTCATGGCGATGACCCTGCTGCTCGAGACCGCGATCATGGGCACGTTCCTGTCGCTGGACCTCCTGCTGTTCTTCGTCTTCTTCGAGGCGTTGCTCGTCCCGATGTTCTTCGTGATCGGCGTGTGGGGCTCCTCGCGCCGGGTCTACGCGAGCGTGAAGTTCTTCCTGTTCACGATGGCCGGCTCGGCCTTCCTGCTGCTCGGGATCGTGTTCCTGTGGTTCCAGACCTCCCAGCAGCTCGCCCACCCGAGCTTCGACATCCGTCAGATGGAGCAGCTCTCGCTATCCGGCGCGACGCAGCGGTGGCTGTTCGTCGCGTTCTTCATCGCCTTCGCCGTCAAGGTGCCGATCTTCCCGCTGCACACGTGGCTGCCCGACGCGCACACCGAGGCGCCGACCAACGGCTCGATCGTCCTGGCGGCGCTGCTGCTGAAGGCGGGCCCGTACGGGTTGCTGCGGTTCAACCTGGACCTGTTCCCGGAGGCCTCGCGCTACTTCGCCGAGGCGATCGGCATCCTGGCCGTGATCGGGATCGTGTACGGCGCGATCGTGGCGATGATGCAGACCGACGTGAAGCGCCTGGTGGCGTACTCGTCGGTCAGCCACATGGGGTTCGTGATCCTGGGCATCTTCACGTTCACCGCCCAGGGCACCAGCGGCTCGGTGATGCAGATGGTGAACCACGGCCTGTCGACCGGGCTCCTGTTCTTCGTGATCGGGCTGCTGTACGAGCGCACCCACACGCGCGAGATGGGAGAGATGGGTGGCCTGGCCTCCGTCACGCCGTGGATCGCGGCGGTGTTCCTGGTGGCGACGCTTTCCTCGATCGGGCTGCCGGGCCTGAACAACTTCGTGGGCGAGTTCCTGGTGATCCTGGGCTCCTTCGGCGCCGACCGCGTGCTGGGGGCGATCGCGGTCAGCGGCGTGGTCCTGGCGGCGATCTACATGCTGTGGGGCTACCAGCGCACCTTCCAGGGCCCCGCCTCCGAACGCAACAAGGGCCTGGCCGACCTGGTCCCCCGCGAGATCGTCGCGGTCGTGCCGGTGGTGGCCGCGATGCTGGTGCTGGGGATCTACCCGAAGATCGTCCTGGACCGGATCAACCCGACGACCGCGAGCGTGGTCGCCTGGGTGCGGAGCGTGGAGGTCGACCAGCAGGGCCTGCCGGGCGGGCTGCGCGCGCAGATGCCGCCCGCGGACGGCTCAGGCGACATGACCGCGGCGGCGGGGGCGAACCCGTGACGCCCCTCCTCGCCCAGGCGACGCCACCCATCGAGCTCGGCCCGGTCCTTCCCGAGCTCATCCTTGCCGGCGTGGGCATCGTCCTGCTCCTGGGCGCCGTGATCGTGCGGCGCTCGGACCCCACCACGCTGCTGCTGATCGGCCTGGCGGGCGTGGTCGCCGCGGGCGTCGCGGCCGTCACCCTGTGGGACTGGGACGGCGACCTCACGGTGCTCGGCGGGGCGGTGGCGGTGGACCGATTCGGCGTCGTGGTGCGCCTGATCATCCTGGCGGTCACGGCGATCGGGATGGTCCTGGGCTACCACTACTTCGAGCGCTCGGGCGAGACGCGGAGCGAGTTCTATCCGCTGATGCTGTTCGCGGCCTCGGGGATGACGCTGTTCGCCGTCTCGGCCGACCTGATCACGGCGTTCCTCGCGCTCGAGATCCTGTCCCTGGCGCTGTACGTCCTGACCGGGTTCTCGAACCGACTGGGCTCGATCGAGGGCGCGATGAAGTACTTCCTGCTGGGCGCGTTCTCCTCGGCGTTCTTCCTGTTCGGCGTCGCGATGGCCTACGGGGCGTCGGGCTCGACGAGCCTCGCCTCGATCTCGAACGCGCTCGCGGGCCGCACCGGCTCGATCGCGCTGGCGGTGACGGCGATGGGCCTGCTCGCGGTCGGGTTCGCCTTCAAGGTCTCGGCGGTCCCGTTCCACATGTGGACGCCCGACGTGTACCAGGGCGCGCCCACGGCGGTGACGGGCTTCATGTCGGCGGCGACCAAGGTGGCCGCGTTCGCGGCGCTCATGCGGGTGTTCAACATCGCGTTCCAGCCCATCACCTGGGACTGGCAGCCGGTGATCTGGGTGCTCTCGGCGATCTCGATCGTGGCCGGGTCGGTCCTGGCGATCGCCCAGACCGACATCAAGCGCATGCTGGCGTACTCGAGCATCAGCCACGCGGGGTTCGTCCTGATGGGCCTGACCGCGGCGGGCGAGACCGGCATCTCGGCGGCCCTGTTCTACCTGGTGGCGTACGCGGCCACGGTCATCGGCGCGTTCGGGGTCGTCATGGTCGTCTCCTCGCGCGGCGAACGGAACACCTCGCTCGCGTCCTACGCGGGTCTGGGGCGCCGCAGCCCGGTCGCCGCCGGCCTGCTCGCATGGTTCCTGCTCTCGCTCGCCGGCATCCCGCCCACCGCCGGGTTCATCGCCAAGGTTGCGGTCTTCCGGGCGGCGGTGCAGGCGGGCTACTGGCCGCTGGTCCTGATCGGCGTGCTGGCCAGCGTCGTAGCGGCGTTCTTCTACCTGCGGGTGATGGTCCTGATGTTCATGCGCGAGCCCGAGGAGGACACCGAGCCCGACGAGTCCTGGCTCCCCCGGGCCGTGCTGGCCGTCCCGGCGATCGCGGTGCTGGTGTTCGGGGTGTTCCCGGGGCTGATCGTCGGGGTCCTGGAGGAGGCGGCGGTGCTTCGATGGTGAGGGGCGGCGGCAGGGCGATGACGGTAGGGTCGGGTCGATGAGCCGCCGCATGATCCCGGGTCTGGACGCCCCCGATCCCACGCTCGAACGCGAGGTGCGGGCCCGCCTGGACGAGGTCGAGGCCGCGCTCGAGAAGGCCGTGCGCGCCGACTCGGACATGCTGGCCGAGACGGCCCAGTACCTGCTCGCGGCCGGCGGCAAGCGCTTCCGCCCGATGCTCGTGCTGCTCGCGGGCTACTTCGGCGACCCGACCGACCCGCGGCTGGTCCCCGGCTCGGTCTCGATCGAGCTCGTGCACCAGGCCACGCTGTACCACGACGACGTGATCGACGAGGCCGACGCGCGGCACGCGGTGCCCTCCGCGAACGCCCGCTGGAGCAACACGGTCGCGATCTTGACCGGCGACTACCTGTTCGCGAAGGCCTCCGAGATCTCGACCGACCTGGGCACCGACATCTGCGCCCTGCTCGCGCGGACGATCGCCACCTTGTGCGACGGGCAGATCCGCGAGGTCGAGGCCGCCGGGCGCCTCGAGCAGACCGAGGAGCAGTACCTGGACGTGATCCGCCGCAAGACGGGGGCCCTCATCGCGACCTCGTGCCGGCTGGGCGGGATGCTCTCGGACGGACCGGCCGAGGCCCTGGACGTGCTCGAGGAGTACGGGGAGTCGCTCGGCCTGGCCTTCCAGCTCTCCGACGACATCATGGACCTCACGGCCAGCTCCCAGACCCTCGGCAAGGAGCCCGGCCAGGACATGCGCGAGGGCGTGTACACGCTGCCCGTGCTGCACGCGCTGGCAGGCCCGAAGGGTTCGGAGCTACGGGCGGTGCTGGAGGACGGCCCGCCGGAGGGCGACCGCTTGGACCAGGCGCTGCAGATCGTCCGGGCGCCGGGCCACCTGGCGCACGCCCGGGCGGCGGTGGTGGCGGAGGTCGACCGCGCCCATGGCCTGCTCGAACGCCTGCCGGAGGGTCCGGCCCGGACGGCGCTCGGCCAGCTGGCCGAGTTCCTGGCGGCCCGCTGCGACGCCCGCGGGACCGGCGGCGAAGACGCGTGAACGGGAGGCAGAGGGACCCTTGCTAGAATCCGCGCTGCTCGGGAAAACATTCACAAGCGTGGAGACCTACTACCAGTCGTACGGGGTCGTCCTCGCGGTCCTGATCGCCGGCGCGCTGCTCGTGGCGGTGGCCTTCGGGGCCGCACGACTCATCGCACCCCGGCGTCCGGTCGGCGACAAGCTGCTGACCTACGAGTGCGGCATCGACCCGGTCGGCGAGGGCTGGTCGCAGTCGCAGGTCCGCTACTACGTCTACGGGTTCCTGTTCGTGATCTTCGACGTCGAGTCCGTGTTCCTGTTTCCGTGGGCCCGCATCTTCGAGAGCCTGGGCTACCAGGCGGTCGTCGAGATGGCGATCTTCATCGGGATCTTGCTCGTGGGACTGCTGTACGCGTGGCGCAAGGGGGTGCTGCGGTGGGCCTGATCACGGAGAAGACGCCGCTCGCGAAGATCCAGCCGGTCAAGTTCCTGCTGAACTGGGGCCGCAAGTACTCGCTGTGGGTGTTCAACTTCGGCCTGGCCTGCTGCTCGATCGAGTTCATCGCCGCCTCGACCTCCAAGCACGACTTCATCCGGTTCGGCGTGATCCCGTTCGCGCACGGTCCCCGGCAGGCCGACCTGATCGTGATCGCGGGCACCCCGACCGACAAGATGACCCCGGTCATCAAGCGCCTGTACGACCAGATGCCCGACCCCAAGTACGTGATCTCGATGGGCTCGTGCGCCAACTGCGGCGGCCCGTACTGGGACTCCTACTCGGTCACCAAGGGCATCGATCAGGTGCTGCCGGTGGACGTCTACATCCCGGGCTGCCCGCCCAGGCCCGAGGCGCTGCTGCAGGGGATCGTCAGGCTCCAGGAGAAGATCGCCGCCGAAGACATCAGGGAGAAGTGGAGTGGCAAGCTCACGGCGCCCGCTTCCACCGCCTGAGGTCGAGTCGCGTCTGCGCGCGCAGTTCGGCGACGACGTGCTGTCCTTCGAGGACCAGTTCGGGCACGCGGTCGTCGCCGTCACGCCCGAGCGCTACAAGGAACTGGTCACGTTCCTGCGCAACGAGCCCGAGTTCGCGTGCGACTACTGCGAGTTCACGGGCGCCGTGGACTACGGCGACGAGGGGATGGAGGTCGTCACCCACCTGTTCTCGACCGTCCACGACCACAACGTGCGTGTGAAGGTCCGGCTCCCCAAGGACGAACCCACGCTTCCCACGATCTCGGATCTGTACCCGACGGCCAACTGGCACGAGCGCGAGACCTCGGAGATGTTCGGGGTCGCGTTCGATGGCCACCCGCTGCCGGTCAAGCTCCTCCTCCCCGAGCCCTTCGAAGGCCACCCGCTTCGCAAGGACTTCCCGCTCATGACGCGAGAGGCCAAGCCCTGGCCGGGCACCGCCGAGGGGGAGGAGGAAGAAGAGGAGTGATCGCACAGGCCGGCGAGAGCTTCGTGAACCAGTGGTTCTCCGAGTACTGGCTGGTGCTCATCGCGAAGGCCGCCATCGTCCTGGTCTTCTTCCTGGTCGCGCCGCTCGGCATCGGCTACGCCGAGCACAAGGTGCTGGCCCACATGCAGTCGCGGCTCGGGCCGATGTACGCGGGCCGGTTCCACGGCTGGGCCCAGCTCATGGCCGACGGCGTGAAGTTCGTGCAGAAGGAGGACGTGATCCCCGAGGCCGCCGACCGGTGGGTGTTCTCGCTCGCGCCGGCGGTCGCCCTGATCCCGTACATCGTCATCTTCGTGGTGATCCCGTTCTCCGACCAGATCTTCATCCTGAACCTGGACGTCGGGATCTTCTTCGTGATGGCGATCACCTCGGTCACCGTGATCGGAGTGCTGATGGCCGGGTGGGCCTCGGCCAACAAGTTCTCGCTGATCGGCGCGCTGCGGGCCGCGGCGCAGCTGATCGCCTACGAGCTGCCGCTGGTGCTCGGCGCCGCGGCCGTGGTGATGCAGGCCGGGACGCTCTCGATGATCGGGATCGTCGAGGCGCAGCAGCAGTACTGGTTCGTGATCTCGCAGCCGATCGGGTTCTTCATCTTCGTGTTCGCCTCGCTAGCCGAGCTCACGCGCCCGCCGTTCGACATGCCGGTCGCGGACTCGGAGATCATCTTCGGCGCGTACACCGAGTACACGGGGCTGAAGTTCGCGTTCTTCCTGCTGGCCGAGTACGGCGGGATCGTGGCGCTCTCGGCGGTCGCGAGCGTCCTGTACCTGGGCGGCTACCTCTCGCTGCCGTACCTGCAGTTCATCCCCGAGCCGTTCTGGATGCTGGGCAAGATCTTCGCCCTGTCGTTCGTCATCATCTGGCTGCGGGCGACGTACCCGCGCCTTCGTGAGGATCAGCTGCAGCGTGCGTCGTGGCTGGCGCTGATCCCGCTGGCGCTGCTGCAGATCGTCGTGGTGGGCATCCTGAAGGTCGCGATCTAGGGAGGGGCATGGCGGTCGACGAACGAGACGTGCGGGAACCGGAGGACCCCAAGGCGACCGGGCTCGGCCTGGTCAAGGGCCTCGCCGTCACGCTCAAGCACGCCCTCAGGCCCTCGATCACGCAGCAGTACCCGCAGGAGATGCCCGACCTGCCGCCCCGAACGCGCGGGGTGATCGCGCTCAAGGAGGCCAACTGCACCGTCTGCTACAAGTGCTCGCGCGAGTGCCCCGACTGGTGCATCTACATCGACGCCCACAAGGAGACGCACGAGCCGGCCTCCGGCGGCAAGGGGCGCTCGATGAAGGTGCTGGACCGGTTCGCGATCGACTACGCGCTGTGCATGTACTGCGGGATCTGCGTCGAGGTGTGCCCGTTCGACGCGCTGTTCTGGAGCCCCGAGTTCGAGTACTCCGAGTACGACGTCGTCGAGCTCACGCACGAGAAGGAGAAGCTCGAGGAGTGGACCTACACGGTCCTTCCGCCGCCGGAGCAGGAGATCGGTGCCCAGCCTGAGCCACAGGAAGTTGGGCTGGCCGCTGCCTCCGCCCCGGCCGCGGCCGCTGCCTCCGCCGGCGGATCGGCCCCGCTCGCTGCGGCGGCCCCCGCGACTGCTCCGGCCCCTGCGGCAACTGCCGGTGGGGCCGGGCCGCCGGCTCCGGCTGCGACCGCTCCTGCTGCCGCACCCGCGGCCGCTCCCGCACCGGCCGCTGCGGCGCCGGCCGCTCCCGCAGCTCCTGCGGCGGCGGAGCATGCGGACGTGGCTTTGGATCAGGAGACGTTCGACCGGGTGCTGGCGGAGCTGCTCGAACAGGGGATGGATCGGCGCGTCGCCGAGGGTCGCGCCCGGCGCACCGCGATGATCGCCGCCCGCCAAAAGGCTGAGGGCGGCTCGTGACCGGAGCCGAGGTCGCGTTCGTCATCGTCGGGCTGGTCGCCGTGATCGGCGCGTTCCGCGTGGTCACGTCCCGCAACGTCGTGCGCGCCGCGCTCTATCTGGTGGTGACGCTCTCGGCGGTCGCCGGCGTGTACCTGATCCTCGCGGCCGAGTTCGTGGCGTGGGTGCAGATCCTGATCTACGTCGGAGCGATCGTGATCCTGTTCCTGTTCGGCCTGATGCTGACGAAGGCGCCCATCGGGCGGGAGGCCCTGGACAACCAGCGCCGGGGCGTGGCGTTCGTGGTCGCGCTCGCGATCCTGGCGGGCCTCGTCTACCTGTTCTGGGGGGCGTTCGACTGGGACGCGCCGCGCCTGGATCCGGTCGAGGGCACGACGGCCGCGGTGGGCGAGTCGATCTTCAGCCGGTTCATCCTGCCGTTCGAGGTGGTCTCGTTCCTCCTGCTGGCCGCGCTGATCGGCGCGATCGTGCTCTCGCGCAAGGACGACCGTCCGTGATCCGGCTCCCGCTGGTCCTGTTCCTGTCGGCCACGCTGTTCGCGACCGGCGTCTACGGCGTCCTCGCCCGCCGCAACGCGGTGCTGGTCCTCATGTCGATCGAGCTGATGTTGAACGCGGTCAACCTCAACCTGGTCGCGTTCTCGCAGTCCCTGCGGGACATCACCGGGCAGGTGTTCGCGCTGTTCGTGATCACGGTGGCGGCCGCCGAGGTCGGGATCGGCCTGGCGATCGTGATCTTGATCTACCGCAACCGCGAGACCATCAACGTGGACGAGGTGAACCTCCTCAAGTGGTAGCCGCCGAGTCCGCCGAGTCGATCGTCAAGGCGATCCAGGACCCGAGCTGGTTCCTGCGGTACTCCTGGCTCATCGCGCTCCTGCCGGCGCTCGCGGCCGTCCTGAACCTGTTCATCGGCAGGCGCACGCCGGGCAAGGGCTCGATCTACGGGATCACGGCGCTGGCCGCGGCCCTCGTGATGTCGCTGGGCGTCCTGTGGACGTTCGTGGGGGGCGAGCGCGGCTTCTACGAGGCCTCGATCCCGTGGTTCCAGATCGGGCAGCTCCACATGGAGGTGGGGGTCTACGTCGACGGGCTGACCGCCGTGATGCTCGTCGTGGTCACGTCGATCTCGCTCTGCGTCCACGTCTACTCGCTCGGCTACATGAAGGGCGACGTCCGGTACACGTGGTTCTTCGTGGTGATCTCGCTGTTCACCAGCGCGATGCTGGTGGTGGTCCTTGCGAACAACCTGTTCCAGCTGCTGGTCGGCTGGGAGATCATGGGCGTGTGCTCCTACCTGCTGATCGGGCACTGGTGGGAGGACCACGTCAACTCGAGCTCGGCCATCAAGGCGTTCATCACGACCCGGATCGGCGACGTGCCGTTCATGTTCGGGATCTTCGTGCTGGTGTTCATCACCGGGTTCACCACCTCGAACATCCCGAAGATCTCCGAGATCATCTCGGGCGGCGGCGCCTCGGTCGCCCTGATCTCGGCGGCGGCGCTGCTGCTGTTCGGCGGCACGATCGGCAAGTCCGCCCAGTTCCCCCTGCACGTGTGGCTGCCCGACGCGATGGCCGGCCCGACGCCGGTCTCGGCGCTGATCCACGCGGCCACGATGGTGGCGGCCGGGGTCTACCTGGTCGGCCGCCTGTTCATCGTGTTCCTGGACGCGGACCCGTTCGTGCTGCAGATCGTCGCGATCGTGGCCGGCATCACGATGCTGGGCGCGGCGCTGATGGCGTTCACGCAGGACGACATCAAGCGCGTGCTCGCGTACTCGACGATCAGCCAGCTCGCCTACATGGTCGCCGGCATGTCGATGGGTCCCGCGGGCCGAACGGGTGCCTTCTTCCACCTGTTCACCCACGCGTTCTTCAAGGCCCTGCTGTTCCTGGGTTCGGGCGCGGTGATCCACGCCGTGCACTCGAACAACATGAGCGAGATGGGCGGGCTCCGCAAGAAGTTACCGATCACGTTCTGGACGTTCCTGATCGGTTCCCTCGCGCTCTCGGGCGTGCCGCCGCTCGCCGGGTTCTGGTCCAAGGACGAGCTGCTCGTGGTCGCCGAACACGAGGGCCACCCCGTCCTGTTCGTCGTGCTGCTGGTCACCGCGCTCCTGACGGCCTTCTACATGACGCGCGCGGTCCTGATGACGTTCTTCGGCGACTTCCGGGGCCACGGCGAGCCGCACGAGGCGCCGGCGAGCATGACCGGCGTGCTCGTGGCGCTGGCCTCGGTGACGGTGGTCGCCGGGCTCGTCGGGTCGCCGCAGCTCGGGGCCGTGTTCGGGAAGTGGGTCTACTTCCAGGAGCTCGAGGAGGCGCTGTTCGTGCCGTGGGTCGCCGTGCTGTCGACGCTGGCCGCCGCCGGCGGCATCCTGATCGGCTACTCGCTGTACCGCGACTACAAGGAGCGCGACCCGCTCACCTCGCTGGGCGGCGCGTACACGCTGGTCTCGCACAAGTTCTACCTCGACGACATCTACTGGAAGGGCATCATCCGCCCGGTCCGGGACAACCTCTCGGCCGCCGTGTACTGGACGAACCAGAACGTCCTGGACGCCGTCGTGAACGGTGCCGCGGCCTTCGCCAAGCTGCTCGGCCTGGGCGTCCGTCGCTTCGACGAGACCGTGATCGACGGGATCGTGAACGGGCTGGCGAACATCGCCGGGTTCACGGGCGGGATCCTTCGCTACATCCAATCGGGCAACGTGCAGCGCTACGCGGCGATCCTGTTCACCGGCGTCGTGGTGCTCGCGATCATCTTCACGAAGATCTAGGAGGGGGTGTGGGGGGCTCAAGAAGCGAGCGCGGATGCGCGAGCGTTAGCCCCCCACCTTCGAGGAGGTAGGGGCATGACCTGGGAGAACTCGGCGATCACGATCGCGACGCTCCTGCCGCTTGTGGGGGCGCTCGTGATCGCACTCGTCCCCCGTCAGTACGACAAGGGGGTGCGGGCGCTCGGGATCGTGTTCACCGGGGCGGCGCTCGCGATCGCGATCGCGATCACGTTCACGTTCGACTACGGCGCCTCGGGCCTGCAGTTCCAGCTGGACACGCGCTGGATCCCGGCCATCAACGCCCGCTACCACGTCGGGATCGACGGGATCAGCCTGCCCCTGTACGTCCTGACCTTCGTGCTGTCGTTCCTGTGCGCGATCTACACCTGGCGCGTGGTCCCGAACCCCGGCAAGACCAAGGCGTTCCTGGCCCTCATGCTCCTGCTCGAGACCGGGATGGCCGGCACGTTCATCGCGTTCGATCTGATCCTGTTCTTCGTCTTCTGGGAGCTGGTCCTGGTCCCGATGTACTTCCTGATCGGCATCTGGGGCAGCTCGAACCGCGAGTACGCGGCGATCAAGTTCTTCCTGTACACGTTGTTCGGTTCGGTGTTCATGCTGCTGGGGTTCCTGGCGATGTACTTCAACTCGGACGTCGGCGGCGGCGCGCACACGTTCGACGTCGTCCAGCTGCAGCAGTTCGGGGCTTCCGGCGGCTTCTCGAACGCGTTCCAGCTGATCGTGTTCGCGGCCGTGGGGCTGGGCTTCGCGGTCAAGGTCCCGATGTGGCCGTTCCACACCTGGCTCCCCGACGCCCACACCGAGGCCCCGACGATCGGCTCGGTGCTCCTGGCCGGCGTGATGCTGAAGATGGGCACCTACGGGTTCATCCGGATCGCCCTGCCGATCCTGCCGTACGGGGCCCAGAAGTACGCGCCGTGGATCGGCTTGCTGGCGGCGATCGCGATCGTGTACGCGGCCCTTGCTTGTCTGGCGCAGAAGGACCTCAAACGCCTGATCGCGTTCAGCTCGGTCGGGCACATGGGCTTCGTGATGCTCGGGATCGCCACGCTGACCTCCATCGGGATCAACGCGGCGATCTTCGGGATGGTTGCGCACGGCCTGATCACGGGCATGCTGTTCTTCTGCGTGGGGTCGCTGTACGACCGGTACCACACCCGCGAGATCTCCGAGATCGGCGGCGGCGTGATGCAGAAGCTGCCGTATCTGGGTGGGGTGTTCGCGTTCGTCGCGATCGCCTCCCTCGGCCTGCCGGGCCTCGCCGGGTTCTGGGGCGAGGTGATGGCCCTGCTGTCCAGCTTCAACCCGGCCGAATCCCTGTCGACCCCGCTGTTCCGCGCGTTCATGATCGCGGGCGGCATCGGGACGATCCTGACCGCCGGCTACTTCCTGTGGATGCTGCAGCGCGTGAACATGGGCTCCACGCCGGAGAAGTGGAAGACCGCGGTCTTCACCGACGTCGCGGCGATCGAGTGGGTCTCGTGGGTACCGCTGCTGCTCGGGATCGTCGCGCTCGGGCTGTTCCCGGCGCTGCTCACCGACGTCACGCAGGAACCGGTGAACGCGTTGCTCGGACTCTTCAACTAGCGGCGAGGTCGGCGAGACCATGAACCAGGCGATCGACTACACGGCGATCCTCCCGGAGCTGATCCTGGCCGGGACGATCGTGCTCGTGCTGATCGCCGACGCGTTCCTGTCGCAGAGGCGCAAGTGGATGACGATGCCGCTGGCCTTCGCCGGGGTCCTCGCCTCGCTGATCGCGACGCTGTGGCTGATCGGGGAGGAGCGGTCGACGTTCGGCGGCGCGTTCGTCGTGGACTCGTTCGCGCTGCTGTTCAAGGTGTTCTTCCTGTCGGTCGCGCTGATCGTGCTGTTGATCTCGTTCCGGTACTTCCGCGAGGGCCGCTTCTACCAGGGCGAGTACTACTTCCTGCTGCTCACCTCGTTCCTGGGCTGCCTGCTCATGCCGTCCTCGCGCGACCTGCTGATGCTGTTCATCGCGCTCGAACTCGTGTCGGCGCCCGGCTTCCTGATCGCGGCGTTCCGCAAGTCCGACCCCCGATCCAACGAGGCCGGCATCAAGTTCTTCCTGATCGGCGTGCTGTCCACCGCCGTGATGCTCTACGGCATGAGCCTGATCTACGGCGTCACCGGCACCCTCAACCTGGCCGAGATCGGCCGGGTGCTCTCGGCCCCGCTCGAGCCGGGCACGGAGACGCTGGTGTTCGCCTCGATCCTGTTCATCGTGGCCGGGTTCGCGTTCAAGGTGAGCGCGGTGCCGTTCCAGTTCTGGGCACCCGATACGTACGAGGGCGCGCCCGTGCCGGTGGCCGCGTTCCTGGCCACCGCGTCGAAGGCGGCCGGGTTCGCGGGCCTGCTGCAGCTGATGTTCGTGGCGTTCCCGGCGCAGTACGAGTTCTGGACGCCGATCTTCGCGGTGCTGTCGATCCTGACGATGACGATCGGCAACTTCATCGCGCTGCAGCAGCGCCAGGTCGTCCGGCTGCTGGCGTACTCCAGCATCGCGCAGGCCGGCTACATGCTGCTGCCGTTCGCGCTGGTCTCGGCGAACCCGACCATCAACGAGCACGCGTTCGCGGCGGCGGTCACCTACATCCTGATCTACGCCGTGATGACGCTCGGCGCCTTCGCGGTGGTGATCGCGATGGCCAAGGAGTCCCGCGGCCTGCTGATCTCCGACTTCGCCGGGCTGTCACGCCGGGCGCCGGTGATCGCCGTGGCCATGACCGTGTTCATGGTCTCGCTGGCCGGCATCCCGCCCACGGCCGGGTTCTGGGCCAAGTTCCTGGTCTTCCAGGTCGCGATCGAGCGAGGGGGGATCGGGACCGCGCTCGCGATCATCATGGTCGTGAACTCGGTCATCAGCCTCTACTACTACCTGGCGGTCCCCCGGCAGATGCTGTTCGTGGAGGCCGAGCAGGAACGCCCACTGGTCGCTCCCGTCCTGGTCACGGGCGTGGCGGTCCTGGCCACCGTGGCCGTCGTGGCCGTCGGGGTCTGGCCGGAGCTGCTGGCGCATTTCCCGCCGCTGTCTACTCTGGTAGGCGGGTAGTTCGCCGCGATCGCCCGGCCCGGGTCCCGAACCCGACCGGGAGGCCCGGCGAATGTCCCGACGAAGGAGGGATGTTCCGTTGATCGGTCTCAACCGGGCCAAGACCTGGATCCTGATCGCCGCCCTGGGCGGCGTGTTCGTCCTGATCGGCGCGTTCTTCGGAGGCACCAACGGGGCGATCATCGCCCTGGGGATCGCGCTGGTCTTCAACTTCTCGATGTACTGGTTCAGCGACAAGATCGCGATCGGCACGACCCATTCCAAGCCCGTGACCGAGCAGGAGGCTCCCGAGCTGTACAAGATCGTCCGGGAGCTCACCCAGATCAACCAGATGCCGATGCCGAGGATCTACGTCTCGGACATGATGCAGCCCAATGCGTTCGCGACCGGCCGCAACCCCGGCCACGCCGTGGTCGCCGTCACCAAGGGGATCCTGCAGATCCTGGACGAGCGCGAGCTGCGCGCGGTCCTGGCGCACGAGCTCTCGCACGTGGCCAACCGGGACATCCTGATCGGCTCGATCGCCGCGGCGATCGGCATGAGCATCACGTTCCTGGCCAGGTTCGCCTTCTGGTTCGGCGGCGGGAACGACCGCAACGGGATCGGCGTCCTGGGCCTCCTGTTGGCGTGGGTCCTCGCCCCGATCGCGGCCGCGATCATCCAGATGGCCGTGAGCCGGTCGCGTGAGTACCAGGCCGACGAGTCGGGCGCGATCTTGTCCCACGACCCCGACGCCCTGGCGAGCGCGCTCCGCAAGCTCGAGGAGACCGCCAAGCAGGTGCCGGTGCCGGCCTCCGTGGGCCCGGCCGAGGCGCACCTGTTCATCGTGAACCCGCTCCGCGGGCGACAGGCCGCGGCCGGGCTCGCGAACCTGTTCTCGACCCACCCGCCCACGCCCGAGCGCATCGCGCGCCTGGAGCGGATCAAGAAGGAGCTGGGCGAGGTCCGCTAGGCCTCGCTACAGGCGATCCAGCAACGAGCGGAGGTCCCGGATCACCTCGGGGCCTCCGTCCGCGTTCGGCGAGCCCGGGGGCGGGTCGGCGAGGCCCCCGTCCCGGTCCTCGCGCACGACCAGGAACGGCCGGATGCCCACGGCCTGGGCGCCCTCGCAGTACGCGAGCTGGTCGTCGACGAACACGGCCTCGCCGGGTTCCGCGCCCAGGGCGTCGAGCGCCTTCCGGTAGATCCCGGCGTCGGGTTTGGCCACCCCGGCCTCGAACGAGAGCACGACGGCGTCCGTCTCCTCCGTGAGCCCGAGTCGTTCGACCACGGGACGGGTCCCGTGGTCGCAGTTGCTGACGACGGCGGTTCGCAGACCGCGGGCGCGCAGCTCGCGGATCGCCGGGAGCGAGTCGTCCCACAGGTGCACGCCGGTCTCCAGGAACGTCGTGATCGTTCGGGCGAGCTCGGCGACGAGCGCGTCGTCGCGTTCGAGCCCGGCGGCCCTCAGGACCTCGGCGAGGTCGCCCTCGAGGCTGCCGTAGGTCCCGATGCTCCGCGCCACCCTGGTCTTCTCGAACCCGTCCAGCAGCGCTCGCCCCGAGACGGCCGCGCGCGCCTCGATGCGCTCACGCAGGACCGGCCAGTCGGTCCAGACCAGCGTGTCGTACAGGTCGATCAGGGCGGCCTTGACCGGGCTCACGGGTCGGGTTCGGCTATCCGGCCAGCTCGGCGCAGAAGGCGGCGTAGGCGTCGACGTACCTGCCGATGTCCTCCTCGGTGTGCTGCACCGAGATCGTCCACTGCTCCTCGTCGCCGGGCGTCATGAACAGGCCGCGGTTGATCATCCACGTGAAGGACGCGTAGAACAGCTCGGGGATCGTCTCCAGGAAGTCGCGGTAGTTGGTCAGCGGTTCCTTGCGGTAGGAGACGCAGCCCTTCGCCCCCAGGTCCATCGTGTGCGCCGGCAGGTCGTGCTCGTCGATCGCCCGCTGGCAGCCCTCGGCCAGCATCGTCCCGAGCTTGCCCAGGTGGTCGTACGCGTCCTTGGTGAGCACCTCGGTGAGCGCGGCCAGTCCCGCGGCCACCGAGAGCGGGTTGCCGTTGAACGTGCCCTGCTGGGCCGCGCCCCTGGTGACCCACTCCATGAACCGCGCCTCGCCGCCGAACGCACCGATCGTCGCCCCCCCGCCGACCGCCTTGGCGTACGCGGCCAGGTGCGGCCTGACCCCGTAGCGCTCGGTGGTCCCGCCGTAGGCGATCGTGCCGCCGCACTTGACCTCGTCGTAGATCAGGGCGGCCCCGTTGCGTTCGCAGACGTCGCGGAGCGCCTGGAGGTAGCCCGGCTTTGGCGGCACGAGCCCGATGTTCATCATCACGGGCTCCAGGATCACGCAGGCGATCTCGCCCGGGTTGTCGGCGAAGGCCTGCGCGACCGCCTCGGCGTCGTTGAAGGGCACGATGATCACGGTCTCCTTGAGCACCTGCGGGATGCCCTTGGAGGTGGGCTCGGTCCGGTACCAGGCCTGCCCCTCGGCGCCGACGTTGAACCGCATGTCCAGCACGTCGGCCTCGGGCACCACGGAGAACAGGACCGAGTCGTGGTGGCCGTGGTACGAGCCCTCCATCTTCACGATCGTGTCGCGACCGGTGGCCGCGCGGGCGACGCGGATCGCGTCCATCGTCGCCTCGGTGCCCGAGTTCACGAACCGCATCTGCTCCAGCTGGAACCGCTCGCAGATCGCCTCGGCCAGCGCGACCGTGCTCTCGGTGGTGACCGCGAAGTGGATGCCCTGATCGGCGACCGCCCGGAGGGCCTCGACGATCTTCGGGTGGGCGTGGCCGACGACGTTGACGCCGAACCCCCCGTGGAAGTCGATGTACTCGTTGCCGTCCACGTCCCACACCTTCGAGCCCCTCCCGTGGCGCAGGTAGGTGGGGTAGGGGTCGCCTGCCTGGAAGTTCGAGGCGACGCCGTTGGGCAGGCTCTTGACGGCGCGCTGGTGCAGGCTCTCGGATCCGGGGGTCCGGTCGAGGAGCTTCGCGCCCTCGCGCTCGGCGATCTCGGCCGCCCTGGCCTTCAAGCGTTCGACGTCGGTCACCGCTCACCTCTCCTTCGGGGGTGCGCAAGCCTATCCAGGGGAACGGCTGCCGGGCAACGCGGTCCGGCCCTAGGGCCGGAAGTTCGTGAACTGGAGCGGGACGTCGAAGTCGTGCTCCTTGACGGCGCGCATCACCACCTGGAGGTCGTCCTTGGCCTTGCCGCTCACCCGGACCTGATCGCCCTGGATGTGGCTCTGGACCTTGACCTTCAGGCCCTTGACGAACTTCACGATCTCCTTGGCCTTGTCCTCGGAGATGCCCACGTTGACGTTGATCGTCTGCTTGCTGGAGCCCTTGGCGGCGGGCTGGACCGGGCCGAGGTGCAGGGCCTTGAGCGAGACCTCGCGACGCACGGCCTTCTCCTTCAGGACGTCAACGGCGGCCTTCAGGCGGTCCTCGGTGGAGGAGCGGACCTCGATCAGCTTGTCGTCCTGGCTGATGTTGGTGCCGGTGTCCTTGAAGTCGAACCGCTGGGCGATCTCGCGGCGCGCCTGGTCGACGGCGTTCGCGACCTCGGGCATCGAGACCTCGGAGACGATGTCGAAGGAGAAGTCCTGCTTGGCCATGCCAGGCATCCTACCGTGGAGGTCCGCAACCGCCGATTGCTATCCTTCGCGGCAACGGGAGGATGCCCGAGCGGCCAAAGGGAGCGGTCTGTAAAATCGCCGGCTAAGCCTACGGAGGTTCGAATCCTCCTCCTCCCACCACCGGAAGCGTGCTCGGAAGCCGGGTCCGAACGTCTCCTAGCACCTCCATGTGCTGCGTCCGATACTGATCCGCTCAGTGACTACGCAGCGCCGATGGAACCCTCGGCCGGTCGCCGTCGAACCCAACATGGCTGATCGGTCGGGTCGGGCAGAGCCAGAAGGAGGGTGAGCCATGTCCGCAACGGACAACAAGGCACTCGTTCGGCGGTTCTGGGAGGACCTCGTAGGCACCGGGGATCCCCTCGTCGCGGATGAGGTGCTCGCACCGAACTACACCGTCCACTACGCCGGGAACCCGCAGATGGACCGCGACGGCTTCATGCAGTTCCTGGGTGCATTGCGCGACGCGTTCCCGGACGTCACGGTGACGGTGGAAGACCTCGTCGCCGAGGAGAACCAAGTGGCGGCTCGCTGGACCTGGAGCGGGACCCAGAAGGGCCGATTCCTCGGCATCCCCGCGACCGACGAGGCGGTCGTGGGATCGGGGATCGGCCTGTTCAGGATCGCGGACGGTCGGATCGTCGAGGACTTCGTCCAGGAAGACACGTTCGGCCTGCTGCAGCAGCTCGGAGCGATCCCGAAGCCTGGATAACCGACCGGCAGAGGTGCCTTCCCGGCACGCGGCTCGGGGGATGTCGGTGACGACCGAGAGGCGCACGAACCTGCGGCGCACGGAGCTTCTGGAGACCGTGCGAGCCGCCCTCCCCGGTTCGGCCGTGGCGGTGGTCGCCTGCATCCTGGCGATCACCACGATCGTCATCTCCCTGTTCCGTCAACCCCTCGATCTGGTGGCGAGCCTCGCCGGCCTCGCGATCGCCGTCCCTGTGGCCATGGCCGCGATCGCCGCAGGTCCGGTCCGGATCGTCGCCGCGATCGCCGCCCTGGCGCTCGCTGCCGTTGCCCCCTCGCTCCTGCTGCTCGGCGGCAGACCAGGGTCGGCCCTGCTGGTCGCCCTCCTCTATGCAGGCGCAGCGGTGGGCGCCCGGCGCGCCGTCCATGCCGCGGTCCTTCGACCGCCCAGGGCGCGGATCGCCGGCGGGCGGGTTGGTGCGAGCGCCCATCCCGTGCTGCTGGCGAACCCGAAGTCAGGCGGCGGCACCATCGAGAGGATCTCCCTGGGAGCCGAGGCGGTCCGACGAGGGATCGAGTACCTGGTCCTCGGCCCCGGCGACGATCTCCGACTCCGTGCCGAGGAAGCTGTGCAGCGGGGGGCGGACGTGGTTGGCATGGCGGGCGGCGATGGCTCGCAGGCCGTCGTGGCCCAGGTCGCGATGACGCACGATGTCGCCTTCGTGTGCGTCCCGGTGGGGACGCGCAACCACTTCGCGAAGGATCTCGGTCTGGATCCCGGCGACCCGGTCGGTGCGCTCCACGCCTTCGGCGACGCGGAGGAGATCCGGATCGATCTGGGGATGATCGCCGATCGGGTGTTCGTCAACAACGCGTCCTTCGGCATCTACGCGGTGATCGCCGGCACCGAGGGATATCGGGAGCACAAGCCGGAGACCGCCTGGCAGGTGCTCCCGGGTGTCCTCGGCCCCGAAGCGGGCCCGGTCGACATTCGGTTCACCGGCCCGGATGGTCGGGAGCAGGCAGGTTTCCAACTCCTGTTGATCTCGAACGACCCGTATCGCTTCACGGCCGATAGCCGGTTCGGATCGAGGGACAGGTTGGATCTCGGCGTGCTCGGCATCACAGCAGCCAAGGGGGGCGAGGGAGACGACTTCCTGGCTTTTGCCACTGAGTGGTGGAGGGGAGGGGGAGGCCGTCCGAGTGCGTGGCTCCAATGGCAGGCTACCGAGATCGAAGTCCGGTCAGCCGGCCCGATCCCCGCCGGAGTCGACGGTGAGGCGCTGATGTTCGACCCGCCCGTTCAGGTCCGGAGCCTGCCTAGCGCCCTCCGCGTCCGAGTGGCACCAGCGGGCGTACGGTCGCGCTGACCCCTGCCTACCCCGCAACGGCCGACATCCCGGTGGACGGAAGGAGACGGAAGCCCTATATTCGTTAGGTACGTAATCATTAGGGGAGTAACGATGGACGACGAACCCCTCACACGTCAGCTCGTGATGAGCGCCAAGGCGATCAAGGCCATGTTCGAGGACGCCCTCGCCAGCGAGGGCGCCACGCTCGCGACCTGGGTCGTGCTGAACGGCGTCGAGCGCGGCCGGTGGGCGAGCCAGTCCGGGCTGGCCAAGGAGCTGCGGATCGAGGGCGCGACCGTGACCCGCCACCTGGACCGACTCGAGCGCGAAGGCCTGGTCGCCCGGTCCCGCGACCCGGAGGACCGACGCCAGATCTCGGTGCGGCTCACGCCCGAGGGCAAGCTGCTGCACCGCCGGCTCAAGGCCGTCGCGCGGCGTGTGGACGACCGGGTCTGCGAGGGGCTGACCGAGCGGGATCGATCCGACCTGGAACGCGTGCTCGAGCGGATCCGCTCGAACGTGGGAGGTGAGGCATGGATATCGACATCGACGAGCGCATCGACTCGATGACGACGATCACCGAGGCCGTGATCCGCACCGAGGGCCTGTCGAAGGTCTATCCCGGCGACATCCGCGCCGTGATCGACCTGAACCTTGAGGTGAACGAGGGCGAGATCTTCGGTCTGCTGGGCCCGAACGGCGCCGGCAAGACCACGACCGTCGGCATGCTCACGACCCGCGTCATCCCCACACAGGGCCGCGCGTCGCTCGCCGGCGTCGACGTGGTCGCGCATCCGTCCGAGGCCAAGCGCCTGATCGGCGTGGTCTCGCAGACGAACACGCTCGACCGCAGCCTCAGCGTCTGGGAGAACCTGTACTACCACGGCCGCTACTTCGGGATGGGCGCGAAGGAGTCGCGCCGCGTGGCGACGGACCTCCTCGAGGTCTTCCGCCTGTCCGACCGGGCCAAGGCGAACGTCGCGACCCTGTCCGGCGGGATGGCGCAGCGGCTGATGGTCGCGCGGAGCATCGTGCACCGGCCGCGGATCCTGTTCCTGGACGAGCCGACGTCCGGGCTCGACCCGCAATCGCGGATCGCACTGTGGGAGATCATCGGCCAGATCCACGCCGAGGGGCAGACGGTCGTCCTCACCACGCACTACATGGAGGAGGCCGATCGCCTGTGCGAGCGCCTGGCGATCATGGACCACGGCCGGCTGCTCGCGCTCGACACGCCGGACGCGCTCAAGCGCACGGTCGGCGGCGACCTCATCGTTCGGGTCAAGGCGGGTTCGGAACCCGACCGCGTCGCGGCCTCCCTGCGGGACCTCGAGGGCGTGACCGGCTCCACGGTCGTCGGAGAGGTGGCGCAGCTCACCGCCGTGCAGTCCGACGGCCTGCTGCCTCGTGTGATCGACGCGACCGAGGCCGGCGGTTTCCAGGTCCAGGACGTGTCGATCGACGAGCCCACGCTCGAGACCGTCTTCATCAACCTCACCGGGAAGGAGCTCCGCGAATGAGCGCCGTCGCGCAAGGACGGACCGTGGCGCTGCCCAGGGTGGCGCCCTACCGGAGCACGGCATGGATCGCGTTCGGCGCACTGATGCTGCGCGACCTCACGGTCCTTCGGAAGAACTTCGTCGAGTTCGTGCTGCGAACCGTGATGCAGCCGCTGCTGTTCGTCTTCGTGTTCACCTACGTCTTCCCGCAGATCGGCCAGGGCGTCGGCGGGGCCCAGGGGCAGGCCGAGTTCGCCAGCATCCTGGTCGCCGGCGTGATCGCCATCGCGTGCATCTTCCAAGGCATCCAGGCCGTGGCTCTGCCGCTGGTGCAGGAGTTCGGGTACACGCGCGAGATCGAGGACCGCGTGATGGCGCCGCTGCCGGTGTGGGCCGTCGCCGCCGGCAAGCTGCTGGCCGGCGCCGTCCAGGGGCTGATCGCCGCCGCGATCGTGTTCCCGCTCGCGCATTGGATCCCGATCACGCCCGTGCACCTGGACATCGTCTGGTGGCGCCTGCTGACGGTCCTGCCGATCGCGTCGGTCCTGGGGGCCGCGCTCGGCCTGGCGATCGGGACGCGGGCCGACCCCCGGCGGGTGCCGCTGATCTTCGGCCTGGTCGTGATACCGATCACGTTCCTGGGCGCCACCTACTACCCGTGGGCCTCGCTCAGCAGCCTGCCGTGGCTGCAGACGATCGTGCTGGTGAACCCGCTCGTCTACATGAGCGAGGGCATGCGGGTCTCGCTCACGCCGTGGGTGACACACATGCCGCTGTGGGGGATCTACGGCGGGATGCTCCTGTTCACGGCCCTCCTCGGTGCCTGGGGGATCCAGGGGTTCAGCAAGCGCGTGCTTTCGTAGCCGGCTACTGCGAGACGGCCCGGGCCCGGACCAGCAGGTACAGGATCTCCAGGTAGAGCCACACCAGCGTGGTGAGCAGCCCGAACGCGGCGAACCACTCCATCGCGGCGGGCGCCCCCGACTTCACGCCGTTCTCGATCACCGCGAAGTCCAGGATCAGGTTCAGCGCGGCGACGATGCAGATGGCGATGCTGATGACGATGCCGACCGAGGACGGGTGCGTCCAGAACAGCAGGTCGACGCCGAACAGCGAGAAGATCCAGCCGGCGAAGTACATGATCGCCACGCCGAACGTCGCGATGATCACCACGCGGACGAACTTCCCGGTCACGCGCACGGCCCGGAACACGTACAGCAGCAGGCAGGCCACGAACGTCGCCACCGAGGCGAGCAGCGCCTGCCCAACGATCCCGTCGTAGTAGGTCTCGTAGATCCGCGAGATCGCGCCCATCCACGTGCCCATCAGGAGCGCGTACAGCAGGCCGGCGCCGAGCGCGAGACGCGGGTTCGAGGCGGCGGCGATCGACAGGCCGATCAGCAGCAGGTACCCGAGGAAGAACCACAGCCCAGAGGAGGTCACGACGTCGGCGGCGAGCTGCCATCCGACCGAGGCGAACCCGATCGTGATGACGACGAACAGCGCCGCCCGAACGATCGTGCCGGAGTAGGTCATCGTGCGCGTCACCTGGCGCCCGCCGGTGAAGGCCGACACGGACCCGGACGAGAACGTGCGCTCGTTCAGCAGCTGCTTGGACATCCGGTCTCCTCGCTCGGTCGAGTCCCGAAGTATGCGGGAACCGACCTATACTCGCGCGTCACGCTGGCGCTGCCGGAGGGACGGGTCGTGCCGAACCGGTTCACGCGATCGCTCGTCTCCGCGACGATCGGGATGGTCGTCCTCCTGTTGCCCGCGTGCGAGCTGGGTTCGACGGACGTCTCGGGCGGCTCGACCGGACCGACCTCGACCGCGTCCACCGGACCGACCGGAACGGGCCCGACCGCCCCCACCGGTCCGACCGCGGAGGTCGCGCTCGCGGGGACCTGGAACGGCACGTGGGACACCGACGTGCCACAGGTCAACGGCACCTTCTCGTGGGTGATCGAGGTGACCCCGAACGGCTTCACGGGCACGATCGATGTCGAGGGCACGTCGTGCATCTCGAACGGGACCGTTGACGTCTCCCTGGACGGGGACCGGATCACGGTCGGGCTCGTGCATGCCGAGGAGCCCGTGACGTTCACCGGCACGATCTCGGGGGATCGGATGTCGGGGACCTACGACGCGGGCACGTGTCCGCCGCCGAACAGCGGGACCTGGGAGGCCGAGCGCTCCGCCGGGTAGCGGCTCAGCCGTACCGGCCGTACAGGTCGCTCGCCGGGTCGAAGAAGCCGCCCTCGGGCCTCGCGTGCGCGTGCCAGTGATCGGGGATGCGCCGGCGCTCGGGATCGATCCAGTAGCCGTCGGGGTAGCGGTCGCCGGCGACCCCCTCGAGCCGCTCGAGCAGGCGGGTCTCCAGGCCGG
>Ga0081455_10001471_pt1 | contig 29176 bp, 24 predicted proteins | sample TabmetS3T2R1_FD_70207 | JGI IMG/M metagenome (GOLD analysis project Ga0081455, IMG submission 70207) | Tabebuia heterophylla rhizosphere microbial communities from the University of Puerto Rico - S3T2R1 | ecosystem: Host-associated > Plants > Roots > Rhizosphere ... | reverse complement strand
CGAGCACGGCCGGGAGGTCACACACCCTGGGCACGGCCTCGGATTCGCCTGTTCGAGCCGCTCGGCGGACCGCCGCGGCCTGGAGCGTCTCCAGGTTCCCGATCGAGTACCGCACGCTGACGCCCGAGCGGTGGTTCACGTGCGGAGAGCGCCGGAGCTCGGCGGTCAGGGCCGCGACGATCTCCTTCATGAAGGCGGGGACCCGCACGGGAGCCGCGCCGACGGGCGGTCTCGCCTCTTGATCCATGATTCGGATCTCTTCGCGGAGCGTGTGCGGGTAGTGCGTCCGCACCTGCGTGCCGAAGCGATCCTTCAGTGGGGAGACGATCCGGCCGCGATGGGTGTAGTCGTCCGGGTTCGCGGTCGCGACGAGCAACAGGTCCAGCGGCAGCCGGATCCGGTATCCGCGGATCTGGATGTCGCGCTCCTCCAGGATGTTGAAGAGGCTGACCTGGATCCGCTCGGGGAGGTCGGGCAATTCGTTGATCGCGACGATGCCTCGGTTCGTCCTGGGGATCAGCCCGTAGTGGATCGTGAGCTCGTCGCCCAGGTACCGGCCTTCGGCGACGCGGATCGGGTCGACGTCACCGATGAGGTCCCCCACGCTCGTGTCGGGCGTGGCGAGCTTCTCCGCGTAGCGATCCTCGCGGTGGATCCACTCGATCGGCGTGTCGTCACCGTGTTCGGCGATCAGCTCCCGTCCCCGCGCCGAGATCGGGCGGAAGGGGTGATCGTTCGTCTCGGTCCCGGCGATCACCGGCACGAACTCGTCGAGCAATTCGACCATCTCGCGGATCAAGCGCGTCTTCGCCTGTCCCCGCTCGCCGAGCATGATGATGTCGTGGCCGGCCAGGATCCCTCGTTCGAGCGACGGCACCACCGAGCCGTTGAACCCCACCACCCCGGGGAACAGCTCCTCACCGGCGATCAGGCGCGCCAGGACGTTCTCGCGGAGCTCTTCCTTGACGGTGCGGTCGCGGTATCCGGAATCACGCAGCGCGCCGACGGAGGCGGGCCGATCGGTCATGGAACCAGGGTAACGGTAACCCGGTGAAGGCTCGGGTCCGGTTGCCGGAGCGGCCGACGAACCGGGTCAGCCGGCGTGCTGGAGCATCGTGCCGACGCCCCCGAGAGCCTCGGCCAGCGCGACGGGGGTACGGCCCTCGTGGTTGGCGTGCGCCGGATCGGCTCCGTGGCTCAGGAGCAACTGGATGATCGCTCCTTCACCCCGCGTGCGCAGGGTCGCGTTCCACAGCGGGGTGTTGCCGTCGAGGTCCTCGGCGTCGACCTGGGCACCGTGAGACAACAAGAGCTCGGCCACGGAGGTGGAACATCCCTGCGCCGCGTAGTGCAGGGGTGATTGTCCGTCGTGGTCGACGATGCGCGCGTCAGCGCCGTCGTCGATCAGCGCTTGCGCATGTTGCAGGTCCCCGAACAGTGCCGCGTAGTGCAGCGGCACCCGACCCATGAGGTCCGCGGGGGGACGGTCCTCGACCACAGCCATAGGGTTCCTATCGGCTGCCGGGGCCGAGAGCTGAAACGCTTCTTCCGAGACGGGGGAAGATGGCACTGGCGACATCTAGGCTCCTGCGGGCGGAGGGGGAACCTCCGGGGTCCCCGCTGACGGTGGCTTCCGCTTGGTCTTCGCGTCGGGTTCGGGCGCGGATGGCTCCGACCCCGAACCTCCCTGCCGCGATCCCGTGCGAGCCGGCGCGTCGCCTTTCGTGCGACCGGCTCCGCGGGTGCGGGAACGCGGGGCGGCTCCCACCAGCTCCTTGGTCTCCGCGCCGCCATGGGAGCCGTTCCCGTTGCCGGTCAGCGTCCCCATGAGGCTCGCCGCGAGGCCGTCGAGGCTTCCGCCACCACCGGACACGAGCACGTCGGGCACGACCTTCACATGGCCCTCCGACACGGCGTTCGCGACGGCGACGATGGCGGTCGCCTGCGATCCCAGCGCCTCGGTCTGCGCCTCGTACCCCGTGGCCTGCGCCACGCCCTTGGCCTCGATCGCCTTGGCCTGCGCGAGACCGATCGCCCGGGTGCGGTCGGCCTCGGCCTCACCGGTCAGCCGGACGTAGGACGACTCGCCCTCCGCCTCGGCGGTCCGGGCGGCCGCACGATTCTTCTGCACGTCGACGTTGACCTGCGCGTGCGCGAGATCGGACTGGGAGTCCGCGGTGCCTTTCGCACGCTCCACCTCGATGCGTGCGGCCTGCGCCTCCTGCTCCCGCGCGAAGGTCTCTCGCTTCTGCACGGCCAGCTCGCGCGCGGACAACACCTCGACGAGGGCATCGGGGAGCACGACATCCTGGATGTAGACACCCTTCGTCTCCACGCTGTACTTGCCGAGGTACTCGGTGATGTAGACCTCGGCTTGGTTCTGCACCTCCTGCCGCGTCTGGATGAACGTCACCGCGGGCAGGCCCTGCAGGGTGTTGCGGAAGTAGTTCCCCACCGCCGACTGGAGGACCTCGTTCACGAGGTTCAACATGGTCTCGACCATCGAGATGACCTTCGGGGCCATCGTGTCCGGCACGTGGATCTGCACCTGGAGGTCGATCAGGAACGAGAACCCCTCGCGGCTCTTCGCGTCGATCGAGCTGAGCTGAGCGTCCAGGTTGTGCGCGTGGCTGGTCGCCTCGGCCCAGTTGAGCGTGAGGATCGCGGTCGGCACGATCTCCGCCCGGTAGACCCGCGGGTTCAGCGGGTACTTGCCGGTTCGAAGCGGCTCCGACCAGATCCCTCGATGTCCCGGCCGCACGATCGATCCGAACTTGAACTCCTGGCCGCTCGTGTCCTGGGTCGAGAGGCCCAGATACGACTTGATCACCGCGACCTGCCCCTGGTTCACGACGAGCATGGGCACCCGTTCCACCTTCACGAGGAACGGGTTCAGCAGGAACGCGCCGTACAGGAGCGGGTCGTGCTGCAGTCCGATCTTCCCGCCGGCGTCCAGGAACGCCTGGAAGTCCTGATAGTTGTTGTGCAAGCTGTTCTTGCTGCCGAGCAGCACCTCCATGATCTCGGCGTCGCTCCGACCGTCGTTCTCCATCTGCGTGATGTCCTCGAACCCACCGAGCCTGCCGGCGATATCACCCGAGGGAAGCGGGTCGCCCTCCTGCGTCGTCACGATGCCGACGAAGTCGAGCTCGCCCTCGGGCTCGATCCGAACGACCTGGAGCTCCTGGGTCTCCAGCCCGAAGGACTCGTAGGACGCCTCGTCGCCCGAGTCGAGGAACGGCAGGATGTCGCTCGACACCGGCACCCCGTACGTCTGGGTGTAGGTCAGCACCAGGAATCCAACGGGGTGGATCGGAACCAGCGTTCCCGGGGGGAGCACCGGTCGTTGCACACCCTGTTGCCCTCCCGCCTCCAGGAAGCGCCGCACGTCGCCGAAGTTGCCGAACTCGGGTCGGTACACGGCGCTCTTGGCACCGGGTGCGAGCGGGGCTCCGACCTGGGCGATCACGACGCCGATCCCGTCGGCGGGCACCTGCACCCAGGGGTTCTTCTTGACCGCGTAGATCAACCACGGCTTGAAGCGCAGCCCAGGCATCAGCAGGTCCGCCTGATATCCCGCTTCCTTGTTGAAGGCGATCACGTGGCCCTCGGAGAGCTTGCGACCGAACCGTTTGGCCACGAGCCCCACCTGTGTCGGCCCGATGTAGGTGAACGAAAGGAGGACGTAGAGGACGATCAGGATCCCCAGGATCCACAGCGCGAGCGTCCCGATGGACAGGTCCGACACGGGGTCTCCCTTCCGACGACGGGTTGACGGTGAGAGGCAACCACCGCTGGATGCGCGCTGCAAGAACGCTCGACGAGATGTCGCGAGCCGCTGCTACGGTCCCACCGTGTCCGACGATCCGATCCTGGATCCGCTCAACTCCGCGCAGCGGGCGGCGGCGGAGACGCTCCGCGGACCGGTCGCGATCCTCGCCGGCGCCGGCACCGGCAAGACGACCACGATCACGCACCGCATCGCTCACCAGGTGCGCAGCGGGACCTTCACCTCCGACGGGATCCTGGCCGTGACGTTCACCGACAAGGCGGCGACCGAGCTGCGGGGGCGGCTGAACCGCCTCGGTGTGCGGGGCGTCGAGGCCCGCACGTTCCACTCGGCGGCGCTATCGCAGCTGGGTGCGCTGTGGCCGGCGTTCACGGGACGCGAGCTCCCCGAGGTGCTCGGGGCGAAGGCCCAGCTCCTGAACCCCATCGCGAACGGACTGCCGGGTGCGTACCGGTTCCTGCCCCGTCGTGAGCTCGCGGGCGAGATCGAGTGGGCGAAGAACCGGATGATCTCCCCCGCCGGCTACCTCGGTGCGATCGATGCGGCCGAGCGGACCCCGCCGATCCCCGCGGATCTGATGCACCGGGTGTACGCGAGCTACGAACGCTCCAAGGGTGAGCGGCGGATCGACTTCGAGGACATGCTGCTGCGCTTGATCGAGCTGTTCGATCGGTTCCCCGAGGCGCTCGAACGCGTGCGCGCCCGGATCGCGGCGTGCACCGTCGACGAGTTCCAGGACGTGAACCCGCTGCAGCACGCATTGCTCGAACGCTGGCTGGGCGATCGTGATGAGCTCTGCGTGGTCGGGGACGACTACCAGACGATCTTCTCGTTCACCGGGGCGTCGCCCGAGTACCTCCTGGGGTTCCCCGACCGGTACCCGCACGCCGCGGTGATCCGGCTCGAGCGGAACTATCGCTCGTCACCCCAGGTGCTCACCGTGGCGAACGCGCTGTCGCGCTCGCTCGGCGGCTTCGAGAAATCGCTCCAGGCCACACGCGCGGATGGTGCACATCCGACCGCTCGTGGGCTCCCCGACACCGAGCGCGAGGTCGCGTTCGTCGTGGAGCAGGTGAGGGAGCTCGCGACCATCGGGGTCGAGTTCGACGAGATCGCCGTGCTCATGCGGATCAACGCCCGATCCGAGCCGTACGAAGAGGCGTTCGCCGCCGCCGGCATCCCGTACCAGGTGCGCGACGGTTCGTTCCTGCGCCGGCCCGGGCCGAGGGCGGCGCTCGCGCGGCTGCGGCGCATCGGTCCCGACGCCGAGCCGGTGGCCTCGGTCGGGTCCGTGATCTCATCGTTGGGGTATCGCCCCGAAGGGGTCCCGGACGCGGGCGAGGACGAGGTCACGCGACAGGCCGACCTCGCCCGGCTCCGCGCGCTCGCCGCCGAGTACGAACGAGCGACGCAGGCCCCCACGGTCGAGGGGTTCGTGAACGAGCTTCGGGAGCGCTTCGCGGTCGAACGTTCGGGCCGTGGCGTGCAGCTCATGACGTTCCACCGCGCCAAGGGGCTGGAGTTCGACGCCGTGTTCCTGCCGCGGCTGCTCGATGGCGAGCTCCCCTATCGAGCGCGCAAGGTCGAGGCCGACGTCACCGAGGAACGGCGCCTGCTGTACGTGGGGATCACCCGTGCGCGGAACCACCTGTTCCTGTCGTGGCCGGAGGACACGAAGTCGGGGCCGAGTCCGTTCCTGGGCGAGATCGGCGTGGTCGCGGCGACCCCACGAGGACGGCGGGCTCCTCGAGCGCGACCCAGCCGCGGCGAGAGCCTCGGGGCGAACGCGGGACCGCTCTTCGATCGGCTCAAGGAATGGCGCCGGCGTCGGGCCGCCGATGACGGCGTGCCGGCCTACGTCATCTTCCACGACCGCACGCTCGCCGAGATCGCCGAGCGGAAGCCCCGCGACCGAACCGGCCTCGGCAGCGTCAGCGGCATCGGCCCGGCGAAGCTGGACCGGTACGCGGACGAGGTCCTGGCCATCGTGGGCGAGGACTGAGCTCCGGACGGCGATACGGCTGAGGCGCCGGGGTGTCAGGCGAGCTTGGCGACCACCATCGCGGCCGCGATGGTGGGCATCGCGATCGACATCAGCCGGAGCGCTCGCTCCGGCGCGGCGCGGAGCGCCGCGCCGGACAACGGCTCGGTCGAGCCGTCCACGAGCGTCATCGATCCTTCGACCGACACCACGCGCCGGCGGAGCGCGCGCACGGGGGTCGAGAGCGCTCGCTGGGCGGCGGAGATCGCCACACAGGCGCCCGCGCCCAGCACCGCGGCCGCCGATAGCCTGCCGGTCTGGGCGAACGCCGCGGTCACCACTGGGAACCCTCCCCACGCCAGTGCGAACCACACGTCCGAGTGCACCGCGCCGCCGAACAGTTCCAGGTTGTAGGCGATCACCAGGAACACGCCCGCCCCGATGAATGCCCAGATCCATGGGGAGATCACGATGGCGCCGTGGATCCCGAGTCCCACCGCTCCGGCGAGGCCGACCCCCGCGATCGTCCACAGCACGGCGTCCGGGATCCGCGTTCCCAGGGGACGCCCGTTCAGCTCATCGAGCGCGTGCGCCGCCAGTCCCATCGCCAGGAAGAACGCGAGCACCGTCTCGAGCCACCATCCGACGTGGAGCACCGGCGCCAGCGCCGCGCCGATCGTCACGTACGACAGGTGCCAGAGCGTGTACGGCGGATGGAGCAAGGTCCAGTAGTCGCGCCATCCGCCGGCTGCGAGCGCGTAGAACGCCGGCCGTCCTCCGTGGTCAGCGGACATTCCGGCCTCCCTTCACGCCCCACAGCACGACGCCCGTTCCGAGCGACATCGTGCGCGACCGGATGTGGCGGATCCCCGCTTCCTGCCACCACCGCACCTGCTCAGGCAAGGGCGCACGCCGGTCGAAGCGGCTGATGCTCGGTCCGAGGAAGCGTCCCGTCCTCCGCCATGCCGGCGACACCAGGCTCCCCATGACCGGCAGTGCGACTCGCGTGTACGCGAGCCATCCGGCCCGCAGGACCGGCTGGTCGGGCACGTGGAACTCCAGCGACGCGATGGTGCCACCGGGCCGAACGACCCGGGTCAGCTCACGCATGACCGCGACCGGGTCGTCGACGTACCGCATCAGGTACGTGAACGTGAGCGCGTCGAACGTGTCATCGGCGAACGGCAGCCGCTCGGCTCGCCCGAGCACGGGATGGATCAGATCGCTGAGCCCGGCCAAGTCGTTCGCGGGGAGACCGGCACTGAGCATGCCCTCGCTGGGGTCCAGCGCCACGACGTGCACGCGCCGTCGCGCTGCGAGCTCCCGGGTGACGAGCCCCGTGCCGGCCGCGACGTCGAGCACGAGAGACCCCGGCACCGGGCCGAGCTTCGCGACCATGAACCGTCGCCACCGCCCGTCCTGACCGAACGAGAGGACCGCGCCCATCCAGCCGTACTGCGGCGCGATGCCGCCGAAGATCGCTGGAGCCCTGGCGCGATCGGACATCGGTGGCGCCGTCAACCTCCGAGCAACCCGGGGAGATCCGCGAGGGAACCAACGACGTGATCCGGGTCGCCGCGGCCCAGATCATCGGGGCGGAACTTCCCGGTTCGCACGAGGACGCCGGTCAGGCCCGCCCTCTGGGCTCCCATCACGTCGTTCTCGACGTCGTCACCGACCATCAAGGCATGCGATGCCGGCACGCCGAGCATCTCGAGCGCCCCGCGGAAGTATTCGGGCGCCGGCTTGCCGCAGATCGTGGCGGTCGCGCCCGACGCGTATTCGAGGCCGGCGATGAAGGCCCCGGCATCCACCTGCAGGCCATCGGCCGTTCGCCAGTATCGGTTCCGGTGCATCCCGACGAGCACCGCACCATCCATCACGCGGCGGAACACCCTGTTCACTGCGTCGTAGGAGAAGTCGTCACAGGCACCGCCGATCACGATCACCTCCGCGTCCTCCGGCCGGTCGACGAGCCGGACGGCGTCCAGGTCGCCGGACGGATCTCCGTCGGTCAAGACGTACGTCGGCGCACCAGGATGCGCCCCGCGGAGGTAGGTAGCGGTCGCGACGACGGCGGTCACGATCTCCTCGGCCACGACGTCGAAGCCCGCCGCCTGCAGGGTCCGCGCGAGCTCACGCCGCGAGTGGGTGGTCGTGTTCGTGATCAAGCGGAAGGGCAGGTCGCGCGAGCGGAGCCATCGCATCGTCTCGACCGAGCCAGAGATGGGTTCCCACGAGATGGCGAGCACCCCGTCGATGTCGAGGAGCAGGCCGTCGATCCCCTCGATCCCCATGCGCTGGAGTCTCGCACGCGCCGGTGGATCATGGACCGGCACGATCATCGGGCGGGCACCGCTGGACTTGACCTCCACGGGATCGGACAATCCTGGCCCGAGCCATGGCCTTCGTCCTGTTGATCGTCGCCGCCGCCGTGCTGGTCGGATTCGTCGCACGCGGGAGCTTGCGGAACTTCGAGCGCCTCACCGTGAGGTGGTGGGGCATCGCCCTCGCCGGGCTCGCGCTGCAGATCCCCATCCCGGCCCGTTACGGCAGCCGCTGGGCCGTGGGGGCGCTCGTCGCGTCGTACGTGGTGTTGATCGTGTTCGTCTGGCTGAACCGCCGGCTCCCCGCCGCTCCGTTGATCCTGATCGGATTGGTCCTGAACGTCGTCGTGATCACCGCGAACGGCGGCATGCCGGTGAGCGCCCTGGCGATCGAGACCGCCGGCGCTCGCGGCGAGGGATTGCTCGCGGGGATCGAGGGCACGAAGCACCATCTGATGAGCTCAGATGACGTGCTGACGCCGCTCGCCGACGTGATCCCGATCCCTCCGCCGGCGGGCGTCATCCTGTCCGTCGGCGACCTCTTCATCTACGCAGGGGTCGCAGCGTTCGTGATCTGGGTGATGCTCGGTCGATTCCAGGAGAGCCCGCCGCCCAGGGCTAGGCTGCAGATGTACCGGGGGAAGCATCTCCCTGCGTCTCGTCGGCTGCCGAAACGGCGGCCTGTTCGTCTGTCGGCGCTTCCTGTTGGAGGAGGTCGACCGGGAACCGGGCGGTGATCGTGGCGCCTTCATCGGGCGCGCTCTCCACCTCGAACGAACCACCACCGATCTGCGCCCGCTCGCGCATCAGCGCCATCCCGAAGTGCCCCTCCGGTCCCGGCGCCGAGGTGTCGAACCCGACGCCGTTGTCCCGCAGCTGGAGCACGATCGAATCGTCCTGCTCGTGCACGGTGATCCACATATCGGTCGCGCGCGCGTGCTTCAGGGCGTTCGTCACGCCCTCGCGGGCGATGTTGTAGACGAGCAGCGCGATCGGCGCCGGGAGCGGCACATCCTCCACGTCCCGATGGAACCGAACGCCCGAGTCCCGCCCCATCTCGTCCGTGAACGACTCGAGCGCCTCCGACAGACCCTTGGCCCCGAGCGGCGACCGGTGCAAGTCCCGGATCAGGGCGCGGATCCGGTCCGAGGTCTCCTGCTTCGAATCCCGGATCTTCTCGAGCTGCTCTGTGACCTGTTGGAGCTCGCCCTTGTCCATGAGCTTGCGCGCGACGTCGACCTGGATCGAGAGCCGGAACAGCACCTGCGCGAGATCGTCGTGGAGGTACCCGGCGATCTGGAGGCGTTCGTCGGCCCGCTCTTCCGCCATCGCATTGGAGAGGGTCCTGAGCACTTGCTCTCGCTCTTGCAGCTCCTTGTGCGCCTCCTCCAACGCCTGCGACCGGATGAACATTTGGCGTGCGAAGAGAAGTGGCGCCAACACGACGACGACGGACCAGAGTCCGACTTCCTCGATCGAGTACAACTTCGCCAAGACCGTCCCGACCAGCCCCAGCCCGATGTAGCTAATCAGGAACTCTTGCCCGCGCGAGAGCTGCCGGAGCACGCTTGCGGGGCCGAGGCGATAGATTAGGCCGGCGGCTACGGAGACAACCCCGATGCTGATCGCGTAGTCGACGACCGTGGCCAGAAGAGCTGCCGGGATCATACGAACAAGCGGCTCAGCGGCCGACGAGAGCGAATGGAACGTCGCGCTTGCCGCTAGAACGGCCAGCGCGACCTGACTTCGATTAAACAGCGTTCGGAGTGGATTGATCTCTCCCTTGAGCTCACGGGGGTCACAAGAGCCAACGAACGCCACGAGCGCGGCGGCGCCAGGCGCATAGAGAATCGCAACAGCAGTCAGAAGTGGGAACCCCAGACTGACTTGGATTCCCCCCCAGGCTGGAGCTGGGAACAGCTCGACCAATGCCACCAGGGCCACCCAGAGAAGGAGCTCAGGCGGGAGAAGCGACCAGTCGTGCCAGGCATAAGCAACGAGCCCCAAGATCGTTGGCACGACAATGGCCAGAGCGAACACCGCTGCGGCGGAACGGCTCTCAACCGTCACCGGCCGCGGCGCCTTCTGAGAGCTGGTCTCCTTGGCCGCTTCCACGGTTGAAGAATCATCCCGCCTGGGACAAGTCATCGGAAGCAGCCTGTTTGACCGATGGGGCCCGGAGTGTGAACTACAGCATTGGTCGTAGTAACAAGGTCCGGCTTGTCCCCCTGGTGGGGGTCCCCCGATAGTAACGCGACATCCCCTATGTAGGGGTCGGATATGCAAGTATTACCCGTACGACTGTTGGTACGGATACGGAAAGAGAGGTCGCTCATGAAGATCGCGAAGCGATTCGCAATCGCACTCGGCTCTTTGCTCGCGGTCATGCTTGCGGGCGGGGCCCACTTCAAGATCTGAAGCTTTCCTAGTTCAAGCTTCCAACCAGGGCTCACCACGAGCCCTGGTTGTGTTTGCTGCCTTTGCGCGGCGCCGAGGTTGATACCTAGATGTCGGCGGGAATCCGAGCAACGATCAAGGTCCCAGCGCCAGGCACACTCTCCACTGCGAGTTCCCCACCGCAGGAGATAGCTCGCTCGCTCATGAACTGGAGTCCGAAGTGGCGTGTGCGGTCGACGGACTCCTGCATAAAGCCAGCACCGTCATCCTCAATGACGAGCCGCAACTGACCACCCTCACTCCAAAGCCGCACAGAGATCGAAGATGCACCAGAGTACTTTGTGGCATTGGAGAGAGCCTCCCGAGCGATCTGATAGAGGAGGAGCTGCGACTGCTCGGATCCTTCCACGTTCTCGGCGTTGATCTCGATACGAGGACTCCCGGCAGTCTCCAGCTGCTCCACCAACAACCTCAGGGTGGGCAGTAGCCCCCTGGAGCCCAGAGGCGAGCGTCGAAGATCGCCCAACAAGTCTCGGATTGCTGACTGCGCCGCCTCGGTCGCTTCCAAGAGCTGCGGCAGGTCATCGTCGAGGTCCAACAACCGGCCCGCACTTAGGTCTTGCCTGAGCACTTGCCCCATGAGATGCACCTTGAAGAGTGGTGGCAGGACTTCATCATGTATCTCGCCGGCTAGCACGAGACGCTCATCCCGTCGTTCGTGGGCGACACGTCGATCAACATCGGAAAGGGCTGCTTCCCGAACTCTGAGTCGTTGATTAGCGTGATCCAGCTCGTGCCGACTCTGAAAGGCCTGTCGAGCAAGCAGTACTGGAGCAATGGAAGCCAGCACACCTGCCATGCCAAGCGCAACGTAGGCCTCCGCGATCAGGGAGGCCAGAAAGCCAAAGCACAGGTAGGCGGGAATAAAGGATCTAGCGGGGCCCAGGTGCATCTCGGCCAGCACCTCTCGGAAGTTCCTCGAGCTCGTGATTGCAGTGGATGCACCGACCAGCGAGTAGTTGATGGCGCAGTCCGCGAACAGACCGAGTAAGCCGGCAATAGCTGCAACCGGCCACCTACCAACATGACCTCCCGCGATCATGAAAGCCGTGGCCCCACCGATGGCACTCAGTGATACCTGAGCCCGATTGAATGCCGCTCTTGAGAGCGAGACCTCCCGCCGCAGTTCACGTCGATCAAAGGCGCCAAGCAAACCGACCATTCCTGCAATCGCTGGACCAAAGACGAAGCCAACGCCCAACAACAAGGGCAAATCGAGAGCCAACCAAGCACCTCGACCGCTATAGATGGGGAGCAGAGAAGCCACGGAAACCAAAGCCGTCCACAGGACGACATCGAGGACCGGCACCTCGTGCGACGTGGTCAGGTACGCGGCGAGTAGCGCGGTAGCATTGGCCCCCACGACCAGCGCTGCGAATACGCGATACCTTCGGCTCTCCCTGGGGCGGGGCCTCGCCCAGTCCCCAGCCGCACCTTGCACCGTCGCTGACATGCCTTTCCTCTCCCTGATTCCAGGTACCTAGAGGTCCGTAGGCGTTTCTACCGGACGGTGCTGACAAGTCGCAAGAATGACAAAGTCGGCGAAGTCGAAGCGGTTCCTGCGGCTACCCTTGACTGATGGGAGAGAGGGCAGCGATGCCGCCTGACGGTGCTTCGGCGGTCGCCCGCGGGGCCGAGACAGAAGAGTCCATCCTCGTTCGGGTCTGGGTCGATCCGGGGTGCCCATGGGCCTGGCAGACCGCCATCTGGCTCCGCGACCTTCGGGACCGCGGACTCATCCGCCTCGAGTGGAGACTCTTCAGTCTCGAGGTCAACAGTTCCGAACCCGACACCCCCTTCTGGGAAGCTGCGGCGACCCACGGCGAGTCCCTCGTGTCCCTCCTGCTCGCTCGAGATGAAGGCGGTCCGGAGGCCTTCGAGGCGCTCTACGAGGCGTTGGGGGCCCTGGATCACGACGACGACCACGACGTCACGCCCGAGCTCGTCCGGAAGGCCGCCGCGGACGCGGGCATGCCGGACATCGTGGACCGCGCGGTCGCGGATACCGCGTTACCAGATCGGATCCGGACCGAATACCTCGAGGCGCGCGAGCTCGACGTGTTCGGCGTTCCCACGCTGCAGATCCCGGGTCATGCGGTGATCTACGGCCCGATCCTCCCCCTCGCGCCGGCAGGCGATGACACGCCCGAGTGGTGGAAGGTCGTGCGATTCTCCCTCGAGCACGACGATCTCTACGAGCTGAAGCGGTGGCCACGGGGGCGGCGTCCGGGACAGCCCGACTCCTGACGCGAACGCGACGTTCTCACGTTCACGAGACCGTGAGAGGATGACGTTCGCATGACACGCAGCGACCGCGAGGAGATCCGCGAGCAGGTCGAGGAGCGCCTCCATCGCCATGACGTCTGGGGGGACGACCCCGAGGAGCAAGAGGCCAGCGCCGTCGTCGCGGAGCTGGAGGTCAGCGACCCAGCCCTCACGCGTCGATGGCACGAACGTCCGGCGTTCGTGCCGTTCAAAGCGGTCGGGCGATTCATCGGCCGCAACGGGAAGAGGATCGGCATCACGATCGCCGGCTTCGCCGTGATCCTGGCGGGGATCGCACTGCTCGTGCTTCCCGGCCCAGGATGGCTGCTCATCTTCGCGGGGCTCGCGATCCTTTCGACCGAGTACCTCTGGGCTCGTCGCCTGCTCGAGAAGGCCCGTGAGAAGGCGGAACAGGCGAAGGACGCGGTCTTCAAGAAGAAGGCGGCCAAGGCCGAGCGGAAGTCGCAAGCCTCGCCGCCGCTCCCCTCCGACGACTCCGTGTGACGCGGGACAGCATCCTGATCGGTACGTCGTCGTGGACCGATCCCACGCTGATCAAGGACGGCAACTTCTACCCGCCGGGGACGACCAGCGCGAAGGCGCGCTTGGAGTTCTATGCGTCGCGGTTCCCGTTGGTCGAGGTGGACTCCACCTACTACTTCCCGCCGAGCGAGCAGAACGCGCTGCTCTGGATCGAACGCACGCCCCCGCACTTCACGTTCAACATCAAGGCGTACTCGCTGCTCACCGGCCATCCCACGCGGACGAACTCCCTCTACAAGGACCTCGCCGAACAGGTGCCGCCCGAGACGCTCGACAAGCGGAGGCTCTACCGGACCAACCTTCCGGACGAGGTCGTCGACGAGGTGTGGAAGCGGTTCCGCGACACGCTCATGCCGTTGCACTCGGCCGGCAAGCTCGGCGCCGTGCTCTTCCAGTTTCCGCAGTGGTTCACGATCAGCCGCAAGAACAAGGCCTACATCGAGGAATGCGCGGCGCGCCTGCCCGACTACCGCGTCGCGGTCGAGTTCCGACACAAGTCGTGGATGGAGGAGCGCAACGTCGAGGAGACGCTGTCGTTCCTCGAGGAACGGAACCTCCCGTACGTGTGTGTCGACATGCCGCAGGGGTTCGACTCGAGCCTACCGCCGGTCGCCGCGACGACCGCGGACGACCTGGCCATGGTGCGCTTCCACGGGCGCGATACGAAGGCGTGGCAGACGAAGAGCGAGACCGCGAGCGAACGCTTCCGCTACGACTACTCCAAGGAAGAGCTCCATGAATGGGTCCCGAAGATCGAGGAGCTATCGAGCCAGGTAGGCGAGACCCACGTGCTCATGAACAACTGCTACCGGGACTTCGCGGTGCGCAATGCGCGCGAACTCGGCGACATGCTCGACCTCGACTTCCTGACTAGAAACTAGTCTGAACTAGACTAGCTGCGGGATACAGCAGTGGATTGCGAGATGACGAAGGGGGCGCCGGAAGCGCCCCCTTCGATCCGCGTCTCGAACGGAACTCAGCGATGGGAAATCGTCATCACCGCGTCGCCGAGGTAGGCACTACCGCCGAAGAGCGTGCGCACCTGGATGCGCGCTCGATGCAGGCCAGGGCCGAGCGGCTTCGTCACGAACGTCGCTGAATGCATCTTGCCGGCGATCGAGTTCGAGTTCTCGTCGTCGTCCCCGGTGAATTGCACCTCCAACGGCGTGATCGCGTGTCCGTCGATGGTGGCGCGAACGTAGAAGATGTCGGCCGTCCCGATGTATCCGTAGGACGTGAATTGAACGATCGCACAGGACTTGCCCGGTCCCTTCACTTTGAACTGCTTGTTCATGCCGGTCAGGTTCACGAACGTCGTGGACGTGAACGGACCCATGATGCCGTCAGCGCTCGCCCAGTCCGACTTCGTGGACGGACAGCTACCGGTGCTCGTCGTGACTCCTCCACGAAGATCAGGCCCGACGCCTGCATCCCTGCTCCTCGTACTGCTCCATGCGAGGGTCGAGCCGGCGACCACCGCCGCGACGGCGACGCCCGCAACGACCGTACGGAACGCTCTCTTCGACATGGGCATACCTCCTTCGTCCCCGATGCCCGCGCGAGCGTACCCCGGGAATCCCGGGTTCCTCGTCAGCCGGACGAGGGATTCGCGAACCGTTCGAAGGACGGAGGTCGACCGACCGACGAGCGCTCCGGCGGTACGCTCGGTGGCATGGGAAGCGGTTCGCGCTGGAAGGTGGCCACGATCCGGGGGATCCCCCTGTACGTCAGCACGTCGTGGCTGTTCATCGCCGCCTTCTACGTGTGGGCGCAGTACCTCTCGCTGTCGCGGGGGATCGGCATCTCCGACGCAGCGGCACTGACGTTGTCGCTGCTGGCTGCCGTGATGTTCTTCGGGAGCGTGCTGCTCCACGAGAGCGCGCACGCGATCGTGGCCCGCGCCTTGGACCTCCCCGTCACGGGGATCACGCTCGTGTTCTGGGGAGGTGCGACGGAGACGAAGGCGTCTGCCCGAGGTCCGAAGGGAGAGTTCCTCGTGGCCTTCGCGGGCCCCGCCACGACGCTGGCACTAGCGGGGGTGTTCTGGCTCTTGGCCCAGCCGGCGACCGGAGCCCTCGGCGTGATCCTGCACGACCTGGCCTGGCTCTCCCTGATCTTCGCGGCCGTCAACGCGCTCCCCGGGTTCCCCCTCGACGGTGGACGGATGCTGCTTGCGGCCGTGTGGGGCGCGACGGGTGCTCGACGCACCGCGATGCGCGTCGCTGGCTACACCGGGATCGCGATCGGCATCGGAGGGATCGCGACGGCGCTGTGGGCACTGAACCAGGGCCAGGGCTGGTGGTGGTTCGCCGGGTACATCGCGTTCATCCTGATCGTGACCGGGCGGTCGATGGATCAGCGGATCGCGTTCAGGGATCAGTTGGTTCGAGGCAGGGTCGCCGACGCCATGCGCCCGCCAGGCCCCACGGTTCCCGCCGACATCACACTCCTGCAGGCTCTCGACACCTACCTGCGCGGGGTCGATCGTTCGTTCCCGGTCTTGGACGGCAACGGGCAGGTCGTTGGCACGGTGTCGATCGAGACCGCTCGTCGCGTGGGAGCGCGCGATCCGATGCGCCCGGTCCGCGAGGGCATGGCGCCGCTCGCGCAGACGCCCGTCCTCCGACCGGAGGAGACGCTCGACGACGCGGTGGAATGGCTCGCCGGGCGGCCCGGTCTCGTCCTGCGCGACGGCGTCCTCGTCGGCGAGCTCGCTCCTGCCGATGTGGAACGCTGGTACCGCCGGGTGATCGAAGGACGGCCGATCGTGCCTGAGGAGGCGGTGGGTTCCGCGGGTGCCGGAGCGCCCGATGCGGTCCCGCCCCGCCCGGATCTCTAGCGCGCTGATGGCTCGATCGGGGGTTCCTCTGTCGAGGACGGCTCTCCATCAGCGACCTGGGCCGGCCCGCGCGCATCACGCCGCTCGCGCACCACGGTCGCGACCGCCCAGGCGATGAACGTCGACCCGACGACGATGGCGAAGACGGGCCAGAACGCGCCCTTCGCGTCACCGATCGTCGAGCCGAGCATGAAGGGCAGTCCGACCCCGACGAAGAGTGCCCCGAACAGCAGCGAGAACGGGTCGAGCCGATGACGCCTCATCTCGAACCTCCTCCATCGTGACGCGCGGACGTTTGCCCGAACCAGGCCTGAACCTCGCCCACGTCGACGTGGACCGTCACGACCGTTGTCGCGTTCGCGTCACCGATCGAGCCGGCCACGTCGACACCTCCGTGGCTCCGCCGGGTGGTGTGCACGTCGCCGACGTTCACGGTGGCGTCGACCCGGACACCGTGCGGTGGGAGCAGCACCACCACGGTGCCCGCGCCCAGGCGAACGTCGATCGACGGGGGAAGCGCGGCGGGATCGATCCCATCGAGCCGGAGCTCCAGCCGACCACCCGACTGCACATATCCGTCACGGATCTGCGACGGCCGGGACACGATCACGTCGCCGTAGGCCCCGTTCAGCGGCACCGTGAACGCGCTCGAGGCCATGACGATCGGGATCAGCGGCAAGCCGAGGAGCACCGTCCAGCGCGCCCGGCCCATCCACGCTCCGACGACGAGCCCGGCGCCGAGGATCGTCAGCGGGATCGCCAGGGTCTGCGAGAGGCCGAGGTCCACGACGTTCTGGTCGCGGAGAACCGCGACGACGCCGGAGGCCGCGAGCGCGACGCCCAGAACGAGCCACCCCAGCGGCGAGCGCTCGCGCGGAGGTCGAGGCACACGAGCCACGGGAACGGCAGGGAGTGGCTCGGTGATCGCCTCGCTCGACGGCGCGGAGCCGGGCGTGCCGTGCGTGACCGGCGTTGAGGACGCGGCGGCACGGGACCGGTCGAGGTCCTCCCCCCGGCGGAACAAGGCCAGACCCAGCCCGAGCAGCACCAACGCCCAGGCGAGCGACCCGAGATGGAGCCCAAGCGCGTCGCCGATGCGGCTCGTGAGGCTCAGCACGCCGATCGCGATCAAGATCATGCCCAACCAGGCAGGGGCGTCGGGGAAGCGGTCGGCGAGCTGTTGACCTGCCGATCTCGGGAGATCCTCACGCGGGATGAGGAACCACAACAGCACGTACGCCGCCACGCCCATGCCGCCGAGGAAGCTCGCCAACACGAACCCGAGCCGGACCCACCCGACCCCGACGCCGAAGTGGTCGGCCAACCCACCCGCAACCCCGGCGATGAGTCGATGGTCCTTCCGGCGGGCCAGTCGATGTGTCACCTGCGTGTCGTCCATATGCCCAGACTCGTTCCCGGTGACGGTGGCGACATCGGGGTTCCTCCCTGAACGGTCCCTGATGCGGCCCGGAGTGCGAGCAGCCTGACCTCAGGGCTCTCCACCGTGGTCCCCACCGTGACGCTGTGCCACGATGGCCCTGCGATGGACTCCACCGCACGCCACCCGCATTCGCTCTTCGCACGGAGCGCCAACGACCGCGTGCTCACCGGGGTCGCCGGCGGCATCGGGGAGTCCATCGGCGTCGAATCGCTCGTGATCCGCCTCGCCTTCGTCGTGCTGTCGCTCGCGGCGGGTTTGGGGGTCGCTCTGTACGTCCTGCTGTTCCTCGTCTCTGCTGAGCCCGACCCGGGAACGAACCCGCACGTTCGGCGTCCCACGATGCGACAGGCCGTGGCCGTGGGGCTCATCGTGCTCGCCGTGCTCGTGTTCCTGCGCGAGCTGGGCTTGTGGTTCGGCGACGCGCTCGTGATCCCCGTGGTCCTGTTGACGCTGGGATCCGCGGTGTTGTGGACGCGCGGCGACGAGCAGGAGCGGGAGCGGTGGCGGCGCGCGATCGCCCGCCTCCCCGCGGGCTCCCAGGAGATGGTCGCCGGACGCGGGTACGTGGTTCGGCTCGCGATCGGCGCTTTCCTGCTGCTCGCGGGGATGGCCGCGTTCTTCGCGGTGGGTGGCGTGCTGAGCAACACGCCGCTCGCGGTCGTCGCCACGCTGCTCGGCATCGGTGTGATCGTGGGACCCTGGCTGTGGGCGTTGTTCCGGCAGGTGTCCGAGGAACGCCGCGCGCGCATCCGCAGCCAGGAGCGGGAAGAGGTCGCGGCTCACCTCCACGACTCGGTCCTGCAGACGCTCGCCCTGATCCAGCGGAGCGACCAGCCGAGGGAGATGGCCTCGCTCGCGCGCTCCCAGGAACGCGAGCTCCGCGACTGGTTGTACGGGGGAACCTCCGCGAACGATGCCACGCTCGTCTCCACGGCGCTGAACGAGGCCGCCGCCGAGGTCGAGCGGACGCATCGCGTTCGGATCGACGTCGTGACCGTGGGCGACCGGCGGCTCGATGATGCGGGCGGCGCGCTCGTTCTCGCGGCGAGGGAGGCGATGACGAATGCCGCGGTGCACTCCGGCGAGGACCGGCTGTCGGTCTACCTCGAGTCCAACCCAGACGGCGTCACCGCCTTCGTGCGGGACCAGGGGCGAGGGTTCGATCCGGGCGCCGTGCCCGCCGATCGTCACGGCCTCACGGACTCGATCCGCGCACGGATGGCACGGGCGGGGGGCACCGCCGACGTCGTCGCCGCCCCGGGACGCGGCACGGAGATCCGTCTGCGCATCCCATGGCCACCGGGACCCGCATGATCCGCGTCTTCCTCGTCGACGATCACGAGCTGTTCCTGTCCGGCGTCCGGTCGGAGCTGCGCGGGGTGGTGGAGGTCGTGGGTGAGGCTGGGTCCGTCGCCGACGCGATGGCGCGCATCCCCGAGACGCGGCCCGACGTCGTGCTCCTGGACGTGCATCTGCCCGATGGCTCGGGCGATGCGGTGATCCGTGCGTGCACCGAAAATGCGCCGGAGGTCCGATTCCTGGCGCTGTCGGTCAGCGACGCCGCCGAGGACGTGATCGCGGCGATCCGCGCCGGGGCGCGCGGGTACGTGACGAAGTCGATCGGACCCGCCGACCTGATCGGCGCGATCCGCCGCGTGCACGAGGGCGACGCGGTCTTCTCGCCGCGGCTGGCGGGGTTCGTGCTCGACGCGTTCGCGGGCGATCCACCCCCGGCGATCGACCCGGACATCGACCAACTCACCCCCCGCGAGCGCGAGGTGTTGCGTTACATCGCTCGCGGCTACACATACAAGGAGATCGCCGCCGAGCTACACCTCAGCGTGAAGACGGTCGAAACCCACGTCTCGTCCGTCCTGCGCAAGCTGCAGCTCTCGAACCGACGCGAACTCACTCGCTGGGCCACGGACCGACGGCTCGTCTGAGACGGACTCGAGCGTCGGCCGGCTCCTGACCACCGCAGCTCGTGTCGGTTTCGGCGGGTAGCATCCCGGAACGTGGCGGTCCCCTTCTCCCCCGATCCGCAGCAGGCGGAGGTCCTCGAACATGCGGAGGGCACGCTGCTCGTCGTGGGCGACGCCGGCACGGGCAAGACCTCGGTGCTTCGTGAGCGGTTCGCCCGGCTGATCGAGGGCGGGGAAGATCCCGAGCGCGTGGCCCTGGTGGTGGGCTCGTCGAACGCTCGAGAGACGGCGCGGGGAGCGCTGCTGAACCGGCTGCCCGGATCGCTCCCGGCCCTGCAGATCGTCACGATCCACGGCCTCGCGAACCGCATCCTCAAGGAGCGGCTCGACGCGATCGGCGACGAGGAACCCCCGCAGGTGCTGTCGGCCGCCGAGCAGTTCTCGTCGGTCCAGGAGCTGCTGTCGACGCAGGATCCGGCGGAGTGGCCGGCCTACGGTTCGCTCCTCACGATGCGCGGGTTCGCCGACGAGGTGCGCCAGTTCCTGCTCCGTGCGCAGGAATCCATGCGTGATCCCGCCGACATCGAGGCCGCGGCCGAGCGCCGAGGGCTCACGGGGTGGCGTGAGCTCGCCGGGTTCCTGCGCGAATACCAGACGGTCATGGACGACCTGGGCGTGGCCGATTTCGCGGCGCTCCTGCAGCGCGCCGCCGCCGTCGCCGGCAAGGGTGACCCGCTGTTCGATCACGTCCTGGTCGACGACTACCAGGACACGACGATCGCGGCCGAGACGATCCTGCGTGAGGTCGGGCCTCGGCATCTGATCCTCGCGGCGAACCCGCACGCCCACGTGTTCTCGTTCCAGGGAACCACGCGGATCCCGTTCGACCGGGTGTCGACCACCTTCCCCGGCGCGTCGATCATCGAGCTCGGGACCAACCACCGCGCGCCGGAACCGGTCGCGATCGAGGCGTGGGTCGCGCCGCACACCTCGGAGGAACACGCGGCGATCGCCCGGGAGCTCCGTCGCCTGCACGTCGAAGACGGCGTGGCGTGGCCCGACATGGCGGTCGTGGTGCGGCGGCAGGGCGCGCACCTCGGTGGCTTGCTGCGGGCGCTCGACGACGTGCGGATCCCACGGGCGATCCCGGAACGCGGCCTCTCGCTCACCGCCGAGCCGGCCACCCGCCCGTACGTGTTGGCGTTGCGGTGGCTCGTGGCACCCGGATCCGAACGCGAGGCGCTCGTCGAGCAGCTCGTCACGTCCGACGTGGTGGGGCTCTCCCCCGCTGCGGCTCGCGGACTGATGCGTACGGCTCGGTCGTCGACCGGGTCCGTGGCCGACGCGTTCGATGTGAACGAAGGGCTGACGCCCGACGAGCTCGAACGGCTACGAACCGCTGGAGAGGCGCTCGCGAAGGCTGCTCTGTTCGCCGGGATGAGCGTGCAGGATGCCTTCCGAACCCTGTGGGAGGACCTCCCGTGCTCGCGCCGGCTCGTCGATCGCGCGGCCGACGACACCGACGCGCGACGCGACCTCGACACGGTGGTGACGTTCGCGAACGTCGTGGCCGAGACCGACGCCGCCGGCGGCGATAAGAGCGTGGCGGCGTTCCTCGAGTCGTTGGACGCAGGCGAGCACGGGCCGGGGTTCTCGGCATGGGAACGCTCGCGCCCCGACGCCGTGCAGGTGCTCACCGCGCACGGCACGGCCGGGCGGGAGTTCGACACGGTGCTCGTCGCCGGGGTGACCGAGGGCAACTTCCCGAGCCTGTCACGGCCCGAGCCGATGTTCGACCTCGAGGTGCTCGATCACCCGATCACGAACGCCGAACGGAACCGAGCTCGACTCGAAGATGAACGGCGCTTGTTTGACGTCGTGATCGCACGTGCGCGTCGCCGCGTCGTGCTCGCGTGCGCACAGGCCCACGCGCACGACGACGATGCCACGACGTCACGGTTCGTCGAGGCACGGGGGATCGCGTGGACGCCCGCGCCCACGGGACCGTTCGACGAGCCAGTCTCGACCCGGGAGGCCGCCGCGACATGGCGCGTGCGACTCGGCGATCCGGGTCTCCCGGCGTGGCAACGGCTCGCCGCGCTGCACGGACTCCTCGAGCTCGGCGTCGAGCCGGCGAGGTGGTGGTTCCAGCGCGACTGGACCGACACGGGACGGCCGTTGCACGACTCGATCCGCGTCTCGTACTCGCGCCTGTCCAACCTCGAGGCGTGCGAGCTGATGCACGTGCTCGGCGATGAGCTCGGCCTCGGCCGCCCCGGCGGATACCACGCCTGGGTCGGCAAGACCGTGCATCGCATCGTGGAGGAGGCCGAGCGCGGCGACATCCCGAAGGAGCCGCCCGCGCTCGTGGCGGCCTTGACGGAGCGGTGGCGCGATCAGGAATTCCCGTCGAAGGCGGTCTCGACCGCCTTCTTCCGGCTCGCGCACGACCATATGTTGCGCAACTGGTTCGACAACTACGCTGGCCACCCTGCGACGGCGATCGAGCGGTACTTCGAGTTCGAGTTCGAAGGCGTCACGGTGATCGGCTACATCGACCGGATCGGGCCCGCCGTGCAGGAGGGTTCGGTCATCACCGACTTCAAGACGGGGAAGAGCGACAGCGCCGGCCCGCCCCGCGACAGCCTGCAGCTCGGCATCTACTACCTCGCCGTCCAAGAGTCGGAGGACCTCGCCGAGTTCCAACCGGTTCGAACCGTGGAGCTGGCCTTCCTGCGCGGGGGATGGCGCTCGCCGGACATCGAGTACCGGAAGTGGCAGGTCACCGACCGTGACGAGGAGTCCTACCAGGCCGAGATGCGCGAACGCCTGGCCGAGCTCATCGCGCGCAAGCAGGAGCTGAACGCGTCCGGCGTCTACGAACCGAACCCGTACGCGAACTGCCGCTTCTGCGACTTTCAGACGCTCTGCCCGTTGTTCCCGCAGGGACAGCCGGTGTTCCCGGTCGAGTCGGTCCGCCTGCGGCCCGCGACCCTCGAGGTGTCCGGGTGAAGGTGGACCAGGTCCCTCCGGAGATCGTCGCCGCGATGGGCGCCACGCCCACCGACGAACAGTGGCGCGCGATCTCGATGCCGCTCGAACCCTACGTGCTCGTCGCGGGCGCCGGCTCGGGCAAGACCAGCGTGATGGCGGCGCGCGTCGTGTACCTCGCACTGGCCGCGCTCGACCGCATCCGGCCCGACGACAACGTGGGCGTGCTCCCGGGCAACGTTCTGTGCCTGACCTTCACCGTGAAGGCCACGGAGAACCTGCGCCGGCGCGTGCGGCACGCGCTCGCGGGGTTGGACCTCGCCGAAGGCGAGGAACCCGAGATCCTGAACTACCACGGCTTGGCGCAGCAGGTGCTGGACCGCCATGGCATCCTCGCCGGGATCGAACCGGGGCAGCGCGTGCTCAGTCAGGCGCAGCGCATCGAGCTGGCAGGGCGCGTGCTCGACGAGATGACGTTCGAGCACGTGAAGGCGGAATGGCAGCCGAGCGTCGTCGACAGGATCCTGAACCTCGACGCACAGGCGCAGAACCACCTCGTGGAACCCGACGCGATCGTCGCGTTCTGCGAGTCGCGCCTCCACGCGTGGAAGGACATCCCTCGCACCGACAAGGCGTACCGCGCCGGACTCGAGCGCATCGAGCTCGCACGGGCGGCAGGGATCTTCCGCCGGCTCAAGCGCGACCTCGGGGTGATCGACTTCGGCGACCAGATCGAGCTCGCGATGCGGGTCGCCGGCGAACATCCGGAGGTCGGTCGCGAGTACCGCGACCGCTTCGGAGCGGTGCTCCTCGACGAGTACCAGGACACGAACGTCGCCCAGGCCCGCCTGATGCACGCCTTGTTCGCCGAAGGACACCCGGTGACCGCCGTGGGCGACCCCGATCAGAACATCTACGCGTGGCGGGGCGCGTCGCTCTACAACCTGCTGGAGTTCCCCACGGTCTTCCGCAGGACCGACGGGTCCGAGGCTCCACGGCTCCCGCTGTTCACGAACTTCCGCAGCGGCGCCCGGATCCTGCACGCTGCCGACACGATCATCGAACCGTTGCCGCAGGAGCAGCGGCCCGATCCCGACAAGCGGCTCGTTCCCTTCCCACCCAACGGGCAGGGCGAGGTGACGCTGGTGGCGCACCACGACGAGCTCTCCGAGGCCCGCTGGATCGCCGATCGCATCTGTGCGCTCCACGCGGGCGCTCGAGGGGTCGACGGGCTCGGGCCACCTCGAGGCGCTGCCGCATGGTCCGATGTCGCCGTCCTGTGTCGGTCTTCACGCCTGTTCTTCCTGCTCCAGCAGGCGCTCGCCGAACGCGAGGTCCCGGCCGAGATCGTGGGGCTCGCGGGTCTGCTGCGACTGCCGGAGATCGTCGAGGTCCTCGCGTACGCGCGCGCCGCGAACGACGCGATGGCGAGCGTGGCGCTGGCGCGGATCCTGATGGGTCCGCGCTACCGGGTCGGATACACGGATCTCGCGCTCGTGGCCCGATGGGCCAAGGGCAAGAACTACGCCTGGCGCGAGGAGGGTGGAGACGACGAGGAGACGCCGTTCCTGTTCGCGGAGGCGCTCGAACACCTCGACGACGTCGAGGAGCTCTCCGACGAGGGGCGAGCTCGGCTGCAGGAGTTCCGCGACGAGCTCGCGGAGCTTCGCGCGGAAGCCCGCCGGCCCGTGCCCGAGTTCCTCGGCGAGGTGATCAGGCGGATCGGCATCATGGACGAGCTCGACGCCCACGGCGACCGGACCGTCGCGGCCCAGCGCGAGCGCAACCTCGCCGCGTTCCTCGACCACGTGCACGCGTTCGAACCCGTCGAGGGAGAGCTCACGTTGCGCGTGTTCCTCGACCACGTCGACGCGATCGAGGCGCTCGACAAGGAGGAATGGGAACCCGTGCAGCCCTCCGACGAGGACGCCGTCAAGGTCATGACGATCCACCAGTCGAAGGGGCTGGAGTTCGATCACGTGTTCGTTCCGGGGGTCGCGGCGGGATTGATGCCCTCGAAGCGGATCCAGCAGAACCCCGCCGAACGCGGCTACTCGCTCGACTTCGAGCTGCGGGGCGATGCCGCGATCCTGCCCCGGTTCGACGGCGTGCTGTCGCACTTCAAGCGCGACCTCCAGACCCAGGAGGTCATCGAGGAGCGGCGGACGATGTACGTCGCCCTCACGCGCGCGCGCACGACACTGTGGGTGAGCGCATCGGAGTGGTACGGCGAGAACGTGCGTGCCCGTGGGCCGAGCGAGTTCTTCGCGTCGCTCGTTGAGTGGGGCAACGCCACCGGAGAGGCGTCGGTCACGGTCGAGCCGGACGCCGCAGGGGCCGACGGCGGGGTCGGCGAGGGCGCCGATGGGGCCGACGGCGAGAGACCGGCGCCGAACCAGAACCCGATGCTCGGCTACCGCCAGGCGCTCGTCCGCCCGTGGCCCGGACCCGCGCGACCCGACGACGCCGACGGATCGTTCGCCGCAGGGTGGCGACGGGTGGCCGCCGACGCCGCATCCACGGGCGGGATCCAGACGTCGCTCCTGGAGGCCTTGGGGGAGGATCGGGACGCGTTCGAACGCGCGTCGCTCGAGCAGGGGCAGCTCGCCGCCCACCTGCTCGAGCGAGAGGCGTCCGAGGCAGGATCCGCGGACGCGGGTCCCCCGCAGGCCGTCGGCGCGAGCGATCTGATCACGTTCACGATGTGTCCCAAGCGCTTCTACTGGTCGCGAGTGCGACCGCTCCCGCGGTTCAGCGGCCCCGCCGCCAGGATCGGCACCGAGATCCACGCGTGGATCGAACGCCGCGCTCGTGGCCAGGGGCAGCTGCTCGAGCTCGACGATCGACCCGACCTCACCGACGAGGAGTTGGCGGGAGACCCAGGGAGGATCGAGCGACTGCGGGAGGCGTTCCTCGCCAGCCGGTTCTCCGGCCGGACACCGCTGTTCGCCGAACGAGCGTTCCTCTTGCGCCTGGGCGACTCGACGGTCGGCGGACGGATCGATGCGATCTTCGGCGACCCCGATGGCCCGTGGGAGGTGGTCGACTGGAAGACCGGCCGCCGTCCCGCGAACGACGACCCGACCCTGGGACTCCAGCTCGACATCTACGGGCTGGCCTGCGTGGAGATCTGGGGCAAGCGGGCGGGCGAGCTCACGCTCACGTATGCCTATCTCGCGAGTGGCGACGAGGTCTCCAGGCCCATGGACGATCCGGCGACGGTGCGGGCCCGCGTGCTGCGTTCCCTCGAAGCCATCGCCGCGGGCTCGTTCGATCCGACACCCGGGCCGTGGTGCACGCACTGCGACTTCCGAAGCTTCTGCGATGCAGGTCAGGCCTGGCTCGCCGAGCAAGGCTGAGGTCCATCGACCCAGGGTCGATCAGGTCTGGGACTCGAGACGCTCGATCGATTCCTCGAAGGAGCGGTATCCGGCGGCCGGGTCGTATCCGCCCTGCGTCACCCCGGGAACCAGCCGCGGCACGACGCCCGCCTCGGCCGGAGCGCGGACCTGGGCCGCGGCTCGGAACCACTCGAGGTCGCCCGGTTGCAGCTGAACCTCTCCCGTCGTGCCCTGTCGGCGATACGCGGCGTCGTCGGTCACCACCGGTGTCCGCCGGAAGACGCGCTCGAGCGCGGCTCGGGTCTCGGGATCGCTCGCATCGATGTCGATCGACCCGTCGTGCCAGGTCGCTGACCCCACGAACGTCGGTGGCTCTGGCTTGGCGTCGGGATCGTCGCCGGCCGGCTGGGGCGCGGGGAGATAGAACTCGACCTTCATCGGGGCGACAGGCTACCGGGCGAGCGATCGGTCGACGCGCCGGATCATGCGAGCGAGTCCCTCGAGCAAGGAGATCGAGATCTCCGGATCGCGCTCGAGCGTCTTGAGGAACGAGCCGCGGCCGATCATGACCAGGGACATCGGCGTCTCGGTCGTCACCGTCGCCGTGCGCGCGCCTCCGTCCAGAAGTGAGATCTCCCCGAAGTGGTCGCCGGGCAGGACCCGGTGGACGGTGCGTCCCTTCACGGTGACCTTCGCCTGTCCCGACAGGGCGATGAAGAAGCTGGTCCCCGCCTCTCCCTCGCGCACCACCGAGGCACCCTCCATGTAGTCCGCGATCTCGGCGAGCGAGGCGACCTTGCGCACGTGACGCTTCGACAGGCCCTCGAACAACGGGATCGAGGCCAGCACGTTCTCGATCTTCGGCTTCGCCACGATGAGCCCCCTCCGCTTCCCGTCGCGCGTGCGATGTCGGTCCAGCCTAGTCGACGCCCGGTGTCGGTGGCGCTGGGTCGGTCCGGTGTCGGTGGCCCCGGTGTCAGTGGGATGCCGTATCGTGCGGAACCCCCGGAAGGAGTGGCTCGATGTTGCGGCCGGAGGCCGGTGTCGACCGACCACTCCCCCTCGAGATCGCGATACCCCCCGGACGCGTGGTGGTCCGGCAGGGTGAGCCCAGCGGTCAGCTGCGGGTGCTGACGCGCGGTGCCATGTTGATGTCGGCGATCGAACCCGATGGGCGGACGCTCGCCATCGACGTGCTCGGTCCAGGAGACACGGTGGGCGAGCCCGGCGCCGCCTCGGGGGTCGAGATCCGCGCCCTGGGTTCGTGCCGGCTCCGCCAGGCGCCCGGATCGCCGGTCGCCCAGATGCATCTGCTCGAACGCCGTCTCGAGCGGCTCACCAGGTTGGCGTGCGAGTTGGCGTGGCTCGACGTGACCGACCGGGTCGATCGCAGGCTCGCCGATCTCGCGACGCGTTTCGGGCGTCCCTGCCCCGGCGGCATATCGGTGAGCTTGCGTCTGACCCAAGACGACCTCGCGGCGTTGTGCGGCACATCACGCGAATCGGCGAACCGCGCGCTGCGTGCGCTCCGCGAGTGCGGGCGGGTGCGCGTGCTCGGCCGAGGGCGATACCTGGTCCGCGATCAGGAGTCCGCGCCGTCGGCCGCGGGTTCCGCGCCGGTCGATGTGGCGCCTCCCGACCCTTCCTGGAGCAGCACCAGGCTGCACGTGCTGCAGTAGCGTCCCCGGCCCCGCACCGGGCGGCCGCATCGCTCGCAGGAACGCGGGACCGACGCCGACCAGGTGGCGGCGTCTCCGTGGCCGTGTCGCTCCGCCCGGCCTTCGTGTTCGAGCTTCAGCAGATGGGCGAGCACGGATCTCGCCGCCAACTCGTGCACCTCGGCTGGATACTCCGCGTACACGACGCCGACGATGTCGGGGATCGAGACCTTGCCGTCGCCGAGCGCGGCCACGATCTGTTCCTCGCGCTCGCCGCGATGGTCGATGTATCCCCGGAGCTTCCCAGCGGCGTCCAGCACGATCGGCCCGTGGCCCGGGTAGATCGTGCGCGGTCGGAGCTGCGTCATCCGTTCGAGCGACCGCAGGTACTGGACGAGGTCGCCATCGGGAGGATCGATGAAGCTGGTGCCACGACCGAGGACGGCGTCCCCGGTGAACAACGCTCCCTCCGCCTCGACGTGGAACACGACATGATCGCTCGTGTGGCCCGGCGTGTGGACCGCGATCACCTCGAGCGCGCCCGCCCGGATCATCTGCCCGTCTCGCAGGTGATCCGCTCCTTCGAGCCGGAAGGCGAGCAGGGGCGCGTCGACGCTCTCGGCGAACCGCGCAGCACCCGGGGCGTGGTCCGGGTGGTCGTGCGTCACCGTCACCGCGGCCACGCGACCCGCGGCGCGAGCCACCTCCTCGAGGTGGCCGGCGTCGTCGGGACCGGGATCGATCACGACGGTCGGACCCTCGTCGGGTGCCGCCACGATCCACGTGTTCGTCCCCTCCAGCGTGTGCACGCTGGGATTGGGCGCGAGGATCCGGGTCACCTGGAGCATCGACATCAATCCTGCCGGAACACGGAGCGAGGCAGCCGAGCCAGATCGGAGGCATCGGGCTCTCGGGTCTGGAACCGGCACGCGAGCAACGACTCGACGTCGGGGCACCCCGCGAGTTGGCCAACCGTGTACCAGGTCGGCCAGTAGAGGCGGCGCTCCTCGCGCGCCCAGGCCTCGAGCAACGCCACCGGGGAGATCCACCAGGCGCACGTCGCCTCCGATCCGTCGACCCGAGGCGTCGGTTCCCCCACCGTCGCGACGGCGAAGTACCGCGCATCGAATCGGACGGGGACCTCCTTCGGCGCCACCCAGTGGCAGATCTCGGCGAGCTGCTCCACGGTGGGCGGGTTCCGATGGACCAGCTCGATCGGGCCCTGCTCCGACGGTTCGATCACCCCCGCGCCGGTGACCGCGAGGCCCGTTTCCTCAGCGAGCTCGCGGACAGCCGCAGCACGCGCCGTTTCCCGCTCCGACCCGAACCACCGGGAGGCCAGATCGCGGTCGTCGTCGTCGACCGCGCCGCCGGGGAACGCCACGTAGCCGGGGAGGAACCGATGATCCGGCCCTCGCTCGAGCACGAGCACCTCGGGCCCATCGTCGGTCGCGCGCGCGAGGACCACGGACGCAGCCTGGCGGATCGCGTCGCTCACCACGACCACCTCGGCCGGGAGCACCTGACGGATACTTCGAAGATGCACGACGAGGCGCGGCGGTCGGTGGCCGAGGCGATCCGCGACCACGGGCCGATCACGTTCGCCGAGTACATGGACCTC
>Ga0081455_10001470_pt1 | contig 29179 bp, 25 predicted proteins | sample TabmetS3T2R1_FD_70207 | JGI IMG/M metagenome (GOLD analysis project Ga0081455, IMG submission 70207) | Tabebuia heterophylla rhizosphere microbial communities from the University of Puerto Rico - S3T2R1 | ecosystem: Host-associated > Plants > Roots > Rhizosphere ... | reverse complement strand
AGATCGGCCATACGAAGACCTTCGAGCATGGGTTTCCACGCGCGATCATCGAGCATGGTTGGAGTGTGTGGTTGTGGGGTAGCGTGTTTCAGCTCATCTAGAATCTCATTTCGATGTTGGTCCAAAAGCGGCGCCGGCCGGCGCACCTGCATTGGCGTCAATGAAAGCCGCATTGGAAATCCCGGGGCGGTGTAGCGGCCGATGATAGGATGCTCGATCTCTTGAAGCCATTGGCGTGACCGAAGCTGTTCACATTCAACGAACTGTCCGACTGTGTTGAGTGGGGCGGCGGCGAGATGACGCCGTTGCGCCTCCTCGGCAAATTCTTCGGCGGTAAACTGGCCGATGAAATGGGCGAAGGCCTTCGAAACTTCCGCAGCGTGCGCGTCACGGTATTTTGGGTTTTCCCATTCAGGACCCGCAAGAGTCTTATCGGTCATCCAGTTCTGCGCGAACTCGCGCCACATGTGCGGCATATTGGTCGTGAAATGGACGTAGCCTCCGTCCTTGCAGCGATAGATGTTCGTGCCGGCACCGCCATAGTCCTTGCCGCCGGGCCGTCGCTCGAGCCGATTTTCTCTGGTGTAGCGCGCGACCGAACTGCTGTTGGTGAAAGTCAATGCTTCCTGAAGCGAAACGTCGATGCGTTGGCCCGCTCCAGTAACCCGAGCGTGACGAATGCCAGCGAGTCCCAAGGTGGCTGCCACGCACGCTGCGACTTGGTAGGCCAGGTGACTGGGTGCCGTACATTGTCCCTTCGTGTCGTCGCCCTGGCCATAGAGAAAACCGCCGGAAGCGTTGGCGATGGCGTCGCTGCCTTTATAGTGTCGATAAGGTCCCGTGCGTCCAAAAGGGGTCAAAGAAATGGTCACTAAGATGGGATTGATTTTCCTTAGACTCTCGTCAGTGATGCCTTGGGCTTCCAGATCACCTAAGGGTGTGGCTTCCACAAAGAGATGGGCCGAAGCGAGAAGCTTCGCGAAAATTCCGCGGTCCAGGGAGCTTTCCTGTAGATCCAGAACAATGCTGCGCTTGTTGGTATTGGCGTTTATGAAAGTCAGGCTACGTTCAAGATCTTCAATATTGCCGGCGAACGGCGGCAGCAATCGGTTGGGGTCACCGCCGACGGGTTCGACCTTGATGACGTCGGCCCCCAGGTCAGCGAGCAAGCGAGTCGCGTAGGACGCGGGGATATCGCCCAGTTCAACGATGCGAATATGACTCAAGGCCCCGGTGCTTTTGTTCTCTTGAAACTTGGACATGTTTTCCTTCTATCGACTTAGATTGATAACGATTCGCCCACGAATGCCGCCCTTGAGAATCTGATCGATCTTTGGACTCAACTCTTCCAAAGAGCATTCCGACACAAGTTCACTGAAGAGATCGAGCTTCCAATCCTGGGCGAGTTTCTGCCAAGCGAGCAACCGATCACCTATGGGAATATCAACGGAATTGACCCCCAACAAACTCACGCCTCTGAGGATAAAAGGGAAAACGCTCACCGCGAGATCCGCTGACATGGCGTTGCCGCAGCAGGCAATAGAACCCTCTTCCTTGGTCGATTTAATGGCGGTCGCGAGAATGTTGCCGCCGACCGTGTCCACCACGCCACCCCAACGGCCTTTCAACATCGGCCTTCCCGAACTGTCATCTGCCTCGGCGCGTGTTATGACCTCCGCCGCACCCAGGCCAGTCAAAAAATCTCTTTCCTTTGTCTTACCCGTGGCGGCAACGACGTGGAAACCAGCTTTGGCAAGAATCCCCACAGCAATGCTGCCGACGCCACCGGTGGCGCCAGTTACGAGGATTTCCCCTGAATCTTTGGTGAGTCCGTGCGCCTGTAATTTCAGGACGCAGAGAGCAGCGGTAAAACCGGCGGTGCCATAGGCCATACTTTCTCTCAAGGTCAAGTTTCCCGGTAGTCTCAGAATCCACGATGCCGGGACTCGGATGTATCGGCCAAAGCCGCCTGAAGTATTCATCCCTAGGTCGAATCCGGTTACAATGACTTCATCGCCCTCTTCAAACGCCAGGTTCGAGCTTTCCACGACCACTCCTGCGGCATCGATTCCGGGCGTGTGAGGATAGTTACGCGTCACGCCCTTGTTCCCCGTCGCTGACAGCGCATCTTTATAATTCAACGACGAATACTTGACTTCGATGAGCACTTCATTGGCAGGTAATTCACTGAGAGTTTTTTGTTTGATCCCCCTGACAAATTGTTTCGGGGCGGCTTCGCTTACTACGAGTGCTTTAAAGTTTTTCTGCACAGCCATGATAACAACCTACCTTCGAATCCCTCACGAAAGCGAATCCACAGGGCTACAACTGTGTGTAAAGGCCGTTCCCATTTGGCGAGAAACGAAAATATCCAAGGTTTTTGACCGCATAATTACGGTTTTTGATGAACCGGATCAATCCAATAAATCTGCTCCGGCTGTTCCACCGTGGGCAAGTCGAGATTCACCACAACCGGTTCTTGGTCGCTTCGGACCACAACGCACATTAGGGGTTCATTCGGATCGGCGTTAATTTCCTGATGGGGTGCGAAAGGCGGCACATAAATAAAATCGCCCGGCCCGGCGTCAGCAAAAAACTCCAACTTTTCACCCCAACGCATCCTCGCTCTACCGCTGACCACGTAAATGATACTTTCGAGTTCGCCGTGATGATGAGGCGCCGTCTTGGCATTCGGATGAATATTGGCAGTTCCAGCCCAGAGTTTATTGGCCCCCGCCCGAGCATGATTGATCGCTGCCGCTCGTGTCATGCCCGGAGTTTGCGGTGTGTTGAAATCGAGTTGCGTGGCCGGAATGATCTTAACTCCATTATCGCGCCAATTGTTTTGCGATGCAGCGCTCATTTCCATTCTCCTTTTTTCTGCAAAGTGGTCGTTCTCGCGAGTTGATTTCTTTAACCAACGACGTAGCGGTCGAGGTCACGGCCGAACTCGAGTCCGAGGCCGGGTTTCGACGGCACGATTAGTTCGCCCTTCACAGGCACAGGCACTTCTTCGAACAGCCTGAACGACCACGGCATATACTCCACCGTGAGACCGTTGGGAACAGACGAAACGAGGTGCACGTGGATCTCGGGCAAGAGGTGGCTCACCACTGGCAGGTTGAACGCCTCTGCCATGCCGGCAACCTTCATCCAGTTGGCGATGCCGCCCACGCGCAATAGATCGATCATGACAATGTCCACTGAGCGCGCCTCGATCATGTGTCGAAACGGCGTGATACCGTACACACACTCCCCGCCGGCCAATGGAGTCGCCAGCGCATCGGCCACACGGGCAAGGCCCGCATAGTCGTCATGCACGGTCACGTCTTCGAGCCAAAACAAATGAAACTCCTCGATACGACGTCCGATATCGATAGCCTGATTAACGCTCCAACGCTGGTTGATATCGCACATGAGGTCGACGTCAGGACCGACCGCTTCGCGAATTAGCCTGGTGCGCTCGACCTCGCGCAGAGGTGTCGTGTCACCCGGCAAGGCGAGCTGCATCTTCATCTGCTTGAACCCCTTCTCCACGAGCACTGGCCCTGCCTTTACGACGTGCTCCAGCGGTGAGGTCCGCGACAGTGCGCCGCTCGCATAGGTAGGAACCCGGTCACGCAACCCACCGAGCATCATAGCAAGTGATTGGCCGAGGAACTTGCCCTTTATATCCCAAAGCGCCATGTCGATAGCCGAAAAGGCCAAAGTGGATATTCCGGCCGGGCCTGGTCCAGCCGCCGCAGCGCGAATCTTGCGGCCAACGGCTTCGATACGCATCGGGTCTTCGCCAATCAATAGTTCGCTGAGTCGGTCCACAGCCTGCTTGAGCGCCGGCGTGAGCGACCAACCAAAAAAAGTCATACCGATTCCTTCGATGCCGGTGTCCGTTTCCATTCGTAAGGTCACGAACTCGAAAAACGAACGATAGAAACCTGGCCCGCCGGCGAGAGGCTCTTCAGCGGGCAATTTCACAATCTGTGATTTAACGCGTGTAATCTTCATCGCAAGCCTCTCTCATGCCGATCAGACCGCCGAATTCAATTACCCGGATTCCGTAGTTAAACCGAAAATGCCGAGAGCGAGGTGGAATCCTGGAGCAGCGAAGGCGTCCGATTGTGAAGTTTCAAAGTCATTTTTTCGCTCTCGCACGTCGTCGCCATGAGGCTTAGCATCCCCTCCAAGCACCGCTGATGGATGTATCCTCAGAGGCAGAAGCCCATCGTCTTCGCTGCGGAAGGATTGCGTCTCGCGCCTTCTGTCGATCGCCACTGCGAAATCCGGGTCCAAAATCAAAGTGATGCAAATATCCTTCATTCGCGAAAAACTTGTCAAGCTTCTCCTGCAGAGAAGTGCTCCGATATTGCATTTGTCTTCCGATTGGTCGTCACAGCAAGGAACGCACTGGGTCGTTGCGCGGGCACTAATCCAGGGGGTGCCTCAACTGAGCCCCGGCCAGTTCTTTTTCATTCGTGAGATCGAGGCGTAGTGGTGTCATCGACACGTAACCATGCTCGACCGCCCAGCGGTCCGTATCCTCCTCTGTTCCCTCAATCGGAACCACGGTGAACCAGAAGAGCTTTCGCCCCAACGGATCCTCACCCGGCACCACTTTGCCGTCGTAGTGCCTGACCGATTGCCGGGTCCAGCGGAAACCCTTCGGTTTTACATCGGGAAAGTTCACGTTGACCAGAGTCAACTCGTGGTCTTCTAATAGCACGCCTAATACTTTTTCCAGTGAAGGTTTTAGAATATCGAACTTCGGCTCGTCGCTTGTAATGGACACGCTAAGAGCGATCCCACGCAAGCCCAGCAGGACGGCCTGTTTGGCGGCGGCCAACGTCCCCGAATGCCACATCGCGTTTCCCAGATTACTTCCCAGATTGATTCCCGACAGCACTACATCGACTTTTTCCCAGTGGTAAGCGCCAAGCGCAACACAGTCCGCGGGTGTTCCATTGACCCTGTGCGCGTCAAAGTTGCCAATCGGAGTGCGCTTGTACGAAAGCGGGCGCATTGCGGTAATCGAATGGCCAGCAGAAGACTGTTCGACGTCGGGAGCGACAACACGCACGTCGCCGAACTTTTCCGCTACCTCGGCCAGGACTGCGATTCCCGGGCTATAGATTCCATCATCATTGGCAATGAGTATGCGCATTAGTCCAAGCCTCCGTGGATTTCAGCTTTATATTTCTACTAACAATGGTACCATTTATTTTCGGCCCACATCATCAAGTCATGAGAATAACTTTAATCCACAATCCGGACGCCGGTGACGATCAATCACCCTCCGGCAATGAGCTTATTGAGCTCATTCACCGCGCGGGGCACACCGTTGCCTATCAGTCGTCGAAAGATGAAAATTGGCGCAGCAGGCTGGAGGAGTCCTGCGACATTGTAGCCGTGGCTGGCGGCGACGGCATAGTGGGTCAGGTCGCCAAGCATCTAATCGATAGACATATCCCCATCGCCCCTATACCCATGGGAACGGCCAATAATGTCGCAAGGACGCTGGGACTTACAAACAAGACAATCCCTCAAATCATCGCAGGTTGGAAGGAATGGCTTCTCGTAAACTTCGACGCTGGCCTGGCTAGTGGCCCGTGGGACTCTAAATGCTTCATCGAGGGATTGGGCATGGGACTATTCACCGAGACGATGTACCGGCTCGACGCCCGAGACAACGTGGACCTTGCGCATTTAAACGATAGTGAAGAAAAAGTTACCTCAGTCCTGCAAATCTTGACAGACCGGCTGCAAACTTTTACCCCAAATAAACTGAAGATCACGCTCGACGGACAGGATCTGTCAGGTCAATACATTCTGCTGGAGGTGATGAACATCAGCTACGTCGGGCCGAATCTCTGGCTTGCTCCCCACGCGCATCCCGGTGATGGTTTGCTCGATATTGTACTTGTCTCGGCAGACGAGCAAGACAAGTTGAGTATGTGTCTGGCCGACTCTGTAGATGGCAAGCTGGCCCGCCCTGCTCTCACTGTCCGCAAAGGTCAACGACTGCAGATCGAGTGGGATGGGTTCACCGTACACATCGATGACGAAGTCTGGCCGGATAAGGGTTCGGCCTTTCCACTCTCACCAAATTTGATTGACATCACGGTTAAACGCCACGCACTTCAGTTCCTTGTATCACCCTGAGGCCCTGTGGGTCTCCGGGCCAAAGGCGTGCGCATCATTCCCAGAAATGGCCCAATTGTGATAAATGTCACATCTCATACCAGGGCCTTGGCAAGAGATATTCAATCTGTCATATGGCGAGAGCAGCCTTAAGTCACCGATTGCGGGCGATTAGTTCATGCTGCCAAGCCCCTTTTGGTCGGGCGAATTATCCGGAGTTAATAGGCAACCCACATGTTTCCTTATCGTGACGAGAATGAAACGCTGCGCACGGCGATAGTCACGGTAACGATTATCGCGCTGAACGTTCTAGTTTGGATCGTCGTGCAGGGGGCAGGCAGTACACTGGCGCTCGCGCGATCGGTTTGCAATCTTGGACTAATTCCCGGGGAGTTAACCGGTTCACTTCCCGTCGGGACGAGCTTCCCTATTGGCGATGGGCTGGTCTGCGCTACCGATCCTGGCCCTCAGGTCTCGCACTTAGTAACCTCGATGTTCCTACACGGTTCCTGGATGCATTTATTGGGGAATATGTGGTTCCTATGGCTCTTCGGCAACAATGTCGAGGATTCTATGGGACGGCTGCGCTTCTTGGTCTTCTACCTCCTGTGTGGACTGGCGGCGGCGATGGGACAGGTACTGACGAATCCTAGCTCGGCGATTCCGATGGTTGGCGCCTCGGGAGCCATCAGCGGGGTCATGGGCGCTTACCTGGTACTTTATCCGAGGGTCCGCGTTTTTGTGCTGGTATTCCTTGGCTTCTTTGTGACTTCGGTGGCTCTGCCCGCCTGGATGATGCTCGGTTACTGGTTGCTCATTCAGTTTGTAAGTGGGTTAGCGGCCTTTGGTGGCGACGTCGGCGGTGTAGCATTTTGGGCCCATGTCGGCGGGTTTGTGGCAGGTGTGGTGCTGGTGAAGTTGTTTGCACGGTCGGATTACATAGAGGCCCGTCAGGAGCAGCATTGGCGGCCGCGCAAGCTCATGCGGGACTATTGATATCCACCCGCAAAACTCTATCAGCCCCAATCAGATCATCAGCTATCGTTCGCTCTTCAGTTCTTCCGAGAATTTACTCAAAAGACATACCCGGAGTTTCCGTTATCTTTCCCCACCTCACTTTCGGTTGAACTCCATTTTTTTACCAGGTACAGATGGCCGGTATGGACAAAGTGCGTTCGCTACATGATGGCATTGCTGCTGACGTCCAGGATGGTATGTCCATCGCCATGGGCTGCGGTCTGGAATCGTTGATTCCCTTTGCCGCAAGCTACGAAATCATCCGCCAAAAGAGACGAAACTTAACCCTGATCGCGCCGATTTCTGATATGCAGTTTGATCAGCTGATCGGCGCAGGTTGCGTAAAAAAGATTGTTGCGTCCTGGGTCGGCAATGTGGCTGCCGGGCTGGGCCACAATTATCGTCGCGCCGCGGAAGCGGGAATTCCCCAACCCATCGAGATTGAGGAGCACTCCAACTTTACAATCAGCCTGGGATTGCAAGCTGCGGCCTCGGGTCTGCCTTTTCTTCCGACCAGGACGGTTAAGGGTAGTGATTTTCGGAGCGGGAGCCATTTTGCCTCTATTCGCTGTCCGTTTACCGACGAAGCGCTGCTGGCCGTTCGCGCCATCCGCCCCGACGTGACTATCCTTCACGTCCAACGGGCAGACAGGCGGGGCAATGCCCATGTGTGGGGGAACTTCGGAGTCATGCGCGAGGCTGCCTTTGCTGCGAAGACGGTGATTCTTACCTGCGAAGAGATCGTGGACCACGATGTGATTTTGAGTGACCCCAATCGAAACGTCCTACCGGAGTTTCTGGTTTCCAGCGTGATCCATCAGCCTTTCGGCTCTCACCCCTCGCCAACCCAGGGGTACGCGCGGCGGGATGATAACTTTTACTTCGAGTACCATAAGGCAACCCGCTCGCGAGAGGGTTTTGAGCAGTGGCTACAGAAGTGGGTATTGGGGGTAAAGGATCATCGCGAGTTTCTCGACCTCCTGGGCAAAGCACGAGTGGAACAACTAAAGCCAACCGGAAATTTGTTCGCACCAGCGGTGAGTTTTAACTACTGATAATCCATCATTGACAAGGAGGATCTATGAAGGCCGTAGCGTCTTTCAAGTTAACGCAAGAGGGCTCGGATATCATCGTTAACGCGGCGATCGAGAAAGCGAAAGAGCTCAAACAGATCGTGAGCATTGCTGTAGTGGACGCCGGCGGTCATCTGTTCGCATTCAAGCGGATGACCAATGGGCGTACGCATAACACGCTGCTGGCGCTCGCGAAGGCTCGCGGCGCGGCGCTCACCACAGCCGCCACCGGCAAGACCAACCGCGAAGGTATGGAGGTCCCCGATCATCAGGTCTTGGCTCAAACTCTGGGTGTGGGCCCTGGCTGGTTCATCAGCATCGAGGGAGGTATTCCGATCACGCTCGAAGGGCAGTGCATCGGCGCGGTTGGCGTCAGCGGTGCGCCCTCCGCAGTGGACCGACAGATTGGGCAGGCCGGAATCGATGCGTTTGCCAAAGCTTAGTTTCTAGTCCCGCGTTGCTGGTTAACTGGAAAACTTGAAACTAGAGACTAGAAACTCCAGTGCCTATGGAGTACACCCGAAGAGAATTGATGGTCGCGGCAGCGGCACGTGAGATCCGTGACGGTGAGAAAGTTTTCGTTGGTATGCGTTTGCCGTTGCTAGGCTTCGCCGTTGCCAAGGAGCTGCATGCTCCCAACGCCCTTGGAATCTTTGAAAACGGCGTGATCCGCGATTGGCCGGCGCTGGAATCGATATTTACGATGAGCGATCCGCCGAATGTCGCTCGCGCCCTCTGTTGTGGCAGCCTGAACGACGTCATGTGTCTGTTGCAAACCAATCGGGTCGACCTCGGCTTTATTGGCGGCGCGGAGGTGGACCGCTTCGGCAATCTGAATACGCACTGGGTCGAAGAGAACGGCAAACGAACCCGTCTGCCCGGCAGCGGTGGCGCCGCGGACATCGCGACGATGGCCAAGCGCTGCATTATCATTATGAACCATGAGAAGCGGCGTTTTTCTCCCAAGGTTCATTACATCACGTCGCCGGGTTACGGCGACGGCGCTACCTGGCGGGAACAAAGAGGTCTAATCGGCGGCGGTCCGAGCCGCGTGATTACCAGCATGGGAATTTTTTCGTTCGAGCCCGACAGCCATGAAATGATATTGATCTCGAACCACCCCGGAGTGTCCGTCGAAGAAATCAAAAACGAAACCGGTTGGCCGTTGAAAGCCTCCCCAGACATATGCGAGACGCCCGCTCCAACCAAGGAAGAACTGGCCGCTGTCAGGAAATACGACCCCAAAGGGGTTTGGACTTCCTAAAGAAATAACCACGAGCCGACGCAGAAGGTTTGTTGATTCCTTGTTTATTCTAAACCAAGGCCATCACGGAAGCGCTCTCTGCGCTTGTATAAGTAATCGGTGAACCCTTTTCTTCTCGCTCTTTACATCATTCGACTTTGACCGAAGTGATAACGACCGCCTCGACAGGCACATCCTGGTGCATGCCGCGGTTACCGGTTTTTACTTTTTCAATCGTATGCACAATGTCCATCCCTTCGATGACCTGACCGAAGACGGCGTAGCCATAACTGCCGGGCGAAGTATTTTTGTGATCCAGAAAATCATTGTCCTTAACGTTGATAAAAAACTGCGCCGTGGCGCTGTCAACCACGTCGGTCCGCGCCATGGCGATACTGCCCTTGACGTTCTTGAGACCATTGTGGGCTTCGTTTTTGATCGGCGACTTGGTTGGTCTTTGACTCATCTTAGAATCGAAGCCTCCGCCCTGAATCATGAAACCAGGAATAACTCGATGAAAAATCAGCCCATCGAAATGTCCGTCGTTTACATAAGCTAAGAAATTTTTCGTCGTGATGGGCGCTTTATCGGAATTGAGCTCTATACGGATATCCCCCATATTCGTCGACATGGTGACTACTGGGTTCTTTTCGTTCTCGGCCATTGTTCCCTCCTAAATAAATACCTTTGCTTATTTATCTAACGTTCACCTTGGCATGAAAAAGACTATCGGTCCACCCTTGGGGTGGAATTATCTCTAATGTTGCGATATGGATACGGGCAATTCGCTGCTCTTAATTTAAGAAAGGAGATTTCATGCCGAGCGACAAGAAAATTGAAGGAATACTGATGCCCATGCCCGTGGCTTTCAAGAACGACGGCGACGTTGACCATGCTGCGACGGACGCGATCATCGACTTTTACCTGGCGTCCGGGGTCCATGGTTTTTTTCCCTTGGGCACTCATGGCCAGGGGATGGTAATGGAAATCGACGAGCGCAAGAAGGTCGCCGAGCAAATCGTCAACCGGGTCCGAGGGCGAGTGCCCGTTGTCATGCACATCGGCACGGCGAATACTTATTCGTCCATCGATCTTGCCAAACACGCTGCGGGTCTTGGCGTGGACGCCATCGGCGTCGTTCCGCCCTACTATTATCCCCATGATGATTATGAGGTCTACGCCCACTACAAAGCCATTGCTAAGGCCGTTCCGGGCGTGCCGCTTTTCATTTACGACAATACAGAAACGACGCATGTGGAGATCACCCCGCCTAAGGCAAACAAGATCATCGAAGCGATCGCTCCCAACCCTTTAGCGGGCATCAAGGTGTCGTTCATCGCTTATGACAAACTTCTGGGATATGTCTACCAGTTGCCCAAAACCGTCGGCGTTTTCCCCGGCGGGATCTTTTCTCTCTATACCGGTTACTCAATCGGCGTTCGCGGGGCGATTCATCCGCCATCGACTCCGTTTCCGGAAGCCTGCGTACGCATGTACGAGGCGCTGAAAGCGGGCAATCTCCAGGCAGCCCAGAAGGAACACGACCTCTTGACCAGGCTCATGCAGGTCGTGGGCCGATTTCTGCGCACCCACGGACGGGGCGTATTCGGCGAATTGATGCGCATGCGCGGTCTGCCCGTGGAACGCTTCCCGCGTTGGGAGTGCGCGCCGTTCACCGAAAAAGACCGAGCTGAACTGAAAGAAGGCATCGCGAAAACCGGCGCCGGCCTTTAGCCCGGTTTGTTCAGCAAAGAAAAGATTTTTTGCATCTTTTGCGCGATGCCAGAATAAGGAAAGGCCACAGACGGGTAAAAATCCGAACCTATGACAACCGCCCCTTTAGTGCTGGAAATCGGTAAAAGGCTTTCACCCAGCGAGGCGAAAAGCTTCACCGACGAAATCAAGCACCGCATGTATGCGCGCTGGAACGAAAAGATTTTCGGCGGCACGTTCATGCGCGACCTCGAAGCCGGCAAGCTACCGATGGAAACCATTCGGCTATTCTGGAAACACTGGTACAGTTATCCGGTTGAGATCAATAATTTTCACCTGATCATCTACCAGCGGCACCAAGGCTTTTTTGCGCGCCACCGTGAGTTGCTGGCACCTTACGTCGGCAAAATCAGCGATGAACTCGTGAACCCGAGTATTCCCGGCCATATTCAAGTTTTAATAAAACAAGGGGAGATGTTCGGTGTCTCATTGGACGCGATGGTTAACTGTGAAGTCTTTCCCGAATGCCGGGCCCTCACCGAGTTTGGCCGCGGTTTGGTGTACGAAGGCAGCATGATCGAATGGTGGGCGCGATCGTTGAACGAAGAGATGTTCGGCCATTGGTCCAAACGCTGGCGTCAAGCCTTACTTGACAAATACAAGTTTAAGGATGCGGATCTTCACTACTTTCAAGTCCACGAAGAAGCGGATCTGCATGAACATGAAGATGGCTTGATGGCACACGGGGAAGTTGCCCGAAAGGTTTTTGAAACACTTCTGCGGGACGGCTTGACTTGGTTCCGTCCCGGTTGGAGTCCGGAGTATTGTTGTCTTACGAACGCCGACTACGTGGCGATGTTTCACGATGGGATCTATAAACATTCCAAAGAATCGGGCCATTTCTAAAGAAGGATCGGATTCTCTGCTAAGGGTTCGAAAAATTCGTCTAATGTCATTCCGTCCGGCGGGCGATAGCCAGCGCCGAATCTAGTTGTCGGCTGGGTTTCAACCTCAGAAACGGGACAGGACATCATATGCCTTTCAACGACCTACGCGAATTTATCGATGCAGCACGGGAACTAGGACAGGTCAAAGAAATCCATGGCGCTGACTGGAACCTCGAGATCGGCGCTCTGACAGAAATGTTCGCTTTTAAAGAAGCGTCGCCGCTGGTGCTCTTCGACCAGATTCCCGGCTACCCGCCGAACTTCCGTGTCGCCTCCAATCTCATAAGTAACCCTGTGCGTTCAGGCTTGACTGTCGGAATGCCGGCTGATGCGAGCCCGATTAATCTCGTGGCAAGGTGGAGAGAGCTGTTGAAAGGCGTCAAGCCGATCCCACCGCGGGCGGTTTCAACCGGACCGATTCTAGAGAACGTAGAGACCGGTGCCGATATCGACATGACGATCTTTCCGACTCCGCAGTGGCACGAACTCGACGGCGGGCGCTATATCGGTACCGCCGACTGCGTCATCACCGGCGAGCCGGAAGAAGGCGGTTGGATCAATATCGGTATCTATCGGGTGCAGATTCATAATCGAAATACACTTGGTCTGTATGTCTCGCCAGGCCACCACGCGCGCATCATGCGGGAAAAGTATTGGGAGAAAGGTAAGAGTTGCCCCGTGGTCGTCACCTTTGGGCAAGATCCTTTGCTTTTCTTAGTCGCCGGCCAATCGATTCCCTATGGCATGTCCGAATTTGACTACTGCGGCGGCTTGCGCGGGGCGCCAGTCGATATCATTCGAGGTGATGTCACCGGGCTTCCGATCCCCGCCACAGCCGAAATCGCCATAGAAGGGGAAGTTCCCCCCCCCACCGAGCAAGTTCAGACGGAGGGTCCCTTCGGTGAGTGGCCCGGCTATTACGCTCACGGCGCCGCCAAGGAGCCGGTCATCCGCGTGAAGAAACTCTATTACCGCAATGATCCTATTCTCGGGGGCGCACCGCCGCTGAAACCGCCCTTTATCACGTTTGGCATTCCCATCGGTGCGGCTGCCATATGGAACTACCTAGAGAAGGCTGATGTCCCAGACGTCAAGGGCGTCTGGTGTTACGTCGGCGGATCCGCCGCCGCCGGCGGAGCGCCGTTTATCATCGTTTCGGTCAAGCAGCGCTACCACGGCCATGCGCAGCAAGCAGGTATCGCTGCCCTCGGATCGCGCGCGGGCAACTACCATGGCCGCTTCGTCATCGTCGTCGACGATGATATCGATCCATCGGATATGAAAGAAGTCATCTGGGCTGTCTCCACGAGGTGTGATCCGAAAACCGCCATCAGCATCATCGATGGCTGCTGGAGCACACCGTTGGATCCCGCCATGCATCCGGATCAGCGGGATGCCGGAAACTTTATTAACAGCCGAGCCATCCTCAATGCCTGCCGGCCTTACTCGTGGCGCGACCGCTTTCCGCCAGTTAATGCGCTGAGCGCGGAGCTCAAGAAAAAAGTAGAAGAGAAGTGGAAAAAAGAATTAACGTAGTGGTTCTCTACTTGAGATAGCCTCTGTCGCGATAAAAACGCTCTGCGCCCGGGTGGAGCGGCACATCATAAGGCGCCTCTTCATCGTTGGCGAACAGTTGTGCCATCTCAAGCGGCTTATAATTATCCGTGGGGATGACTTTCTTGCGCTTCTCGATCGCTTCGCAAATCGCATAGGCAGCCTCATCCGGCATGTCGGCGCGCACGATCATGGGCCAGCCGCTGAAGTCGATAGTTTGGATATCTTCGGTCATTCCGTGGAAGCGGGATTTGGGCATCACGGTCGGACGATAACCCATCGCAACCAATTTTTTGAGAACCGCTCCCTCCACCGGCAAAAAACGAAACCCATTCTCCAGCGCAGTCCCCGCCCAACTTTTGATCCCCTCGTCGAAGATCGCATTCACGCTGCCGTTCTCGATGGTCACGCGCCGGACTGGATCGCTAGGCCGGGACGCCAAATGAATTTTTCCGCCCCACTTGCGCAGTTCCGCAAAGGTAAATCCAGCGGCGCGCATCACAGCGGCCACCGTAAACATCGTGGAATTTTCCCTAAGCGCGCTTTGAGTTACGAGCCGGGTGGAAAGCTTTAGCGGAAACCGTTCCTTTTTGATCTGCGAGAGAGAAGTGATCCCGGTGGATTCATGGACCGCAAAGCCCATCACATCGTAAGAGGGAAATACCGCTAGCGTTCGTAAGGGCAGACGCCGGCGAAACGGACCTTTGCCGCGGTACGCCATGGTCAGCAGCACCGACGGATTAACCCAGGCGAGGGAAAATTTACCTGCCGCCACCGCTTTGATCTCGCGAAAGCTACCGGTAGCGAAAGAGAGCGAGAGCCCCTTTCGATCGTTTGGCTTGGCAGTGAGCGAGAGCCTGAGCGCATTCCCCAGGCATGAATCGGTTTGAAGGACACCCTCCGCGGCTTTCCACGATTCCGACGAGAGAGAGCTGTCGTATAAAGCAGCCGCCAATTCTAAAAAACCTTTGGCGCGTTGGATACCCGAGTTGTATCTTTTGATCGTCATTCTCTTACCCGAAGATTTTATTCACCACGAAGATCCAGAAGGACACGAAGAGCGGACAACAGAAGGGCATCGAATCTTGAGGGCGCTTTCTTCCTTCGTGCTGTTCGTGTGCTTTGCGGTCGTATCCATTTTTCCCAAATGTCGTCGTGCACCTAAGACTTACAGACAGCCGATCTCTCGATAATACTTTTCAGCGCCTTTGTGGATGGGGATCACACATTTGGTGCACAGGTGCTGCGTCGTGATCGGGATCTCAAAGCTCTGCAAATGCTTGGGCCGATCCTTATACGGCGCGGCGACGGCGTCCCTCTGGTCGACGCACACCCTCGCCAACAGATACGCGAGCTCTTCGGGAAGATCCTCGCGGCAAGTCAGCATCCATCCGCCGTAGTCAAGAGTAAGAAGATCCTCCTCGATTCCTTTTAGTCGGCCCTTGGGAATGACCGCCTCACTAAAACCGTAGGTTTCTTTCATGAAGTCGACCACTCTCCGGCTCACCGACAGACAGCGCAGCGGTCGAGCTTCCGCCAACTGCTCCCACATCGGATGATGCTGGCCTTCCTGAAAAATGGCATTGGCTTGACCATTGCGGACCAACGGAACTCCCACAACCGCGGGACCCGGAAATAAAACTTTCCCTCCCCATGATTCTACGTCCTGGTAACTAAAACCGTACTGTTTCATTACTTGCTCCACCGTCCAGGTGAGCGTATCGGGGCCGGTGGGGCCGCTCCTCCCGGAAACCAGAGTCAGCGGCGGCTTGCGCTTCGCAAGATCTTCAAAAGAGTTGACGCCGAGCTCTTCCGCAACGAGCCAAAAGATATAGTCTGGTTCAGGAAAACGTGCGATCGCCCTGAGCTCTCCAACTCGTTCTTTATAAGGTCCCCTTCCCTCCATCGCCATTTTCGCTGTTACTGGAGGGTTGATAATACCCGCATCGACTTCTCCTCGGCCGATCATTTTGGGATTCTCAAATGATCCGAGGCCAAATTTCGGCGAATAGATTCCCACAGAAGAAACGAGCCCCGTCTTTTTCTTGTCGCGAAACCCCTCTACCAATTGCGAGGTTAAGCGCCACCAGGGATGGTAGGGGAAATTGGAGACGATCTTTAGTACATAACCATACTCATCTCTCTCAAGCATGCAGTCATCCTTCCCAGGCGCTTTTGATGCTCGGAACGTTGAATCGGTCTATCCATGCGAGAGCAGTAAGAAATGCCGCTACCGGTTACCCAGCCACTCCCACTGCTCTTGATGAACTGTTAGGATCTCCCGCTTCGCTCGATCGGTTTCATGCGAAACGGGACGCCTTCCTTCTTTAGCTCGGCTTCATACATGGCGCGGATCTCTGGCGGCTCGTCTTCATGTTCGAGCAGATGCCCACCTTCGTGTTCGCTCAGATTCGGCCGCCAAGGATGGCCCACTTGACGGAGACCGCGACGCAGCGCGAGATGCCGGGCGGGCTCTTTGCTGGTGGTGAAATGATGATGGTACCAGCCTTCCGGCGGCACGAGCAAACTTCCCGGCCTCCAGTCGACCCGAACAAATTTGCCTCCGGGAGGCCACATTAGAGAATAACCTTTGCCGGCAATAACGATCACTTGTGCCCCCGGGCCGTGGCGATGAGCTTTCTTGTAAGTGCCGGATTCGATAGCCATGATATGGCCGACCATGGAGTTACCGGAAAGATGAATGCCCAACCGACTAAAACCGATACCTCGCTCTGGATGATAATCGAGTTGGACTGCCGTCAGGTCAGGAATGAAATTAACCGCACGGTCTTCCACTTCTCCGGGCTTCAGTTCGCTGCTGAAGAAGTCTTTTTGTCCGGCGAAGCGGTCGCTAAATTCGTAAGGGACGTTGAAAATAAAGTCCGGGGAATTGTAGAGGTTCATTACCAGGGGCAAATTATTGGCGGTGGCGAAACGAACTGGCTCGGTGGCCGAACCGTTGTGGTGCTGATGCTTGACGTTAAGCGGAGGCGAGAAAAGGCTGCCGGCTTGCCACTCGAGTGTTATCGGATCCTTGGTCGAATCGCTCCAGAACTGGGTTGCGCCGCGCCCTGATAGGATCAATACTTGCTCCTCATACATGTGCCGAATTGCTTTAAGGCTCTTGCCGGCCGGGATTTCTGCGATGATGACACCGACAAATCCTTGCGATCCCTCTAGGTGGCAGTAAGCCGCAGGACCACCCCAGCGTTCCCAATGCTTCAGTGGCGCGGTCTTTAGATCATCGACACTGTATCCGGTGATGACCGCAAGGCCATCCCTTTCGCAGAATTCCAAAAACGCCGACTTGCGCGCGTATCTTCTTGCTAAGACCTCGTCCAAAGGCACCGGCCTACCTGATGTTCAAACTCTCGACGACTCGTCCGTCGTAAGCGTAAGGGACTTTCAAACCACTGCGGCCACTATTCTCGTACACCCACTTGCCCACCGAGCATGCGGGCGAATAACGCTGCGCCCACAACTAAGCCCACGATAATAACCGCGACCACCGTAGCCTTCTCAAACTCGGCGCCGGCGGCGAAGTCGAGCATCAGTAGCGACAATGTCCGGGACTTTCCAGAACCGAGCAGGACGACTGTGCTGATATCTCTCGCCGCTGAAATGAAACCGACCAGACCGACGGTGATGAGCGCCGGCATGGTCAGTGGAAAGATGACCCGACGAAAGGTATCGACCCACGTTCCACCGCAGACCTTCGAGGCTTCCTCGAGATCATTACCGAGCTGCAATAATACACTTTTGATCATCTGGGAACCGAAGGGCATGCTTTTGATAACCATAGCGACCATCAAAAGGTAGATGGTTCCGTAGATCGGTAAAAAGATTTTCGTCTGCAAGAAAGTCCACAGCAGCGCCACTCCCAAAAGAATGCCGGGAATTGACCACGGCAACCACGAGAGAAAATCCAGCAGCCAGCGGCCCCGATAGCGAGTCTTCACGATCACGTAGGCAATCAGCGAATAGAACAAGATACCGACGAATCCCGATCCAAGACCGATCGCCAAGGTGTTCCACAGCGAGCGAAACAGCACGGGATCATTAAGTGTTGCCCGCCAGTTTTCCAGGGTCCAGGGTTCGGCGATATTAAAAAATCCAAATAGTTTCATGAACGTGCCGGTTACCAGCAGGATGGTCGGAACCACAGTGATGATCAAGGCAAACGTTAATACGAGGGCAAATGCCGGATAGCGCCAGCGGCCTAACCGCGTCGGCCGAGTGCTGAAACCGCGGCCGGTCACTGTCGTATAGATTCTATTGGCGATGTAGCGGCGCTGAAAGGCAACCATCAGCAACAACAGGGCGAGAAAAACCGTGCTCAATGCCATCGCTGGAGCAAATTGCGGAGGCTCCCAAGTGACCAGTTCATGGATTTTCGTTGAATAAACCTGAAGCCCGATGGGCGTGCCGAGCAGCAGCTCGATCTCAAAGGCCTCGAGGGACCGGATGAGGCCGAGAATCGTGGTTACGAGTATAGCCGGCATCATCACCGGAATGATGATATGAAAAAAAGTATGCCAGCCGCTCGCGCCTGAGATGCGCGAGGACTCTTCCAGTGCCGCGTCGAGATTGCGAAAGGCTGGCGCGAGCAACATGACTTTGACGCTCACCGTGCCGCCCATATGGGCCCAGACAATGCCCCAGAACGAATAAATATTGAACAGCGATTGATTCACGACCCCAAGCCCAATCAGCCCTTGATTGAGCAAGCCATATTTCGGGTCGAGCAAAAGAATCCAACCCATGGTTTCCGGCAAGGCCGGCAGGAAGAAAGACAACCAAAAGAAGAATTCTAACAATCCCTTCATCGGCAGATCCGTCCGCGCGATCAGCCACGCGAAGAACGCGCCGATCAAGAGCGCAATCGCCTGCCGGGTGATGGCCAAGGTGAAGGTATTGGTCATCGCTTTTGTGATGCCGGGTGTGCTGAACGCCTTGACCCATCCATCCAAACCCCAAACGATGGGCTGCCCGGGGCGGGCAATTTGAAAACTGTTGATGATCATCAATACCAACGGCGTCAGCACTAGAAAGCCGACGACGAGTAGCAGGAGGGTCATCGGCAGCGACGGCAGCCGAAAATAGCGCATCGGCGGCAGGACGCCTCTATCGAAGGTTACGGTCCGCTCCATGACTTGCGACTTGTCGCTCATTTCTCGAACCTCAAGTGTTCCAGTACACGGGAAAGACGAGCCCGTCAATCGTCGTTTGCTGCCGCCGCATAATTCATATCCGGTGCGATGCCTTTGCTTGTGAGTTCGGCTTGATAAGCGCGCCGGATTTCCGGGTCCTCGTCCGTGTATTCGATGAGGGTTCCTCCTTGTTTGACTGACGTATATACGCCTGCTCGCATCGCCGCAACTCTGATTCCCAACGGAAACTTCTGACTGCCGCAGCGCAGCGCCAACTGCAGCGCCGGTTCAGAACCGGTATTGAAATGTTGGTAAAACCAATTCGTTGGCGGGCTGAAGACGCTTCCCGGAGTCCAATCGATTCGCACAATTCGATCGCCGTAGCCGCTTTCGTAAGGACGCGTTCCCCATTCGTTGGGCCACATGAGCGAATAGCCTTCGGACCGGAGGATAACGAGAACCACTCCGCCACCGTGGTAATGCGCTTTGTGATAGCGCCCCACCGGCCATTCGGCCAGATGGCCGATCAGTGTATTATCGACAATTTCAAACTGAGTGAGATTGACGCCTGCACCTTTTTGTTCCTGAGCGTCGATGGCGGCCTTACGAACGTCGGGAATGAAATTGGTTTCCCAGATCCATTGCCGGTTGTTGGCCGCAAGATAACGGCGATCCCCGACCTTGAAATAATCGCCTTCGCCGTCGTAGCGATCAGAGAATGCAAAATCACTATTGAAAACGAATTCTTCGTTGTGAAAATGGTCCAGGATCATCGGCGCCGTCGTGACCGCGAGAAAAAGCGCGGGAGTTTTGCCGTAATTGATGAGACGGTGCGTGCTGTTCAATGGTGGAGAAAAAAGACTGCCGGTTTTCCAGCTGATCGAATGCGGCACGCGACCGCGCTGCTGAAATTCCGCGACCCCTTCGCCTTGAAGGATATAAATGACTTTTTCGTACAAATGCTTTTCAGGTTCTGTCATCGTCCCGCGCGCTATTCTGCCTATATAAACTCCGGTGATTCCCTCCAGGCCTCGCAGTTGCAGATAAGCCCCATCGCACCCGAGCCGGCTCCACGGTCGCAGCGAAATCCGGCCAACATCAGTCACACCAAACCCCTCGACGATCGGAACACCTTCCTTCTCCATCCAGCGCTCGTAGTAGGTCTTGTTCTGCGCGAGCGCGACCCCGACACGCCTCACGTTGGACTCCATTTTTTCATCTCCTTTTGTGTCTCAGCCATCTTCGCGTAAACACTGTCATCACAGCAGTAAACGCCCCTAGGAGCAGGGCTCTGGATCAAAGTTTCACTGCCTTTTTCTGCAAACGCGCGGCAATCTCCTCGTAGTTGCCCTGGACCGCCAATTCAGCGTTTTCTTGATCTTCCTCACTCCAAGACCCCAAGCTGTAGCCATACCAAGGCATCTTGGGTTGGAGCGGCGGCAATCCAAGCGCCTCCCATTTGTCCTTTGCGGCTTCCATATATTTTTTGGCCGGCAGGGCCACCGGAGGATAGGGCCACTTGCGCGTGGCATCGATCATGATCGCCGAGCAACCGGAAGGCGAAGGAAAGCGCGCCTCCGCGACAGGCGAACCCGGTGGAGCCGCGGACGGGTCCAGGCCGGCGAACTTATGGGTCGTGATCTTGACATCACGGTGCGGCTGCATGCGAAAACTGATCGCCCAGTTCACCGAGTCGGCGTCTTCGGGATCGATATCTTCATCAACCGTGATCAAAATCTTGCCGTGGCTCGGATCAAGTGCCACAGCGGCCTGGAGAGCTTGCCACGGTTGCGCGGGGTTGGTTTTCTTCATACGGATGACCACATACTTGCGGCTGCCGCTCGACTCGTGCAGAGTCACGTCCATCACTGTTGGGATGTTGCAGTCGTGCTTCAGAAGCTTATAGAGAGTCGACTCGAAACCGATCTTGCGCATGACTCCGCTCTCGCTCGGTACTCCTTCGGTGAACATCTGCAAGATGGGATGCTTCCTGTGGGTGATGCATTTCACGAAGAACACGCCGTTCATCATCTGGCCACCCATATAGCCGGTGAATTCGCCAAAGGGTCCCTCGGGTTCCAAGTAATCGGTAGGGATCTCCCCTTCGATGACGATTTCGGCGGTCGCGGGCACCTCAACATCGACAGTCTCACAGCGCACCAGTGGGATCGGCGCTCCGGCGATGGCTCCAGCGACGGCATACTCGTCGCGGTCATAGCCGACCTTCGCGACACTCGCTAAACCGATAGCAGGGCTGCAGCCAAGCACGATCGCCGCCTGCAACGGGACTTTTCTCTCTTTGCTTTTGTGAAAGTGAATGCCGATATGCTGCGCCGGCGGAACACTGAGTCCGGTCTTGTTTGGTCCCTTGATCATGCAGCGGTAGGTGCCGACATTCGGAATGCCGGTATCCGGATCTTTGGTCACGACATAGGGTGCGGTGAGAAAAGGACCGCCATCGAAACCGGGGTTGCTGATCGGCACTGGAAATCGGAGCAGCCCCCCGCCGGAATGAGACACCTCCCGTCCCTTCAGAATGACCTCTTTAACCGGTCCCGTTTTCACCAGGCGTGACGCGATGGGATGGCTCAGGGCTCGATTCCAGCACTCCGCCACTTCGCTCGGCGCGCTATTTTCTTCCAAGCCAAGGGCCATCTTGTAGATCTTACGCGAAGCGCCGAGCACTCCAACCGCAACCTTGCAGTCGTAGTTCTTCCCTTTAGGATCGGTCACATTGTCAAAGAGGAATGCCTTTCTTTGGTTGTCTGGCAGACCCTGATATTGCCACCTGACCAACGGCATCAGTTCGCTATTTTTCTCGATCCTGGCGCTGATGCGGTGAAGATTCCCGGTCTCCTCCAGAAGAGAAATGAAATCCCTGAGATCGCGGAAGTGGGGTCGAATCTTGGCTTTGAACGCCGGCTTCGCCACGTTTTTCCTCGCTCACTTGACCAGTAGCATCGGGCTCGGTCGGACCACTTTTTTCGCCTGTTCAATCGGAAATTCCTTCTCGCAAAACGGGCATTTGGCCGGAATTTTCATCCTTTCGAACTGGGGCGAAACGAGAAATTCCTCATCGCATCCCGGGCACACAACCCTCATAGAACTGGCCATGAACTCCTCCTCTCATGCATCCGGTGGGATCCTTGACAAGAGATCCTTGGCGACGAACTCTTCGAGCTGAACTTTGCGCATCACTTCGTCCGGCACCTTGATTCTAATTTCGAAGGGCTCCGGCGGCGCGGGCATCGTTGCGTCGATACCCCCCTTAGCCACGGTATAGGCGTGATAACTCAAGTCTCCGGGGCTACCGGCATAGGCTGTCGGGTCCCGCGTCGTGCAGATCATGTTGGAGATGACGACGAGGTCGCGATCCCATCGACTGCGGGTGGCAACGGCCCATAGAACTTCAGCATCGTCAAAGATATTGATGTCCTCGTCTACCACCACGACGTGTTTGACCCGGCGGTCTACCCCGAGCGCGGCGACAATCGCTTCTCTTCCCTGCCCGGCGGCGGTTTTCTTGATCTGGATGTAGGCATGAAAACGGCTACATCCGGATGACGGCAAGTGAACGTTTTTCACTGTAGGCACCGACTGCTTCACGGCACGATAGAGCGATCCTTCCAAAGGTATTCCACCCAGGTGATCCTGATCCCTCCCGCCCAAATGGATATCGTGATAGATGGCGTCGCGCCGGTAAGTGATCGCCTGAACATTCATCACCGGCCGCAAAGTCTCCGGCGAATAGTAGCGGGCGAAATCCGCCCGCAGTCCATGGCGTCCACGTTCCTTGGGAGGAATGATTCCCTCGATGACAATCTCTGCATCCGCCGGCACGAGAAAATTCTCGCCCCAGGTTTCCGAGGGCGTAAGCCTGAGCGGTTCCCCCAGCGCACCACCGATGACCGAATATTCGTCGATGTCGATCGCCACACGGGTTAAGGCGCCCATGCAAGCAGCGGGGTGGTGACCGATCCAGGCAACCGCCGGCAGGCCTTCTCCCGTTGTTTCTACACGCTCTCGGTAACGTTCCCAGTTGTGGGTTCCTTCGCCGAGACCGACGGTTACCTTTCGAGGGCTAATCAAGCGCAAGGTCTGATAGGCGCAGTTGTAAGTATTCCCGCCGTGATTATCGACCGTGGTTATGACCGAGCCGAGGATAGTCCGTCCGCCTTCCATGTGATAAGGCAGCGGCACGGGGAACTCGAACAGATTCACCTGATCATTTTTTCGGACGACCTGCTTCACCAGTGCTTCCGACCGATCGACGATCACCGGCTGTCTTAACTGCTGACTGCGGATGTCGTAATCCAAACCGACTTTCTCTACAGAAGAATCGAGCGCGAGGGCGCACAACCGCCGGCTGGCAAAAAGGTTCGTTAGCAAAGGAAACGCGCAGGGCTTGCCTTCGACGTCTCGCAAGTTCGTAAACTGGATGACAGGAAATTTGTGCGCGCGGTCCAGCTTCACGAGCAGTGCTGAAATCTCGAAACGAAGGTCCGCTTCGCGCTCCACCGTTATTAACTCTTCCGGATAGCGCTGCTTCACCTCCGCGAGAAAGCTTCTCAAGTCTTTAGCGTGTTGTCCGGTACTCATGCTCTCTCCTCAGCGCTGCTCAGCGCGTTGGATAAAACTGTTGTCCACGAAGGTAGCCAGGTTCACGTCCTTCAAGCGTGGATTGCTTTCCGCCAGATCCATGAGATTTGTGCGCAAATCAGTCAGCTTTGTGTAGGGATAGGGGTCAAGCGGTTCAATATAGATCCGATAATTCAAATCGAGCACGGCGGGATCGTCGGTTCTGAGCCGCCGACTAACGATCTGTAGAACCGCAGAACGGTTTTTCGGGTTCTTGACCCAGTGATTTGCCTCCACTAGCGCCGTGATGAACCGCTGAACCGTGTCGCGATTCTGGTCGCGAAAAGAGCGGGTGGTGATGTATGAGCTGCCGATGCTCCTAATTCCCATTTCGATGGCGTCTGCCAGCACGTTATAGGGAACGGCTGACCGCTCGAACCTTTCCACGGTGCTTACGACCCCGGAGAGAATTCCCGAGCGAAACGCAGCTACTCTTTGGTTGCCGCCGCCTGTCACCTGCATGAATTCGACTTCCTCCGGCTTAAGACCGAGTTTTTCCAGCATTCGGCGGGTGGCGTAATAGCTCGAACCACCGAAGCGGTCGGTACCAATCCTTTTGCCTTTGAGCGCCGCAATACTCTTGATTCCCGGCTGTACGATAAGCTTGTAGGGTGTCGGTTCACTGCTGGCGACGATGACTACATCTGCTCCCGCTGCCGCCGCCTGAGCTCCAGTCTCCGGAGAGCCTGCATAAATAGGAATCTCTCCGGCGAGCAGCGCCGGCACCCCGTGTGACGAGCTAGCGATGAAGACCAGTTCCGTTTCCAAACCGTGGCGCGCAAAAAATTCCATGTCATGAGCCGCCCACAGGGGAATTCGCCCCCCGGTAATCGAAGCGTAGCCCACTTTTAGACGCGCTGGTTTGCGCGGCTCGGCTGCCAATGCCGGATCTGCGCATTGTAGCCACAGGGAAAGGACCAGAAAAATTGCGGCGGACCAATTCATCGCTCGCGGCATAGTCATCTCCTTTGACTAGAAACCGTACTCCTTCCACCTGCGCTTGAGCGTCTCCACCATCTCTGGAGAGATCGCCGTGCCCAGCGGGGGGTAGCGACTGCCGCCGTATTGTTCCTGCGGCTCGAGCTCCCAACTGATGGTGGCGTCAATCAAGACCCTGGTCCATTTACCGTGGCCGAATTTGACCGAATCCCGCTCCTCGGACGGCACGCTTGGATCGAGCATCGAGCCTGAAGTCCCCGGGAAGGTCGTGATGTCGCCGAGCCCGGCATTCACCCGATAGCAAAGCGCCCACTCGATCGCTTCCCAATCATGGATATCGATGTCTTCATCGACCACGATGAGATGCTTGCCCGCGTAATTGGCGAGATGGCATCCCCACAACGCCGCCGCAACCTGTTGCGCGTGACCACGATGGCTTTTGCGAATTTGGATGCGCAGGAGCTCAGGCCATTTGCCGCGCCAAACCCCGGTCACATTCGGGACACCCGCCTCTTCCAGGTATTGCCATGCCATGGCCGAGAACGTCGCCGGTGTCCAGGTCGTCCCTTCGTTCGTTCTCCCAGGACTCGAGCCAGTGAGACAGCCATGAAAGATTGGATCGTTCCGATACGTGATGCATTCGACCCGAATGGCATGCTTCGGCGTTTTACGTCCCGCGTAGTAGCCTGGGTACTCGCTGAACGGTCCCTCCGGTTCGAAAGTCTTCGGATCAGCCGAAACAAAACCCTCAAGGACAATCTCCGCCGAGGCCGGCACCAAGAGGTCGCTGGTCTCGCATTTGACCAACTCCACCGGCGCGCCTCTAAGAGATCCCGCCAGTTCATATTCCGAATGATTGACCGGCGTCGACGCCGCTATGAACAAGGTCTGGTCCCAACCGATGACCACGGCAACGGGCATCTCCTGGCCGCGATTTTTGTACTTGCTGAAGTGCTTTCCCCATCCCTGTGTCATGGCAAGCAAAACGCCAATGGTGTTTTTCTTACCGATCATGCCGCGGTAGGTGCCCGCGTTGAGGATCCCCGTGTCGGGATCTCTGGTAACGATACTCGCGGACGTCATGATGAAACGGCCACCATCGTGAGGATTCCATTTGGGAACCGGAAACTGAAATAGATCCACCGCATCGCCCTTGACGATGTTTTCTTTAACCGGCCCTTTGCTAACGGTGATCGGTTTTACCGGCTTTGCGAAACGGTCTTTGAAGATGGAGACCAACTCACGGTACGAGTTTTTTTCCGAAACACCGAGCAAACGGCACACCCGTTCCCTCGTGCCTGTGCCGTTGGTGAATAGGCGGCGGCAGAGAGTCTGGCGATGTCCTTTGATATTCTCGAACAACAACGCGGGCCCAAACTGGCTGGATATCTCCCTCGTGATTGCCCCGATCTCTTCGTCCCAATCCACTTCCGCGGTGATGCGCTTTAAGTCGTTTCTTTCCTCGAGGTCGTCGATCCAATCGCGCAGATCATTGTGAACCATTAAGTTTGTACTCCGTTTAGTTGAGGATTTTCCGGTCAGCCAGCGACAACAGTGCGCGCCGCACAAGGGTCTTGCTCAACTCGACCTTGTAACTGTTCATTTTGAGCGGTTTCGCTGATTGGAGACCCGCTTCGGCAGCCGCTGCCGCCCCGGCTTCGCTGATTTGCTTGCTGCGCAAGAGATCTTCCGCCTCTCGGCTCCGGTAAGGAAACGTCGCCACGCCGCCCAAGACTATTCTCACGTCGTTCAAGATGCCGTCTTGAATCACCGCGCTTACCGCCGCGCTGGCGATCGCGAAGTCCCAGGACTTTCTCAAGGCGAACTTTACGTAAGCGCTATGGGTTGGGCGAAACGGGATTTCGATTTCGGTTACAATCTCGTCGGCTCGCAGAATATGGCATTGCAGCCGCCCATCGACCCAGGCGTGGCCGGGGAGAAAATCAGTAATCGCGATTATCTGTTTTCCGCGGGGCGAGGCCACATGAACTTGGGCATCCAGGGCTGCCAATGCCACCGCCGTATCCGACGGATGATTGGAGAGACAAAGATGGCCGCCCATGATGCTACCGTAATAGCGGCTATCGCCGCCGGCCAGGTCGCAGAACTTGCCACCTGATTTCCAACAAGAGAATCCGTCCTGCAGATACCAGCACCAGACATCCTGACAGATGTTTCCAGCCAAGGTCCCCATGTTGCGGATCTGAGGCGATGCCACGACTCCCGCTGCCTGGGACAAGACCCTATATCTTTGCCGCAATTCCGATGATTGAGCGACCTGCGACAAAGTTGTGAGCGCGCCGATTCTTAGATTCTCCTCTGGCTTGGAGTGAATGTAACTCAATCCCGGAATCGTCTTGATATTCACCACGCACTCCGGCTTGATGATGTATTTCTTGATGCGAAACAGCAGATCCTGCCCGCCGGCCAAAACCCGAGCTCCTTCCCCATATTGCGCCAGCAGCGACAAGGCATGCTCTGTTGATGAAGCATCGACGTGCTTAAAATTGATCACATTCGGTTCCTCGGTACATCGTGCAGCGCTCGAAGAATTACGTCGGGAGTCATCGGCAGCTCGGTCACCCGCGCGCCGGTGGCGTGGTAGATCGCATTGGCGACGGCCGGAGCAACGCCAACGTAAGAGATCTCCGAACATCCTTTGGCACCGAAGGGGTGCGTCGGTTCACCCAACTCCACCATCACCGGTTCGATGTCGGGTATATCGAGGATCGAAGGAGTGCGCAGGTCAAGAAACCACTGATTGAGCGCAGTGCCGGTTCTTGGGTCGAAATAAAAGCCTTCACTTAAAGCATAGCCGAGACCTTGTGCCGCGCCGCCCAGGATTTGGCCTTCGACAATCATCGGATTGATAGCGCGACCCACGTCGTGGGACGACACCAGCCTGAGGATCTTAACCTCACCCGTTTCGACATCGACTTCGACCTCCGCAAATGTCGCCGCGAAGCCGTAGGCGAACAGCCGATCTTCTTTGGCGTTGTGGATTCCCTTGCCGCTGATGGAGCCGCCTGCCAAACGAGCGAGCTGACCTAGATCGACGCGTTTGGCGGGATTCGCTCGTACCCAAACTGATTTCTTTCCGATGTCGAGGGCGCCGATCACTTCTCTCAGGGAATTGGCTGCGAGCTCCAGTAGCTGTTTTTTCACCTCCTCCGCGGCACGACTGGCGGCGATGCCAGTCGCATACACGGTCCTGCTGGAGAAAGGACCTGAATCGAACGGACACATTGAGGTATCCGCGTTGCAGCCGCCCACGTCATCGAGCGAAACTCCGAGAACTTCAGCGACCATCTGCCGGAGTGTGGTTTGCTGCTCCGAACCCTGATCCGCGGTTCCAGAAAAAAGGGAGACTCTACCTGCGCCGTCGATTGTCACTTCCGCCTTTGAGATCCCCGCGGGATTGCTGCCGCAGCTGTGAATCACCAAGGCCACGCCGATGCCTTTTTTGCGGGCGCCATTACTTGAAGCAGCCAAAGTTGATCGGCGTTCCCAGCCGATCTTCTCGGCTCCGGCGCGCGCGGCCTCTTCGAGCCATACGGTGGACATAATCTTAGTTGGCGCGGAGCACAGATCGTCACCCTCATGCAGCCGGTTCTTTAGCCGGAACTCGATGGGATCCATCTGAATCTTGCAGGCCAGCTCATCCATTACAGACTCAATAGGGAAATGGCTCTCGGCGTCGGCCCGACCCCGGTAGGGTCCGGTGCTCGGGCGGTTCGTCCGCACGGCGAAAACTTCCCACTTCACGTTGGGACATCGGTGATAGAGATCGATGGGGCGCGTGCAGATTGCAAAGGCGATATTCTGCCCGAGGCCACCGAACGGCCAATAGCCGTTGTCGAGAAAGGTTCGAACCTCGATCGCCGTAAGCGCACCATCTTTTTTGGCTCCTGCTTTGACATAGTGGGTCAACGCGGAGCGGTTATGGGAGTCGAGGCTCTCCTCTTCCCGGGTGAACCAAATCTTTACCGGGCGACCGGTCTGGCGCGCCATTAGCGCGCAAAGCACGGCGAACCGGCCTGTAACCTTGACGCCGAAGGCACCGCCGAGATTCGTTGATACGACCCGCACGGCTTCCATCGGCAAGCCCAGCACGCGAGCCGTACTGTCTTGTAGACGATAAGGATCCTGTACCGAACACCAGAGCGTGCAGGTGTCGTTTTCATAGACGGCCACACAGGCGCGCGGCTCATGAGAGACGGCATTGACTTCTGACTGACGAAAGACCCTTTCGGTCACAACGTCGCTCTCGGCGAAACCCTGCTCAACGTCTCCACGCAGGTTTACTACCGTCGGCCCGCCCGCTTTCAGTCCGATGACATTGCCGAAGGTCCCCAGCTGGTCGGGCCGGATGTCCCCGGGCTTTAGCTCATGACTTTCAGGATAGTGAAGTACCGCCCCCGGCGCTTCCGGTTGCACTCCGAATTCAGGATCATGGACCGCAGGTAAAACTTCGTAACTGACGCGAATCGCGCGAATCGCTTCCTCGGCGACATTCCAATCTTTCGCCGCCACGGCTGCCACCGTGTCGCCCACAAAACGGATCTCTTCATCGAGGGGATAGATTTCATTTTGATACGGACCGAAAAGCACCCGGGGCACATCTTTATGCGTGATGACGGCGGCTACTCCCGGCATCCTTTCCGCCTCTGTCGCGTCCACGGCGACAATTTTTGCGTGGGCATGCGGGCTCCTGAGAATCTTCATCCAGAGCATGTTGGGGAGATTGATGTCGGCGGGAAAGCGCAAAGC